>Ga0209395_1000502_pt1 | contig 56763 bp, 47 predicted proteins | sample GOMGulsemesocosm_3_FD_184635 | JGI IMG/M metagenome (GOLD analysis project Ga0209395, IMG submission 184635) | Methane-oxidizing microbial communities from mesocosms in the Gulf of Mexico - GOM9D Gulf of Mexico (SPAdes) (version 2) | ecosystem: Environmental > Aquatic > Marine > Cold seeps...
GGCGCTTTTCAAAACCAAGCTGTGCCCAAGAAAACGCAGCGGCGCGAGCGGCCTTAAGTGCGTCATCAACCTGTGCGGGGGTCGCGGTTTGTCCCTGCCAAATAACGTCGTTAGTGGCTGGGTTTACGGAGTCTAATGTGTTGCCTTGTCCAGCAAGCCATTGACCATTAATAAATTGAATTGATTGTGACATTGTATTCTCCTAAATTTTTCGACGGCTCTGCTTCGCGACTATAGTGCCAACACACGAATAGTATCGCCATCTTGGACCTTTAGTGCATTAGCGTGCTGCTCGGTGATCACCGCAAAAGCTTCGTCGTGATCAACATTAATATGCACTTCGGTGGCGCGAAAATTCTTAAAATCCATATTGCAGGCGACGTAGGCGGTTCCCGCTTCCACTTCAGCAATTTTAACGGTTACCCGCTTACTATCTCTAACCGCTTTGATCTGTTCAAGTTCACACTCGACCGTAGGGCCGCCGTCGAATATATCGACGTACCCACGATGTATGAAGCCTTCACGCTGTAATAACTTTAAGGCAGGCGTAGTTTTCGGGTGAACGTGACCAATAACGCCTTGCGCCTCTTTACTCAACAAATTAACGTAAATCGGATAGCGCGGCATTAATTCGGCAATAAAGACCTTGTTTCCGATCCCAGAAAGGTAATCGGCGGTTGGAAAATCCATATTGAAGAAATGCTCTTGCAGCCATTGGAAAAATGGAGAGTCACCATTTTCATCAGACACGCCGCGCATTTCTGCTATCACCGTATGACCGAAGCGCTGTTTGAATTCGGCTAGTAACAAAAAACGACAGCGAGACAACACCCGGCCGTTATTACCACCGCGAGCGCGCTCTTGTAAGAACAGAGTGCACAGCTCTGCCGAGCCGGTGTGATCATTACACAGGGTTAACGTATCTATGGTGTTATGCAGTTTTAGCTCTTGCGAGCTATGCACCACCTTTCCTAAATGATAATGATAAAACGCATTTTCCAAGCCAACCGCTGAATCTAAGCCGCTGGTACCGACCACTTCACCAGTTTCCGTATCTTCCATCACCATGAGATAACCTTCGTTACCAGGCTTGTCAGTCTCGACAGCGAACGATTGTTCAGAGTGTTCAATACGTGACCGCAACAATTTTTCGTTAGTCGGCAAAGACGTGAAACCAACACCTGAATCGTGCGCAATTTGCATTAAAGAGGGGTAGTCTGCCTCTTTGATAGGACGAACAACCAACATATTTGATACTCCAGTGTTAACATCTTAGGAAAGAAAAGGCGAGCCAAAGTTAGCTCGCCTCTATCATGGGCGGAACAATTAAGCGCTAACGATTTGCGCTACCGCTTTTTCAAAGCGCGCAAGGCCCTCTGCAATATCTTCAGTTGGAATAACTAATGATGGTGCGAAACGTACAATGTTAGCACCAGCCACTAACGCCATTAGACCGTTATCAGCCGCAGCCATCATAAAATCACGTGCACGGCCGTTGTACTGCTCGTTCAATACCGCGCCTAGTAGCAAACCTTTGCCGCGAATTTCGCTAAATACGTTATATTTAGTATTGATGGCGTCAAAGCCCGCACGAATTTGCGCTTCTTTTGCGGTCACACCCGCTAGTACTTCAGGTGTGTTGACTACATCGATCACCGCTTCAGCTACTGCACATGCCAATGGATTACCACCGTAAGTAGAACCGTGAGTTCCAGGCTTGAGGTGCTTAGCAATATCCTTAGTGGTTAGCATTGCGCCAATTGGGAAGCCGCCACCAAGTGCTTTTGCCGTGGTCAAGATATCAGGAACAACACCCAAATCCATGTAAGCGTATAATGAACCCAGACGACCAAAGCCAGTTTGAACTTCATCAAAGATTAATAGTGCGTTGTGCTCGTCACATAACTCACGGACGCCTTTAGCAAACTCGTCCGTTGGGCTAACTAAGCCGCCCTCACCTTGTAGCGGCTCCATCATTACCGCACAAGTTTTGTCTGACATCATTGCTTTTAATGCGGCAAGATCGTTATAAGCAACGTGCTCAACGCCACCTGGCTTTGGTCCGAAGCCATCTGAATACGCTTCTTGACCGCCAACAGTCACGGTAAAGAATGTACGGCCATGGAACCCTTGTTTAAAGGCGATGATCTGATCTTTTTGGGCACCATGATTTTCAAGTGCCCAACGGCGTGCAAGTTTCAGTGCCGCTTCATTAGATTCGGCGCCTGAATTTGCATAGTAAACCTGGTCAGCAAACGTTGCATCGGTCAATTTTTTTGCCAGACGTAATGCTGGTTCGTTAGTCATTACGTTACTCAGGTGCCAAATTTTGCTCGCCTGTTCAGTTAATGCGCCCACAAGTGCTGGGTGGCAATGACCCAGACAGTTAACGGCTATCCCGCCGGCAAAGTCTATTAATTCGTTGTCATTTTGATCCCATACTCGAGATCCCTGACCGCGTACCGGGATGATGCTTGAAGGGGCATAGTTTGGTACCATCACATCATTAAATAGTTCACGGGTTACTTGCATTTTCTCTGACATAGAATTAATCCTCTGTTGTGTTCGTTACGACCCTTGATCACTGCAACTCCAGTAATTTGGTAAATAAGGCATTGATGAATATTTTTCAGCCGACGGTGCTAGCATTTCATTATTGATTGAAAGAAAACTAGAGGATAGACGACCAATTTGGCTAAAGATTATCACAGATCACTTGGACAGTGTTTCCCTTGCCCAACGAATTCGCTCTATTTCCTCTAGTCATAATTGTGTTAAGTAATGATCAATGAATAAAAAATCAGTCACAGAGATTAAACTCGAATAAAAAATCGTATATTGACGTTAAAAAGTCATATCGACAGTGTAAAAAAAAGTACAAAAAAAAATAACAAATCGCTCATTGAGCCGAACAAGAAACACTATTTTCTGTGAAACCAACCATAAAAACTCAAACAACAGTAATTATCATTCGTATTAGATGCTATGATGCGACCATTCTTTTATTTTAGCTAGACCGATTAAGATGATTAAACTATTTAATATTGCCCTGCTGACCATTCTTGCAGTCACCAGTTTTTACAGCAGCGCTGTCGAGCGCCTCTATTATGTTGCCGCTGATGAAGTCGAGTGGAATTACGCGCCTGTTCATCGCAACCTAATGATGGACATGCCACTGACCCAAGCGCAACAGCTGTTTGTTAAAAGCACTAATAATACCATCGGCAGTAAGTATAAAAAGGCCATCTTCAGAGAATACACCGATGCCACTTTCACCACGCTCAAGAAGCGTCCGGCGAGGGAAGAGCACTTAGGAATATTGGGACCACTTTTTCGCGCTGAAGTCGGTGATAGCTTTAAAGTCGTGTTTAAAAATCAGGGGACGCGCCCTTATTCCATCCATCCACACGGGGTGTTCTACACAAAGGCTAACGAAGGCGCCCCAACCAACGATGGCACTCGTGGCAGCGATAAACTCGACGATAAGGTAATGCCGGGCGACACCTTTACTTATCACTGGGATGTACCTGAAACCGCGGGACCGGGCCCAGCAGACACAAGCTCAATTGTTTGGGTCTATCATTCGCATGTGCAAAGTATCAAGGATTCAAATTCAGGACTCATCGGTGCAATGATAATTACCGCCAAGGGCATGGCTAATCCTGACGGCTCGCCCAAGGATGTTGATGCTGAATTTGTTAATCTCTATACGGTGATGGATGAGAACGAAAGCTGGTTTCTAGAGCAAAACACCAAGCAATACGTTGGTCATGAAGTTGAAGATGATGACGAAGAATTTGCCGAAGGTAACCTAATGCATATGATCAACGGTTATGTGTTTGCTAATCTGCCTGGCTTAAACATGGTCAACAAAGACAGGGTGCGTTGGCATTTGATTGCTCTAGGTACCGAGGTCGATTTACATACCCCTCATTGGCACGGTCACACCGGACTGGTTAATGGCCGCCGTACCGATGTGGTTGAGTTATTGCCTGCCTCAATGAAGACATTGAATATGCAAGTAGACAACCCTGGGACCTGGATGTATCACTGTCATGTTAATGATCACATTGCCGCCGGAATGACCTCGCTGTACCATGTTAAGAAGTCACACTAAGTACGTCATACCAACAAAAAGCCCCAGACTATTTAATAGGCTGGGGCTTTTTTATACCATTTGTATTAATTATTTGATCTTGTTGTGCGAAGAGAAAATAGTCGAGAACACATGTTCATCGTTCCAGACTGAACATAAGCACCTACATCCTGTAGGCGAGGCGCTCGAATGATTTCGACATGGCAGAAAATTAGTTCCAGGCATTTTCTAGGTACGCACATCCTTATGCGCAATGTCGATATTAGAGCAATGCATGGAGCATATTGCCGACCAATAGCGGGCTATTGGGATTGAGAGCAACGCCGTAGTTGTCAATTTTAACTAGTACAAGTGGTCAGTTATTAAATGCAAATGGTATTATGCTTCGAGTTTCGGGATCTTAAGGTACTTTTGCCCGTTGAGTAACTTGATCTTGGCACCGTCTAGCTGATAATAATTTAATAGTGCTGCCGCTTGCCGCTTATCCATTAGCTCTTCTTTAAAGAGTTGCTTAAAGATCGAATAACTACGGGCTTGTGCGACTATCTTGGCCATTGGGGTCAAGCTGTCGAAACTCATCGTCTTATCGAGTTCACCGAGTATCGAGCTTAGGCGAAGGAAGCTCAACTGATACCGGTCGGCAATCATTGCACTGAGCCCGCACGCTTTATTTGGCAAAATACGGTCGAGTACCGGAATCGCCGACTTAATCTCAGCCAACTGATGACTGACTTCTGATGCACCGTTTTCCATTGCCTGCTTGCTAATTTCACGTCGAGACGCTTGAAAACAATCGTCGACTACATGGAGTAAGAAGGTCGCGCCCATTTCATGAAATAACGCCATAATATAAGCTTCATCAGGATTAACTTCACCACTATCAATCGCTAATGCTCGTGCCGCGGTCGCAGTGATCTGAACATGCTGCCAAATTTTTCGCGAAGAATGATTGAATTTAGCGCCAGACTCTCTCATCGACTCATGCATGATTAGGTATGGCATTAGCAGTCGCAGTTTTTCCACGCCCAAAGAGCTTAAACACAATTCGGCGTCTTTGGGCTCTAATGGCTTATCGGAATTTTTCTTGCCCATACCTAAACGATTAAGCACATTAACAAAATTGCGTAATAAGCTCGCATCTTTGAGAATTAGTGGCTTAATTCTCGAGATTGAAGCCGCTTTGGTCATCAAAATATTGACCGCATCCATTAGATTGGTATCTATGGTACAGCGTTGCCACAAGTCTGGTTCGATATTAGCGAGCCGATTTTCCACTCGCACCTCGACATCTTGAAACAATTGCGCCTGCAGTGCGTAAAACAAATCTTTACTTTCTTGCTTTTCAGCCTGACGCGCTAACGCTGGTGCTAACTCGATATCGAGTAGTATTCTATTTTCTGGAATTTCACTATCCAGCTCTTGCTCATCCGGGAGCAGTAGGGATTTACTGATTAAATAGCGGTAGAAATCCGTCTCTAGCTTTTTAATGACATTGGACTTCAAGCCACTTTTCTTATCAAGTGTGGGTTGCACTTTTTTAAGCTGAGCCGGTTCATCCGCCTCAGTTACATCCCCTTTACCTAACCATTTTTTAAAGCGACTCACTATAATATTTCTCTTACTTTGTTGTCTTTAAGTTTTGCTCAAACAATTTAAATATGCGGCGATATTCATCTAACCAACTCGAAGGTTGTCTAAATCCATGGGGTTCGACGGGATAAATCGCCGTTTCAAACATCGGTTTTTCCAGCTCAATGAGGCGCTGTACTAAACGCACACTATCCTGAAAGAATACATTATCATCTAACACCCCAGACATAATTAACAGTGGTTTCGTTAAATTTTGCGCATGCTCTAGCGGTGAACTGCGACGATAAGCGATATCATCATCGTTTGGCGTGTTTAAAATGTTTGATGTATAACCAAAATTGTAGTGCGCCCAATCAGTGACCGGACGAAGCGCCGCACCCGCTTGAAATAAATCAGGTTGGGTAAATAACGCCATAAACGTCATAAAACCACCGTATGAACCGCCATAAGTACCGACCCGACTCGCATCAACGTGCAGATTGCTAGCCATGTAGTTAACGCCATCGGCTAAATCTTCAACTTCTGGGGTTCCCATCTGACGATAAATGGCGGTGCGCCAATCTCGGCCGTATCCTTTGGACGCGCGATAATCCATGTCCATCACCACATAGCCCTGCTGCGCTAAAAGGTTATGAAACATAAACTCGCGGAAATAGCCTGACCAGCCATAATGGGAGTTCTGTAAATAACCCGCTCCATGATTAAATATAACGGCCGGATATTGGCTAGCTTTAGTCGAATCGTAACCATTGGGTAAATAGACTTTGGCGTAAATAGGTTGCTCACCATGACTCGATGGCACGGCAACGATTTGTGGGGCTTGCCAGTCATAACTCGCAAACTCTTCGCTGACGGTATTTGTTAGACGTACTATTTTTCCACTACCATCGCTATCTTTCACGTAGATATCGTTGTGACGCAGTAAGTTAGAGTGTGTTAGTAGCAGCTTGCTTTGATCTGGACTTAACTGGTAATCGGTCATGCCCTTAAGCGAGGTGAGCTGCTCATTAATGCCGCTGTTCAAATTAACGCGGTAAATCTCGTATTGACCAGGGTGCGCTTTATTAGCTTTATAATAAATCGTTTGACCGTCATCCGATAACGTCAGGCTACTCACTTCAAAGCGACCCGTAGTTAGTGCCTTCGCTGGGCCAGTTAACCCTTGAACATAAAGGTGTGAATAACCCGATTGTTCCGATAGATAATAAAGGCTGCTGTTATCATTGAGCCAACCAAACTCGTTAAAGGTGTAATTTACCCAAGCATCATCATGCAGACGATGTAAGGTTTTTAGATTATCGTTGTCGAAGTCGTAGCGGGTCAACCAGCGGTCTTTATTGTCACGAGCCTCGAGCATCAATGCGACTTCACTACCACTGTCATTCCACACGATTGCACTTTGATCCCAACCCCAGTCTTGCATCAGCACTATCTGACGTGGCAATTTTTTAGTGCTGTATTCCTTGCCGCGCTTGGCGTAATTCTGCGCCTTAACCTTGGCTAATACATCATCGTCGTAGCCCGGTAATGCGCTTAAGTCTAGCGACGCTTGCGAGCCGGTGGCAATATCAACCATCACAAACTGATGCTCGGGCGGCTTATCCTCTGCAATTCGAGCACGAGAATTAACCGCATCAACATAGCCTTCATTACCGAGGTAGTTAGGCATGATGTCGTGTTTAGCGCGCCAGCTGTAGTTTTTATCGCTGGTGACTACCAGTAGGCGATCGCCCGCCGGACTCAGGCTAAACTCAACTAACTCCTGGCTAGGATCAAGATACACTGCCTGACTGGCGATGGTGTTGTTTTGCTGATTAAGCTGCTGCTTATGCTGATGACGTACCGCTTTATTATGTTGCTGTAGCGCGACATATTTAATTAGGCGATGTTGCTGGCTACCAATATAGCTCGTGGGCGCTTTCGGCGCTTTCGGCGCCTTGGCAAATTTCACTTCAACCAATAACTGACTTAAGCCTGAGCTTAAGTTGATGACATAAAATGCATCACCTTGGGAATATGCTAGGCGTCCATCGGTCAAGAACTGCGGCGACGACTGACGCTGATTGTCTTTAGTTAACTGACTAATTTGGCCATTACTGCGTTGCTTAACAAATAGATTGCCCTGATAGGTGAACGCCTTGAATTGACCATCCTGACTCAATACACCGTATTGTTGCGCCAATAAGTGCTGCTGACTCAGTGGCAACTTGACCTTATCACCCGCTAGCGAATGAGAGTAGCCATCAAATAATGGCGAAGAATCTCGCTTAACCTGATAAAAAACTGACTGACTATCATCACTCCAGCCAACACGGGATGGCGCGATGCCAATCCAACTTGGATCTGCCATGATTTGTTTCAGTGATAACGGTGCTCCGCTGAGTAATGGTTGCGTCGCCTTGATCACTTCGACATTAGTTTGTATTACGTCTGATTTGGGTTGGGTGGTAGTGGTCGCACTACAGCCTGCCAAGCCGAGGATAGCGCAAGTAATTAGCCAGTTTTTCATTAGGTTTCCTAGGTTTTAATCTTATGAGGGAATTGTAAAGTCGTTATCGACAAATTGCTATTACTACTCATTATTTGTTACATAAAACTATCTATGTGGTCACGGAGATACTTTAGACTAATTATCGTTACCGGATGTCAATACAGCAGCCGATCCTCCTGAACCAATGATAATGCATGATTTCAACATTTCCAATGGTCACGGCTGTATAATATAGGCTAACAGGCCAAATACAGATCTTAACTACCGATGAAGATTGTTCGAAATCAGCCCGTTGTTACGCGTTTACAAACCCCATTCATTTTCTTAGAGCTGGCTAGCGTTATTATGGCGCTGTCGTTTTCCACTTGGCTGGCGCAATTTAATAATTTCGCCATCGAACAAGCCGCCTTCACGGGGGCAGAAATCGGTGTATTCCCTAATTGCCTACGGCGCGGTATGGCTAGGATTTAGTGTTTTTTAGATAAGCTATCAGGCGATGAATTACTCGTTGGTGCGGTCTGTCTCACTTTAGTGATCGTGTCAGCACTAATTATGCCGACGTTTACAGATGGCGCGCAACAACATAAGAAACTCGTGCTGTGAAAGCGCTGTAGTGTGTATTATCTTCCGACCTTTTTTCCGGCGATCGCCGTCATATTTTTGTGCTATATGCCGGCTTTCTAATGGTCGAATTTGGCTACAGCGTCGCACAGATCAGCGCGCTGTATGTGGCTGATCATCTATTGTTTGCAATGTCGATTACTCTAATAACGTACTTTCAAACAATCGCTGCTCCGCAAGACATCGCCGGTAGCGCTGGCGTTAGTTTTAGCATTAATCATATCGCAGGTCGTTATTCCAGCCAGCTTTGGCCTGTTCTGGCTAATCAACCATTCCCTAGTGTTTTATGCCGGTGTCACCTTAGCGGGTGTTTCATTGAAACTAAGTCAGCGGATCAAGGTAACCCTGCTCATTAATTTAACGCGTAGCCGCCACTTAGGTGACCGACGTGGTTAAAGCCGAGGCGTATTAGCGCCTGTGCTGCAACCTGCGAGCGGCTGCCGCTGCGACAAACCAATACCAGCTCCTGCTCTTTGTCACATTGCTGAGACTGAATAAACTGCACCAAGCGATTAAGCGGGACATTTTGACTAAAGCGAGGATCATGATTCATCGCATATTCGTGAGGCTCACGAATATCGATGAGCTTAATCTGCTCATTATTTGCCATCGCGTTATCTAAACTATCATTGCTGTATTCGGTCACCACATCCTTAGTGCAAGACTCAATGAACGCGCCGCAGATAATCTCGCGGCCTTGCTCATCACTAATATGCGTATCGAGCTTGCTCTTTGCTGCAACGAACTCTTGAGGGCTGATTTGCTGATTAATCACCTGAGACAGTAGTGAATTACGTGCCACCTCAGCCGTCATCGTCGTGGTAAATTCATTGTTGTAATCATGACTTGGACAAAGCAAAGTGTCGTCTTTGATTAAAGAATTCAACAAACGCAAACTACTAAACATTGCCGTAGAACTACTACAACTGAAATTAGTGCGTCCTAGGCTACCCATCAAGATCATATCACCACAAAAGGCATATTCGATGCTAAACGGCTGTTGAGTCGACGTCGCCAACAATAGACTAATACTATCTTGGGTATGTCCTGGTGTTACCACCTTAATTAACCGTTGCTCGCCAATCGTAATATACTGATGCGTCACGCCGTTTAGCTCAAGCGTGGCGTACTCGCTGGGCCAACCGAGTGCATCGGCTTGCTGACTTGGTAGCACTGCTTTAACCAGCTCACCACGACATGATTGATGATCGGCATGACCATGTGTATCGATAACGGCGGTTAAGCTCAGGCTTTGGCAACTTAGCAGCGTCAAAAGACGCTGCGATAATTGTGGTAATGGATCGATTATCACCGCTTCTTTGGAATCTTTATCGACGTAGAGCCAGGTGCAACTACCACCGACCTTAAACTGCAATAAGCCACTAAGTTCAGTCTTATTCCCCAGTTCACTTGGTGCTAATGTAAGGCAACTCATGGTTAGCGCCTCAGCGGCAGTGATGATCCGCGTGCAAGCACTGTCTATTTGCTGCTGGGTCATCGCTGGGCCAAAAGACATGCGGATTGCCGACTCACTTTGCCATTGTGCCAAGCCCATCGCATCCAGTACAAAACTGCCAGTGACCTTTGAACTACAAGCCGAACCAGAACTCACCCGAATGTTAGCGGCGTCGAACAAATCCATGATTTCTTTCGAGCTAAAACCCGGAATGGCGAAATTAAGCGTGGTGGCCACGCTATTATCGAAACTATGGTTAAACACAATCTCAGGAAAAGCCTGATGTAACGCATCAACTAGTTGTAAACGAAACTGCGTTAATTGCTCCGCCGACGCAAAGGTATCATTGTCACTGGCGAGAAGATCAAACACGACACTCAGCGCCGCTAAACCCGGCAGGTTTTCGGTGCCAGAACGCAACCCCCCCTCTTGTCCACCGCCAGCAATAAATGGGGTGAACGGCGAATTTTCTTTGATATAGATGAAACCAATGCCTTTGGGGGCATAGAGCTTATGACCACTAAAGGGTGCATAGTCGATGGTGGTGGTCGCCAGATTAAGTGCTGTTTTCCCCAATGCCTGAACACAGTCTACCATCCAAAAAGTGTCAGGGTTATTAAGGCGAATAATGCTATCTAGCGCCGCAATATCTTGATAGACGCCGGTTTCATTATTAACCGCCATGGTACAAATCATTAAGGCATTGGGCACTTCTTTGGCAATAAAGTCTAAGTCTAGGTTGCCGTGTGTATCGACCGGTATCGCCTTGATTTTCGCGTTTACGTCGAGTAATTCATTCCAATGCTTCAATGATTCAGGCACCGCTTTATGCTCAGTGGCGCCATATAACAAGGTATAGGTTTTAGTGCTGTTCATCGATTTTTTAGCCTGACATAATGCAGAGATTATCGCGGTTTGAATTCCCTCGGTCGCACCGCTGGTAAAGATAACCTGACCGGCGCCAGCGCCAATAATATCGATTGCTTGGCGGCGTGTCTTATCCATAATTTTCTTGGCTTGGAGGCCAGTCATATGACTACTACTCGGATTACCAAACTGGGTTTGCATCGTCGCCAGTGCGGCACTCGCCGCTTGGGGAAGCACTGGAGTCGTGGCATTAGCATCAAGGTATATTTGCTCAAGAACTGAAGATTGGGGAGATGAATGCATAATTGCCTCTATATTAGGCGATTGCACATGCTATTACTTAATAATGGCAACCGGGAAGTAAGTAGAGGAATTATTTCATAGAAGCAGCGCAAAAAAATTGCCAACTTCACATCGATAGCGCACGATTTGAGAATACCGTTCTAATTAAGTTCAACTTTGTGAAATATTATTTCTTTAACGTTGTTTGTCGGCTAAAAAGTTACCTAACAGCGCTAACCCTTGCTCGGTTAAAATTGATTCGGGATGAAACTGCACGCTCTCAATAGGCAGCGTTTTGTGACGCATCGCCATAATTTCAACACCATGAGCCGATTGGATCGTCGCGGTCACCTCAAAACACTCAGGCAAGGTTTGCGGTTTGACCACCAGAGAATGATAGCGGGTAACCCGTAGCGGGTTGGGAAGCTCGGCAAAGACCCCGATATTGCGATGCTCAATTAATGATGTTTTGCCGTGCATCACCTTATGCGCGAGTACCACATCACCGCCAAATGATTGAGCAATCGCCTGATGGCCGAGGCATACGCCGAGCAATGGGATTTTTCCGGCAAAATAGGCGATCGCCTCAAGTGAGACCCCAGCTTCATTCGGCGTACATGGCCCCGGAGAGATCACCAAATAATCTGGCGCCAGAATGGCAATCTGCGCTAATGAAATTTGGTCATTACGCGCCACCACTACTTCCTGGCCAAGCTGCTGAAAGTATTGCACTAAGTTGTACGTAAAGGAGTCGTAATTGTCTATTATCAGTAACATCTAAATCGCTTGGGCACGTACTCGGCCATAAGTTTCAATACCATAGGCAATAAGCCCCGCCACGCCGCTGGTTAGGGCAAATGCTCCGACCAAGGGTAAAACGGTGCCATTATATAAGGAGCCTATGGTTAATGCGAGTAATGAGGCGATTAATGTCGACATCGCACCGACTATCGCCGCTCCCATGCCTGCAAGATGGCCCAACGGCTCCATTGCCAATGCATTTAGGTTGCCGAAAATAATCCCAACACAGGCAAATACCAGTACAAAATATCCCGCCAGCCAACTTAGCGGCGGCAACCCGGCCTGTTGCAGCGAAATAATCCAAAAAATGGCCGAAATAATAAACAACACAGCAAAAGCGCGTAGCACCAAATATGCCATCCCCAGTCGGACCACCAGCTTGCCATTGGCAAACGAAGCGATACCGTAGAATAAGGCTATAGCGGCAAAGCACAGCGCAAACTTATCGCCAAGCTGATAGACGCCGCCAAACAGCGGTTGCGCGCTGGCTAAATAAGCGATGAATGCGCCGGATAATATCCCTGCACTTAGGGTGTAGCACACCGAAATGGGCGTGGTGACTACCTCGATAAAGGTCTTTAAAAACACTTTAGCGCTGAGTTGTTTACGATACTCTGGCTTTAACGTTTCCGGCTGACGCAATGAAAACCACAATAGGGAAATCACCCCGATAAGTAACATCGCGTAGAAAATGGTCTGCCACTGAGCAAACCATAAAATAGCCTGCCCCAACAGCGGCGCTAGCATTGGCACCAGAATGAAAAACACCATAATAAAGGACATTATCTGCGCCATTTTAGGGCCGGAATATTGGTCTCGAATAATCGCCATACTCAACACTCGCGGCGCTGCAAGGCCAAAACCTTGTAAGAATCGTCCCACCAGAAGCCACATATAGCTATCCGCATTGATACAAATTATCGTCGCTACAATGAACACCATATAACCCGTGTACACCAAGGGTTTACGGCCATAGCTGTCTGACAATGGTCCGAACACCAACTGGCCAATGCCTAATCCTAATAACAATAGTGATACCGTCATCTGAATGTTGTCATCAACGCCCAACCCCAGCGACGACTCGATGTGGCCCAATGCCGGTAAGATGGCATCGATCGCCAAGGCGACTAGCGACATCATCAGAGCCATTAGGGCAATAAATTCCCGCTGCGTAAGAGGAGTTAATGGTGCTTTCACGAAAAATCCTTTGAATTAACGGTAATAAATTTTATTTACATACCAAGTCTTAGTACCTGACGGGGTGTTAACGCTCACTTCATCATCAACCTGTTTTCCAATTAAGGCGCGCGCCATCGGCGAGTCGATGGTGATGTGATTATTAGCAACATCAATTTCATCCGACCCCACCACGCGATAGGTGGCCTGCACCTCATCATCATTCTCGAGTTCAACATAGGCGCCGAAGTAGACCTTACCTTCCTGAGACGGCGCATAATGGACGATCTCAAGTTCTTCGAGGCGCTTCATTAGAAAACGTAAACGCCGATCGATTGAACGCAGCTCTCGCTTACCTTCCTTGTACTCTGCATTTTCACTCCGATCGCCTAGTGCCGCAGCCTCCGATACAGCTCGAGTGACCTGCGGACGTTTCTCTTTCCACAAATATTTGAGCTCGCGATCGAGGGTATTCCAACCGGCGGGAGTGACTAAGTTTGTTCTCATGTTCACGCTTTTTGTTTGTGCTATTAGCGACAGTGTATTTGACTACAACCTAAATAACCACTATCCCCTATCGCCTCTTATTGCCTATACTGTGGTTTTAGCCTCTGACGATTTTATTATGCAATCTATTATCAACACCTTAGCGACAGAAGTTGCGGCATCCGTTAACAGCATTAAGACCGCAATACAGCTACTCGATGACGGTGCTACCGTGCCTTTTATCGCGCGTTATCGTAAGGAAGCCACCAACGGTTTAGATGATGGGCAACTGCGAACGTTAGACAAGCGCTTAAAATACTTACGTGATCTCGCCGCCCGCAAAGAGAGCATATTAGCCAGTATTAAAGAGCTGGGAAAATTAACCCCACAGGTAAGTCAACAAATAACCGAGGCCGACAGCAAAACATTATTGGAAGAATTGTATAAGCCGTTTAAGAGCAAACGCCGGACCAAGGGGCAAATCGCTACAGAAGCAGGACTCGCGCCTTTGGCCAACCTGTTATTAACCCAGCCGCAGCATTCTCCACAACAACAGGCTCACGCTTTTATCGCACCGCGATTAGGCATTAAGAACATTACCGACGCCCTCGATGGCGCGCAATCGATCGTGAGTGAGCAGTTTGCTGACAATATTGCCTTAATCCAGAAAATTCGCCACCATCTGTGGCAACACGGTCAGCTAGAAAGCAAGAAGGCGCGCAAGAAAAAAACGCCTATCGCCCAACACGTGAGCGACAAATACAGTAACTACTTCGAACACAGTGAAAAATTAAACCGCGCGCCATCCCATCGAGTCATGGCGATCTTACGTGGCCGCAATGATGGCGCATTACAGGTAAATTTAAACGCGAACCCGCATAGCGATAGTGATACCTGCCTCGCACTAGTGCTAAGTGAATTCGGCATTACACACAGCCCGCGTGCAGGCGATCAATGGTTACTCGACACCGCGAAACAAAGCTGGAAAAGCAAGATTTATCCGAGCATAGAGAATGAACTCCTCGCCAAGATAAAAGACACGGCGCAAACCGAGGCTATCGATATATTTGCAAAAAACCTCAGCGACTTATTAATGGCGGCGCCAGCTGGAGAGCAGGTGACTATGGGACTAGATCCAGGGATTCGAACGGGCGTTAAAGTGGCCATTGTCGATACAAATAGTAAGTTGCTTGCCACCGATACTATTTATCCCCATCAGCCAAAGAACCAATGGCAACAGTCGATGCAGACACTAGCAAAATTGATTGAGAAATACCAAGTATCTTTGATTAGCATCGGTAACGGGACCGGCTCTCGCGAAACTGAGCGCTTGGTTAACGAATGTAAAAACAGCAATCAGCTAAGCTTTAAGAGTTTAATGGTCAGCGAGGCTGGCGCGTCAGTTTATTCCGCCTCTGAGTCAGCGGCCGCTGAATTTCCGCAGCTAGATGTCTCACTACGCGGCGCGGTTTCCATTGCCAGGCGACTACAAGATCCACTAGCAGAGCTGGTTAAAATTGAGCCTAAAGCTATCGGAGTTGGCCAGTATCAACACGACGTTAACCAGACTCAACTCATCCAACGCTTAGATGAAGTGGTCGAGGACTGTGTTAATGCGGTCGGCATCGATTTAAACATGGCCTCGGCGCCACTGCTATGTCATGTCAGTGGTCTTAACCAGACACTCGCTAATAATATCATTGAGTTTCGTGAACAACATGGTCGTTTCGAACGCCGTTCTCAACTATTAAAAGTCCCGCGTCTCGGTCCCAAAGCTTATGAACAGGCGGCAGGATTTCTTCGTATCAACCAAGGCGCTGAACCACTCGACGCCTCGGCTGTTCATCCTGAATCTTATCCATTGGTTAAACAGATTGCCAAGTCTTGTCAGCTCAACGTTAAACAGTTAATGCGAAATAGTGCCGTGCTTAGTGCCATTAGGCCGGAGATATTTGTGAATCCTCAACATGGCTTGCCGACGATCACCGATGTCTTGAGTGAGTTAGAAAAGCCGGGGCGCGATCCTCGGCCTGAATTTTCCACCGCAACCTTTAAGGATGGCATCGAATCGATTAAAGATTTAGAGCCAGGCATGCGCCTCGAAGGCGTAGTCAGTAACGTGACCAATTTTGGTGCCTTTGTCGATATCGGCGTACACCAAGACGGTTTGGTACATATTTCAGCGCTGGCCGATCATTTTATTAGCGATCCGCGCAATGTGGTCAAGGCAGGTCAAGTCGTTAAGGTAACGGTAACGGAAGTCGATGCACCGCGTAAGCGCATTGCATTATCGATGAAAAAAGATGCTTCAGCGCCAAGCGAACGTAAAGCACCACCAACTAAACCGCTGAAAAAGCAGCAGCAATCGCAACCGAGTAATAGCATAATGGCGGCGGCATTTAGTAAGGCTAAAAAGAGTTAATCGTTATACGTGTTGGCTAAGTGCTGGGCTGTTAGCCACTTGACTCGAGCCTTGGTAATATTGATTAATATGTAGTGAGCGATTCTTCAGGGTTTGTTGATAGTCGCCATCCTGCGCTAAATTAATACGGCGATTAAAGCTATCCGATTGAATTTCACCATCGATTTGATAGCTTCTTTCTCTCTTTTCTCCACTGGCCTCCGCCATGATTTCTTGCCGTGCCTGCACCGCCATTTTCTCGGCTTTGACAGCCACGCTACGATCTTGTGAAGATGGTTGTGCCGGCGCTAAGGCTGCACGCTTGATTTGCTGCGCCTTAACTAAGGTAGCATGAGGGTCGTTAGGAACTTTGGCGGTATCAATCGATACTTCACCGCTCACCGCATATTTAGCGCCATCGGGTCCGCGATCATAGGAATAGCTGGGGGCGCCAGCGTATTTACCACCAACTCCAGCATGTGCCTGCTCATGGGCAACAACTTCTCTGTCACGCTGTTTTAGCTGATCTATCTGCTGTATTTCTTGCTCGGTATAACGTTCGCTGTCGTCACCGCTGCGCTCTTGTTCACCCTGCTGCTGTTTTTCCTGTTCTTGCTCTTGGTCTTGCGATTGACCATCTTTTTGTTGCGACTGTTCGACTTCTTCTTTTACCTGATTAGCGGGCAGATCATAAGTTGGATTACTCGATGGAGCCACCTGAGCGAGCTGCGCTTTCTCACGTTCTGTCGCAACATTAGGAGCAGCATTACTCGATGGCAGTGGAGCGGCGGGGGGAATAACAGGACGAACAGCACTATCTCTAACCACGCTATCGGTGGCTGGATTAGTGGTCACCAAACTGACGTTTGGATAATTCGTCAAGATATTCATAATACTGACACTATTGTTATGAAATTAAACGCGGGTATCGATCAAACTACCCAATACTTCATCGGCGGTATTAATCACCTTAGCTGCAGCCTTGGCATCGTGCTCTGCGACTCGAAGATTAACTAATTCTTCAGTTAGCGGTTTTGCTTCTTGTACCGCTTGTTCCAACTCAACTTTAGTACTACTGCTACGTGCCTGTACATTATCATTTTGTGCCTGAGCAATATTACTGGCACTTTGAGCCGCACGCTCATTTGCGGCCTGAAAGCCAGCCACACCAGAATCAATGTCCATAAGATGCCCTCGGGTAGTTATTTATCATTAGTTCAATTATTAAACAATACTAGCAATAAATAAAGGTTTATTTTAAACCGATAAAGTCTAACACGTGCTGTAAGAACTCGGTTTTATGCGATATAAAGGGTGCATGGGAGGCTTGGCTCAAGGTAACTCCTTGACTTTGCGGTGCTAACACATCAACTAACTTGATAGATCGCTGCGGTACCAAAGAATCTAGCCGACCATAAATGCGCAAGAAAGGCACCTCAATATCGACCAAACTATCTCGTAAATCAACGTTATCGAGTAAGTCTAAACCAATTTTCAATGCCAGAGCGCACGGAAGTGGGCGCGACTTAAGGATTTTCTTCAAATCATTAATGTCTTGCTTAGCCGACTCACTGCCCATCGCCTGAATTGCAAGAAAGCGCTCTAAGGTCTTAGTAAAGTCTTGTTGTAACTGTTGTTGGAACAGGCTTAATACATCCGCTTTAATACCCGGCCACTGATCGGCTAACGCAAATTTAGGCGAGCTAGCGACGGTGATTAATTGAGTTACCTGCTTGGGGTAAGATAAGGCGGCCTGCGTTGCCACTAAACCTCCTAGCGACCAACCGAGCCAGATTGCTGGCTTGCCAATAACAGCGATAACACTATCAACCCAGCCTTGCAGCTGCACCGTGGCATTGATGTGTTGACTGAGGCCAAAGCCCGGTAGGTCAACCACATGCACTTCAAAGTGCTGTTCCAGCTCAGGAAGTAGCTGTTGCCATACGAGACCATTGAGCCCCCAACCATGAATGAGCACTAATGCTGGTCCCCGCCCCGAGATTGCAACATGGATTTTTTTGCTAACGACAGATGACAATTGACTATACTCAACAGATGAAAAATATGACTCCGAGTGTAACATCTAAACTCGTTACTTCACTGATATTAGTGATCGACAAATTGCGCAACGCATTGCCGCACAATTGCGTATTGTGTGATAAACAAAGCCATCACTATCGCGCACATCTGTGCCTAGTCTGTCGCGATGATTTACCCTACCCCAGAGATCTGTGTTTAGGGTGTGCCGTCACCATGATTCATAAGCAGCGCTACTGTGGTCAATGCCAAAAGACCCCACCCCCTTATAAGTTAGTCACCAGCGCCGGCTATACCACCCCCTTGAAACAGCTGATTTCATCACTCAAGTACAAAGAAAATCAGTTAATCGCTCATGAGCTCGCGCGGCATCTAGCCAAACGGGTACGCCAACTTATCGACGATAATCTGTTAGAGCCTCCTCAATATTTGGTCGCCGTACCACTACACCGTAAACGTCTGCAAACTCGAGGATATAATCAGGCACTGCTCATCGCCACCGCATTGAGTCAATTACTTGAGATACCGCTCTTGGATTGCGTAGCGCGAGTAAGAAACACCATCACTCAAACCGAATTAGACGCTAACGAGCGCCAGACCAACTTGCAGGGAGCATTCAAACTCACCCAGACCATAGCCCCCTGCTCAATTGCGTTAGTTGATGATGTCTATACCACCGGCACCACCATGCATGAATTAGCCCGCACACTTAATAAGAAGAAAAATTTAACGATTCAAATGTGGAGTGTCGTTCGCACCAACATTGATTAATGCCAACCGAGCCAAATACTTGAACGTTTTTTACGATCTACAGAGATGATGCCGACGTTATTTTTTTATTTGGATTACGAGATGAATAGCCACATTAGGATAACGATAATCATGTCCTGAGCAATTTATTCTGGTAATAAATTACCTCACTGACTTACCTCGGGTGAGAGAACTATTTAGTCATCGCTCTTTAAATTTGCTACCACCGCCCCCAATTAAACGATAGAATAGGAAAAACCGACCAAATTAGTCAGTTATTAAGAGAATTACCCAGAGGCAGCCCATGATTTCAATTTCTGATACAGCTCAAGCACATTTTTGTGAGCTATTAAGCAATCAACCAGAAAACACCGCAATTCGTGTATTTGTGGTTAACCCAGGAACTCCTAATGCAGAATGTGGTGTATCTTATTGCCCACCAGAAGCCTTCGAAGAAAGTGATAAAAAATTCGAATATAATGGCTTCGATGCCGTCGTTGACGAGCAGAGTGTCGGTTATTTGGAAGAAGCTGAAATTGACTACGTTACCGACAAAATGGGCTCACAACTGACGTTGAAGGCACCGAACGCCAAGATGCGTAAAGTAAACGATGATGCTCCACTAGTGGATCGCGTTGATTACTTCATTCAGTCAGATATTAACCCAAAGCTGGCCAGTCACGGCGGCCAAGTTACCTTAATGGAAATCACCGATGATGGAGTCGCTATCCTTCAGTTTGGTGGTGGTTGTAATGGTTGTTCTATGGTCGATGTCACGTTAAAAGAAGGTATCGAGAAAGAGATGCTAGAGATCTTCGCCGGTGAGTTAAACGCGGTTAGAGATATGACAGAACATCAATCTGGCGATCATTCTTATTATTAAGCGCTCGTGATAAAACGGTTAGGGCGTAGAAAACTATGCCCACCGTATTGCTCGATTAAACGCGATTGATATGCAGCTGAGCGAATAGAGGTTTAAGTCTTTTTAAGCCTCTGTAAAGATAACAAACATAAGCCAGATAATAACAGTAATATCGCGCTAGGCTCTGGTATAAGGCTGGGGACCGCAACTCCAGTATCAATTCCAACTTTCCACAATCCACCAGAGGGCGTGCCAAATCCCCCAGGTTGTATCCAATTTTCAATTTCAATACCAACAGCATTATTATAAGCAAAGCCATCAGTGAGATTACTACCCAACCTGGAGTTAGAAAAGGTTAAGACACTAAATGTATAATCCCCTGCAGCTAGAAAAGAAAATATTAAGCCAGAATCTGATGCGGTCTGCGTTGCACTATTGATCAAATCATCATCATCATTCTGTGCGATAAACTCCCCCAGCGGCCCCCATAACACAGAAATAGGGTCGAAATTTGATCCGTTTTGGTATGACTCGGTCCATACCCTTACATTATTTGAATCTTCAGTTAGCGAGAAAGGCACCAAGACCACATCATTATGATATTCCAGCTCTCCGCTAGCACTTAACAAACCGGCATTACTGGCGCTACAACAAACAAGACACCCCCATGCCAATAGCATTCTTATATTCATAACATATCCTTATGAGCATCGTCATACAACGAATAGAGCAAAAGCTATCTACATGCATAATATACGCCAACTAATAATATCTTATAAATACAATGCGATAGCGATAACACCCTATAGCCCCGATATGTCGGACACATAAACATGTAAAATATATCGACACTGTTGACTAACGATAATTCATAAACTAAACATAGAAAAACCCCGTATATGTAATAAGCATATACGGGGTTTGCACGTTATCTTGTGTTTGTTAAACCATTCTAGATAAGTATTAGAACTGATTCATGGTGTTGTCTTTACCTGATGCTTTAAGTGCTGCATCACCGGCGAAGTATTCTTTATGATCATCACCCATGTCAGAACCAGCCATGTTTTGATGTTTAACACAGGCGATACCCTGACGGATTTCTTTACGCTGCACACCAGCAACATAACCCAACATACCTTGGTCACCGAAGTACTCTTTTGCTAGGTTATCAGTAGATAACGCGGCAGTGTGGTAAGTAGGTAGAGTGATAAGGTGATGGAAGATACCAGCTTCACGCGCCGCATCAGCCTGGAAGGTACGGATCTTTTCATCGGCCTCAATGGCAAGCTTAGTCTCATCGTAATCAACACTCATTAAGTTAGCACGGTCATAAGCGCTAACGTCTTGACCCGCTGCTTTCATCGCATCAAATATTTGCTGACGGAAGTTAAGCGTCCAGTTAAACGATGGAGAGTTGTTGTAAACAAGCTTAGCGTTTGGAACAACCTTCTTAATTTCATCCATCATCGCGCCAATTTGCTGAACATGTGGCTTTTCGGTTTCGATCCAAATTAAATCTGCACCGTTTTGTAGTGATGTGATGCTATCAAGAATACAACGTGCTTCCCCTGTACCTTGTTTAAATTGAAACAAGTTACTTGCAAGACGCTTAGGACGAACCAATTGCCCATCACGATTAAGAATAACGTCGCCGTTTTGAATGTCACTGGCTTCGATTTTTTCAACGTCTAAGAATGCATTGTATTGGTCACCTAAATCACCTGGCTCGCTAGTTACCGCGATTTGCTTCGTTAGACCGGCACCTAAAGAGTCAGTGCGCGCAACGATAACGCCGTTATCAACACCAAGCTCAAGGAACGCATAACGTACAGCATTAATTTTCGCTAGGAAGTCAGCGTGAGGAACCGTCACTTTACCGTCTTGGTGTCCACATTGTTTTTCATCAGATACTTGGTTTTCGATTTGAATACAACATGCACCCGCTTCAATCATCTGTTTAGCCATCAAGTAAGTCGCTTCTGCGTTACCAAAACCTGCATCAATATCAGCAATAATTGGCACAACATGCGTTACGTGATTATCAATCTTTTCTTGGATAGCAACTTTGTCGCTATCGCTCGCCGCGTCTAATTCGCGGAATAAACCACCCAATTCACGCGCATCGGCCTGACGTAGGAAGGTGTATAGCTCAGCAATCAATGAAGCAACTGATGTCTTCTCATGCATCGATTGGTCAGGTAAAGGGCCAAACTCAGAACGAAGAGCGGCAACCATCCAGCCAGAAAGATACAGGTAACGACGATCGGTGCTATTCTCAAAATGCTTCTTAATAGAAATCATTTTTTGTTGACCGATAAAACCGTGCCAACAGCCTAAAGATTGGGTGTACTTTGAAGTATCATTGTCATAATTTTCCATATCACTGCGCATAATATCAGCGGTGTAGCGAGCGATATCTAAGCCATTTTTAAAACGGTTTTGTATTCTCATACGGGCTACTGACTCAGGATTAATTGCGCTCCACGCGTTACCTTCTTGTTGACATGTACTTGCAACGTTATCAATTTCTCTTCTGTAATTAGACATAGCAATAATCCTTAAACTTGATGGTGTGTTTCAATATTTATAAAACAGCTAACCGCTGTGAACATTAAAAATAATAGCCCCACTACCAATATAAAACCAGTGCATAATTATTATTACCGTCATTCACCAAATCTATGTAGCAACATTATAGTTACATAACAATCTATAGATAGACTTTAGCCTTAAAACACAAAGCTCTTGTAATGACTGCTATAAGAGCAGCATAGTAATAAAGTTACAGGTTACTATGCACTTTAGGTTGTTTTTCTGTAATAAAAACAAAATTTAAACACGAGTTTTAATATTAGCTTGCCAACAACACCTTAATTCATGTAAATTATAGTTTTTCACCTAGGCATTACGACAATGAATATAAATAAAATTGACCTAAACCTTTTGATTTACTTTGATGTTTTGCTGCGAGAAAAGAATGTAACGCGAGCCGCTAATCAGCTCAATATAACGCAACCGGCAATGAGTAATGGCCTTAAGCGTCTGCGTAACCTATTCAATGATCCCATCCTAGTCCGTACTTCCAATGGTATGGCGCCCACTGAACGTTCCAAAGCATTAGCACCTGTTATCCGTAAAATATTACTTGAACTCGAAGAGGCGTTACAGGGAGAAGACGACTTTAACCCCACGACTTCCGACCGAGTATTTAGACTGATGGCTAGTGATTATGCCGCCTCGACACTGGTGCCTAATTTACTGAGTAACATAGGTACCATCGCGCCGCATATTAGCATCGATATTATGACCCCTAGCGATATCAACTTTCATGATGTTGAAGCCGGTAAGGTCGATATGGCGATTAACCGCTTTGAGGAGTTGCCACAGTCTTTTCACCAAAAGACGCTATGGCATGATTCATTTACCTGCTTGATGGCGTCAGACAGCGCGCTGGTTAATCGTTTTGGTCTTCAAAGCTACTTACGTGCTAAACATATTTGGGTATCAAAGACCGGTTTTGGTGTCGGGGTGGGAATGGATCCAAAAGATGTACAAAAATTAGGTTGGGTCGATGAGGCACTTGCCCGCATCGGTGAGAAACGTACCATAAAAGTATTTACCCGAAACTACAATGTCGCGATGCAGTTAGCATTACAAGATCAACTGATTGCCACCCTGCCCAGCAAAGCTGCCGCTCGTTTTCATGATGACCCATCCTTTACTATTGTGCCACCACCATTTGAGATCCCCGAAATTGAACTTAAAATGATCTGGTCGCCCTTACTTCATCACGATGCCAGCCACATTTGGTTTAGACAGCAAGTACTAGAGGCTGCACAAGGCTGTTAACGGTTATACCTGTTCCATTAAACAACATGCCTATGCACATGACTCAGGTTGTAGTCAAAGTGAGAATAATAATGAGGTAAGTAGGTAAAAGTAAGCCAACTGTTACTAGTATGGATGCTAGTCCAAGCCTCCATGGATGGATTCACGGCGAGTTGAGCGTCTTTAACCTGCTTACCTGAAGCAACTACATAGGCATGTTAAACAATTGACCACTTGTGCCAATTAAAATTAACGATTCCGGCGTTGCTCTCATTCCCAATAGCGAGCTATTACTCAATCGAGCGCCTTGGTCTAGTTTATTTTTCTTTGCACAACAAAATCACTTCAATAATGGAAATGGTATAACTCCTTGCCGCCCAAAGCACTGTAGACAAATGCTCAACATGAGCACAAAAAAAAGGCTGATAAAAATCAGCCTATTTTGTTTTGCTTGCTTATCCGATATTAACGGTTAGCGCGCTTACGTTCGTTTTCAGAAAGAAGTTTCTTACGAAGACGAATGCTTTGGGGTGTTACTTCAACTAGCTCATCATCATCAATGAACTCAAGCGCTTGCTCTAGTGTGTAGACGATTGGCGTAGTAAGAACTTGCGCTTCATCAGTACCTGATGAACGAACGTTAGTCAGTTGCTTACCTTTAAGTGCATTTACCGTTAAATCGTTTTCACGTGAGTGAATACCCAGTAACTGACCTTCATAAACTTCTTCAGCATGCTTGGTGAATAAACGTCCACGCTGCTGCAAGTTAAACAATGAGTAAGTTAGTGCTTTACCGGTAGCGTTAGAAACTAATACGCCGTTAGAACGCTGACCAATATCGCCACCTTTGTGCGGTGCATATTCTTCAAACGTATGGTAAATCAAACCAGAACCAGAGGTCATTGACATGAATTCAGTTTGGAAACCGATAAGACCACGTGAAGGCATATCGAAATCGATACGAACACGGCCTTTTCCGTCAAGCTGCATGTCATACATAACCGCTTTACGGAAGCCAAGTTTTTCCATTACTGTGCCTTGATGCTGCTCTTCAACATCAACAGTAACTTTTTCCATTGGCTCCATTAGCACGCCATCAACTTCTTTGATGATTACTTCAGGACGAGATATCGCAAGCTCGAAACCTTCACGACGCATGGTTTCGATTAGAACGCCAAGGTGAAGTTCACCACGACCTGATACCTTGAACTTATCAGGGTCGTCGCCGCCTTCAACGCGTAGTGCTACGTTATGAACTAATTCTTGCTCTAAACGCTCTGCAATATTACGTGAAGTAACGAACTTTCCTTCTTTACCAGCAAACGGGGAGTTGTTTACTTGGAACGTCATGGTTACCGTTGGCTCGTCAACACTTAGTGCAGGAAGCGCTTCAACGGTATTTACGTCACAGATAGTATCTGATATTTTTAATTCACCAAGACCTGTAATAGCAACGATGTTACCCGCGTGAGCTTCATCAACTTCGTTACGGTCGAGACCTAAATAACCTAATACAGTACCGATTTTACCCTTACGAGTCGTCCCGTCACCCATAGAAACCATTACTTGTTGGTTAGGCTTAACTGTACCGCGTTTGATGCGACCAACACCGATTACGCCAACATAAGAGTTGTAATCAAGCTGAGAGATTTGCATTTGGAATGCACCACTAGAATCAGCATCTGGTGGTGAAACGTGTTCTAGAATCGCATCAAATAACGGGGTCATGTTATCTGATTCTACTTCAAGGTCCATCGTTGCCCAACCGTTGATTGCCGAAGCGTAAATAACGGTAAAGTCTAGCTGCTCATCGGTTGCACCTAGGTTGTCAAACAAATCAAAGATTTGATCCATAACCCACTCAGGACGAGCGCCAGGGCGGTCAATCTTGTTGATAACAACGATTGGCTTTAGGCCTTGTGCGAATGCTTTTTGCGTTACAAAACGTGTTTGAGGCATAGGGCCGTCAACTGCGTCAACTAGTAGTAAAACAGAATCTACCATTGACATGATACGTTCAACTTCGCCGCCGAAATCGGCGTGTCCCGGAGTATCGACGATATTAATACGGTGACCGTCCCAGTTAATCGCAGTCGGTTTTGCCAAAATGGTAATACCACGTTCTTTCTCAAGATCGTTTGAATCCATTACGCGCTCTTCAGCTTCGCCGCGTGATTCAACCGTACCAGATTGTCCCAACAATTTGTCAACGAGGGTAGTCTTACCATGGTCAACGTGAGCAATAATTGCGATATTACGCAACTTGCTGATATCAGTAATATTATTTGACATTTCTTTCGCCTAAACAGGAATAACCTGACAATTGTGTCGTTATTCATCGATCATAAAGACCCTCGCAGAACATCTACGCTGGTACAAAAATTAGGCGGCGAATTCTACAGGTTTATGCCAACAAAAGCTATCTATTTACACGCCTCACACCAAAATCGTACAAAAAATAACAATTGTTTGAATTAGTCCACATTAATTTAATTTCTAATCCTATAGTGAACCGCCCTCAATAAGCACCGAAATGGTGCGGGCAGAGGATCTTATTGGTGCGTTATGCTTTTGTTCATCAATCTCACCTATGCTAATAATAATAAAATTCAATAACTTGACTAAGTGGCATAGTTTTAGCTTTATCAGATTAAATTGTATTACGTATGACCTATATTGAAGGAAAGAACAGATGTCTATTGAAAATGTTTTAGAGTTAATTAAAGAAAACGACGTAAAATTTATCGATTTACGTTTTACCGACACTAAAGGTAAAGAGCAACACATCAGTATCCCGTCACACCAAGTCGATGAAGACTTCTTCGAAGATGGCAAAATGTTCGACGGTTCATCGATTGCTGGTTGGAAAGCGATTAATGATTCTGACATGGTAATGATGCCTGACTCTGCTACCGCAGTACTAGACCCTTTCACAGACATCCCAACCCTTAACATTCGTTGTGACATCTTAGAACCAGACACGATGCAAGGCTACGACCGCGACCCTCGTTCTGTCGCTAAACGCGCAGAAGAGTACATGCGAAGCGCTGGTTTTGCAGAAGACGTGCTGTTTGGTCCTGAGCCAGAATTTTTCTTGTTTGATGATGTTCGTTATAAAAATGACATCAACGGCGCATCTTACTCTATCGATGATAAAGAAGCGTGTTGGAACTCGAATACTAAATATGAAGAAGGCAACACAGGCCATCGTCCAGGCCTTAAGGGTGGTTACTTCCCAGTAGCACCAGTTGACTCGGCACAAAATATCCGTAGTGCGATGTGTATGCTAATGGATCAAATGGGCTTGGTTGTAGAAGCGCATCACCATGAAGTAGCAACAGCTGGTCAAAATGAAATCGCATGTCGTTTCAATACCATCGTGGAGAAAGCCGATGAGATCCAAATCTACAAATACGTAGTACATAATGTAGCTCACGAGTTTGGTAAGACAGCTACTTTCATGCCTAAACCGCTTACAGGCGACAATGGTTCGGGTATGCACTGCCACATGTCTCTTGCAAAAGATGGTCAAAACCTTTTTGCTGGTGACAAATATGGCGGCCTATCTGAAATGGCTCTTTTCTATATCGGTGGTATTATCAAGCATGCTAAAGCATTGAATGCATTCACCAATGCTTCAACTAACTCATACAAGCGCCTAGTTCCTGGATTCGAAGCGCCTGTAATGCTAGCTTACTCAGCGCGTAACCGTAGCGCATCGATTCGTATCCCAGTGGTACCATCGCCAAAAGCACGTCGTATCGAAGTTCGCTTCCCTGATCCAACGGCTAACCCATACTTATCATTTGCAGCCCTATTAATGGCAGGCCTTGATGGTATTAAAAACAAGATCCACCCTGGCGATGCGATGGATAAAGATTTATACGACCTGCCAGCTGAAGAAGCGGCTGAGATCCCAACGGTTGCTGAATCATTAGGTGAAGCACTTGATGCGCTAAAAGCAGATAACGACTTCCTAACCATTGGCGGCGTATTCTCAAAAGACGCTATCGATGCTTATATCGACCTTAAGAACCAAGAAGTTGAACGTCTAAACCTTGCTGTATCTCCAGTTGAATTTGAGATGTACTACAGCTGTTAATCAATTATTGATTCTTTAAAGCCCGCATTCGCGGGCTTTTTTTTTGCGTTAACAAAAGCAGCTATTATTGAAAAACTAGAGAAAAGCATCCATAGTTAACTGATGAGAACTTAAAAGGGCGTCACCATGCGTAATCTATCAATTTTCCTCGTTATTGCCTGTACACTTTTTGCGGCGTTAATTAATGCCGGCACCGTATATAAGAAAGTAAGTAAGGACGGTTCTGTTCAATATTCAGATAAACCCTTTCCAGGGGCGGTAGAATTAAAGCTTAAAGATATCGATGCTCAAAATACATTACCTCGCTTTATAGCCTCGACCTCATCCATCACTAAATCCAACAAAGCCACTGGCAATAAAAAGGCTGAAATAACGATTATCAGCCCAATACATGGTGATACCATCAGAAACAATCAAGGTGACCTCACCGTTTTGGTGCAGAAAAAAGGAGCGAAAAACAAGAGCTATAAAACACGTGTATTAATTAATGATTCCACCGTTACAAAACCAACACAAAGCACTGTAATTGAAGTAAAAAACTTAGATAGAGGCGAGCAAAAAATAAAAGTTCAGCTTATCTCAAGCTCTGGCAAAATTCTTGCAACTTCTAAAGAAACGGTAGTTTACTTGCATAGAGTGTCGGTTATTCGCAGTAAATAGGGCACAGATGATAAATTCTGCGCTTACTTGATCGCTCTCTCTCACCGCTACCCGATTTAAGAGTAATACGCGCACCAAATTGGTGCGCGTGTTATGCTTTATTTAAATTTGTCGTTTGGAGCCAGCGTGTCCTCATTAATAAGTAACGCCATATTCGATAACATGGTGACCAGTATCATCGTTATCGACCAATCATTTGTGGTACAGGCGAATAACTTAGCCGCCGAACAACTCTTTGAGCTGAGCGCGAAAAGAATGCAAGGAAGTCATCTATCTACGTTGTACCAGCACTTAAGCTCCAGCCTTTCGTTGTTTACGCAAGCCTTGGAAACGGATCAGGGATTTACTGATAATTTGGCGACATTAGTCTGTCATGATCTACGTAGCATGACCGTCGATCTCTGTGTGACTCCGATGTTATATCACGAGCAACCACACTTGTTACTCGAGTTACGCCAAGTCGATCAACAACAGCGCATCTCCACCGAAATGCATCAATTAACGCAGCAGCAATTGGCAAAAGATCTGGTGAAGGGACTAGCGCATGAAATTAAAAACCCGCTGGGTGGACTCCGCGGTGCGGCACAGTTATTGGATCGCCAACTAAATGAAGAGAATCGCGAATATACCCAAATGATTATTGAGCAAGCCGACCGCCTTAATAATCTAGTCGAACGCCTATTAGGACCCAGTAAACACCACCAACACAGCCTGCATAATATTCATCAGGTACTTGAGAAAGTAATCACCTTAGTGTCTTTTGAATTACCACCAGGTATCACTATAGAGCGTGACTATGATCCAAGTATTCCTGATACCATCATCGATAGCGAGCAGATCCAGCAGGCTCTACTCAACATCATTCAAAATGCCATTCAGGCGCTAAAGCAATCTGGCGAGATCACAATAGTGACCCGAGTCGTTAATCAGGTGACCCTCAATGGCAAGCGTCACCGACTTGCTCTTGAGGTTAAAATAATCGATGACGGACCGGGGATCCCGCCTGAGCTGAAAAATGCGTTATTTTATCCGATGGTTACCGGACGAGCGGAGGGTACGGGTCTCGGTTTATCTATCACACAAACTTTAATTCAACAGCATCAAGGGCGTGTTGATTTTATCTCTTCACCGGGACATACCGAATTTAACGTCACCATCCCAGTGCAAACTATTAAGGAAAGATCATGACCGAGCAAGTATGGGTTCTCGACGACGACAGTTCGATCCGTTGGGTGTTAGATAAAGCGCTAAGCGGCGCACAGATTTCTTGCGCTAGCTTTGCCGCGGCCGAAAGCTTATGGGAAGCATTAGCGCACGAACAACCTAATGTCATTGTCTCTGATGTACGAATGCCAGATACCGACGGCATGGAATTACTGCAGCGGGTGCAACAACATTACCCCGAAATTCCAGTCATTATTATTACTGCTCACTCTGATTTAGATAGCGCCGTCAGCGCTTATCAAAGCGGCGCGTTCGAATATCTACCCAAGCCATTTGATATTGACGATGCCACCAACTTAATTCAACGAGCGATCGATCATAGCATCGAGCAAAATAAGCGTCGCAAGAAGTCAATAGCGCCCGCATCTGCAGCGCCGGAAATAATTGGTGAGGCACCAGCAATGCAAGAGGTCTTTCGCGCGATTGGCCGACTATCATCATCAAGTATCAGCGTACTCATCAATGGCCAGTCCGGTACGGGCAAGGAACTTGTAGCCAAAGCTTTACACAAGCATAGCCCCCGTAAAGAACAAAACTTTATTGCACTTAACATGGCCGCGATCCCAAAAGACTTAATCGAATCTGAGCTCTTCGGTCATGAAAAAGGTGCGTTTACTGGCGCAAACAGTGTGCGCGAGGGACGTTTCGAGCAAGCTAACGGTGGCACACTATTTTTAGATGAAATAGGCGACATGCCACTGGATGTTCAGACACGTTTGTTACGTGTCTTAGCCGATGGGCAGTTTTATCGGGTCGGTGGTCACCGCGCGGTTACCGTCGACGTTCGTATTATTGCCGCCACTCACCAAAATCTCGAGCAGCTCGTCAACAAAGGGGATTTTAGGGAAGATTTGTTCCATCGGCTGAACGTGATTCGTATTCATATACCGAGCTTGAGTGAGCGCCGCGAAGATATTCCGACGCTGGTAAATCACTTTCTCGCCTTAGCGGCGAAAGAGCTTAACGTCGACGCGAAGAAAATGAGTAAAGAGGCGCAAGATTACGTCAGTAAACTCGATTGGCCCGGTAACGTTCGCCAACTAGAAAACACCTGTCGCTGGTTAACGGTGATGGCCTCCGGTCAAGAAGTGTTAGTAAACGACCTTCCCCCTGAGCTAACCGATGTGAAAAACCGTTTAATCGAGCACAATGACTGGCAACAAGCCCTAAAGCAGTGGTGTAGCGAGCAGCTCAATCAAGGAAATGAGGCGATACTTGAGCAGGCTATACCGGCGTTTGAGCGCACGGTTATTGATTGTGCTCTAACAGCCACCGCTGGCCATAAACAGGCTGCCGCTAAAAAGCTTGGTTGGGGTAGAAATACCTTGACCCGAAAACTGAAAGAGCTCAACATTCAATAGTAGTAACTATCAAAAGCACGCTTATTGTCTCTGAGCGGCAATAAGTGTCAGTCTTTCGTATTTTATTGCTCAGCAGTATCGTGAAGCAACTCGTATGCGCGGTCGCCTAATCGATTGAGTATCGACACACTTCCTTTGCAAACGGCAATAATTATTTTCCCTTCTTTAAACGATTCTGGAATATTAATCCGATTATCGCCTGCCGTCTCAAATTCGATAACGTCGTGCAATATTTGCAGTGAATTTTCACATGTATAAATCACTGTAAATAGACTAAAATTTTTATCTTCCATGTCTCTGCCCTATCCCTTGGCTAGTTATTTCTATTAATCTAATGTAACGACTTATAAGTTCTAGTACTAGTACTTTGTCAGTTTTAAACGGGATATACGCAATAAAATCAAGAGAAAACGGGCATAAAGAGCTTGGTTTAAGGATGATACTCGCGCCGTGTGGCCAGTCATCGTTAATGATACTTTCGGCCTTGATGTTGTAGCCAACCACCGATGTGATGTCCCTGAGGGTCGTGATGTGTCCAATGAACCACACCTGCGCGTTGGCTCCATTCATATTGGCCATAAAAATGCACCCGATCGCCAGTCGATATCGAATTAATTCGTGGGGCTAAATCAATATTATGGGCGATGAGTATCGTTTGTCCCGAAGGAAGTTTGAGGACAAATTTTTGATGCCGTGACCCTTGATTGTCATCGTTGAGTATGCGAATAACGATACCTTCGCCCCTCACTTGTACATTGCTGGTATGACTTTCAAAAGCCGATTTCAGTGAGATCGCTTGAGCGAGGCCAGTTAAAAGCATCAGGCTGATAAATAATAGTTTTCGCATCTGGTGTGCTGTCCTTAAATTGATAGTTGCTTCCATTGCAGTGCCTATAGTAATACCACTAGCTGCGAGATTTCAAGACTATATATCACCTTATTAGGGTAATGGGCGGACAGCTACATGTGCTATTTGTCATAAAATTTCTAATCGTAAAGGTGAGCATAATGAATACCATGAGTGTCGACGGAATATTAGTTCCTAGCGAAGAGCAAGTTATTAGCGATGAGTATCAAGGGCATTTTCTCAAAGTAAGATATGGCCATGAAATCTCTAATCGGACGGTGTTTCGAAAAGAACGGGTCGATGTCTCCGCCGACGGCAACTTTAGTTTCAGTTTGCCGCAGAAAACTTTAGTCGCGAATCAATCTGTAACCATTGATGTATATGCCCCCAATGGTCAAATGTTAGTCACTAATATAGTGAGCTATGACACGCTCAAGGCCGCAAATTTAGTCCCGACCGAGCTAGATGAGCCCCAAGTATTTCAGATAGAAATTAATCCCTATATCATTGTGTTTAACCCACTCTCTCCCGCCAAAGATCTACCACAAAAAGTCCGAGGAAGAGTGATTGACTCCTCTGGAGAAAAGAAGGGCTCCGGCTTACAAATTATTCTTATGGCGAGTGATGATGCAAACGCTGCTTTTTCGGTGGAGTCTTTTACGCCGGTTCTTAGTGCACTAACCGATAAGGATGGCTACTTTTTTGCGCAAGCGCCATCCACAACATATCAACAAGCATTTGGCTATATCGCCGGCTCATCACAAGCCCCTATCCCGATCAGCCTTGAAGATAACAAAATCCCAAAAAATATTTTACTCGTCTCGGATCTTTCGTTACTCAATGATCTAAGTTCATGTGGCTGTAACGAGAGCGTACCGCCAAATCCTGACCATTCAGATCTGGTTAACTCTTCGGCATTCTCACAAGATGTTGGTGGCCATTGTGTCGATTTTACCGTGCCAGACCGGACGCTAGAAGAATTCAGTTTCTACCATACCGTAAGAACGACAGAGCCAGAGATACGGGGCTTAACCATCAACGTCAAAGACACCAACAAACTAAAGAGCGAATTGGCAACAATCTCTCAACAAAGCTTTGCGCTATTAGGACGCCTTAATAACTCTTTCAGAACCTTGTCGATGGTGGATTTTTCAGTTGAAGAAGCGAGCAAAGTACCAATCGATGTTGTCTCAAGAGAACGTTTTACGACCAACATCAAAGCGAGTCGAGTATTACTGCCCAATTACAAATTAAAGTTAGATATTGGCGCAGCGGTCGCATTTAGTGTCAATACTAACGATCTGCTGGCGGTCGACAAACGCTTTGCGTTTACTGACATCATTTCTATCGTACAGGCGCAGGCACAACGCAAAAAGAAACTACAACAATTACATCAAAAACTAGCCGCCGCTTATTGTGGCAAGAATGGTATAGAAGACGCTAAGTCATTTTGCGAAGAGTTAACGACCCAAGACGCGTTAAATCGACAACAGATTAATACATTAGTTGATAAAATAGGTCAAAATATTGAGCCTATAAAGCCTAGTGACCAATTATTAAAACTGTTTAAGGCAACACTGATAGCACTAAAAAAACTGGCTGAAAAGCGCACTGTTGACGGCGATGACATTCGCCCGGTTGCTCGCTTAGTCGACAAGACTTTAACGACAATTGAAAATGAGATCGAAGAGACGCCGGTCAAAGTCACTATGTTGGGATTGTGGCGCAGCGTAGCAATAGAATTAGCCAGTGCACAAGCAAATAACCCACTCAGTTTTGAACCCTGCCCGCTGGTGAGTCAAAACCAACGAATGGGAATAGTGTGCCTGATACAAAAATATAGTGAACTTAAAGAAGTATTAGAAAACAACGCACTGTTTACGCTGGGCGAAATATTAATGATAAAGGAGCATTACCTGATCTTTATCGACAGTATTCGCTCTTTTGTGGCGCTACTTGACGAATATCATGGTTTTTATACCAAAGGAATAAAATTCGCTATCGAGTTAGTCGATGACTATTTTGTGCAACAATATGACTCAATTAGCAGCACATTAACGGCTATGATGGGTCAATTGAGCCACGCATTAAACAAAATAAATGCACTCGAAAGAGCCTATATTGAGAATCATCCTGGTCGGATGAACCTGACGGTCGAAACAGGCATCGATTGGGATGAAACCCCAACTATCTATGAGAATACCACCATCGCACATGGCCATATCTTACACTTTAAGCAAAAATGGAAGGCCGCTGGCTACTCCCTCGGTAATCTACTTTACAGCTTACCTCTAGCACCGTGTCAGGAAAAGCAAATAGCCATTGTCGATTGGGACAGAAAAGAAAGTGGCACTCGAGACGAGCAACAAGTTGTTGCTGAAGATTTACAAGCTAATATTTCACGAGATAGAGAAATATCAGAGATGGTCAGATCATCATTCGGTGAATCTATTAATGCGTCATCGCATAACTCAACCAGCTCAACCAGCGCGGCCATTGGCGGTGGAATAGGCGGTTTCATTGCTCCGATTGTATTTGGCATTGCCGGCGGCGTATCTCACTCTGGGGCCTCATCAAGTTCAAACGCATCACAGAATTCGGCGCGAAATTTATCGGCTAACTCACTCAGTAACATGCAAGACAGTACCTCGCAGTCGGCATCGAGCTTGCGCAGTCAACGAAACACGGTCATTCAATCGGTCGCTCAAAATGAGTCGGTTTCGGTACAGACTGAAGTGGTAAAAAATAATAATCACTGTCACGCGATGACCGTTGAGTATTTTGAAGTGCTCAAGCACTACACCATCGAACAGCACTTAGCTGATGTACAAGAATGTTTATTTGTACCGATGCCAATGAGTCAATTTGACAACAAAAAAGTACTGCGTTGGACAAATACACTACAACGTACAATTTACGGTAGGAAATTGCGTAAAGGCTTCTCAGCCATCGAACGCATTGATAATAATTATGTGGATTCAACGTTTCCACAGGGCAGCTATTGTGATGAAGATATTGAAGAGTTTTCGGGACACTTCACCATTTCCTTTGAACTGCAAAGACCTGTCATTAAAGAAATAGATGAAGCGACCAAGACTGAAGAATATGACTTATCGATCCCTTTTCCTTGGTTCTTTGGCCGACTCGTTTTTCATTTAGAACGTGAAGTGCCATTAACTGAAGCGGAAAAAGATAGAATCTTTGAGCTACAATATGTACCCAATATCGTCAGATCATTTGTCGATGAAATAACGATTATTGCCATCGCCGATGATGGCGCAGAGCGAGAACTCGATCTCGATTTAACGTTATTATCTAGCTACCGTAAAGGTGTTGCTCTCAAAGTCAGCATTGCCACTAATGGCACGCAGCAAATCACCCGCAAACAGATTAAGCATTTACGCTTCAGAGCAAACACCGAAGTGAAGTCATTCTCTAAAATAATTTTACGCTCAGCCTATTTGAGCTACGCCACCCCGTACTTACACGAATACATCGTGCGAAAGAGTCGTGTTAACAACGACATTATCAATATTGAAAATGATGACGGAACCAAGGTCACTGATGCCGCACTGATGTATACCCCGCTTAATCATCGAGAAAACCAAAACCCTAAGAAAGAAGATCGCGAAGCGGCAACTGCACTAGTCGGTTTCCTAAACGAGCATTTAGAGCTGTCGCATAAAATTATTTGGTCGTCGATGGATGCCAGCCGACTCTTCGGTTTGTTAGATGGCTACATTGCGCCTCATAGTGGTCAAAAAAGTGTTGCTAGCGTGGTCGATAATAAGATCATGGGAGTGATCGGGAATAACTTGGTATTGAAAGTCATCCCAGGCGAAAAACTCGATCCAGTGTTCAAACACGTCGAGGATCTGTTTGCACATTATCAGCCGACTACCCCATTAGACCCTTATCGGGTGAGCGTGCCCACGAAGGGCGTCTATGCCGAATCGGTGATGGGTAAATGCAACAGTTGCGAAGAAATTGATGAAACAAAACATTGGCGTTTCGATGATGAGCCTTGCGGGACTAAGCCGCCAGCTATCGACCCAGTCTCGACGGCCAGTCGTCGTAGCGAGCCAGGTAATTTACAAGTCAAAGATTTGCCCGCTAATATTATTAATCTACAAACGCCCGCTGCTTTGCCTGATCCTAGCGGTCTTTCAGCGGCCCTTGAGTTACTAGGAAAGAGTGGCGTGTTTAAAGACCTAACGGGCTTAGAGGGCACGCAAGCGAATGCGTTAGGTGCGTTGAAAACCACCTCGCAGAGTGTGACCGATCTAGCGGCTATCTCTAAAGATTTTGCCAGTCTAGCGGTGATGGCCAATCAGAAAAAAGACGGTGCTAAGCAAATAGAGCAAATTAAGAAGCTCAACAAGGAAGGATTTCTATCTGATGAAGACACCAAGAATCAAATAGTCAAAGTGCTCGACTCCTTTACCGATGCTGCATCGAGTGTGGTGGGTAAAAAAGATAAAGAGAACGCGGCTCCGTTAACCAGCTCACCTGAAATTAAAAAGGCCATCACCAACGCCAGTAATTCAGAGGGCGGCAATGTTAACGTGACGCGCGGCGCCGATGGCACCGAAACAGTCTCGGTGGCTAATGATTCTCGTCAAACACTTATTCGCATCATCGAGAATAGTGATTTGACCCCCAGCGCCCGCAGTTTCAATCCAGCTGTACCAAGTGCGCCAGGGTCGGGTGACAAGACAGGCAGCACGAACTTTTCGGTTCGGGTATCTAATATGCCTGCTGGAAGCTCAATTCGCTGGTCAGTACCTCCTGCAAATGCAGGTGAATTGACCCTAACGGGAGGTGTCTCGACTCTCACTGGCGAATCGGTCACCATTGCGGGCATCATACCGGGCACCAGCAATGTAGATGTTAGCGTGCGTGACGCCGACAATCATGTGCTGCAAAGCATTAAACTACCGCTGAGTATTCCGCAATTTGTCACCGTTGATGAGAATGAAACCGAGTTTAATCAAGCACTCACTGATTTGGGGTTATTACCGTTTAAAAATGACATTGTGAAGGTCGCAAAAGCCACCTGTGATATTTTATTAACCAATATCAACGTTAGAACGCTGTGGAATATTGGGACATTTGCGGAATCAACACCAGCCCATCTCATGCCATCGGTCATCACCGCTGCGGTCATTCGTAACCAAAATGCGACCAGCAAACTGCTGTCAGGGGAAACAATTGACCCAGTAGGCGCGACAGGGAATATCATTCCTAACAGACGCATTGATATCTATCCTAATGCCTTTGACGACTCGCTACCGGGCGGCGCCGAAGATCCCACAGGGCTTGATGTCATCACCCAAGCATTACTTATTCAGTTGGCTTCCCAAGGGTTAGGTGCCGATCCGGCATTAGAGGCGTTTGCGACCAATATTTATGGTCGACTAATTGGCGAAGTACTGGCTCATGAAGTAGTGCATGCACTGTTATGGGATCTCATTCCTCCGACTGGGCATAACAATCCACCGCTGGCCAATGGCTTAATGAATGACGGCAGTAATCGTCATTTTAGCCAACGCACTGGCATGATTGATAATGTACAAACGAGCCCTATTGACCCTGATAACTTTACCGATAATGGACTATCATCCATCGGAAAACTACAGTCAGTTAACCAAGCGATAATTGATTTACATTTTCCCGTTTTAATAGGCTAACGGAAAACAAAGGCAATCTGTGGCGCAATACCTGCAGATTGCCTTTTATCCTGCCATACCTACTAGTCATCATGCCCGTCATGCTTACGCTCGCGTGACTTTCTATGCCCCATACGCTTGCCCATTTCCTTAGCCATCATCTTAAGATATTTAGGCTGCTGCTCCGGCGTTAGCTGCTGATATATTGCATGCTGTAATCTTAGGCGACTTAATTTACGCGCGTTATGCTTGTTCGTGCGCTCCCGCAAATGCTGGCTGTGTTTAGCCTTCATCGCTTCGCTATCTGGGCGCTCATTCTTCGCTTTAAAATCACTAAAATTAGCGGTAATGACCACTGTGGTAGATTAAATTTAAAGCAAGCAGACACCTTTAGCTCACTTATCAAGCAAAAGGTCATGAATTAGCAACTCGTAACTATGTAAAATCGCGTTTAATGACTATATTGAGCCCGTTGAAAGATTTCAGCAGCTCTAATGTGATGATAGTCATATCACGATGAGTTTTTATCAAAAGGAAAATGTTAAATGTTAAATGTTAAATGTTAAAGTGATTTTTCTGTCAAGTTTTGTATTATCGGCGCTAGTAAGTATGCCAGCCATGGCAGAACGGACGAAGTTTGTCGAATGCGAGACCTGTCAAACGACAAGTCAAATGGCCAGTGCGGCGCGTAAAGAAGCATTACCCTATAAATGGAGTTATATTAGCATCATGAATTTTGCGAATCAGGAAATAGTAAAATTCAAAGTAATGAAGTATCGCGTCAAGCGTTGTGAGAGCGAAGGCGAACCGGATGGTCGAGGTGGCACACAACAATATTGCCGCTACTCTAACCGTTATTATAACCACCCGCAGAATATTTCATCATTAGAGTATCAACACTTTAATGAGTTAGCGAGAGCAATAACCGAAGCAAAAAAATATTCAACGGCTCAATACAGTATAAAAGTACCCCGTACAACTGCAGAAACAGGGTGGGAACTAATCCATGCCTCTTATATGCAAAGCCGTTTAATTGACCTTATGTATGAAAAAGATAATGGTAAAGCATTTGTTGAAAAGTCACTTATTGCGCTAGAAGCAGCTTCTAAACTTACAGGGGCTGCGGCTATCGACTTTAAAGCACCAGCGATACGCTTTGACTTTTCCGATGGCTCACGTGTCTATGCTCAAGTGAATTTTGTTACTGTAGATGGGGAAATTGACTTCAAATTCTTAACTTTATACGATCAACATGGCAATAAGATTGCGGTAGAACAAAAAATATCAGCTGGGGATAAGTTCTATTTTGTACCCGCAGAAAAGAATAGAGATTTCGAAGTATTTAAAAGCATTATAAACTCGATGGGATTGGCTATCTTTAACAATAATCATACTGTGATTAATACTCCGTCAGGCTCTGTCATTGTATCTGTTTGTCCTAGTGGTAAAGTTTGCCCCAGCCCGAACTGATTATATCAATTCAGATAATTAACTGATCATTGGAAATGCTTGTTATCGATCTTGGGTAGGAGACGAGTACAAGGCATGATTTGTAATTTATGGTCACTCCCTGATTATGAATCATAACGCGGTAATCGTTTTCTCCCCACTTACGTTGGGTAAAGAGGCCCGTAGGGCAAGTCGATAAGCGACCAACCGGCAACTGCTCCTGCGTTGCTCTAGCTCCGGCATCCATGCCGTCGTGCGTCGTTATAATGCATTGATTTAGAATGACTAAACGACACATATTATGCCTAGCATTTGGCACGCTTCTCGACTTGCTGAAATCACGCATTATCATTGGTCACGGGTATAGAACTAGGTAAAACGGAGCTTAAAATTCGTTTTACCTATACCCGTGAACGATAGTGATCAAGAGTATAGGGTAATTACGCTAGTCTTGGTGATTGCTCTTTTCATGCTTGTGTTCACGCTGCTTGTTGTGTCCCATGCGCTTGCCTTTCATCTTACGCATTTTCTTGGCCATCATTTTAAGGTATTTTGGTTGCTGTTCAGGCGTTAGCTGCTGATAAATTGCATGCTGTAACCTTAAACGACTTAACTTATGCTCATTGTGTTTAGCCGTTCGCTCCTGTAAATGCTGATTCATGGCCGCTTCATCAAACGTTGGGCTGGCCATTAGTGCCGCGAAACGCTCTTTCATTTCGCTGTGCTTAGCTTTCATCGCCTCACGATCTGGGCGCTCGTTATTCGCTTTAAAATCATTAAAAATAGCGGTAATCGCGTCCTGCTGCGCTGGAGTAAGGTCTAATTTCTTCGTCATGCGCTCGACAGGGTTTCCACGCTTACCATCATGGCGATGCCCGCCGTCACGGTTACCAGCTTGAGCGGCTGAAAAAACGATGGTACTGGCTAATACAATTATCGAAATAACTTTTTTATTAAATTTCATGTTGGAGTTCCTTATGTCTTAAGCTCCATTAAATAGTAACTTACCCTAGGTAAAGTAGTCCCAATGCTATGTAAAACAGTGTAAATTAAATGTGTTTATATATTTGTATGGATAGAATAAGCGCATGAATAAAACTAAATTACTTCTTGTTGAAGATGATCAAGAGCTCTGTCAATTGCTAGTGCAACTACTAGAGATGGAAGGATACGATGTAACGACCTGCCACGACGGTGCGGCCGGGTTAGCCAAGGCGCAGCAAGAACAACATCAGCTAATGTTGCTCGATGTGATGTTGCCACAACTCAGTGGTTTTGATGTGCTTAAGCAGCTACGCCAAACCAGTCAACTCCCAGTGCTAATGCTAACAGCCAAAGGCGATGAAATAGATCGAGTCATTGGATTAGAGTTTGGTGCCGATGATTATCTGTCTAAGCCCTTTAATGACCGCGAATTGCTGGCTAGGATAAAAGCAATTTTACGCCGCACCACGCAAAGTAAACAACAAGCTCCTCACCAGCTAGCCCTAGGAGATTTATCACTTAATCATGGCTGCCAAGAGGCCAAATGTGGTGACCAAATATTGGATCTAACCGGAACCGAGTTTTTGCTATTAGTTGAGCTGGTTAATAACGTTGGTGAATTACTCAATAAAAATGAGTTAAATGAGAAAGTGTTAGGCAAGCGACTGCAAGCGTTTGATCGTAGCCTCGATATGCATATGTCTAACTTACGAAAGAAGTTACCACCACGATCTGACGGACGTCCTCGTATCAAGACCGTACGCGGACATGGTTATATTTGGATCGAGAGTGAATAATGCCTAAGCAGCTATTTCTAAAAATACTGCTAGGCTTCTGGCTTATTACTGTTTTGATTGCGGGCACCATTGTTGCGCTACCCGCACTTGTCGAATCCTCTCATCAGCTTAGCCAAAAGCAAGCGGAGCACCATCAAAGATTAATTCATATGATTCAATCTGCGCCGAGCTTGAATAAGGGATTACATGCCGCACAGCGCGTGCTAAATTCAATACCACTTCCCGACTTTATTAAAAAAAAACGGGGGCGTATAAAACATCTATTTGTTGTTGACCAAGATAATAATTCGTTTAACGGCAAACGCCTGCCCAGAGACATCAACCTTGCGATTATACGGCATCAGGAAGAGCCGCAGCGCGGAGGCTATCACTCTAAACGTTGGACAGTATTTGGCCCCTATACACTGAATTTTAACCATATAGACTATCAACTTTACATTCGCGATCCTGGGAGACACCACCGCAGCAATTTTTTATCGACGCTACGTGACAACCGTTGGCTCTTACTAGGGCTAGTGATGAGTGTGAGTGCAATATGTTGTGCATTATTAGCGCTGCATATCGTGAGGCCAATTAAATCATTAGACCGCAGCGCGAGGCAATTGGCTCAGGGCGATCTAAGCACGCGTCCCGATGCAGCGACACTGGCACACCATGATGAGATAGGGCAATTAGCAAAATCATTCAATAATATGGCCGACTCCGTCGAAGGCATGTTACAGCGCCAGCAACGGTTATTGGGGGATATATCTCATGAATTACGCACCCCCTTGACCCGCTTGCAACTGGCTAATGCGATTAGTCGTCGTAAAAACGGTGAGCAAGACGAACAAATACGTATCGAACAAGAGATACAAACCATCGATAAGATGTTACAACAACTGCTGATGCTATCGCGTTACCAGCTTGCTGACCAACATCCGTTCGAGTTCTGTTTATTCGATCAGTTTATGGATGACATTATCGATAATGCGAGCTTCGAAGCGAAAGAGCATGGCGTCGAATTAACAGCAAGCATCTCTCCTAACTTAAACATCATGTTGCAGTGGGATCCTTTGGCTAGTGCTATCGAGAATATTATTCGTAACGCCATTCGATATGCCAACACAAGCATCACTTTTACGGCGCAAGCAGAGCAAGGCACGCTAGTTATCAGCATTAGCGATGACGGCTGTGGCGTTGCCACCGAACACTTAGCAAGTCTATTTACGCCATTTTACCGAGTCTCTGACGCCAGAGAGAGAAGTAGCGGCGGTACAGGATTAGGGCTGGCGATTGCTCATGAAGCTGTTATCAGGCATCAAGGAGCGATTGAGGCTGTCAACAATTCATCGGGCGGATTAACTATCATTATCCGTCTATCATTGGCTCACAACGCCTAGTAATTTATTTCATTGCTAGGTACAATGGCGCAACTTTCTATCATTTGAGCACAACATGTTACACGTTGCTTTATTCGAACCAGAAATCCCACCGAATACCGGAAATATCATCCGTCTGTGCGCTAACACCGGCTTCCACCTTCATCTTATTGAACCACTAGGTTTTGATCTCGACGATAAAAAATTACGCCGTGCGGGCTTAGATTATGCCGAGATGACTCATGTTAGTCGTCATAAAGACTATCAAGCGATGCTCGATACCGTTAAGCCGAGCCGTATATTCGCGTGTACCACCAAGGCAACACTCGCCCACAGCGAGGCAGGTTTTCAAGAAGGAGATATGCTTTTGTTCGGTCCTGAGACACGTGGATTGCCGGGTGAGATTATCGAGAGTTTACCAAATGAACAACGAATTCGAATTCCCATGTTACCGCAAAGCCGCAGCATGAATTTATCAAATGCTGTGGCCGTGATCGTCTACGAGTCATGGCGTCAAGTTGGATATACTGGAGCAATCATTACATGAGTCACTCAAGCCGTTTTCGTTTTAAAAAGCGTATTAAAAAACGTCATCAATCTAGTCGCCGGATGGAATTTTATGCCGATGTCCATGATGGCGATGCCAAACCATTTAATCGTTGCGACGGTGGTAAAAAGAAAGCGACCTCTTAGGTCGCTTATTTCGATTGGCTAGGACTCGGTCTTCTTCGACCGTCCGAGGAGTGCTTTGGAGGCACACATTGGGTCTTTACCTTGGTAGAGCACCTGATAAATCTGATCGGTGATTGGCATTTCGACGTTTAGTCGTTGCGCCAATAAGTACACTTCCTTGGTGTTACGGTAACCTTCCACCACTTGGCCGATATCAGTCTGCGCTTGCTCAATATCAGCGCCCTTACCTAAGGCAAGTCCGAACCGTCGGTTACGTGATTGGTTATCGGTACAAGTTAATACCAGATCACCCAAGCCAGCCATACCCATAAACGTCGCCTGATCGGCACCAACCGCCTTACCTAATCGACACAATTCAGCTAATCCACGAGTGACTAAAGCCGTTCTGGCATTAGCACCAAAGCCTAAGCCATCGGACATTCCCGCACCAATTGCAATCACATTCTTCACTGCACCGCCGAGTTGCAAACCGATAAAATCAGTATTTTGATAGACTCGGAAATTCTTGTCATTGTGCAGTAAGCTGGCCACATGATCGGCAAACTCTTCATGGCTCGATGCCAAGGAAATTGCGGTAGGTAATCCAGCGGCCATTTCTTTAGCAAAAGTAGGACCTGAAAGTACCGCCAATGCGACCTTTTCTCCTAAGACATCAACCGCAACATCTTGTAATAAACGACCGGTGTCGGCTTCTAGGCCTTTGGTGGCCCATGCAATACGGTGTTTATCGGTTAATAAAGGCTTAAGTTGTTCAAGCATGCCGGCGAAAGCGAAACTAGGTACCACGACCAACAAGGTGGTTGTTGCCGCAACGACACTAGCCAAGTCGCTATTGACGATCAAGTCATCGGGAAATACAGCGCCCGGTAAGTACTTTTCATTGCTACGATCTCGTACCAACTGCTCTAAGTGAGTGGGGTTATGACCCCAAAGCATTGTTTTGTTGCCATTTTTTGCTAAACAAATAGCAAGAGCTGAGCCATAAGACCCCGCTCCTAAAACAGCAATATCAGCCGTTGCATTAGCCATATTATGCTTCTGCGCTTTCGCCTTGTGGCGCTTGCTCGTCACCTTGACGTGATTGAACATACTGAGCAAATAATGCATCAAAGTTCACTGGCGCAAGGTTAAGTTGTGGGAAGGTGCCACGGCTTACTAGGCTAGCAATAACTTCGCGCGCATATGGGAAAAGAATGTTTGGACAATAAGAACCAATTGAATGAGCCATTTGATTTTCATCTAGGCCAGCAATCGAAAAAATACCCGCTTGTTGAACTTCCGCTAGAAATGCAACGTCTTCACCGATGTGCGCAGTTACCGTCAATGACAACACAACTTCAAAGGTATCGTCAGCCAATTTATTGCTGCGCGTGTCTAAATCAAGCTTAACTTCTGGCGTCCATTCCTTTTGAAAGATCGCTGGTGAGTTTGGCGTTTCAAAAGAAACATCCTTGGTGAAAATACGTTGGATGTTGAATGCTGGGCCCGCTTGCTCGTTATTTACTGCGCCTTGATTAGCTTCTGTCATGGTAACTCTATCCTTTAAATTATTGTTTTATTCGGTTAATAGGCGATCTAAATCGCCGCTTGAATGCAATGCAAAAAGATCATCGCAACCACCAACAGCCTGTTGGTTAATAAAAATTTGCGGTACTGATGTACGACCACTTAAGGTGATCATCTCATCGCGCTTTTCAGGTTGCTCTTCGATATCGATCACTTGATACGAAATGCTCTTACTGTCGAGTAGTCGCTTAGCTTGTTGACAAAACGAACACCAAGAACGGCTATAAATTGTAACGTCGACCATAACTTACTCGCTCTTATTTTGTGGTTAATGGTAGATTGGCAGTCTGCCATTGTGCAATACCACCTTGCAGATTATGCACACTCGTATAACCAGCTTTTTGTAACATCTGACAAGCCTGATTTGAAGTCATTCCTGTATTACATACCATAATTATGGGGGTATCTTGCGCTTTTTCAAGTCCGCTGAATTCATTATTTTTTAGCTTTGACAGCGGCAGCAATTTTGAATCGAGGATATGACCTTTTTTATATTCACTTTCACTGCGCACATCGACGACAATCGCGTTCTCACGATTCATCAATAATGTAGCCTGTTGATGGGTGATCTTCTTGATAGTCGAAAAGCCAGCTTTAACGCTGGTAAAAATCAACGCGGTCAAGACACCGATCCAAGCAATGGTCAATAGTGGGTTAGCCTGAAGAAATTCGATATATTGTTGCATATTTAATCCTAATTAGTTCGCTCATATTCCACCCGTACACAACGCAGAGATGGAAATAATTTGCGCCTAGTATACAGACCAAATTAGGAGTTACCAATCACCGTGATAAAAACAAGTTAAATCGGCATAACTAATCACTAAATTTGGGTTTTTAATCTGCTTGGCACGGTGTAAGATATGGCGCACTATCGACACTAATTTTACTTAGGAATATCTAGCATGCCGCAGCCGAAAACGCCCTTAGTTTTACTCATTCTTGATGGTTGGGGTTATCGTGAAGAGACGTCCAATAATGCGATTGCGCAAGCTAATACTCCGGTACTAGACGATCTGTGGCAAAAGTGTCCTGCGACATTGATTTCCGGCTCCGGCCAAGATGTTGGGCTACCTGATGGACAAATGGGTAATTCTGAAGTAGGCCACGTCAATATTGGTTCAGGGCGCATCGTGTATCAAAATTACACCCGGATTAATAAAGCCATTACTGATGGCGACTTTAATACCAATCCAGCCTTTGTCGACAACATAGATAAAGCCGTCGGTGCTGGTAAAGCGGTGCATATCATGGGCCTGCTTTCACCCGGCGGAGTTCACAGCCATGAAGACCACCTACTCGCGATGGTTGAGCTAGCAGCTACCCGCGGCGCCAGTGAAATCTATGTTCATGGTTTTCTCGATGGTCGCGATACGCCACCTCGCAGTGCGATGGCATCGATAGAGAAGTTTCAAACGTTATTCAAACGATTAGACAAGGGACAATTTGCTTCGCTAATTGGTCGTTACTACGCGATGGACAGAGACCAACGTTGGGACCGTGTTGAAGGGGCTTACAACTTGATCACTCATGCGCAAGCGACTCATCAAGTTAGCTGTCCGATTGATGGCTTAGAGCAAGCCTATGCGCGTGATGAAAACGATGAATTTGTTGCTGCTACAGCCATCAGTAAGACCGATGGCAGCCAGATCACCGTAAACGATGGTGATGCGCTCTTTTTCATGAACTTTAGAGCCGATCGCGCCCGTGAAATATCTCGCCCCTTCGTCGATGAGCAATTTACTGAATTTTCCAGAGCAACTAAACTGAATCTCGCTGCTTTTGTACAGCTCACGCAATATGCCGAAAGCATTGTCAGCCCAGTGGCCTTTGCGCCAGAAAGGTTAACCAATACCTTAGGTCAATGGCTGCAAGACAATAACAAGACCCAACTGCGTATCTCAGAAACTGAAAAATACGCCCACGTCACCTTTTTCTTTAATGGCGGCATTGAGTCAGTGTTTGATGGCGAGGAGCGAATTTTAATTCCATCACCCGATGTGGCGACCTACGATCTACAGCCTGAAATGAACTCAGAGCTATTAACCAACAAGCTGGTTGGCGCCATTGAAAGTGGCAAATATGATGTGATTGTATGTAATTACCCGAACGGCGATATGGTCGGCCATACTGGTATTTTGAGCGCCGCTATTCAAGCCTGTGAAGCGGTAGATCACTGTGTTGGTCGTGTGGTTGATGCATTAAAAACGGTAGGTGGTGAATGTCTAATTACCGCCGACCATGGTAACGCTGAGCAGATGGTTAATCCAACCACACAGCAAGCTCACACGGCACACACCAGTGAACCCGTCCCCTTTATTTACGTTGGCCGCCCAGCGACAGCGCAAGGCGCAGGTCGCCTAAGCGATATTGCACCCACCATGCTATCGTTATTAGGAATGGATGTTCCACCCGAGATGACCGGGAAACCATTGATGAAACTGAGCTAATCGCTTGACCTTATTTCGGTTAATCATACTCACGGCGTTACTGTGTTGTAGTGGCGTGAGTGTGGCCGAAACGCAGAAACAGCAACAGCTTAAAGCAATCAAAGACAAGATCACCAAACAACAGGCGCTACTCAAGCAACAAAAACAACGGCAACAATCGCAAGCCAATGCATTACGAAAGGTTGAGACTGACATTGCAGCATCAGCCAAAGCGCTTTACCTTACCAATCAAAAATTAAAAATGGTTAGCGACAAGCAGCGGCAACTCACTAGTCAAGATAATCGCTTAACCAAGCAAAAAACAAGTCAACAAGCGACACTCAGTAAACAAATAAAAAGCGCCTACATGACTGGTAATCATAACCTGCTGCAACTGATCCTCAATCAGCAACAAAGCAGCGAAACGCAACGTTTACTCGGCTACTACCATTATCTTAATAAGGCGCGCATCGAGTCGATCGCACAGGTTAAGCAAACGATCGAACAACTACAGCAAGTTAAGCAGCAATTGAGCGACAACAAAGAGCGCTTAACGGGACTAAAAAAAGGCCAAGTGACTCATGAGAAGGCGCTGGCAAGCGAGCAGTTAAACCGCAGTCAAGCATTGAAAACATTAACTAAGTCCTATCTAAAAAACAGTGCTCAGTTAGAAGAGTTTCAATTATCAGAATTTGATATTAAGAACATTATTGAACAGGCTAAGCAAGTCAAGCCGCTAGCACTAAACGGGTTAGCGAAGTTTAAGCGAAAGCTGCCACGGCCGGCCATGGGTAAGACACTTCACCGTTTTGGGAGCAAAAGGCACGGCCGTTTACTATGGAAAGGGATAACCATCGCTGGCACAGAAGGGCAAGCGATCACGACAATCCATCATGGCAAGGTAATTTATTCTGACTGGATTAAAGGTTTTGGACTAGTCTTAGTAATTGATCATGGTAAAGGTTTTATGAGTCTGTACGGACACAATCAAGCATTACTCAAAAATGCTGGCGATATGGTGAGTGCCAATGAAAAAATCGCACTGCTAGGCCAAAGTGGTGGCCAAAGCCAACCGAGTCTTTATTTCGAGATACGTCATAAAGGCGAGGCAATAAACCCAAACCAATGGTTGAAGTAATTGCGTAAACCGTTTTATTGGAGTGGTGACAGAGATGCAAACATTTTTTTGTGCTAAATTAATGCCTGTTGTTGGATTTTTATTGACGCTAATGACCCCACTGGTCAATGCGGCTAACCCTAAGATTGCGGTAGTTATCGATGACATCGGTTACCGCAGTAGCGATCAAGATGCTCTTGCACTATCTGGTCAATTTACCTTTGCCATTATTCCTTTCGCGCCACTAACCCAAAAACTTGCCAAGGCAGCTCATGATAGCCGGCGGGAAGTCATCGTGCATTTACCGATGGAGGCCTTTAGCAACAACCACCTGCTAGGAAAGGGCGCGTTGTTTGCTGATATGGACGAAACAACCATTCGTACCACCATCAGAAAGTCTCTCGATAATGTACCCCATATCAGTGGTATTAATAATCACATGGGCAGTAAGTTTACCACCACCGCACAACCGCTAAGCTGGTTAATGGATGAACTCAAGCAACGCAGTCTCTATTTTCTCGATAGTAGAACCACCCCACAATCAATTGCCGAACAAAGCGCGGTCGATTATGGTCTGGAAACTGCTCATCGCCATGTTTTCTTAGACAATCAACTCGACCATGATTATTTGAATGCTCAGTTTGATAAATTACTCACAATAGCGCACGCTAATAGCTACGCCATCGCCATCGCACACCCGCATCCACAGACTATAGCGTTTTTAAACAATATTAGTGATAAGCTCAAACAGCATAATATTGAGTTAGTGCCACTGTCGACATTATTACCGATGACCACAGCTAAAGCAGAACGAAGACAGGCTCCTGCGCCCATCTCAAACGAGCAACCAAAGCAGGCAGCACCACAATAAGCTCAGTTAAATGAAACAGACCTAAAAAAGCAGCCGGAGCTGCTTTTATGTGCAGGATGAACGGTATTCCGCAATAGCATGGATGCTAAAGAGCGGTATGTGCAGGATGAACGGTATTCCGCAATAGCATGGATGCTAAAGAGCGGTATGTTGACGACTGTTGATGTTATTCCATCGCCGCTTTTAGCTTCTTCATCGCGTTCTTTTCTAATTGCCTAACACGCTCTGCTGAGACCTGATAATGACCAGCTAGATCTTGCAATGTCGTCTTATCTTCTGTTAACCAACGAGAGCGTACAATATGCTGACTTCGCTCATCTAATGTCGCCATCGCATTTTGTAACTTACGCGTGGCCTGTGATTGCCAATCTTTTTGCTCAACATATTCAGACACATTGGACGATTTATCTTCCAGATATTGAGTCGGTGCAAAGTTGCTCGGGCTACTATCATCGTCATCATTAGACAAATCAAATGAACTGTCAGACATCGTCATTCGAGATTCCATTTCCACCACATCTCGGGTAGAAACGCCAAGCTCTTTTGCTACAACGTTAACTTCTTCTTGATTAAACCAACCTAAACGTTTTTTATTCTTACGTAGATTAAAGAATAATTTACGCTGCGCCTTGGTCGTCGCAACCTTAACTATGCGCCAGTTTTTGAGCACGTATTCATGGATTTCAGCCTTAATCCAATGCACCGCAAATGATACCAAACGTACACCCACTTCAGGATTGAAACGTTTAACAGCCTTCATAAGACCAACATTGCCTTCTTGGATTAAATCGGCGTGTGGTAAACCATACCCAGAATAACTTTTTGCGACATGAACAACAAAGCGCAGATGAGACATGATTAGCTTTTGCGCCGCCTCAAGATCACCATCGTTATATAAACGAGTTGCCAATTCGCGCTCTTCCTGAGCGTCAAGCATCGGAATTCGCGCAGCGCGTGCCACGTAAGATTCGATACTACCAGAGGTGACTGGCATCATTGCATTTGACTGAATTACATTACTCATTTATTCATCCTTATCTCTAACTTCGTCCGAGTCTATCACGCCAATTCTAGGATCACCAGAGGATCAGATCAATCAATGTTACTAACTATTTCAGCGGAACTTAACCCCACATTAATCCATCATGTCACAGCTGATTTTCTGGTTCTATTTCATGCACATGACGCATTACAGATAGATAGGCGCCCAACCAACCGAGCGTTGACGAAAGTATGATCAAGATCAAAAACTCGCTAAAACTCAGCCCGGAAAGTACAATCTGAGCACCTAATTGATCCGCTAGCGTAACAAAAGCGTCTTCTAACCAAATCAGCACGAGCGAGACTAAAATCCATGCAATGATGCCACCAATTAAACCGTACCAAATACCAGTATAGAGAAATGGACGGCGAATAAAATCATTGGTTGCACCCACGAGCTTTAGCACTTCAATCTCTTCACGGCGGTTTAATATTGCTAATCGAATAGTATTGGCCAACACTAATATCACCGATAATAACAATAAGACCCCCAAGGCAGACACACCATCTTCGATAAGGCCGATAATCGCGGTTAATTTCTCCAGCCATGTAATATCGAGCTTACCAAAAGCAACTTCAGGCTGCTGTTGTAATTTGTCCAGCAATTCTCGTGCGCCCTCCGGGGTAGAGTATTGCGTCGTTGGCGTCACGAGTAGAAGGCTAGGTAATGGATTAGTATCGATATATTCTAATGCTTCACCGAATCCCGATAGCTGCTTAAACTCTCCTAACGCCTGTTCTGACGTTATATATTGAACACCATTGATTTGGGGATATAGACGTATACGACTAATAAGCTTGTTGGCGGATTTTTGATCGACACTATCATTTAGGAACAAGCTTATCTGTGCCGCGCTCTCCCAGTTTCCACGTAGGTGCTCACTATTTTTTAATAGTAAATGAAGTGTTGCAGGTAAGGCTAGGCTAACGCCAATCACTGCCATGGTCAGCAGTGACGCGATTGGCATGCGCCATAGTTCACCGATGCTGGCAAATGCCTGCTGTAGATGACGAATAAACAACATCACCACGCGATGACCAGGGACATTGCTCGATGCGGCAGGCGATTTACGTTGATTAAATAACAGGCTCAAATTCACTCTCCTGTAAATCGGTTGACGATAAGCCATCCTGAATAAGACGCCCCTCATTGAGGGTAAAAGTATGATATTTCATTCGCGCAATTAATCCTAAGTCATGTGTCGCGATAAGTACCGCAACACCAACAGAGTTTAACTCTTCAAAGACACGCATTATTTCCAACGATAAGGCAGGATCTAAGTTACCCGTTGGTTCATCGGCTAATAATAGCGGCGGCTTATTGACGATGGCTCTAGCAATACCGACACGCTGCAACTCTCCCCCCGACAATGTATTAGGCATATTATTGAGTTTACTGAGCAAACCTACTTTATCTAGCGAGGCTGCAACACGACGTTTAATGTCGGAGAGATGATAGCCCTCAATAATCAATGGAATTGCGACATTATTAAAAACACTTCGATCCATTAATAAGCGGTGATTCTGAAAAATCATCCCGATATCACGGCGAGCATAGGGAATTTGTTTCTTGGTGATTTTGTTGAGGTTGTGGCCATTGATAAACACCTGACCCGATGTAGGGCGTTCCATCATCGCCACTAACTTTAGCAGGGTACTTTTACCAGCCCCAGAGTGACCGGTAAGAAAAGCCATCTCGCCAGCTTCGAGATGAAAGCTCACCCGATTTAATGCCTGTTGTCCCCCAGTATAAACCTTGGTGACCTCCTCAAATCGAATCATACCTTCATCCCTTTAATATTATTGCCGTAAATTAATCGTCTTTGACAAACAGTGCTTCGATAAATTCTTTACCATTAAACTCGCGTAAATCGTCTATCCCCTCACCAATCCCAATATAGCGAATGGGAATACCAAATTTATCGGCTAAACTAAACACCACACCGCCCTTGGCCGTTCCATCAAGCTTGGTCACCGTTAATCCGGTTACCCCAACCGCTTCATTAAACAGGGCAACCTGACTCATAGCGTTTTGCCCGGTCCCCGCATCTAAAGTAAGCATGATCTCATGTGGCGCCGTGTCATCGAGCTTGCGCATCACCCGGACAACCTTCTTTAACTCGTCCATTAAGTGCGCCTTATTCTGCAAGCGACCTGCGGTATCTGCAATCAAAACATCGATATTTCTCGCTTTCGCAGCTTGCACCGCATCAAAGATAACTGACGCACTATCCGCCCCTGTATGTTGAGCGATCACGCTGATGTCGTTCCGCTCACCCCATACCTGAAGCTGTTCTACAGCCGCCGCTCGGAACGTATCTCCGGCAGCTAAAGCGACTTTCTTACCTTGGTTCTGGAATTGCTTAGCCAATTTACCAATAGTGGTTGTCTTCCCAACACCATTAACGCCCACCATAAGAATAATGTAGGGACCATCTGATTTTTCTATGTTGAGTGGCACAGAGACCGGCTCAATAATTTCACTCATCTCTTGTTGTAGTAGCTGATAAAGAGCTTCGCCATCTTTCAATTGTTTGCGACTCGCAGTTTTTGTCAGCGAATCAATAATTTTTAACGTGGTATCAACACCAACGTCCGCAACCAATAGCTGTTCTTCTAGCTCTTCAAATAAATCTTCATCAATCTTCTTTCCGCTAAATAGACTAAATAAACCGCCTCCAAGATTGGCCTTGGTGCGTTTTAATCCATCTTTTAATCGGCTAAAAAATCCTGATTTTTTAGGTCGCTCTGCTTCAGTTTGCTCAACAGCACGCTCAGATTCCGCCTGTTCTGCAGCAACGCGCTCAGCCTCTGCCTGCTCTGCAGCAATAATACGCTGTGCTTCCGCCTGCTCTGCAGCAACGCGCTCAGCTTCCGCCTGTTCTGCAGCAATAACACGCTGTGCTTCCGCCTGTTCTGCAGCAATAATACGCTGTGCTTCCGCCTGTTCTGCAGCAATAATACGCTGTGCTTCCGCCTGCTCTGCAGCAACGCGTTCAGCTTCCGCCTGTTCTGCAGCAATAACACGCTGTGCTTCCGCCTGTTCTGCAGCAATAACACGCTGTGCTTCCGCCTGCTCTGCAGCAACGCGCTCAGCTTCTGTGTGCTCTGCGACAATAAGACGTTCCGCTTCTGCCTGCTCTGCAGCAACACGCTGTGCTTCCGCCTGCTCGGCATCGACTGCAGCATCATTATGTTGTTCTTTGTTGTGGTCGGTTTGTTTCTTTTTACCAAATCCTAACCACCCAAACATGCCTTTTTTAGCCATTTCGATAAAACCTTATTACTTCTATTACGTTTTAGGCGCACAACTTGTTAAAATAGTGGATTAACGTCATGCTTTGGAAAATTTTCACAGATGATAACAAATACAAGCGAGTTGAGGTAGAGATGTCAGTAGGAAAAGGTCGTTCTGGGCAAGTTAGGATCATTGCAGGTCAATGGCGTAGTCGTAAACTCCCCGTTAACGATGTCGAAGGACTACGCCCGACAACCGATCGCGTCAAAGAAACAGTATTTAATTGGCTAAACCCTTATCTGGACGGTGCCAACTGCTTAGATTTATTTGCTGGCAGTGGGGGCTTATCATTCGAAGCCTTATCACGCTATGCCAATAGCGCACTTTTGATAGAGAAAGATCGCGGCGCGGCCAAACAGCTCCAAACAAATTTAGCGACGCTTAAGTGTAATAATGCCTTAGTCAAAAACCAAGATAGTCTATCGGTATTAGAAAAAGACAGCGCACAGCAATTTGATGTGGTATTTATTGATCCGCCGTTTAGAAAGAACTTGCTCGAAAAATCCTGCCAATTACTCGAATCAAACGGTTGGCTAAGTGACAGTGCAGTGATCTATATCGAAGTTGAGTCAGAATTGGCAACGCCGCAACTCCCGAGTAATTGGCAATGCCTCAAAGATAAACAAGCGGGACAGGTCGCTTTTTCATTATGGCAACGTAGTTAATCGTGGAATTAAAAAACTAAGGACGATGTGTATGAGAAAAATCTGGTTGATATCAACACTACTTTTGACATTTAATCTCTTGGCCAACGACAAACCGCTTAACATTCTCGGATTACGAGATGTCATTGTGGTCGGTAATAACTGGGATGGCACAATCGACATTTACGATCCTCACACGCTACAAAGAATCAAGAAAATCAATGCCGTGCCGGATAAAGAAGAGCGCCTAGGCGAACTACAGAGTTCGATCAAGCGCCGTATTGTCTCCACATTTATCAAGGAAGTGATCGGTGAAGGGCATCACCAAATGGTTGATGATATGTTCACGTCCAACGACGGACGCCACTTATTTATTTCTCGTCCAAGTTTTGCAGATGTGATCGCTCTTGATGTCAATAGTGGTGAAATTCTGTGGCGCACCAAAGTTGAGGGGTCACGTTCTGACCATTCTGCGTTGTCTCCTGATGGAAAAATATTTTTAGTCTCTGCCTCCACCGCACGTAAAGTACAGGCTATAGATACCAGTAATGGAAATATTGTCGCCCATTTCGAATCAGGCGATCAGCCACACGAAAATACTTATTCCAAAGATGGAAAGCGAATTTTCCATGCCAGTATTGGCAAAGTTTATGTACCTTTCACCAGTGATTGGCTTGACTGGCTTAAAGGGGATCGTTATTTTCAGATCGTCGATGCTCAGTCTTATAAAGTCTTACAAAGAATTGATATGGCGGAAAAACTTAAGCAATTTGGTATGCCTTGGGTGGATAGCGCAGTACGGCCGATGGCGGTATCTCCTGATGGAAAATTTGTTTATATGCAAATCTCTTTTTTCCACGGTTTTATCGAATATGATATCGAGCTGAAAAAAGTAACCCGTAAACTTAATTTACCGATTCCGCCGCAAATCCAAGAGATGAGTTTACGCGATTATCAATTGAATTCTGCCCACCATGGCTTAGCCATGAACAGCGCAGGCACAAAGCTCTGCGTCGCCGCAACAATGTCTGGCTATGCAGCCATTGTTGACCGTCAAACTTTTGAGTATAAAACCATTGAATTATCGAAAACCCCATTAGGTGCCAAACCTTATTGGTCAACCGAGAGCGCCGATGGAAAATATTGCTATGTGTCGGTCAGTGAACAAGATCGTGTCTCCGTTATTTCTTTCGCTGACGCTACGGAAGTAGCTAGCTTTCCGGTAGGCGATCATCCTCAGCGAATAAGAACGGGGCAATTACGCTTAGATTAGCCTGTGTAAATAGGTAAGTTGCCATTAAATTGCAATTATTTCGCGACTTTTTTTGATTTCGTCTGGAACAAGAGTCTTTTTTATACAATACTATTAAAGTTGTAGATATTTAATTCAAGTAATTCTTTGTATTTTTCACAAATTAAGGACAATTATTGTGACCACGCAATCGTTCGGCAACATTAACAAGCAGTCATTAACTAAAAGGTATTTCACCAGTTTAATAATTCCAGCGACTGCGCTTATTATCGGCCTGGTGGCGATTGCGGTTTATTTTTCACTACCAATAAACGCAATCATCGCGCTCGCAACATTGACACTTATCATGGTGACAATCATGGCAGTGCAGAGTTGGCAGCTTATCTTCAAAGGGATGAACCGCTTGCAAGATTTTTCCCACAGCATTAGCGACTCTAACACCGTTGATGTGTCTGCTCGGTTAAATACAGACGGCTGTGGTTTATTCGATGAAATTTTCACATCAATCAATCAACGCTTCGCACTCATGGATAGAACGCTGACCAAGCTTTACGCCTCTTCAGGCCGACTGCAACCAATGTCGGAAGAGCTGAGTAATTCCTATAGCACCATGCTACAAAAAGCAATGATGCAAGAAAACCTGGGGCAAAATATCGATCGCGCGCTGACTGAAGTCGATAATGCCTCCAATGCATTGTTTAACGATTTACAACAGTTGATTAGTGAAGTATCCGTTTCTAAAGAATCGGTGCTTAAAGCTGATTCATCATCATCAGAAACTAAGCAGAGCATTGAAAGCTTAAGGGAGCAATTGGTACAGGCCGGACAGGAAATCGAGATATTACGTAAAGATAGCGAAGAGATTAACACCATTATTAACGTGATAAATTCGATTGCCGAGCAGACTAATCTATTGGCACTCAACGCAGCAATTGAAGCCGCCCGAGCGGGTGAGCAAGGTCGAGGGTTTGCCGTCGTTGCCGATGAGGTCCGCACACTAGCAGAGCGAACTGCGGCATCAACACAGGAGGTTGGCGCCATTGTAAGTCGTATCCAGCAAGGCACAACTAAGGTACATGGTTCGATGCAAAAAGGTTTAAGTTCCTCTGAGCAATCGTTAACGTTATCTACGAACGCCTCAGAACAGCTCAATATTATCAGCACTTCAATCGTTAGCATTAATACGTTATCTGAGAGTATTCAACAGTCATCAAATACTCAGCAAGAAATATCACGAGAGGCCAGATCTCAGATCGATAGTATGGTTATCTTGAACTCTCAAGTGTTAGAGAGCTCGCAAGAGCAAGAGCTTTCCTCGACTGATTTACTCTCATTAGCGGAAGCGCTAAAAGAAAGTCTTAATATATTCGATCTATCTAACCCGCATTGGGACAATGAACATAGACCTAAGCGACTGAAGAATGTAAGTAGCGTTAGCGCTGATACCTCAGTGGATGAAGAGGAAGTAGAGCTGTTCTAGCCCCTACGTAGCTACCACCCAAATGACACTTGGGGATGACCTCACTCGGGATCGAGTAACCGATCGTCATCCCCGCAGTGTTTTAATCTCATGCAACGCGCCGTGCAATCAACTCTGCGATACCCCTTACTAGATCCTCGATAAAAAGACCTCGAGGATGACGCGGGGGTGACG
>Ga0209395_1000506_pt1 | contig 56573 bp, 50 predicted proteins | sample GOMGulsemesocosm_3_FD_184635 | JGI IMG/M metagenome (GOLD analysis project Ga0209395, IMG submission 184635) | Methane-oxidizing microbial communities from mesocosms in the Gulf of Mexico - GOM9D Gulf of Mexico (SPAdes) (version 2) | ecosystem: Environmental > Aquatic > Marine > Cold seeps...
ATCAACCTTGAAAAAACTGCTCCAATGTTTGAAGAAGCTCTTGCTGTATTAGCAAACGCTGCTTCTAAAAAAGGAAAAATCCTTTTAGTTGGTACTAAACGCGCTGCTGGCGATGCTGTTAAAGAAGCTGCACTTTCTTGTGACCAATTCTACGTTAACCATCGCTGGTTAGGTGGTATGTTGACTAACTGGAAAACAGTTCGTCAATCTATCAAACGTCTAAAAGATCTAGAAGCACAATCTCAAGACGGTACGTTTGACAAGCTAGTTAAGAAAGAAGCGCTAATGCGTACGCGCGAAATGGAAAAACTAGAGAAATCTCTAGGCGGGATCAAAAACATGAACGGTCTTCCGGACGCGATCTTTGTTATTGATGCTGACCATGAGCACATTGCAGTTAAAGAAGCTAATAACCTAGGTATTCCTGTTATTGCTGTTGTTGATACTAACTCTAACCCAGACGGTATCGATTACATCATCCCAGGTAACGATGATGCTATCCGTGCTATCCAACTTTACACCACTGCTGTTGCAGCTGCTGTAAACGCGGGTCGTAACAACACAGTTGCTGCACAAGCAGAAACTGATGGTTTCGTTGAAGCTGAGTAATTTGGACCGTTACTCAATTGAGTAATGACTAAATTATTTGCAATTTGGTGCCAGCAAGTGCTGGCACCTTATTTAAAATACAAAGGAAATAACAATGGCAATTACTGCTAAATTAGTAAAAGAACTTCGTGACCGCACAGCTGCGGGCATGATGGATTGTAAGAAAGCACTTACCGAAACTAACGGTGACATTGAAGCAGCAATCGACCTTATGCGTAAATCTGGCCAAGCGAAAGCGGCTAAGAAAGCTGGTCGTATCGCAGCTGAAGGTGCAATCTTCACTAAAGTTGAAGGCGGCGTTGCTACCATGCTTGAGTTCAACTGTGAAACAGATTTCGTTGGCATGGATAAAAGCTTCCTTGCACTTGGTAATGAAATCGTTGCAGCTGCGCATGCTGTAAAAGCAAATGACGTTGCTGTTCTAAACGAACTGTCATTAGGCGACAACACTGTTGAAGCTAAGCGTGCTGCGCTAGTCGCTAAAATTGGTGAGAACATGACTGTACGTCGTGTTGTTTCTATCGAAGGCGCTACGCTAGCTGCCTACGTACACGGCGGAAAAATTGGCGCAATCGCTAATTTAGTTGGCGGTGATGAAGCATTGGCTAAAGATGTTGCAATGCATGTTGCTGCAGCTAACCCAACGTTTACTAAGCCTTCTGACGTTTCTGACGAAGTTGTTGAACGTGAGCGTAAGCTACAAATCGAAATCGCGGTAGAAAGTGGCAAGCCACAAGAAATCGCTGAGAAGATGGTTGCTGGTCGTATGAAAAAGTTCACTGGCGAAATCAGCCTGACTGGACAACCGTTCATCAAAGATCCATCACAGCTAGTTGGCGACATGCTTAAAGCAAACAGTGCTGATGTTTCTAGCTTCCTACGCTTTGAATTAGGCGAAGGCATCGAAAAGAAAGAAGAAGATTTTGCTGCTGAAGTAGAAGCAACTATTGCTGCACTTAAGAAGTAATTTCATTCTGAATAAGATTGGCGATTACTGCTGATTTTGATAAAAGACCGTGGCCTATGTCGCGGTCTTTTTAAACGAAGAACATAAAGTTGTGTCACACTGAATTTAATTTTTATCATTGAACTATTTGTTTTTAGTTGTAAAACTTAAATTTAGCGTCGTAAAATAACCGCATCAGTGGTGTTTTCACGTAATAACACAGGCAAGGACATAAAAATGACTGCAAATCCTAAACCGGCTTATCGTCGAATTCTTTTAAAACTTAGTGGTGAAGCACTCGTTGGCGAACAAGGTTTTGGTATCGATCCTAAAGTGCTGGATCGAATGGCTCAAGAAATTAAAGAGTTGATGGAACTTGGTATTCAGGTCGGTATCGTACTTGGTGGCGGTAATATATTTCGTGGCGAAGGGCTAGCGGACGCTGGCATGAACCGTGTTGTTGGTGACCAAATGGGAATGCTAGCAACTGTAATGAATGGCTTGGCAATGCGTGATGCACTGCACCGTGCCTATGTTAACGCTCGCTTGATGTCTGCGGTTGATTTAAAAGGTGTATGCGATTCGTACAACTGGGCAGAAGCGATTAGTATGCTCAAAGAAGGCCGTGTGGTGATTTTTGCAGCGGGTACTGGTAATCCATTTTTTACTACCGATTCTGCAGCCTGTTTACGTGGTATTGAGATAGAAGCGGATGTGGTATTAAAAGGCACTAAAGTTGATGGTGTTTATTCTGCGGATCCGGTTAAAGACCCTGATGCTGAACTCTACAAAGAGTTAGATTATGATTTTGTCCTAGATAAAGAGCTTAAAGTCATGGACCTCAGTGCATTTACACTAGCGCGCGATCACCGCATGCCAATTAAAGTCTTCAATATGAACAAGCCAGGTGCGCTTCGCAGTGTTATCATGGGTGAGGACATTGGTACATTGATTACCAAATTAGACTAAATAGCATTAAAAATAAGATTAAAGAAATAGGAACATACTAGTGATTAACGAAATTAAAGATGACGCAGCAAGCCGCATGGCTAAAAGTGTAGATTCACTTAAGCTACAAATGCAAAAAGTACGTACAGGTCGTGCTCACCCGAGTCTATTAGATTCAATTACCGTACCGTACTACGGCGCTGAAACACCACTAAACCAAGTCGGTAATGTTGGTGTCGGTGACGCGCGTACGCTAACAATTACTGTATTTGATAGCACGATGATTGCTGCGGTAGAAAAAGCGATCATGAGCTCAGATTTAGGCCTAAACCCTAACTCTGCAGGTGCGTTAATTCGTATTCCGTTACCACCATTAACAGAAGAACGTCGCAAAGATTTAATTAAAGTTGTTCGCGGTGAGGCTGAAAAAGGCCGTGTTGCTATCCGTAACATTCGTCGTGATGCTAACGGTGATATTAAATCTCTCGAGAAAGAAAAAGAGATTGGTGAAGATGATTCACGTAAAGGCGAAGAGCAAGTGCAAGAGCTAACCAATAAATACATCAAAGAGATGGATTCATTGTTAGCAGAAAAAGAAGCCGAACTACTCGAAGTATAACAATCGTTCAGGTTGTGACTAAATACCGACTAGGGCGTGCTCTATCGGTATTTAATTTACTGGGGCAGGATCTAGTCCTCAGTGTAGTCGGTCTATGGAGCTTAGATGAGCGAACAATTGAAATCTCAACTACTTAGCTGTGATACTCTGCCGTCACACATCGCTATTATTATGGATGGTAATGGTCGTTGGGCGCAGCGCTTAGGCAAGCGTCGAGTCGTTGGCCACAAAGCGGGTGTAGATAAAGTCCGTGAAGTGGTGAAAGTAGCCAGTGAACTAAAGATAGAAGTATTAACCCTTTTTGCTTTTAGCAGTGAAAATTGGCAGCGTCCGGCGGATGAGGTCTCTGTCTTGATGGAGCTTTTTCTTACGGTCTTATCACTTGAAATAAAACGTTTAAATCGCAATAACGTTAAGCTAAATGTTATTGGCGACACCTCGCGATTTAGCGATAAATTACAAAAAAAAATCACCAACGCTCAAGACCTAACGCAAGACAATACCGGATTAATCCTAAACATTGCCGCCAATTATGGTGGTCGTTGGGATGTGACTCAGGCGTGCCAACAACTTGCTAAACTAGTTGAACAAGGGAAGCTCGCGCCACAAGACATTAGTGAAGAGTTAATAGAGCAATATATTTGCACCGCCCAACTACCAGAGTTAGATTTATTGATCCGCTCCGGCGGTGATTGTCGTATTAGTAATTTTTTATTATGGCAGGTAGCGTATGCTGAATTATATTTTACTGATACCTTATGGCCAGACTTCGATGAAAACGAATTCTTAAAGGCGATTGCGTCATTCTCTAATGTCGAACGCCGTTTTGGTTGTACCAGCGAACAAGTCATCGCGAAAAAATAAGAACAAAGGACTAAAGTTTGTTAAAACAAAGAATTATCACTGCATTACTACTGGCACCGTTAGCATTAGCCGGTATTTTTTTCTTACCGCTAGCCTATTTTCCAATCCTAACCGGTGTAGTTACCTTGCTCGGTGCATGGGAGTGGGGAGCTTTTATTCCTGCACACAGTGGCCAGGAGAAGCCAGCACCAACTACCACCAAAATGTACCGTGTGATATTCACCATCACCTTAGCGTTGTTGTTAACTTGCTTTATGGTTATTGTTCCCATCGATAAAGTCTGGTCAAACGGCACCCTGCATCCTATTTATGGCGCGGCGCTAGCTATCGCAATGATATGGTGGACAATTAGTATTGTGATGGTATTTTGTTATCCCAAAGGACAAAATTTTTGGCAACAAAGTGACTTTTATAAAGGGTTGTTCGGGCAGTTGACCTTAATCCCTTTCTGGCTTGGTTTAAATGCATTACGCAGCTATGGTTATGGTAGTGATCCGATGTTTGGCGGTTATTTAATTATGACGGTGTTTGGCATCGTCTGGGGTGCCGATGTTGGCGCTTATTTCGTTGGCCGTGCGATAGGTAAGCGTAAGTTAATGCCTAATGTTAGCCCAGGAAAAACCTTAGAAGGTATGCTTGGTGGGGTTGCAACCGCACTGATCGTCTTATTCGTGGCACAGTCTTATTTTTACGATATTGAACTTAGCTTATTAATGGCCCTCGGCTTATTAACGGCGCTTGCGTCGGTATTTGGTGACTTGAGCGAAAGTATGTTTAAGCGCAGTAGCAACATCAAGGATAGCGGCACCTTACTCCCGGGACACGGTGGTGTATTGGATCGCATCGATAGCATGACGGCAGCAATCCCGATGTTTGCCTTAGGCTATTTCTTTTTGGTGGCCTAATGTCAATTCATCAACTGACTATTCTCGGCGCGACGGGTTCTATCGGCACGAGCACTTTAGATATTGTGCGGATTAATCCATTAAAGTATCAGGTGTTTGCAATTGCAGCGCAGCAGAGCGTTGAGAAAATGCGCCTGTTGTGTCAAGAATTTAGTCCGGTGTATGCGGTATTGGTTGACCCTGCTGCAGCGAAGAAACTGCGCCAAATGTTAGGCAATGAGTGCAAAACTACGGTGTTAAGTGGGGCTGACGCCTTAGTGTCGATTGTCACCGATGAGCGTGTAGACAGTGTGATGGCCGCTATTGTCGGTGCTGCCGGCTTATTGCCGACAATTGCAGCAATCCGAGCGAATAAACGGGTCTTGTTGGCGAATAAAGAAGCGCTGGTCATGTCGGGGGAGCTATTTATTAATGAACTCCGCCAGTCTAGCGCGACGCTATTACCTGTTGACAGTGAGCATAACGCGATTTTTCAAGCACTGCCAGTGGCTGCGCAATCTAAAATTGGCTATTGCCCACTTGAGGCGTTAGGCGTCAGCAAATTGTTACTCACGGGGTCTGGCGGTCCGTTCTTGCAGCGAGATTTAAGTACATTATCGCAAGTGACGCCGGAGCAAGCTTGTGCCCATCCTAATTGGAGCATGGGGCAAAAAATATCGGTTGATTCCGCGACCATGATGAATAAAGGGTTGGAATATATCGAAGCACGCTGGCTTTTTGATACTAAACCCGATCAAATTGAAGTGGTTATTCACCCACAAAGTGTTATTCATTCGATGGTTCAGTATATCGATGGCTCTGTGATTGCTCAATTAGGGCAACCGGATATGCGCACGCCAATTGCCAGTGCTATGGCGTATCCCGAACGCATTAACGCCGGAGTCGCACCATTGGACTTTTCAACATTGCGCGATTTTAGTTTTCAAGCCCCAGATTATCAGCGTTTCCCTTGTCTAAAACTTGCTATCGATGCCTGTTATCAAGGCCAAAGCGCGACTACCAGCCTCAATGCCGCTAACGAAGTCAGTGTCGATGCCTTTTTACATCAGCGTATTCGATTTACCGATATCGCTGCTATTAATCAGCGAGTATTAGATGGTGTGACACTAGGCGCTGCAACGAGTATTGAGAGCATAATCGATATCGATAGACAGGCTCGAATACTCGCAAATAAAATCATACAACAAGGTGGTTCGTGATGATGACTCTGTTATGGAATGGTGCAACATTCATTGTCGCATTAGGGCTCTTAGTGGCTATTCATGAGTACGGTCATTTTTGGACTGCACGTCGTTGCGGTGTTACGGTACAACGTTTTTCTATCGGGTTTGGTAAAGTACTATGGCGTCGTTTGGGTAAGGATGGCACCGAATATGTGATCGCAGCCGTGCCATTGGGTGGCTATGTTAAAATGCTCGATGAGCGGGTTGACGATGTGCCAGAGGAGCTGCGTGACGGTGCTTTTAATCGAAAAAGTGTAATGGCGAGAATGGCGATTGTTGCCGCAGGCCCGCTCGCTAACTTTATTTTCGCTATTTTTACGTTCTGGTTAATGTATTTAATTGGCGTGAGTGGCATTAAGCCGATCGTCGGCGATATCACGCCAACATCGATTGTTGCTCAAGCTGGCATTGAAAGCGGCGATGAAATTCTATCTATTGATGGCCAATCAACGCAGCATTGGCAAGATGTTAATTTAGCCTTAGTGGGTGCTTATGGGCAACTGTCTAGTGATATTGTTGTTCTTCGAGGTGATAACCAAGCACGGCTTACTAAACAATTAGATTTAAGCGATTGGAAATTTGAGCCTGAAAAGCAAAGTCCATTTAGTTCGCTCGGTTTAAACCCATATTTTCCTGAGCCGTTATTGGTGCTTTCAGCCGTTGCGCCAAAATCACCAGCAGAGCTTGCTGGCCTACGTATCGGGGATCGGTTGATTAGCGTTTCTGGTGTTAAAATAACCAAGTGGCAGCAGTTTGTTAAAATAATTGAACAAAGCGGTGGAACTTCTGTTACGGTGGCCTATCAAAGAAATGACGCCATGCTAGAAACCCGCATAACACCGCAACGAAAAGTGAATAGTCACGGCAAGACAATTGGTTACGCCGGGATTAGTCCAACAGCAATCCCTTGGCCTGAACGTAGCAAAGTAACCTTAGATTATGGGGTTATCGATTCGTTCACGACAGGGGTTGATAAAACTTGGCAGCTCATTACGCTAAGTTTTAATATGATTGGTAAGTTAATAACCGGTGATTTGTCGGTGAAAAACTTAAGTGGTCCTTTGTCAATCGCACAAGGGGCGGGACAAAGCGCAAGTTATGGTGTCGTCGCGTTTTTAGGGTTTTTAGCACTCATTAGTGTGAACCTAGGTATTATTAATTTGCTGCCGCTTCCTGTATTGGACGGTGGGCATCTTATGTATTACTTGATTGAATTTGTAACAGGGAAACCTGTTCCTGAAAAAGTTCAAGAAGTAGGGTTCCGCATTGGTGCTGCTCTATTGTTTATGCTAATGAGCATAGCAATTTTTAATGATTTTACTCGGCTGTGAACAGCCCAATATTAGGATAATAAAATAAAGCATTATGAAGTTTTCTAAACTTTTGGCACCTATTGCCCTTTTGGGAACAAGTTTTAGTTCCATTGCTGCTCAGCCGTTTACGGTCACTGATATTCGGATCGATGGTTTACAACGGGTCGCCTTAGGCGCCGCGTTATTAAACCTTCCGGTAAAAGTGGGCGATAACGTTGATACAGTGGCCGTACAACGCTTAATTAAAGCGCTGTACGCCTCGACTAACTTTGAAGATATCCAGGTGTCACATGATGACGGCCTGTTGATTATTCAAGTTAAAGAGCGCGCGACCATTTCTCAAATTACTTTCGAAGGTAATAAAGACCTCAAAGACGAACAGCTAGACGAGAGTTTAAGCGGTTCTGGTATTCGAATCGGCGAACCACTCGACCGTACGATGCTAACCGAAATAGAGAAAGGGTTAGAGGACTTTTACTTTAGTGTCGGCAAGTATTCTGCTGATGTGGAAGCGAGTATCACGCCATTAGCACGTAATCGCGTTGAACTGACGTTTACTTTCAAAGAAGGTGACGCGGCTGACATCGAGCAAATTAACTTAGTGGGCAATAAAATTTTTAGCGATGAAGAGCTAAAAGAGCAATTTGAGCTTACCGATTATACCGCTTGGTGGAATGTCTTTGGTGAGCGTCGCTACCAGAAGCAGAAGCTTCAGGGTGATATTGAAACCCTCGAATCTTTTTATAAAGACCGTGGTTATATTCAGTTTAAGGTTGATAGTACCCAGGTGTCGATGACACCAAGTAAGAAGGGTCTGTATATCACGCTTAATTTAGATGAAGGCGAGATCTACAAGGTTAAAGATGTAAACCTTATCGGCAATATCGATAAATATCGCGATATCTTGGAAAAATTAGTGCCGATAAAAGGTGAGATGACCTATAGCGGCGCGGATGTAACCTATACCGAAGAAATGATTTCCCGTTACCTCGGCCGTTACGGTTATGCTTTCCCTAAGGTGACCACCTTTCCGGATATCGATGATGAAACCAAAGAAGTTACCCTAAATTTCAATGTTGAACCGGGTCAACGTGTTTATGTTAACGAAATACGCTTCAATGGTAATAGCAACACAGAAGATGGCGTGCTGCGCCGAGAAATGCGTCAGCTTGAAGGCTCGTGGCTAAATAATCAGTTGCTTGAAAGTTCGAAGGCGTACATCAATCGTCTTGGTTTCTTTGAGGATGTTGAGACTGAGATTATTCCATTAGCTGGCTTCGATGATCGAGTTGATGTCGAAGTGAACGTGAATGAAACACCCAATGGTGCGTTTAATGCTGGTGTTGGCTATGGTAGTTATGGTGGTTTAAATCTCCAATTAGGTATCCAACAGGGTAACTTTCTTGGTACGGGTAATAGTGTTGGGCTAAGTATCAATACCAATGATTATTCAAAGAGTGTTAATTTGTCGTTCCGCGACCCATACTTTACTCATGAAGGCATCAGTGCGGGTATCAACTTATACTGGTCTGAGTATGATGCGGGCAACGCTAATCTAGAAGCATACAACAACAAATCATACGGCTTAGGCTTTGATGTTGGCTTCCCGATTAATCCGGTAAGTCGTATTTCGCTAGGGCTCGCGTATCGTCACAATGGTATTTCGAAATTAAGCTCTTATGAGCAGATCAAGCCATTTTATGATGTATACGGCGGCGAAGATGGTGGCAACATCGAGTTTGATAGCTTTGAAGTATCGGCCGCTTGGATGCGTAATACGTTAAATCGCGCGACGTTCCCAACTTCTGGTTCATCTACCAATTTTAACGGCAAGATGACCATTCCTGGTAGTGAAATTCAGTTCTTTAAACTATCGTTCGAGAGCCGTCATTACTACCCATTAACCCGCGATCATAGTTTCTCGTTGATGGGTAAAGTGCGCTTAGGATACGGTAATGGTTATGGCAAGCATAATGAGAACGATCATCTATATGCCTTTAATGAAAACTTTAGAGCCGGCGGCAGTGGTTCACTCCGTGGTTTTGAATCAAACACTGTAGGACCAAAAGCAGTACAGTTATACAGTAGTCAGGAAGATGGCGGCGGCGGTGTTATCGATAATATCACCGGTACCGATGCTTATTTGTATGGCGATCCGAATCAAATACAGGTCCGCAGCAATAGCTCTATTGGTGGTAATGCCCTTGCGCTTGCAACGTTAGAGTTGTTTGTTCCAACACCGTTTCTTGATGAAAGTGCGGGAAGTTCTGTAAGAACTAGCGTATTTGTTGAGGCGGGTAATGTATGGGACACAGAATTCGACTATAATGCTTATAGTCATTTCCCTGAAGCGCAGTTTGATAAAATATATGACTATGCTGATCCAAGCTTATACCGCGCTTCATACGGCATCTCAGTGCAGTGGCTGTCGCCGATGGGTCCAATGGTATTTAGTTTAGCGCGTCCACTCAAAGAAGTGAAAAACGATGAATTAGAGGTGTTCTCATTTAATATTGGTACTACATTCTAGTATTGGTGTAGAAAAAAATTAATAATTTCGCTAGCTGCGTCAACATTTTTATGACGCGCTGGTTTCAAAAAGGAGAAAGTTTTGAAAAAATTAGTAACAGCAGTTTCTTTAAGTGCATTATTGTTAGGTGCAACCATGAGTTCAGCAGCATTTGCAGCAGAGCAGAAAATTGGCGTTATCGATATGGCGACTATTTTCAAGAATTTACCGCAGCGTGAACAAGTGGCCCAGCAGCTACAAAGCGAATTTAAAGAGCGTGTTGAATCAATCCAAGCGATTGAGAAAAAGATGCAAGCGTTAGTTGACAAGCAAAAGCGTGATGGCGCGTTGATGAGTAACGAGCAAAAAACGACAATGACGCGTGAGATGGAATCATATCAAAGTGATTATCAGCTAAAACGTAAAGCGCTTGAAGAAGATAACCGCCGTCGTCAAGGTGAAGAACGCAACAAATTACTGATGAAAGTTCAAAAAGCAGTTAATACAATCGCTGAAACTGAGAAATACGACATCATCATGCAGTCAAATGCAGTAGCGTACATCAACAAAGAACACGACATTTCGGCGAAAGTTGCAGCTAAAGTTGCAAAAACTAAGTAAGAGTCAATGAAACAATACCGCCTTAGCGAGCTAGCTTGTGCGCTTGACGCAACCGTTACTGGTGATGATAATATTCTTATCACCAGTATAGCTACATTAAAATCTGCCCAGTCTGGGCAGATTTCTTTTTTATCGAACCCAAAATACCGTCCGCAATTGCTTGATTCACAAGCTAGTGCCTATCTCCTGCGTGAGCAAGACCTTGAAGGCTTTAGTGGTAATGCTATCGTGGTTAAAGACCCGTACGTTAGCTATGCAATTCTTGCGCAATTACTCGACTCAACGCCTTTACCATCGGATAGTATTCATCCGACTGCCGTCATTGCCCCAAGTGCCACGATTGGCAATAACGTGTGTATTGGCGCTAATACCGTGATTGAAGCGGATGTGGTGATTGGCGATAATTGTTATCTCGGTCCTAACGGCTTTGTCGGTCAGGCGACTACTATCGGCAACGGCACAAAGACATGGGCTAATGTCAGTATTTATCACGGTGTTATTATCGGTAGCGATTGCTTACTTCATAGTGGTTGTGTCATCGGTAGTGATGGTTTTGGTTTTGCGCCAAACAATGGCCAGTGGTATAAAATACCGCAAACTGGCGGTGTTATTCTTGGAAGTAGGGTTGAAATTGGTGCCAATACCACCATCGATCGTGGCGCGCTCGATAGCACTGAAATCGGTGATGGTTGCATCTTGGATAACCAAGTGCATATCGGCCACAATGTCGTGCTGGGTAAACATTGTGCCGTGGCGGCTAATTCGGCGTTTGCCGGTAGCAGCAACATCGGTGACCATGTCATTATTGGCGGGGCTTGTGCGATAAGTGGTCATTTGACCATTGTAAATGAGGTCACCATTACAGGAATGAGTATGGTGATTAAGAGTATTGATACCGCTGGTGTATACTCATCTGGTATGCCTGCCCAATCGAATAGAGAATGGCGAAAAAATGGTGCTCGCTATCGTCAGCTAGATGCCATGGCAAAAAGACTCAAGCAAGTGGAGAATCAGCTTAAAGCTGATTCGTCGCGACATGATATTTAAAATTAGGAATTATTATTTTGTCTAACCAACTATCTCCCATTGAAATTAACGAAATTATGCAATTACTGCCGCATCGTTTTCCGTTTTTATTGATCGATAAAGTTATCGATTTTGAAATTGGAAAAACGCTGCATGCCGTAAAAAATGTAACGATTAATGAACCTTTTTTTCAAGGTCATTTCCCTACAAAACCAATTATGCCAGGTGTCTTAATTCTTGAAGCGATGGCTCAAGCAACCGGTATTCTTGGTTTTAAAACTGTCGAAAAAGCCGATGATACACTGTATTACTTTGCTGCAATCGATAACGCACGTTTTAAGCAACCTGTAGTACCTGGTGATGTGCTTCACATTCATGTTGAGCTGTTAAAAGAACGTCGTGGTATTGGTAAATTTTCTTGTCGAGCATTTGTTGAAGACAAGTTAGTATGTAGTGCTGAGATTATGTGTGCACGTAAGGATTAGATTGTGATAGACCCTTTAGCTTTTGTACATCCGCAAGCAAAGATTGGCGATAATGTGTCGATTGGTCCGTGGAGTTATATTGGTGCGGACGTTAGCTTAGGTGATAACTGTATTTTAGAATCTCATGTCGTGATTAAAGGCCCTTCGGTCATTGGTAGTGGCAATCATTTCTTTCAGTTTTCATCGATTGGCGAACAGTGCCAAGATAAAAAGTATGCTGGCGAAGTGACTCATCTTGTGATGGGGAACAACAACATCGTTCGTGAAGGTGTCACTATTCATCGTGGTACGGTGCAAGATCAGGGGATAACTCGGATCGGTAATGACAACTTACTGATGGCAAATGCTCATGTCGCACACGATTGTGTGGTAGGTGACCATTGTATTCTAGCCAATAGCGTCAATCTTGCTGGTCATGTTGAAGTGGGAGACCACGCGATACTGGGCGGCATGACCGGCGTCCATCAGTTTGTTAAGATTGGTGCTCATTGTTTTGTTGGTGCGACCTCGTTTGTCAATCAGGATGTGCCACCGTTTATTATCTGTCAGGGGCAACCTAGTGTACCGCGTGGCATTAATAGCGAAGGGTTAAAACGCCGTGGTTATGAAAAGCAGACTATTCTTGCGATTCGCCGTGCTTTTAAAACGTTGTACAAACAACAGTTGCCTTTAGAACAAGCGGTGAATGAATTGTCTAGTTCTGATGAAGAGCAAGTGCGAAACTTTGCGACATTCATAAAACAGTCAAATCGCGGTATTATTCGTTAGTCATTAGCAGTAAAGGAAACACTGTGGATATTAGTTCTGATCCCATTACCCCTCGAGGTGCGCTAGATAGCGTGCCTAATTTATCCCCCATTCGTATCGGTATTGTTGCTGGTGAAGTGTCCGGTGACATTTTAGGAGCCAGTTTCATTAAAGCAATCAAACGACAATACCCTAATGCCATTTTTGAAGGTATTGGTGGCCCGCTAATGATTGAGCAAGGCTGTCAGAGTCTGTTTGAGATGGACGAGCTGTCGGTGATGGGGTTGGTGGAAGTATTTAGTCGATTACGTCGTTTATTTAAGATCAAAGATAGTCTGGTCGATCATTTTGTTGCGAATCCTCCCGATGTTTTTGTGGGTATCGACGCACCTGATTTTAACTTACGCCTGGAACTCCAGTTAAAAACTGCCGGCATTAAGACCGTACAGTATGTGAGCCCCTCAATTTGGGCTTGGCGTCAAAAAAGAATTTTTAAAGTCGCCGCTGCCACTAATTTAGTCTTAGCGTTGCTGCCGTTTGAGAAAGAATTTTATGATAATCACGGTTTCCCTTGCGCTTACATCGGCCATACTCTGGCGGATGAGATCAATCCTAATATGGATAAGGCGCAGTGCCGCCGGAGTTTAGGCTTGAATGAACACGGTAAGATACTGGCACTAATGCCGGGTAGCCGATCTAGTGAGCTTAAATATAACAGTGATATGTATTTACATGCCGCCTTAATCCTCGCTGAAAAATACCCTGATTTATCCTTGATTATGCCGCTGGTTAATGAGCGACGTAAGCAGCAGTTTTTGGCACGTAAAGCCGTTATTGCACCTGACTTAGCCATTCATTTGATTGATGGTCGCTCGCGTGAAGTCATGGCGGCATCTGATGCGATCATTCTGGCGTCAGGGACCGCAACCTTAGAAGGCCTTTTAGTTAACCGCCCGATGCTAGTCGCTCATAAAATCCACTGGCTAACCTATAAAATATTTAAGCCGATGATGAAGATCACCCATTATTCATTGCCCAACCTATTGGCTAAGAAAGAGTTGGTGGTTGAACTCATTCAAGACGATGCGACGGTCGATAATATTGTGACTGAGGCGTCTCGTTTATTGTGTGAGGACATGAGTCATATCACTAGTCAATTTAGTGATATTCAGCAATACCTCCAATGTAACGCGAGTGAGAAAGCGGCGCAGCAAGTACTCGCTCTCATTCAACAACAATAAGAAGACCCAAATGCCTACAGAATCTGAATTTCAATTCCCACATCTTATCGTTGCCGGTGTCGATGAAGTAGGGCGCGGACCCTTAGTGGGTGATGTTGTCACTGCTGCTGTTATTTTAGACCCACAAAATCCAATTGAAGGGTTGGCAGATTCGAAGAAATTATCGGATAAGAAGCGTGACTTATTATTTGATGAGATCGTGCAGAAAGCCAAGGCGTTTGCAATCGGCCGTGCTAATCCCCAAGAAATTGATCAGCTCAATATATTGCACGCAACAATGCTCGCGATGCAACGTGCCGTTGCTGCACTGCCTATAACGCCACAACACGTGTTAATTGACGGTAATCGGGTGCCTGATCTACCGATGTCCGGTCAAGCAATCGTAAAAGGCGATGCCCGTGTTGAAGAGATCAGCGCCGCGTCAATTATCGCTAAAGTGACCAGAGATCGTGAGATGGTGGAACTCGATAAAGAGTTTCCACAGTTTGGCTTTGCCAAACATAAAGGCTATCCAACCAAGCTTCATTTTGAGATGATTGAACAGCATGGTGTGACGATACACCATCGCAAAAGCTTCAAGCCAGTTAAAAAAGCCCTCGGCCTACTGTAACAACCGCAACAGGATTCAATGTGCTAGAACCCAAGTTTATACATTTACGCGTTCACTCTGACTTTTCGCTAGCGGATGGTGTCGCTAAAGTCGGAAAAATTGTTGGTAAGGTGGCGGGCATGGGAATGCCGGCACTAGCGATCACTGATTTAGTTAATTTTTGCGGCCTAGTCAAATACTATGGCGCAGCCCATAAGAATGGCATAAAGCCGATTATTGGCGCAGACATGTGGCTACTCAGTGATGAGTTTAACGAAGCGCCGTGGCGCGTTACTATCCTGTGTACCAACAACGAAGGTTATAAGAATCTCACCCTGCTTATTTCTAAAGCTTACCTTCATGGCAAACGATTCGATAAAGCCTGTATCGACAAAGATTGGTTGATTGAGCACAAAGAAGGGTTGATTATTCTTTCCGGGGGGCGAGAAGGTGATGTTGGGCTAGCATTGCTTAAAGGTAACGATGGCTTGGCACTAGATTGCCTATCATTTTACCAACAACATTTTCCAGATTGTTTTTACCTTGAGTTATTACGTACCGGGCGAGAAAATGAAGAGCGTTATCTTCACTTGGCGGTCGCGCTGGCGAGCAGCCAGGATATTCCCGTAGTAGCCACCAATGAGGTAATGTTTCTTACCGAGTCTGATTTCGATATGCACGAAGTCCGAGTCGCAATTCATGATGGTTTTGGTTTGTCTGATCCGCGTCGTCCTAAACGTTATTCGGAGCAGCAATACTTACGTAGTGATGTCGAGATGTGTGAGCTATTTAGCGACATACCAACTGCATTATCTAACACCGTTGAGATCGCTAAGCGCTGTAATGCCACGGTTCGACTCGAAGAAATTTTCTTACCGGATTACCCAACAGGTGATCTACACATCAACGATTTTTTGGTCAAGGTTTCTGAAGAAGGATTGGAAGAGCGTTTAGCGTTTTTATTTCCAGATCCTGAGGAGCGAGCGAGAGTACGCCCTGATTATGATGAACGTCTAAAAATTGAGCTGGAAGTTGTTAATAACATGGGGTTTCCTGGTTATTTCCTGATCGTGATGGAGTTTATTCAATGGAGTAAAGATAACGATGTGCCAGTTGGCCCCGGACGTGGTTCCGGTGCTGGTTCTTTGGTGGCCTACGCGTTAAAGATCACCGATCTTGATCCGCTTGAATATGACCTTTTATTCGAACGTTTTCTTAACCCAGAACGTGTATCTATGCCTGATTTCGATGTCGATTTCTGTATGGATGGCCGTGACCGAGTTATTGATCACGTCGCTGAGCTATATGGTCGTGACGCGGTATCGCAGATCATTACCTTTGGTACCATGGCAGCTAAAGCCGTTGTGCGCGATGTTGGTCGTGTGATGGGCCAACCTTACGGTTTTGTTGAGCGTCTAACCAAGCTTATCCCAGCAGAGCCAGGGATGAACTTAACCAAGGCATGGGAAGTTGAACCGCAACTGGAACAGCTTTACCAAGCTGATGATGATGTCCGTGAGCTGATTGATATGGCGCGTCGCCTTGAGGGCACGACCCGTAATGCAGGTAAGCATGCCGGTGGCGTGGTTATCTCGCCGACGGTTATCACAGATTTTGCGCCTATTTATTGTGATGACGAGGGTAAAAATCCGGTTACTCAATTTGATAAGAACGATGTTGAATCGGCGGGACTGGTTAAGTTCGATTTCTTAGGATTACGTACACTGACGATCATTAAGTGGGCTCTTGATCCACTCAATGAGCGTCGCGTCCGTGATGGGCTAGATCCTATCCTCATTGAGTCTATCGATCTTGAAGATAAGAAATGTTTCGCGATGCTAAAACGCTCCGAAACGACCGCTGTATTTCAGCTCGAGTCTCGCGGTATGAAAGAACTCATTAGCAGACTGTTACCCGATAGTTTTGAAGATATTATCGCATTGGTAGCATTGTTCCGGCCGGGGCCACTGCAATCGGGCATGGTTGATAACTTTATCGATCGAAAACATGGCCGTGAGGAAGTGTCTTACCCCGATCAGCAATGGCAACATGAGTCGCTTAAAGAAACACTTGAACCGACCTACGGCATCATCCTTTACCAAGAGCAAGTAATGCAGATTGCGCAGGTACTGTCTGGCTACACCCTTGGTGGTGCCGATATGTTACGTCGTGCGATGGGTAAGAAAAAGCCCGAAGAAATGGCAAAGCAGCGCTCAACGTTTGAAGATGGCGCTAAAAATAACGGTATTGATGGCGAATTGGCGATGAAAATCTTCGATTTGGTGGAAAAGTTTGCAGGTTATGGTTTTAATAAATCTCACTCTGCCGCGTATGCGTTAGTATCTTATCAAACGCTATGGATGAAATGTCATTATCCGTCATACTTTATGGCGGCGGTAATGTCTGCGGATATGGATAATACCGACAAAATTGTCACCTTAGTGGATGAATGTGAGCGGATGAAGCTGACGTTGCACCCACCGGATGTTAATTCTGGCGAATACAAATTTAGTGTTAATGAACAAGAAGAAATTGTTTATGGCATTGGTGCAATCAAAGGCGTGGGTGAAGGCCCGGTTGAAGCGATCCTTGAGGCACGAGCCGAAGGTGGTCCGTTTAAAGACTTGTTTGATTTTTGTGGCCGGGTGAATACCAAACGTATTAACAAGCGGGTACTGGAAAAGTTAGTTAAAGCCGGTGCGCTTGATAAATTAGGGCCACATCGCGCATCTTTAATGGCATCATTACCCGAAGCGATTAAGGCCTCTGAACAGCATGCAAAAAACCGCGCTGTAGGTCAAAGCGATTTATTTGGCTTGTTGGCGAGTCACGATGATGACGTGACGCATCAATTTGTCGATGTGATGCCGTGGCCGGATAAAATTTGGCTCGAAGGTGAGCGGGAAACTCTTGGTCTTTTCTTGACCGGTCATCCCATCAATCAGTATTTAGCAGAATTGAGAAACTACACGCGTTGTCGTTTGAAAGACATGATTCCGACAGAGCGCGGTCAAGTTGTTAAGGCGGCAGGACTGGTGATTGCTTCTCGTGTTATGGTAACTAAGCGCGGATCGAAGATGGGAATAATGACCATCGATGATAAAAGTGGTCGTTTAGAAGCGATGCTTTACAGCGAAACGTTAGAAAAGTACCAAGATTTGCTACAAAAAGACAAAATATTGGTATTAGAGGGAGAGGTCAGCTTTGATGATTTTTCTGGGGGTAATAGAATGTCGGTCAAAGATGTCTATGACATTGCAACGGCGCGTGAGCGTTTTGCAACGGCATTAGAAATCAAGATAGACCAACAACAAATCACCAGTGATTTTTTTACTCGTTTTAACCAAGTGTTAGAGCCATTTCAATTTGGTGCTCTACCGGTGAATGTGTTTTATAGTCGTGTTGAAGCTACTGCTAATTTGCAGCTTGGTATTCAATGGCGTGTCACACCGGACGATGAGTTGTTAGATAATTTACGAATGTTGCTTGGTAATAAGCATGTTCGTCTCAAATTCAGTTAACTTAGGCTATATTGATACCCATGCTACATGAAAATACAGGTTTCACATTTTTTTATGTGGCATGGGTATAGACTAAATTGACGACACTATTTAAAGAGAATAATTAATGAGTCAGAATTTTTTAGAGTTTGAAAAACCAATTGCAGAACTGCACGCCCAAATCGATGAGCTGCGAAATGTCAGCAGTAATAGTTCGCTAAATATCGATTTAGCAGAAGAAATTCAAAAGCTTGAAGATAAAAGTGTGACCATGGCGCAGAAAATATTTTCTGGTCTAGGTCCTTGGCAGATCAGTCAATTGGCACGTCATCCAGAGCGCCCATACAGTTACGACTACATCGAACGCATGTTCGAAGATTTCGATGAGATTCATGGCGACCGTGCTTATGCTGATGATAAAGCGATTATTGGTGGTACCGCTCGATTGAACGGACAACCGGTTATGATTATCGGGCATCAAAAAGGGCGTACTACTAAAGAGAAAGTTAAGCGTAACTTTGGTATGCCACGTCCAGAAGGTTACCGTAAAGCACTACGTTTAATGGAAATGGCTGAGCGCTTTAACATGCCAATCATTACCTTAATTGATACTCCAGGTGCTTACCCTGGTGTTGGCGCTGAAGAACGCGGTCAGTCAGAAGCGATTGCTAAGAATCTTAAGGTGATGTCTGGCTTAAAAGTTCCAGTGATATGTACGGTGATCGGTGAAGGTGGTAGTGGCGGAGCATTAGCGATAGGTGTTGGTGATACAGTTAATATGCTCCAGTACAGTACTTACTCGGTTATTTCACCTGAAGGCTGTGCCTCAATCTTATGGAAGAGTGCCGATAAAGCGTCCATGGCAGCAGAGGCGATGGGGATCACTTCTAATCGTTTACTAGAGCTTGAGTTAATAGATAATATCATTGCTGAGCCGTTAGGCGGCGCTCATCGCGATTTCGATGTAATGGCCGGTAATTTAAAAGAAACATTAACAGCGCAATTAGACACTCTAAAAGCACTTGATAGCGATACGCTGTTGGACAATCGTTATAAACGATTGATGTCTTTCGGATATTGTTAAGTTATTAAATAAGTTATACTAAAAACCACCGCTTGCGGTGGTTTTTGTTTTTAGGGTGAAAATTGGTTTTGCCAAAGGTGAGATATTTTAATGCAAATGGTATCAAGTGGATTTTAGGTCATGAGTATAGAAAATCAGGTCGCTGCTGCGTTGGCTAGCCAGCCAGGCGCAACAAAGATTGTCGTTGCCCTTAGTGGTGGTATCGATTCCGTGGTGTTGCTTGATGCTGTTTTATCCTTAAAGTCACTGACCATTCCTGTCATTGCGGTTCATGTCCACCATGGATTAAGCGAAAAGGCGGATAGTTGGTTAATGTTTTGCAGCGACCTTTGTGCTCGATATAATATTTATTTTTGTGGTGAGCGGGTGTCTATTCCCGACTTCTCGCAAGGTGTTGAAGCGGCGGCCCGAGACGCACGTTACGCCGCGCTGTCGAAACATCTTGATGAACATACAGTGTTACTGACCGCACAGCATCAAGACGATCAAGCTGAAACATTGCTCCTAGCACTTAAACGTGGTTCTGGAGTGCGTGGATTAGCGGCTATGCCCTCGGTATTAGTGTTAGGGCAAGGAAGACTTCTTCGTCCACTACTGAGTACTTCTCGGGCTGATATTGAAGCATATGCTAGGCTAAAAGGTCTTGAGTGGGTTGAAGATGATAGTAATCGTGATAATCAATTTGACCGTAACTTTTTTCGCCTCGATGTATTGCCGGCACTTAATCAACGCTGGCCAGGGTTTAGCGCAAATGTCGCGAGAAGTGCGCAACTCGCTGGGCAAGCCAATGAACTGCTCGATGAGATTGCCAATGAGGATTTAACGCAAGTACGTATTGCGCGCAATCAGTTGAACCTTACCACGTTAATAGCGCTTTCTGATGCGCGAGTAAATAACTTACTCCGATTATGGTTACGTCAATTTGACATTGAGATGCCGTCGCAGTTACAACTTGCGCAGTTGGTACGTCAGATGTGCCATGCCAAAGTTGATAGTGATCCGATCATCGACCTTGGACAATTTTCGGTTCGTCGTTATCAACAAGCAATCTACCTAGTGGCAAAGGATATTGAATGTGTCGCGTCAAGACTTGACTGGGATGTTTGTGAACCACTATTTTTGGGCAACGGCTTAGGCGCGATAGAAGCCAACGCTAGCAACGAGCTACCAGCACTGCGCCAACCATTAGAAAGTGAGATTGTGAGTGTCCATTTTTCGGTCGCGGGCAGCATAAAAGTCGCGCCGCATGGGCGAGACAAACGTCGCACGATTAAGAAATTACTGCAAGAATACAATGTGCCCACATGGCAACGTCAATATGTACCGTTTATTTATTATAATCAACAGTTAGTCTGTGCGGTAGGCTTGTGGATAGATAAGGGGTTTTTAGCCTCAACCTTAGCTGAGGCTATAAATATCGAATTATGTTAGCAAGCGAAGAAGGTATCTTTTCCGCTTTCTTTCGATTTGTATAACGCTTTGTCGGCACGGTCTGTTAATTGTGAACTACTGTCGCCGTCACGCCAGTTGGTAAAACCAATACTGGTGGTCACATTGTGGCGACTCATCAGTTCATTTTCTTGAGTCGATTGCAAGATACGACTAGCTACTAGGCTTGGGTTTAAATGTTCAGCATGCGCCAACAGTAATACAAATTCATCACCACCAAAGCGAAATACATAGTCGTTGGTACGGACCGCGTTGGTAAGAATTTTAGAAAATTCTTTTAAAATGCTATCGCCTTCATTATGACCATGAGTGTCATTTACATTTTTAAAGTTATCCAAGTCTAACAACATCACGCTAAAAGAACGTTTTTCACGCTGCGCAGTTGCTTTCATGTTGGATAATGTTTCTTCGTAGTAGCTACGGTTACCAAGATCGGTTAGATAGTCTTTGTAGCTTAACCGTCTACTTTTCTCAAAGGTGAGAACATTGCTCAGTGGTTGTAATAATTGTTGCTCTAAAGAGGCAATAATTTGCCTTAAAGGGGCAGATAATACCGCAGATGAAAGGTATTTAACGCTACCAACAATACTGTTGTTAACTGACAATTCGCTTTCAACGTAGTGCTTACTTGCGTGCGAGTATTTCAATTGGTACGGCTGATCTATCTTAAACTCAAGCCCCGTGATAGGTAAACGCAGGCTTAGTTCTTGCGCATAAATTGCTAGCAACGGTTGTAACTCAATAGCTGTGTTGAGTTTTTCAAGAAATGCCAGTTTGTCCACTGCGCGGCGTACTGGGGCTGTTCCAATATCACTGAATTCTTTCACAAGCGAACTAAATTCCTTTGTGTTCGTTTTATCTGATTCGACATTTATACGTTGCATAACGACCTCTCATTGTTGCTATACCCGACGACAACGTTATTCCTAAACACACCGCGGTAGTAAAAGTTGTGGCATCAATAAATTGACACATTTTCTAATTACTGAAGTCATTGCATGATGCATGCCAATATTGTTAGGTGCCAATTACGATAAAGATCGGTTACAGTGTTATCACCTATTTTGTTGTCATGGAAACCATCTGAAATATGGATAAACCGCTAATTGTTTCAATTTTAATCTCGCTTATTTTAGCGATAGGCGTACTTCTGCTGTGTCGTCGTGTCCACGTTCCTCCCATTATCGGTTATTTAATGACGGGTATATTAGTTGGCCCCAGTGTCTTCAACTTGCTGCCAGACTCCGCTCAAATACATTTTCTCGCTGAACTGGGTGTAGTATTCCTGCTGTTTTCGCTCGGGTTAGAATTTTCGTTACCCAAACTCATGGCAATGAAAAGCTTGGTATTTGGACTCGGCTCAGCACAGGTATTTATGACGACCACCATCGTCGCCTTACTGTGTCATTTCTTGGGCATGGATTGGACGCAAGCGTGTATTGTCGGCGCTGTGGTCGCGCTATCCTCAACGGCGATCGTGATTAAGCAATTGGCAGAGATGCGGCAAAACAATAGTACCAGCGGACAAATGACCATTTCAGTCTTACTGTTCCAAGATTTAGCGGTGGTGCCGGTACTTATCGTGATACCAATGCTCGGTGCTGATACTGACTTTGGTCTCTCGTTGTTGTTTGCGTTGGCCAAAGGCATAGGCGCGTTCGTGGTGATATTTTTCGCGGGTAAATGGCTACTCCCCAAACTGTTTGATGAGATTGCGCGAGCGAGATCCGACGAGCTATTTGTGTTAACGACCATTATGGTGGTGGTTATCACGGGCGCACTAACTTATTCTTTGGGGCTTTCTGCGGCATTAGGGGCCTTTTTATCGGGAATGATGTTAGGAGAGAGTAAGTACCGCCATCAGCTCGATGCCGATATTCGGCCGTTTAAAGATGTTCTGATGGGGTTATTTTTCGTGTCTGTCGGGATGATGCTAGAGCTCGCCCTAATGGCCGAACATTGGCCGCTGTTGTTAGTACTACTGCCATTGATTATTGTCACTAAGGTAGCCGTGGTCGCCGTCATTTATTGGCGACGCCGTCCACTGCGCCGGAGTGCCTTTAAGAGCGGCATGTATTTAGCACAGATTGGTGAATTCGGTTTCGTGGTGGTGGCGCTAGCAAAAAGTAATGAGTTGTTACCGGCTAATACTGTGTCATTGATCATCGCGCTAGGCGTATTAAGCATGGCGCTAACGCCGATTCTAATGAGTCGCGCTGATTTATTGGCTAAACGGTTGATTAGCGGCCATGACTTATTAGAGAAACCGTTACCCATTCCGCAAAGTTGCGCGTTAATGGAAGAGCATGTGGTGATATGTGGCTTCGGACGAGTAGGGCAGACCATCGCACGGTTCTTACGTAAAGAAGCGATACCTTATATTGCAATGGATCATGACGCAGTACGTGTACAAGAGGCGCTTAGTGGTGGGGAAAATGTTTTATTTGGCGATGGTCGCCAGCGTGACATCTTGAAGAGTTGTCATGTCGATAAGGCGAAGCTCGTGATCATCACATTTGATGATTATCATAGCGCAATGCAAGTGCTCAGTACCTGTAATGAAATGGACAAAGAAATCAAGGTAGTGATCAGGACGCGAGATGACTCGATGATGGATAACTTTAAGGACGCTGGTGCACAAGCGGTGGTACCTGAATCACTCGAGGGTAGCTTGATGTTGATCTCACAAGTATTATTCATGACCGGCGTGCCAATGAGCAGGGTATTAAAGCGTATTCAAATCGAACGTAAGAATCACTACCAGTTTATGCATGGTTTTTTCCATGGTGATGAATCTTCCCACCAAATGGACGCAGACCTAGAGCAATTACACGCCGTGTCACTGCCATTTGGCGCGCATGCGGTAGGCATGACGTTCTCGCAATTGCCATTAACACGATTAAGAATAGAAGTACGGGGAATTAGGCGCAGCCACCAGGAAATAACGACGCCTGAAGCCGACTTTGTATTAACTTCGCGCGATGTCATTATTTTATGTGGCAAGCCTCGTCGAGTGGAACGTGCTGAGCGTTATCTTCTCAATGGTAGCTAGGGACTATTGCTCGGTAACTGACATTAGCAGAGTTAGTTACCGACTCGCCGGGTACCGTGAAACGGTTGGCGGGTGACAGGTAATTTATCTATCTCTAAAAACTCGATTAATTTTTCTTTCTGCGCCATGCCATCGTCATAGCCCGCCGATATCAGTGCTTGGCAATAATTCTTTTCAAATAACAGGTAACTGGTAATACTCGATTCGCTTTTTTTACCAATTCCAATCGATGCGAGCAGTAGCCTAATCGCCCACGGGATGTCATTAAAGTGATCGTCCGCTAAGCGATTAATATCGATGCTTGGATTGATTAATAGTGTCTCTATTTTACGTAACTTTAACTTGTCTCGTGTTTGAACGTCGATAGAGTCAATGGTGGTATTAATCCTCTGAGCACGTTCAATATCGGAATTTAAGGTGTCACTAAAGACACTATCGAGTAAATGACCGGCAATACTCGATGCGGTGGGATGACGGATTTGTTGGTGGCCGGATTGATCATGCGGGGAATCCAAACCAATACATAAGATTTTATCTGCCCCTAAATGAATTGGGGTACTCAGTGGCGATAATTGATGAATAGAACCATCGCCGTAAAATGTCTGCTGAACCTCTATCGCCGGGAACACGAACGGTAAGGCACTCGATGCCATCAAATGCTCAAAATTTAAAGTACCGCGCGCGCTTTCACGTTTAGAGCGCTGCCAGTCTTCGATACTGTGATGCCCCTGATAAAATGAGACTGAATTACCCGTTTGATAACTTGACGCTGTCACTGACAGCGCATGTAAATAACCATTATTGATGTTGCGCTCTAAGCGTTCAAAAGGAACGACCTTTTTAAGCAAATCGCGTAGTGGGCCGTTATCGAGTAATGAGGTTGGCCGATTGCGGTACAAATCACTGCGCATCCATTTAGTGACATTGTTAAACATAAACCGCGTGACATGGCTAAAGTTACTGCGATAGATCTGGTCGGTGTGCATATTTCGCCAAATCCAGTCGAGTTTTTTTACCCCAAGGTGAAATGATGACGCGTAACAACCTAATGCTGTCGAATTGAGAGCCCCCGCAGAAGTACCACATAAGATCGGAAAGGGTATGCCGTGATTACGCGGATAAAAGGTCGCAATCGCTTTTAGAACGCCAATTTGATAGGCACCGCGAGCACCACCACCGCTTAATAGTAACGCTGTCTTGCCACTGCGTTGGTTGGAACCACTCATTGTCATTAACTCGCACTCATTGTCATTTTTTCGATACCTCCTAATCTAGCAAACTATTATATATTTATTAAGTGGTTAATTAGCTACAATTGAAACTCTTCTCTATTTTAACGAGCGTGCGATGAATATAGTTATAGCCCCTGATATTTTCGGAATTACCCCAAGCTTAAAAGTGTTGGTAAAAAAGCTATCAAAACAAGCTGAAGTCGCGATTATTGACCCTTATCATGGCGAAGAAATTGATTTTCGTGATGAAGAGCAGGCTTATCAAGCGTTTCTTGATGAAGGTGGGGTAGATAGTTACACCGAACAGTTAAAGATTATTCTAACCTACATCGAACAACCCGTTGTCTTACTTGGCTTTAGTGCGGGAGCTAGTGCACTGTGGCGTCTGGTTGATGAAAAACTCGGACTCGAGGCTTGTCACTTTATTGGCTTCTACCCTGGGCAAATTAGGCACTATCTTGACGTTGTCCCACATATTCAAACCACATTGATTATGCCGCGTCAGGAATCTCATTTTGACCTCAATGCGGTGATTAAACAGCTGCCAAAAACTAATATGCTATCGGTTAATCAATGTTCTTTGGAACATGGATTTATGAACCCGAAATCAAGTGGTTATAACGCTAAAGCATTCGCGAGCTTCAATCGGATAATCAGTGATGCCAAATTAATGGCTGATCCTCAGGCCTTTAACGCAAAAAAGCCATCAGTGTAAACTGATGGCTTTTGGTCAACCCTTTCTAGAACAGCTCTCTAGCACTGCGTGATTAAGATTACGCGAGCTGCTCTTTTAGGAAGTTAACCATATCGGCGATGGCAACTTCTTGTTTTTCACCATTGCGGCGAGATTTATACTCAAGCACACCGTTATCAAGGCTACGTTGCCCGATAACGACGGTGTGAGGTATGCCCACTAATTCCATATCAGCAAACATCACGCCAGCACGTTCTTTACGGTCATCAAATAATACTTCAATACCGGCATCTTGTAGTTGCTCATATAAATCATGAGCCGCTTTAGTGACTGATTCCGATTTTTGCATGTTCATTGGTACGATAACCACTTTAAACGGCGCGATGTCGTTTGGCCAGATAATACCGTTGTCGTCATGGTTTTGTTCAATCGCCGCTGCCACAATACGAGACACCCCGATACCATAACAACCCATGTTTAAGATTTGGTGTTTACCTTGCTCGTTTAATACACCAGCTTTCATTGCCTCGGCATACTTATTACCAAGCTGGAAGATGTGGCCCACTTCAATGCCACGCTTAATTTCAACACTGCCTTGGCCACAAGGACTCGGGTCACCCGCTTCAATATTGCGTAAATCAGCCACTTGATAGTCGCTAATATCACGATCCCAGTTAGCGCCAGTGTAGTGAACGCCATTTTCATTGGCGCCACAAACAAAGTCACTCAGGTGAGCAGCACTGCGGTCCGCGACAACAGGGATGGTTAAACCGATAGGGCCGATTGAACCTGGGCTAGCGTTAGCCGCTTCTTTAACTTGCTCTTCCGTCGCAAACTCAAATGGAACGGCAACGCCATCAATCTTCTCAGCTTTGACTTCATTGAGTTCGTGATCGCCACGTAAGATAAGTGCTACAACAGGTGCTTGTTCGTTGTCGCCTTTAACCAGTAATGTTTTAACACTGGTATTGGCATTAATACTTAATAGTGCCGCTACTTCATCGATGGTGCGTGCGTTTGGCGTGTCAACTTTTGCCAGGGTTTGGCCCGGCGCCGCGCGCTCACCTTGTGGTGCTAATGCTTCCGCTTTTTCGATATTAGCCGCATAATCAGAACCGTTACTAAAGACAATGGCATCTTCACCTGACTCAGCCAAGACATGGAACTCATGAGACAAGGCACCACCGATACTTCCGCTATCGGCAAGTACAGGACGGTAATCTAAACCTAGGCGATCGAAGATACGACAATAGGCTTTAAACATCGTTTGATATGTTTTTTCCATACATTCATCAGACAGATGGAATGAATAAGCGTCTTTCATCAGGAATTCACGTGAACGCATCACACCAAAACGAGGACGCACTTCATCGCGGAACTTGGTTTGTACTTGGAATAAGTTAATTGGCAGTTGCTTATAACTTTTTACTTGGTTACGTACCATGTCTGTGATCACTTCTTCATGGGTTGGACCCAAGACGAATGAGCGATCATGGCGATCTTTAATGCGTAACAGCTCAGGACCGAACTGCTCAATACGTCCAGTTTCAACCCAAAGGTCAGCAGGTTGTACCATTGGCATTAATACTTCAACACTACCGGCACGTTCCATCTCTTGGCGAACGATGGCTTCAACTTTCTTCATCACGCGCAAGCCAGAGGGTAGCCACGTGTAAAGACCTGACGCGAGGCGGCGAACCATGCCTGCACGGATCATTAGCTGATGCGAGATAACTTCTGCATCGTTTGGAGTTTCTTTTTGTGTGGCTAGTAGATAGCTGGTGGTACGCATGAATCAACACCTTAAAATTAAGTTGAATTGGAAAATTTTAGAGCCGAATTGTAGCAGGCATTGGCAGGCAATGCACGGCTCAAATATTGACAAACGCTAGGACTAGCGCGTTTTATACGTGAACAATATTAGTCACTAATGTCTGGTTATCAATCACGCGCCAAGTAATATCAAATTGATACAATTGCACCGTATATTCTTTCGTATCTTCGGTATTTTGTTTGTAAGCGGGTCTGGGATCTTGGGCAAGCACTTGTTCCACCAGTAATTTGAAATCACTTGGTGGATCCAATATTTGTAGTTGCTCGAGACATTGGTCACTAAAAAGAACTCGCATTGGCGCAGACGGCGCTTCTTGTGCAATCCCTGCTTGAGCCTCATCGATAATATCTGAGTAGGGGATATACGGCTTAATATCATAAATTGGCGTGCCGTCGAGTAAGTCAGCGCCACTAACCTCTATTGAGGCTCGGTTATTCTTCATAATGACCCGTTCGAGTTTCACTGCCGACATTCCTAACCCATTGGGGCGAAATGTTGAGCGAGTGGATAATACGCCAGTTTTCTTATTACCACCAAGACGGGGAGGGCGAACAAGCGGCTTCCATCCTTGAGCGGTATTTTGGTGAAAGCCAAAAATCAACCACAGATGTGAATATTGTTCGATGTCTCGTACCATATCAGGATGGCAGTAATCATCGTGCAGCTTAATAATACTTTTAGCCGCAGGCGCTAAACGCGGTTGGCGCGGTATCGCAAATTTTTGTTTGAACGGAGACTCTATCACGCCAATGGCGTCGAGCATCGTGGTATTGGGCATAAGGGGCTATCCACGGCGAGGGATTAATTTTGGGCAATAAAAAAGGGCAAGCTATGCTTACCCTTTTCGCTGCAAGTTTAACAATTAAACTACAGTGATGTTCTCAGCTTGAGGACCTTTCTGACCTTGAGTTACAGTGAACTCAACTTTTTGGCCTTCAGCAAGAGTCTTGAAACCGTCGCCACTGATTGCGCTGAAATGAGCGAAAACGTCTGGACCAGACTCTTGAGAAATGAAACCGAAACCTTTAGATTCGTTGAACCATTTTACTGTACCTGTAGTAGTAGACATAGTATATCCTATTTTTTTAAGTAATTTTTGCCTAAATATTTAGACGTTGTGCTGTAAGTGTTGTTATTACTTATGAAAAACAAGGCGAATATCTAAGGTACAAACGTAAAATAGAACATCGAATTTTGAGCATAAATATAAAAAGTACTTGCAAGCTAAAAGTTATTATATAGCTGATTGCTAGTGAGTCAAATATTTTTAGTTCAAAAAAGTAGCGTTTTTTTGAGTTTCTTTTGTGCCTTAGGCTAGAGGCTAGTTTCAGATATTGTAGTGTAATAAAACAGAGCACGGTGATGAGACTAAAACATCGGTTTTTCGGTGGCCTGACCTCCGCAATATAGGATTTATGTGATATAAATTAGACCTATACACTCCCCACTGTGTTTCATCAATATTAAAAATCTGTGTTGTTATAAGTCACTAAATCATCCGTAATGAAGCCCCAGAACGGACGAGAATATAAGGCAATATAGAACACGAACATTATCAATATTGGTGTGCGGCGATTATGGAAAATACCGGCTCGTGAAGCACTATAAATTGTCGAACACTGAATGCCTTGCACCTATGGTTCTACTTGCTTTACCTCGGGTGGTTACATTGTCGTTTTGTATGAAAAAACGTCATCTTACAATCACTGAACACTCAATGTTTATCCAAGCTTAATAAACTCACTATATTTGCTCGTTTAATAGGCGTGTTTTAGCACTGTGAATAGTCATTATGTCGTATTTTCATTATTAAAATTAGGTTTTTCCTACTAATTTTCCAACGCTTACTATACTTAATCCGAATGTCTGACAAAGATTAGGCATTAATATTTTAATAATAGAGGAATTGTGATGGGTATTCTTTCGTGGATTATATTGGGCTTAATTGCTGGAATGTTAGCTAAATGGTTTATGCCGGGCAAAGACGGTGGCGGATTTATAATGACGGCTATCCTTGGGATTGCCGGTTCGTTTGTTGGTGGTTTCGTTGGTAGCTTCTTTGGTCTTGGTACCACAGGCTCTTTAAGTATCGGAAGTATCTTTACAGCTACAATCGGTGCGTTTATTCTTTTGTTTGTATACAACAAATTTGTAAAGTAACCTCAATTTAGATCGGCTACATTGTCGTTGTTAAACACGTTCATCAATCAATGATGAGCGTGTTTAATGGCCTGCTACTCAATTCTTCCTATTTATCCCCCAAGGTAACTCGCTAATTTTTTTAATAAAAATAAGCTAGTAAAGATGATTTATATTTCGTAATCTGTCTGTCTAATCTTAATAAGGGTAGGTAAACCATGAATAGTCCAATTTTTGACCTGACAGCGAATGCTATCAACGGTGATGAAGTCCAATTGTCTGAATATGCAGGTAAGGTATTACTGATCGTTAACACTGCCAGTGCTTGTGGCTTTACCAAGCAGTATCAAGGGTTACAAAACCTGCACTTAAATCACGGTGACAGCGGTCTTAGTGTTTTAGGCTTCCCCTGCAATCAGTTTGGTCAGCAAGAGAAAGGAGACAGCGATGAGATCTCTCAGTTTTGTGAATTGAATTTTGGCGTAACATTCCCACTATTTGCAAAGGTTGAAGTTAATGGTGAGAACACTCATCCGTTATTCGCTCACTTAAAACAGGCTGCAAAAGGCATCTTAGGCAGCGAGCGGATCAAATGGAACTTCACCAAGTTTCTGGTCAATAAAGAAGGGGAAGTTATTAAACGCTACAGCCCGACTACAAAGCCTGAGGATATCGAAGCGGATATAAAGGCGCTACTTTAATCTTATCGTTGACATAAAAAATACGCCATCATCCTAAACAGAACTGAGATTAGGATTATGGCGTATCGTTTGGTTTTACAGTCCTAAAACCGCTTTACCTTGTTTAAAGATAATATCAACCGGGATTTGAGCTTGCTCTAGCTTGTCCAAATCTTCGGCTAATTGAGCATTTATCATGCCTTGATCTTTAATTAGCTGGTCAACTTGAGCGTAGTCGCCCAACCCTTGAATGGTTAAAATAAGATTAGATAGGCTAGTCATCGCTTGGCCCATTTTCTCGATATTCACTTTATAGTAACCTTGGTTATCACGTTCAAAAGCACCTGCTTGTTGAAAGTAGTTAAACCGCACCATGTTTGCTTTACCGTGCGCTGAGCTTGCGCCAAATCGTACTGAGCGGAAGATCCCTGCCATAAACGTAACATAGTTGTCTTCAACCACGCCTTCGCTAATCTCACCACGCTTAAACAGTTCAGTGATCATATAGAGACCAAGAATATCGGCTTTACCTTCTTCAAGGGCTGAAGCATGTTCTTTTAATGCTTGGCGAACGGTACCTTTATTATTGATGGTGTTCTTGATCCCCAAACCGTGCGCCACTTCATGAAACATGGTGTTGGCAAAGAATGCGTCAAAAGTAACGTGTTTTTGTTGCTCAGGAGCAATTAACACCTTGGCGATTGGTGCAAGGATATGGTCAAACTTAGCCTGCATGGCATTTTTGAGTTGTAGGCGACGGGTACCTTTTTCCAGCTGTACTGTTTCGTCGTTTGGTAGGTTGATTGCAATTGTTTTACCACCCGCATTCGAATGACCGGCGTAGTAAATGACATCATAAGCATTTAAGTCAGCATCGGTGCCAGGCGTTTCTTGTTTAAAGCGTGCATCAACCGGTAGGTCTTTTTGTAGCGATGGTAAGAAGCTAGCGAACTTTGCTAAACGTTTTGACCAGGCTAAATCTTTGATCAAGACATAAGACTCAAACGCAGAGCGATAACCAACCAATTGGTCTTCATACGTTTCGATAGGGCCGATAACCACATCAATCGGATTGTTTTTCATGTCCATCCATGCAAAATCCGACGCTTGATAGTCATCGGTTAATAACGCTTTACTGCGCATGGTGAGGTAATTGGCAAACTCTTTATCATCGGCTAATGCGGCGGCTTCGAGTAATAGTTGGCTAGCTGCGCGTAATTCGTCTTGATAAGCGCGAGAATACGGAATGCTGATCAACTTGCCATTGTCATCACGACGCAAAATCGAATAGAGACCTTTGGTGTCAACATCACTTGCTGAATTCTCTAGTTCCGACTTCTCGATATCAGCAGGATAAAATTGTGCGCCCAAATGCTTTTCACTAATGCCAGTCAAGAATGGCTTGTCGGCATCTAAACGATCCCATGGTCCGTAATTAATCTCGGCAAAATCACGAACCTTGGCGTCGCTGATAAGGCTTAAGAATTGGGTTTTGTCTTGACCAAACGCTTGTTGCCAAAATAGATCGTCCATAATGACGCTGGCGTCGATAAGCTTCGCTAACATCAGTTTCTGATTGCTGGACAGGTGTGACAAGTCAGTACTTAATGTCACTTCCTTGTAAATATCAAGACGTTGATTGAACTCAGGTAATAGGGTGTGCTGCACGCTTGTGGCGGTAGCCGGATCTGCTTGGCTCATCGTTGTCGGTGCTTTATCACCACAGGCGCTTAATGTTGTTAACGCTGTAATACACAGCGCGATAGTCGTCTTCTTCATTATTATCTCTTTTTATTATGATTATATTGTTGTTATTGCTTTGTTGTGAGGATAGAGCCCACTACCACTTTTCTTCGTCTTCATCCCATTTATCATCGTAGGTAGACGGTTTTGGTGGTGGCATTTTTATTTTGTTTGAATGCTTAATCAAGGCGATTTGTGATAACACGATCCCTAATACGACAGCGATAATAACGATGACCCAGATAATATTCATGGCGGCTCCGCATTGATTTTAATTTGATGGTAGATTCGAGTGTAGCAAGGATCTGTGATTTACGCACCGACCATGCACATTTGATGGCATGGTCGGTATTATTGAAAAGCGGCTAGTCGAGTAGTAATTTCTCTAATATCCGTTGATAAACATCGGTTAGCTGTTCAAGATCGCTAAAGCGAACGCATTCGTTGACCTGATGGATCGTAGCATTAACCGGCCCTAGCTCGACCAGTTGCGCCCCTGTTGGCGCAATGAAGCGGCCGTCGGATGTGCCACCGCTAGTTTGTGGATCGGTATCTCGTCCGGTGATCTCTTTGATCGACTCTGTTACCGAGCTTAGTAATTCGCCGTGGTCGGTTAGAAAAGGTAAGCCGTTATAGGTCCAGTCAATATCATAATTGAGATGGTGTTTCGCGAGGATTTGCGTCACCTTGGTGATGATTTTCTCAAAGGTGAGTTCGGTGGAATAACGCAGATTAAATTGCACTTTCAATTCGCCAGGAATAACGTTGCCGGCACCGGTACCACCATTGATATTTGAAATCTGAAAACTTGTTGGCGGAAAAAACTCATTGCCGTTATCCCACACCGTGTTACTAAGCTCATCTAGAACGGGAGCCGCTAAGTGAATCGGGTTTATCGCCAAATGAGGATAGGCAACATGTCCTTGTTTACCATGGAACAGTAAATCACCGGTCAGCGAACCACGACGACCATTCTTGACGATATCACCTAGGCGTTGGGTGCTACTCGGCTCGCCAACGATACAATATTGAATTTTCTCATTACGTGCTTCTAAGGTATCGATGACGCGCGTGGTGCCATTAATAAAGGGCCCTTCTTCATCACTGGTGATCAGAAAGGCGATTGAGCCGTTATGATCGGGATGTTGTTTTACAAATCGCTCGGTAGCAATCACCATAGCCGCTAAGCTACCTTTCATGTCGGCGGCACCTCGCCCGTGGAGCATACCGTCAATCAGCTTAGGAGCGAAGGGCGGGTTGTCCCACTTGTCTTCATTACCTACTGGCACGACATCGGTATGTCCGGCAAAACAAAATAGCGGACCGGTGTTGCCTCTACGCGCCCACATATTAGTAGTGTCTTCGAAGTTCATGGGCTCAATATTGAAGCCGGCGTCACTGAGTCGTTGTGCCATTAAATCCTGACACCCCTCGTCGAGTGGCGTGATCGATGGACGTGATAGCAAATCACAACTCAAATCAAATAATGCTTGGTCGTTAATGTTGTCGCTCACTTCATTCACCTATTGATTAAAAATAGCTTGATATTGGTCGGCTTTAAACCCTAAATGTGCGCTGTTGTTATGGATTAACAATGGGCGCTTAATAAGCGTTGGCGTCACTAGGAAAAGTGCCTTTAACGCGTCGTCACTCAGGTTGGCTTTTTGATCGTCGGTTAATGCGCGGAAGCTGGTGGAGCGTTTGTTGAGCATGAGCTGTGGATCGCTAATCTCGCTTAATGAGTTGAGTAAGGTATCGTCTAAGCCATCGACGCGATAATCGTGAAAGGTGTAAGCAATATTGTTAGCATCGAGCCATTTGAGGGCTTTTTTTATGGTATCGCAGTTTTTGATTCCATAAACCGTAGTAGTGTTGTTTGACATCGAGATAAACCAGTTAATAAATTTGTGCTAATTAAAGCACAGATCCAACGCTTAATCAGTTATTTTAGGCGTTAAGCGCCTTTGACAATTAATTGCAGGATTTCATCTTCACCCGCTCGCACGCTGCCGTGATATGGCGTGAGTTTAAGCGCACCTTTAGTGACAAGCACCGCGACATCGACGTTTAACTGTTCACGTTGCAAATAAATCAAATCTAATTCGACCAATACTTGGCCTGGTGACACAATATCACCGGTGGCTACTTTGCGGGTGAAGCCCAAACCGTGCCCTTGAATCGCACTATTGCCAACGATAATATCAATGATTAAGCCGTTACTAGCGCCAAGGGTGATGTGATATCCAGATGGCGCAATATTGATAACTTTAGCTTTACAGGGAGCGACAACCCGACTGCCGACAGGGGATATGCATGTTCCCTTACCTAATAGCTCCTGCGCAATTAATATATCAGGATGGCGATTAAGGTCATGACTTTCACCGCTGATGGGACTGGTTAATACCTTAACGGCTAACTTAGGCTTAACGGGTGCTTGGGGAGTTGCTTGTGGTACTGGAGTCGTCATCTGTTAGCGCCTGACTTGATTAATCGAGTAGTCATTACGTTCAAGTTGCTCAATAGCTTGTGTGAGGCGGTCTTGTTTAACTAAAATGTAGTCGGTGTCAAAGGTTGAAATAGCAAAGATACTAATGTTGTTTTCGGCTAACACACCAGCGATGCCAGACAAAATACCGGTCAGTAAAAAGTCGAGCGGCCCTAACACTTCAAGGCAGCGCCAATCACTTTCACTATCTAAACTGTCTAATGGCAAGCTTGAGGGAACAACCACTGATAATTCGTCATCGGTTTTACTGATAAAGTAGATATCTTGATCGAATATCTCACTCATCGGTTTAGTATCGCTACTAAAACTGTGAATAGTAAATTGCTGGGCTAGTACGGCTAATGTCTGCTTTGGCATAAACTTAACGACTCGTTCGATGAAAGGTTTCACTAGTCTAGCATCGTTGTGGCAAAAAAAAAGGATAAGCGATGCTTATCCTTTTTATGCCTAGATGCTAATTACTGAACGTTTTCAGCTTCAGTAAATACGTTGGCAAACAATGCCGTAGAGAGGTAACGCTCACCTGAACTTGGCAAGATAACCACGATGTTTTTACCTGCAAACTCTGGGCGCTCAGCAATACGGTTAGCGGCAATGACAGCGGCGCCAGAAGAAATACCCGCTAAGATACCTTCTTCGTCCATTAGGCGTTGTGCCATTTCAATTGCTTCGTCATTATCAACTTGCTCAACTAAGTCGATCACGTCTAAATCCAAGTTACCTGGAATAAAGCCAGCACCAATACCTTGAATCTTATGAGGTCCTGGTGTCAGTTCTTGTCCGGCCATCGCTTGAGTAATAACGGGAGAGTTAACAGGTTCAACAGCAACGGTCGTGATTGCTTTACCTTGTTCATTTTTGATGTAGCGACTAACACCGGTGATAGTACCGCCGGTGCCAACGCCTGCAACGAACACATCTATTTCACCGTCAGTATCGTTCCAAATTTCAGGACCGGTTGTTTGCTCATGAATTTGTGGATTCGCTGGATTTTCGAACTGTTGTAGCAGCACGTATTTCTCAGGATCTGAATCTTTAATTTCTTGTGCTTTAGCAATTGCACCGCCCATTCCTTTTGCGCCTTCGGTAAGTACCAAGTTTGCGCCTAAGGCTTTAAGCAGTTTACGACGCTCGAGGCTCATGGTGTCTGGCATGGTAAGCGTTAGTTTGTAACCACGTGCAGACGCAACAAAGGCCAATGCAATCCCCGTGTTACCACTCGTTGGTTCAATTAACTCTTTGTCTTTGGTTAGAACGCCTGATTTCTCGGCATCCCAAATCATATTGGCGCCAATACGACATTTAACACTAGCGCTTGGGTTACGGCTTTCAACTTTAGCAATAACCTTGCCGTTAGACACTTTGTTTAAACGAACTAACGGCGTATTGCCAATAGTCAATGAGTTGTCTTGTGCGATATTCGCCATGATAGTTTCCTTTTTCGGTCATTACTGCTTACTTTAAAGCGGAATGATTAAATGAAGTAAATTGTCTCTAATATAGTTAGCTTACCGCGTTAGAAATGAAAGGGAAGTGACATTTTGTTATATCGTTATGTAATAAAAAACTAAGTTCTTATTCCAAATAGGTAGGAAGAGGGAGCAGCAACTTGTGGTAATGTTAAAACATCTGTTTAAACTATAAAAAGAAAATCCCTATGTCATTTGATACTACCGACAACTATGTTGTAAGTGAAGAGCTGAAACTTGCAGTACAAGCCGCTATTACACTCGAACGTCCACTGTTAATTAAAGGTGAACCGGGCACTGGTAAAACGATGCTGGCCCAAGAACTTGCACAGTCGCTTAAGGTACCACTGATCCAGTGGCACATTAAATCCACCACCAAAGCGCAACAAGGGCTCTATGAGTATGACGCTGTGTCGCGTTTACGTGACTCACAATTGGGTGATGATCGTGTGATGGACATTGGCAACTATATTGTTAAAGGTAAAATGTGGCAGGCATTTGAGAGTGATGTACGACCGATTCTGTTGATTGATGAAATTGATAAGGCGGATATCGAATTTCCTAATGACCTTTTACAAGAGCTCGATAAAATGGAGTTTTTTGTTTATGAAACGCAGGAATTAGTTAAGGCTAAGGTGCGCCCGATTGTTATTATCACCTCGAATAATGAAAAAGATTTGCCTGATGCGTTCTTAAGACGCTGTTTCTTCCATTACATCCAATTTCCAGACAGCGCGCAAATGCAGCAAATTGTTGATGTTCATTTCCCTAACATTAAACCTAAACTACTTGAGCAGGCATTGGTACGCTTCTTTGAAATGCGTAACGTGAGTGGCATTAAGAAAAAACCGTCGACCTCTGAATTACTCGATTGGCTTAAATTATTACTCGCCGAAGATATCGCCCCTGAAGTGCTACGTGATAATCAGCACGACAAATCTATTATGCCGTTATACGGCGCGTTGCTTAAAAACGAACAAGACATGAATCTGTTTGAAAAAATAGCGTTTTTAGCACGTAGGCAGCAATAGGATGCTGATTGACTTTTTCTCAACCCTGCGCAAGCATCAGCTAAAGGTCAGTGTCACTGAGTTACTCGACCTGATAAGCGCGCTCGATAAGCAGGTCATTTTTGCCGACATCGATAAGTTTTATCAGCTGTCGCGCATGATTATGGTGAAAGACGAAGTGCATTTCGACAAATTTGATCGTGCCTTCGCCGAATACTTTAAAGGGATCAGCGAAATTGATTTGTTCGACAAAGAGATCCCCAACGATTGGCTGCGCAAAGAATTAGAAAAGCTATTGTCGGATGAAGAGAAGGCGAAGCTTGAAGCATTAGGTTCACTCGATGAATTGCTCGATACCTTACAGCAGCGATTAAAAGAGCAAGAGAAACGTCACCAAGGGGGCAATAAGTGGGTTGGCACTGGTGGTACGTCACCGTTTGGCGCTTACGGTTACAATCCTCAAGGCGTGCGAGTTGGCCAAGACAGCGGTCGTCACAATCGTGCGGCTAAAGTGTGGGATAAGCGTCAGTATGCTAACTTAAGTGATGATCAACTACTCGGTACTCGCAACATGCAGGTGGCGTTACGGCGCTTGCGAAAATTTGCCCGTACTGGCGCACAAGATCAACTCGACCTTAATGGAACGATTAAAGCAACGGCTAATAATGCCGGTTATCTAGACATTAAAATGGTGGCTGAGCGTCATAATGCGGTGAAAGTGCTGATGTTCTTTGATGTTGGTGGCTCAATGGATCCTTACATCGAGCAAATGGAACAGCTTTTTAGCGCGGCCAAAGGGGAATTTAAACACCTCGAATACTTCTATTTTCATAACTGTGTCTATGAGTCGGTATGGCGTGATAATGGCCGGCGACATGTCGACAAAAAAGACGTGTGGGAAATTATTCGGACTTACGCCAGTGATTACAAAGTTATTTTTATTGGCGATGCCTCGATGGGACCCTACGAGATAAGCTATCCTGGCGGCAGTGTTGAGCACATGAATGAAGAGTCTGGTGAGGTGTGGATGCGCAGGTTAACCAATCATTTTGATAATATCGTGTGGCTTAATCCGATAGATCAGCGACACTGGCGCTACACGGTCAGCATCGATTATCTTAATGAACTGGTGGATGGCAACATGCATCCGATGACCATGGCTGGCTTAGAAGAGGCCATAAAGGCGTTACGCTAAAAATGTGCTAATGTTAGATGACGTTAATTAACAGATGCTTATCTACTGATGACTGAAATAAAAACGGGTGATACTAAAGATCGTATCACCCCCGAAGCGTTTTCTCCTGCGCCGATCTTGATGAACTTACCACTGGCGCGCCCTTGGCGCAGAGCACTAGCGATGCTTTGCGACTTGGTAGTGATCGCGCTACTCACGGAACTCGAAGATGTTGGACTGATCCTATTTTTAGTCAGTTTATGGTTGGTGTATAAGTCGGGGGCGTTGAGTTATTTCGATCGCTTTGGGAGCGCTGGACGGTGGCTACTTCGAGGGATAAGCCTGTTGGTTGTTGTATTAGCGCTGAGCTTTACGTTTATTAACATTTCTGATCCTGAAGGGGCACCTCGTCAAATTCAGCAAGGCCAGCCGCCTAACGTGGAAGATGTTTTGGCGTTAGGGGTTGCTGTGTATCAAGTTGGCCAATGCGTTGAGGTACCTTGTTATCAAGATAAGTTGATTGATTACCTCGATTTTTCGGCTAAAACAGCGGAATTACCGACTCCTACCGAGCTTAATCAATTTATTGACGACATGGCTGAAGATAAGTCTATGTCATCACGCGAGATTGATGATCTACAGCAATGGGCCTTCGGCGAGTTGACGCAGCGTGTTGATAATAACATCGTATTATCATCCGCCGATGCACCGGCAATGATAGTAAAAGAACCCGTACTCGAAACAGTTCAAGAGTCAGATTCGTTCTCGCCGCTCAAGTGGATAATGGGCTTTGTTGACGACCTTGGATTAGGGTTTGGTTTTGCAGCTATTTACTTTAGTTGCTTTACTGCATGGTTTAATGGGCAAACATTCGGTAAAATGCTGCTTAATATCAGAGTGATTCAGTTAAATGATAGCAAAATCACGCTGTGGGAGTCGTTTGGCCGCTATGGCGGTTATGGTGCTGGCCTTGCAACCGGACTGTTAGGTTTTTTACAAATCTATTGGGATCCGAATCGACAGGGTATTCAAGATAAAATTTCGGCAACCGTCGTCATTGATCTTGGCCTCAAACAGCAAGAAACCACAGAAAATCAAACAATAAGCATAGTGAAAGCTAGCGAAGTGAAAAAGTAAACGGAGAACATATGTCAATAGTTATCAGCGGAACAGGGTTATATACCCCGCCATATAGCATCACAAACGATGAATTAGTTAATGCGTTTAATGCTTATGTTGAGCAATTCAATATTGAAAATAGTGCCGCAATAGACGCTGGTGACATCGACGCATTAAAGCCTTCTAGCAGTGAGTTTATCAAAAAAGCATCGGGTATTGAGAGTCGTTATGTGATGTGTAAAGACGGTATTTTAGATACCAACGTGATGAAACCTCTCATCCCGCAACGCAGCAACGATGAAGTATCGATTCAAGCCGAAATGGCGATTGAAGCTGCAAAGCGTGCAATGGCAGCGGCTAATAAAACTGCAGATGACATCGATTTAATTATTGTTGCCTGTTCTTACACCGAGCGTGCCTATCCTGCGATTGCGATTGAAGTGCAGCAACAGCTTGGCGCAAGTGGTTGGGCCTATGACATGCTAGTGGCATGTTCGGCAGCAACCTTTGGTATCATGACAGCGTCCAATGCGTTGCTTGGCGGCACTGCCAAAACGGTCTTAGTGATTAGCCCTGAGATCACCTCACCACAAATTAATTATTGCGACCGTGATAGTCATTTCATTTTCGGTGATGTTGCGACGGCGGTGGTTGTTGAGCAACAAGCCACAGCCACGTCGACTCATCAGTTTAAGATATTGGCGCAAAAACCAATGACGACGTTCTCGAATAATATTCGAAGTAACTTCGGCCATATTAATCGCAGCAACCCTGAGACTCAACACGATCCAGACAAATTGTTTGTTCAACACGGACGCAAAGTGTTTAAAGAAGTGTTACCGATGGTGTATGCACTCATTGATGAGCAACTCAAGAAATGCAACATTGAACCGAGTGAACTAAAGCGTCTATTTTTACATCAAGCGAATATCAACATGAACACCTTTGTCGCGCGTAAAGTATTAGGGCGTGAGCCAATAGGTGACGAAGCGCCAATTATCTTAAATGAGTTTGCTAATACAGCCTCTGCCGGGTCAATTATCGCCTTTCATCGCCACCATGATGATATGGTTAGCGGCGACAAAGCAATTATCTGCTCGTTTGGCGCAGGATATTCAGCAGGCTGTTTGGTTATCGAGCACGTATAATCAGCAATTAGAATAATAAGGGGCTATCGATGGTTGTCGGTAGCCTTTTTTAATGAGTGAAGAGAACATGAGATTAGATCGATTTATTAGTGAAAACACCGAATTAAGCCGTAAAGAAGTGAAGCGCGCATTACACCGTGGCGATATCAAAGTTGATGGCATCGAGTTTAAGAAAGGTAACCTAAAAATCACCAGTCAACAGGTGACATTAAACGGTAACATCGTCCGTGAAATTGGCTTGGTATACATGATGCTTAACAAGCCAAAGGGCTATGTTTGCTCAACAGTGGACGATGACGGCGAGAGCGTGCTAAACCTAGTCGAACCAGTATTGCGTCAGCAGCTTCATATTGCAGGACGATTAGATAAAGATACTACGGGCTTGGTGTTATTAACCAACGATGGCCAATGGTCTCATCGGATAACCTCCCCACGCTATGATTGTGAAAAAGTCTATCTCGTTGAAGTAACAGCGCCATTAAGTAGCGATCTTATCGAAACATTTAAACAAGGTATCGAACTCAATAATGAAACAGGACTGACTAAGCCAGCAACGTTAGAGATAGTCGACGAACTGCATGCTCGTTTAACCATCAGTGAGGGTAAGTATCATCAAGTAAAACGGATGTTTGCTGCAGTTGGGAACCATGTAGTGAGCCTACATCGTGAGCGAATAGGGTGCGTGTCGTTGCCAGATGATTTAAAGGAAGGTGGTACTTTTGAGTTGTCAAAGGATCAAATGTCATACTTTAGTTGAGTTGGGTCTTTATCTTCTCGTTTCAATTATATATTCTTAACAATAGAATTGAAACGAGGGAATACCAAGACACCAAATGGCCAAGTTACTCATTATCGAAGACAGTTTTTTAATTCGAAAAGTAATCCAACGTGTGGCGAAAGAACGCTTAAACTGTGAATATGAATTTGCAGTTGCAGTTGATTTGGCGCAAGCCAAAGGAATGTTTACCCACAATGACTATTTATCGTAGTTACCGATTTTTACTTGCCTGATGCACCGTACGGTTAAGAAGCATTGTTGATGCTAACGTAAGATAAAAAGATTGAATTGTTGATCACCAGTTACAACATGTCGAAGACCAATAGCATTGAGTTAATCGAACGGATTAGACAGAAACGCTCACTCGCGTGAAGACTTGTCAATCATTCATTGGCTTGCGGTCATCTAATAATTTAACGTGATTAATTAACCTTGCACAACTTGACCACATATCTATTGGAATTAATGGTATTACTGAAAATGGTATTAAATGTGGTGAACAAGTCTTCATTTTTGGAAAAATTAATGAAATGGCCGATTGAGATGGCTTAACCAATTTTTATCCTCGTCGCGCAGTGAATCGGTTGTCATTACTCTCCCTAATGAGAGCGCCACAATTTTACGAAGCAATTAGGGGCGTTTCGACAAAACAATTTCATATTAGTTTCTTGATTGCCGCTTTACTAATGAGCTGAAAAGGCTTGGTGTCTTTTGGTTCCCATAAATTGATGCTCCACGTTTTACCGTCCAATTCAAAGTCACTCTAAGTGTATACTGTGTACGGTAGTGGTGCTATTCAATCGCTCACCACGACACTTATTTGGTGAACAACACAGGCTCGATTTAAGTCTAATACAAACTCTATTTTCTTGTTGTTAATCTATCGCCATTGAAACCTACTGTATTTTAGACTATGTTAATCTAAGATACGGTTAACTTTCGATTAAACAGAGTATTACGACTAATGATTTAGTTTTAATTATTGTTATTTGTCAGTTACGAGGTAAACTCGTTCTAAAAACATAATCATATATATATTTTATGATTTAAAAAGTAGATTAAAATGCGATTAGACATTGAAACACTAAAAATATTAGATTTGATTGTTCGATTAGGTAGCTTTGCTAAAGCTGCCGAGCAATTGAATCGTGCACAATCAGCGATAAGTTATCAAGTAAAAAAGTTAGAACAGCACTTAGGTATAGCCTTGTTTGATCGAAGTAAATATCGCGCCGAGTTAACCGCCGAAGGTAATGCTATCTTAACGGAAGGGCGAAAACTGCTGCAACAAGCACATAATCTTGAAGTACTCGCTGAGCGATTTAGTCAAGGCTGGGAGCCTCGCATTGAGATTGTTATCGATGGGGCATTACCAATGGCACCAGTTATGCGAGCCTTGAAAAAGTTATCTCAAATGGATGTTTCAACTCGCGTCCAATTACGAACCGAATTTTTAAGTGGTGTGCAACGTACCTTCGAAAAGCATTCTGCTGACCTTATGCTAGTGAAAGACTTTCAATCAAGTCCATACCTCAATGCAATGCCCCTTAAGCCGATGTGTTCACGATTAGTAGTAGCTCATGACCATCCGTTAGCATCATTAACAAATATCGATTTAAAGACGTTACACGAGCATATTGAGCTAACTATTGCAGACTCAGGCCTAGAGGACCGACAGTCTCAGGATGACCTCCAATTTGGTGGTGAGCGAGTATTTTATTTAAATGGTTTCACGGCGAAGAAAAATTCGATTTTGATGGGGCTTGGCTACGGCTGGGTGCCAGATTATCTAATTGAAGAAGAGCTGTCTTCAAACACCTTAGTTGAATTGGATTTTGTGGGCGGCGCTTCACACAACTTTACCCCGAAATTAGTGAACTCTTCACAGCGGCCGTTAGGTCGAGCTGGTCAATTGTTGAGTGAGTTAATTCTTAAAGAGTTCGAGCTGTAAAGTGGGAAAGGTTTTTTGAAACAGCGTGAATACAATCTGTGACAGGATCAATTCACGCTGTTGGTAGAGCTACTTCTCAGCCGCTTCTTTAAGCTTAACTTTTAATTTTCTCTTCTTCTTTTTCATTTTATCTGCTGACGGTAGAATGCTTTTACCAGTTAAGATAATACGCTGATGGTTTTTCTTCACCAATTTCTTACCGATGCCTTTCACATTGACCAAATCGTCAATTGATTTAAATTTACCGTTTTTCTTACGGTAGCTCACGATCGCTTTCGCTTTCTTCTTACCGATGCCTTTAAGCGCACGGAGTTCAACTGCTGAAGCCGTATTAATATTAACGCGGATTTTGTGCTTCGCTTTGTGCTTGGCTTTTTTTAATTTAGCCTTTAAATCATGATTCGGATCTTTAATCACGTCAGCCTTGATTGCGTCAGTTTTTACTTGTTCTGTCTTTAACTTATTCTTTAGCTCTTTCTTCTCAACCTGAGCGACATTATCGCCTGCTAATGCGATAGGGCTTAGGCATAATGCGCTAGAGACCATACCGGCTACTACTATACTGCTGAGTGTTGCAATTGGTGATTTCATATCATACTCCATTTGTGAATTGCTAATAGTTTGATTCTCTACAACGGCACTAGCCAAAGAAGCTAGCTAAGTGTAATACAAAATTTTTATATTTCCTGAAATTGCGTTTCCGATGCAGCGATGTAGAAGCTACGCAAATTTAGCTTAACTGACGCTTAATTAGGCGAACGAAAGTTATTTATGTAAAAAGCCTTGCAAGTGTGCCTTTATATCATAGATAATGCGCCTCGGTGACTAGTTGGTCCCCTCGCAATGATACTTAGTGAACTCGGCCAGGCCCGGAAGGGAGCAACCGCAGCTAAGGACTCATGTGCCGAGGTGTGGCTGATTAGTTACCACCTATAAAAACTCTTATATTTGTTGTCACTATAATTCCTTTAAAATATCCTATCGTTTTCTCTTCATCTGTTAAATTATTTTCTTTGTAAAAAATCATAACTTTTTATTTATCCGTTCCCAAAAAACTATTTAGATTTATACCATTCCGACAATTAACTGACCACTTGTGTGCAGTTAAAATAGACGAAAGCGACGCGGCTATCGTTTGTTTAAGCCAGCATAAGTGGCCTATTTAATGTAATTGATATCAATATGACTTAGAGCTATAGATTGTCGATCTTAGCTGAGGGCTACATACACGGCAGTGCTTAAAAATCATCTTTTATTGATTAAAATTAATTGTCAGCTGCTAATGATAGTTGAATCTTTGCTTTGGTATGTATCTCGAAGGGGATGTTGAACTGCGTACAGGAAGCACGCAACGGTGGCTTCCTGTAGTCGGTGTTTTTCAAGGTAGTTGATGGAATTGTATTAAGACACTCTAAAACGCGCTGTTAAGTGGCTGAGGGTGCTCGCTATGTTACTGATCATATGGCTCGCCGATGATACTTGTTCGGTGCTTACTGAATTTTCTTGTGCCACATCGCTGATGACAGTGACGCTTTGGCTGATTTCACCTGATACATTTGACTGTTCGTCGATTGATGTCGCTATCATTCCTGTTAGTTGGGTGATGTTCGCTATCTCGTTATTAACATTGGTGATAGCGGTAGCCGTTGCTTGGGCATTTGAGATAGTGTCGGTGCAAACGTCGCGGCTGATATCCATGACTTCGACAGCCTTTTTCGAGGTTCCTTGTAATTTGCTGATCATCGACTCGATATTTTGAGTCGACTCTTGGGTTTTAGACGCTAAGTTTCGTACTTCGTCGGCTACTACTGCAAAACCACGTCCTTGTTCGCCGGCTCGCGCTGCTTCAATCGCGGCATTTAGGGCTAACAAATTGGTCTGTTCGGCTATGCCACGAATAACATCAAGCACAGTGCCTATTTCATTCGAGTCACTCTCTAATTCTTGGATTGACTCGCTCGCTTGCGCTATCTCTTGGTCCAGACGGCCTAATTCGCTAATGGTTTGGCTAAGTTTATCATCGGCATTAATGGTGGCTTTTTGCGCCGCTTGTGAAGCCGTCGCGACGTTAACCGCGTTTATGGATACTTCATTAATACTCGCTGACATTTCCTCAATAGCGGTAGCGACTTGTTCGATGCTTTCTTGCTGCTCCAGTAAACTCGATGATGCTTGTAGGCTAGTGGTGCTAGTTTGCTCGGCTAAGCTAGCGAGGCTGTGGCTATCATTAACGATTTCACTCATTACGGTGCGTAATTGATCGGCCATTTTCTGCATTGCGCCGTAAACACTGGTGGGTTCACGGCCATCTTCAAATTCGACCATGAGGTTACCCTCGGCAATGCTTTCAGAAATACGCTGCATTTCAAGAGGTTCGCCGCCTAATGGTTTTAGGATTGATGATGATACTACTAATGCGATGGCGACAATGCCGAATATTGCGATGGCCACTATGATAAATATTTCCCAGTACAGCGCGGTGATCGGTGCGAAGGCTTCAGCAACATCTATTTCGGAAATTAACACCCAGCGAATACCATGAATGGAGAGTGGAGTGAACGCCGATAATACGGGGTTTCCGTTGTAATCTATAATGATTTTATTGCCGCTTTTTCCTGATATTCCTAAGTTAGCTGCTTCTGTATTGACACCGTTATTTGTGACATCGCCAGCAAACGAGGCATTCACTGAATGGCCTTTAGGGTCGAGGAATGAATCAGAGCGCATTAACAAATCGTGCCCGATTAGGTAGCTTTCTCCTGAGGCACCCATGCCATCACGTTGCTGCATCAATGAGTTGATTTTTTCTATTGAGAGTTGTAGTGCAACGACCACTGACACGCCATCGCCAGTATGCAACGGCAGCGCGATAAATGATGCTGGATCGTTGTTGCTGGGCGCATAACGACTAAAATCAACCATTGCAAAACGGTTGTCTCTGGCAACCTGTTGAAATAGCTGCCCTAACCCCGAATGTTGATATGCACCGTTGAGTAAATTTGTTTGATAGTCAGCTTCTTTGGTGACGGTATAAAAAACTTCGCCCTCATTGTCGATAAGGAAAAAATCATAGTAGCCATAAACGCTAATGAATTCTTCGAAATAACTGTGGTTGTCGTGAGCGCTGTTGATAAGAGATTGTGCTGACGTAAAGTCCAGTGTCTTTTGAATGGTGCTTGAGAGAATGGTGATATCACCTTCGCGCTCTTCGAAATAATTGCTTATTTGGGTCTTTTTCGTGTCGCGAACGGCGGTCAATTTCGCGAACACTTCGGCCTCAATGGTGCTACTTGCTGTGTAGCTTGCAATGAATGCGACGGTCAGTGTTGGTACTAGCGCAATGATTAGAAACGTTAATATGAGTTTATTTTTAAGTAACATAGCCATTTTCCCTTATTGTATTTTAATCCATAAGAATAATAACCTAGATTAAATGGCGTTGTTATACAACCTCTGTCGTTGCTGCTGTGTTTTTTTCCGGTGTATGAGTTTGTTTACGCGATTTTTATAGTAGGATGGATTATCTCTTACAAAAGAAAAGTGGTGTCTTTGATGATTCGTACTAACTTATTGGCATTATTACTTTTACCCGTTGTAGCGTTAAGTGCACCAACAATGGTACTTAATAGCCCGTTATTGAAAAGTCACAAAACACCAGAAGTAAAGCGCGGTTTGGCCACCTTGAATGACGCGTTTGCAACCTTAGGGTTTGAGGTTAAGTTTCAGTACCGCCCCGACAAACGTTCTATCATGGAAGCGAACAATGGTCAGGTTGATGGTGAATTTGTGCGTATTGCTGATGTCGTCGATCAGTATCAAAATTTGGTTGTCGTGCCTGAGTGGTTAGCCAAAATGGATTTAGTGGCGTTTGCGACTAACCCCAACGTTGATTTGTCGCACTATCAAATCGGTCAACATCAATACAAAGTTGGCTATCTTACTGGTTGGTCTAATGTGGCGACGTTACTCGAAGGGTACGATAATAAAGTAGCGGTTGCGGAATTTGATGTGTTATTTCGCTTGCTCGCTCATCAGCGAATCGATGTCGTGTTGTTTAATCAAGCGGCGGGTGAAAAGATCCTACAAAGCCTGCAGATATCGAATTATCAACTATCGCCATCGTTATTGTCTTACACAACTTATTTGGTGATGCACAAAAAGCATCAGGCGTTAGTGCCGAAATTAGCGGAAGCCATTAAGGAAGCGAAAGTTCGAATGTTTAAAAACAACTAAGGATGTGGTTTTTCGTGTGCTGATGGAATAAGTTGGCGCCGTGGTGATACAGCGCCAAACGTAATGAATAACTTTGAGCAATAGTGCTAATGAGATGCTATAACGACGTGCTAAACGTTAACGATACTTGTCGTGGGCTACCCGGGTAGATCTTAATATCGGTAGAGCCACCAGTGTAGTAGGTTGTATCGAGCAAGTTAGTAATGTTTAATGCTAGGCGATAGGTTTTTGCATCAAAGTATATGCCGGTATCTACTCGTGTATACGACGGCAATACAACTTGCTTAGATACAGTAGCATTCGTCAGACGTTCAGACTCATAATTTACCCCTAGTGATAAGCCAACCGTGCCATCCATAATCATTTCTGGGTAGTTATAACGAGTCCACAAGAAGGCATCATGTTTTGGGGCGAATGCATTCTTAGCACCGATTAATGACTCGGTAGGGCTGTCTGACACGATAGAGTCGACATAAGCATAACCAAGTTTTAACTGCCAATTTTCAAGTGGTAGCGCTTGTAGTTCAAACTCTACCCCTTGGCTTTCTAATGAACCTAATAGACCCCAGTAACCATCCGCGTCTTTCTCTAGAATATTACTTTTCTCAATAGTAAAACTGGCGAGAGTTAAGTTTAATTTTTGGTCAAGTAAAGAGGCTTTAATACCAAGTTCGGTTTGTTGGCCTTCTTCTGGATCAAAAGAGCCGCCATCTTGCGAACGACGCTCGACAGAATTAGGACTGAACGACTCAGTATAACTCGCATACACAGAGATGTTCTCATTCGGTTGATAGACAATACCACCTTGAGGTAATAAGGCGTGAGTGGATTGCTCTTCTCGGGTATCGGATACTTGTTCAACAAAGTCAACTTCTTGTTGATCGTAGCGTGCACCGAGCATGATCGAAAATTGATCGGACAACTCGATAACATCTTGGGCGTAGACACCGTAATTCCAACGATCGGTGACTCTATCATTACCGGCGGTTATTTCACTGGGTACAGCGATGTCGTATTGTGGATCAAACACTGAAATATCAGGGGTGACACTCGAACCGAAGCGAATTCTTTCGAAATCAGAACGCTCAAAACCACTGTTAAAGCCAACAAGGAAGTTATGTGTCATTGAACCTGTGTCGAGCGTATGTAAGATATTACTATCGACAAAGTGATATTCGCGCTTGTTCAGCTGATGTCTGTCGCGGCGGCGTAATGTTGATAATGCAGGATCATCGTTGTCGTTAACTTTGTTATTTTCAAACAGGTTACGTTCATCTTCATGGAACACACTACGGAAGTTAACACGAAGTTGTGTGTCGTCTGAAATAGTGTAATCAAGACGGGTAAAGGCGACTAAACCTTGGTCGTTATCAAAGTCGCCATCTTCTTGATAGCGGACATTAATCGGTGCCACCAATTCAATATCGTTGTCAACGGCGACTAGTCCTTGGTCGGCATCGCTTTCTTCATCGGTATATTCTAAGCCAAATACTACGTTGGCATCATCAGACAGCTGATACGACAGTGAAGGAAACAGGTAGAGATTTTTATGAGAGACGCCGTCACGAAATGAAGAGACATTTTCGACGCTGGCAATCATGCGATATAACCAACGATTATCGTCACTTAGCTCACCGGTTGAATCAACCGTAAACGTACCACCATTGTCATCACCAACGCTTGATGTGTCGCCGGCGTATGTCTGTGCCGTCACTTTAATGGTCGTTTTCGACTCCGCTTGTGGTTGTTTGGTAATAACGTTAATTAATCCACCGGGCTCCATTAAACCATATAGTACCGATGCTGGCCCTTTGAGGACTTCAACGCGCTCGATATTAGCGGTTGTTGGTGAGCCAAATCGACTTGCAAGGCCAGGAAGACCATCGATTTGAATATTTTGTAAGTCGGATGGCAAGCCACGTAACGTGAAGCTATTAGCGTTAACCCCTGATTGGCTCAATCCTAGTGTGTAAGGGTAGGCATCGGCAAGTGTTTCAGCGCGTAAGTCTTCTAAGAATGTGCCATTTAAAACTGACACGCTCAACGGTGTATCAAATAAATCTTGGCCTGTCTTGGTCGCGGTTTGGGCAAAGCGCATATACGGTAATTGGCTACCTGTGACTTCAATATGCTCAATGTCCTCTGATGACGTTTTGGTGTTGTCGGTCGCCGCGAATAGGGTAGGTGATGCGCCGATGGTTAGTGAGAGTAGTAATAGGTTATTAATGTTCATTTAAATCCCCAGTGAGAGTCTAATAGTGCGAATGGGGCGGATAATATAGCAATAAACATTAAATGCAAGTGATAATTATTGTTGTTTGTGTTTGTCGGTGGTGTGTGGTGAAGATGGGCGTTATCCGAGAAGTGAGAGGGCATTTTATAACTCATTGAAACGACGATTGGACTGAACGATGGCGAGGAGTGGACTCAGTGAATCAAGGTTTTTTTTGTTTAAGATCATTTAACACAATTTCAAGTGCCGCAATTGCAGTAGCGTTATCGATGTCCGACTGCTCTAGCATTTGGATTAAGTCAACGGCGAGCTTTATATGTTCTGGTGCATTCTCTAACGATTGGTTATTCATGATGGCTCCGAGTAATTAGCGTTTGTTTTGTGTGTCTTCTAGTTGGTCTATCTTTTTTTCGATAAAATGAATCGCTTCGTTGCATTGCTCTAAACGTTTATGTTGCTGCAGTATTAGTTGTTCAATCGCTGTTTTATCATTGGTATCGGTGCTGGTTTCTAATGTTGTTAGCTGTTGTATTTTGTCTGACAGCTTTTGACGATAGCCATGGTGCTTAGATAGTTCAAGGTATAGTTCGCGGGTATTATTGATTGCGCGTTGTGTTAACCAACTGAAACCACCGGTCGATTTCTGTTGTCTGTTGGCCAAATACTTCACGCTTCTGGTCTTATTTTGTTGGTCGTTATTAACGCGCGGTGCTTCAATCGATAATACTTTCTTGATAGCCTGGCATTGTTCGACCAATTTATTGCATTGAAACTCGATTAAGGCTTTTGATGATTCGTTCTTGATGTAGTCGGTGACTTGAGTGAGCAATATACGGCTTTCTGCCACATAGTCTGACAATTTTCCAGAGCGGGTGTTAAATAGCATTGGCGGAAAATATGGCTTATTTTTATGACGCGGTACTTTATTGTGTCTGTCATAGGTTGATGCTTGCTGTGCAAGAATTAATAGCAAAGAGTCGAGTTTAACGAGTTCATTCAAAACCACGCCCCCCAGGCTAGTTTTATACTAATTACTAACACCACGGCAATAAAGATGGGGCGAACTAATTTGGGCCCCAGATGAATCGCACTTTTAGCGCCAATAATCGACCCAATCATTAAACAGCCTCCCATTAATAGACCGACTTCATAATCCACTTTACCTAGTATAGCGAACGTGATTAATGCGGTTAGATTGCTAATAAAATTCATTGAGCGGGCTATACCGCTACTTATCATCAAGTCAACTTTATAGATTATTTGGGATGACACTGTCCAAAATGCGCCGGTGCCAGGACCCGCAAAACCATCATAAAAACCGAGGGTGAGGCCCTGCAGCCATTGTTTTCTTTTGCTGGGCGTTGTTATTAGGGCGAAATGCTTATCACTAGTTGGTTTTTTTAACAGGGTATAGATAGCTGTCGCTATAATTAGTATCGGTAATAATTTTTCGAGATACTCGCCGGAGATGAAATAGACAGATATCACGCCAATAAGAGCACCGATCAACGTTGAAATACAACAATGTATCCACAATGAGGGTGAGAATAATTTATGTCGATAAAAGGTAAAACTCGCCGCGGCGGTGCCAAACGTTGAGGCGAGTTTATTGGTGCCAAGGACTGTATGCACGGGCATACCAGTACCCAATAAAGCTGGCACGGTTAATAAACCGCCACCGCCGACAATGGCATCGATAAACCCAGCGACGAGTGCGGTGACCATCAAGATCGACCACAACGGAATGTGGTCGAATAATTCTATTATCATCATCAATGCTCTACAACGAGCTTAAATGGTGGGAGCGCATCGAGTAGTGCTTTACCGTAACGTTTGGAGATGATGCGCCGGTCCAAAATGGTAATGGTGCCACTATCCGCTTCGTTACGTAATAAACGGCCGCACGATTGAATTAACTTACGAGAAGCGTCGGGTACTGTTAACACCATGAATGGGTTAGCGTGATTACTTTTAATATATTCAGCGTGCGCCTGTTCAACGGGCGATGTCGGCACGCCAAACGGCAGCTTAGTGATAATTAGATTGGTTAAAAATTTACCAGGCAGGTCCAAACCTTCAGAGAAACTGCTGGTGCCAAACAAAATACTCGGCAGATCGTTGTCACATTTATCTTTGTGCAATCTCAATAGCGCATCTCGAGACGCTTCACCTTGAACCAGCAATGATAAGCTGTGCTTGTCACGCAGCGATTTGGCGACCAGGTTCATTTGCCAGTATGATGAAAACAATACCAAGGTTGCCATCGTATCTTTTGTACGCAGTACTATCTGTTTAACCACGGCATCGTTAAACTGTTCACTACTTGGTTCGACTGACATCGCTGGAATAACCAGGGTTGAGTTCTTTTCAAAATCGAACGGTGAATCTAACTTAATATATTGCGTACCGTCATTGTTTTTTAAGCCGACGCTACGTCTAAAGTTATCAAATGAACTCAAGGCGGTTAGGGTGGCGGAACACAAAATAGCGCCTTGCGCTTGGCTCCACAACTTATCCTCGAGAAAGTAGCCGATCTCGATCGGAGACGCGCAGAGTTGAAACTCACCTTTATCAGTTTTGCTATAATTTACCCAACGAACTGTTGGCGCGCCATGCTTGGAGTCTTTCCGTTGCAACATATGCCACAGTTTATATTGGCTGTCCATACGGCTAACATTGTTGCCTATATCGCTTAATACCGCTTCTATTTTCCACGGACTAATGATGCCATCCTTGTAGGCCTCTAAAATGAGTTGATGGACTTTATTAAGATGTTTTAGCGCTGCTTTACTGCTGTCATGATTGTTTTCGACTAGGCTCAGCAATGAATCAGGTAGGACACCATGCTCAAAGCGATGACGATTATCTTCATTGCTAAACAAAGAAGGGTTGGCCTCGAACCATTGGATCACCAGTTTAATATCGCTGGCTAATTCATTGCAGCTATCACTCAGTTTCATCAGGGGGCTAATCAGTTGCTCAGACTTTAAACTGGTCGATATCTTTTTACCCATTAAATCTATTTTACCGAGCCAATCAATGGTGGACTTTAAATAGGTATTGGCGCTTGAAAAGTCGCGTGCTTTATCGGGCAGATGATGCGCTTCGTCAATTACGTAAAACATCTCACCAGGATCTGGCAGGATTTTGCCGCCGCCTAATTCTAAATCAGCGAGCAATAAGCTATGGTTAACAATGAGCACGTCGAGTTTATCGACTATTTCTCTGGCTTTGTGGAATGGGCATTGTCGATGCGCTGCAAATTGCTTATTGCAGGTAAACTTATCGCACTGAATGTGAAACCATAGTGTATTGCTAATAGGGGTAGGCCAACTATCACGTTCGCCGTCCCATTTTTTATCTAACCACGCTTGCCAAAGTTTTTGAACTAGCGCTAAATCGTTTTTGTCGGGGGCACTTTGCCAAATTGCTTGCTCAGACGAGGCGTTGTTATCGGCAGCAAGTTCTAACTTGCTGACACAAATATAGCGCCCTCGTCCCTTAATCACCCCAAAATCGAACTGCAACCCACTATACTGTCGAAACATTGGGAGGTCTTTATTAAGCAATTGTTCTTGCAGCGCGACGGTCGCAGTGGAAATACAAAGCTTTTTTCCGAGCGAAAGGGCAACGGGAATCCCGCCTAAGCAATACGCCAATGATTTACCGGTACCGGTTCCTGCTTCTACAACCCCAATGCGTCTGCTTTTTTCAAAGTCGCCAGCGAGTATCTTCGCAGTCTGAGCAACCATATAGTTTTGCTCTTTACGGGTATTAAAATTGGGGATTTCGGTTTTAAAACGAGTAAAGCAAGTTCTAATGGTCTTTTGGGTTTTTTCTGAAAGCATGTGCGTGATAGGCCTACCGTGGAATCAAACAATGATAGCAATAGCATCGATGATTGGCTATTTAAACCATCATTATCTCGTGATTGGTCGCCCATAATGATTAAACGCCGCCATTTAACACAGAAACACTACTTTTTTTATAAATTAACTGCGTCGCTGTAATCACCTTATCTTTATGATATATCGTATATAAAACTAGCAGAAGAGCCTTTTGTTGAGTACAGACTCTAAAATAAACTGAATGTTACAAGATGTTAACGGAAAAAATAAAATACGAAATGTAAATAATTATTCATTAAGGGTGCATTAATGTCTGGTTTTATCGTTGTTGACTTGAACATAAGTAGTCGATGATATTTCATCTATTCGACGTTTGTCGGGCTGGTAATGTTGATTCAGTCGACCTTTAGGGCGTGTTCACGTCGTGTTCTACTGTTAAAGTATTGAAAAAATAGTGCAGTTTTGACACTTAGATCCCATGTTATTTAATTGTCCTCGTTTTGGTGATAGTTGTATTCCAGTTTAATTAATAAACATTTTTAACCGTTTGGGGTGTAAGACTAGCGCAATGGTTTTGTATCTGAAGTGTGTCTTTAATGTTAACGGATTGTTAAAGGTGTTTTATTTCAGTATGTTGCGAAGTGCTCTAATGTTTGTTTATATCAGCGTTTAGCGGTTGACAGGCTGAAAGTATCTGTGAAATGATGACAGCGGTCTTGTCCTCCTTAGTTGAAGGTCAAAACTACAGATAATATAAAATATAAATATTAAATCGAACGACGTTCTGTGAGTGAATCGTTAATTACTATTTCGTAATTGTTCGCTTCAGCAGTTTCCACAATAAATTTGGTTAGGAACTATGTCCAAGTTGAGAAAAAAAACTAGAATCGCTATCTCAATAGCGGGAGCCGTTGCTCTTACAACAACATTCGCCGCATCAGCCGCTGACGAAGTGAAAAAACTTCAAAATGCTGACGCAACTATTCAAACAGCTGCAGCTAAGTCACAAGAAAAAGTGAACAAGCTACATAGTCAAGCACAAGACTTAGTATTTGATTACCGCCAGGTAATTGATGACACTGATAACCTTCGTGCCTACAACGATTATGTTGCTTCTTTGGTCGCTGACCAAGAAACAAAGATTGCTGGTGTTCAAGCTGATATCTCTGGTATCGACAAAACACGCCAAGGTCTTGTGCCACTAATGTTCAAAATGATCGACACTATTGAAGAGTTCGTTTCACTTGATCTACCATTTGAGAAAAAAGAACGTGAAGATCGCATCGCTTTCCTAAAGGAAATGATGATTGATTCAAACGTCTCTACTGCTGAAAAATACCGTAAGGTATTAGAAGCGTATCAAATCGAACTAGATTCGGGTCGTACCTCTCAGGTGTATCAAGGAAAAGAAAATATTGACGGCAGTGCACTAACTGTTGATGTTCTTCAAGTTGGTCGTGTAACGCTTGTTGCTCAAACTCTAGATTCTAAGCAATCATGGGTATGGAACAAAGAAAGCAAAGGTTGGGATGTATTAGGTGAAGAATGGCGTCGTCCAATTCGTAACGCTATTGATATCGTTCGTAAAGATAAATCACCTGACTTAATTAAAATCCCAGTACCTGCTAAAGGGAGCGCTAAATAATGACAAAATTATTTAAAGGTCTAGCTATTGCTTCTGTAATGGCCGCCACTATGACTGCTTCTTTTGCTCAAGCTGCTGATTCGTCAGATACGCTTGGTCAATTGTTGAATAAGATCAAGAGTGAGCGTATTTCTGAAGCGCGTATCGATAAGAAACGTGAAGCAGAATTTCGTAGCGATCGTGCTAATAAAGCTGTTTTATTAAAACGCGCTAAGTCACAACGTGACAACGAAAAAGCACGCGGTAAGCGTCTTTTAGAGCAACACGCTACTAACGAACGTCGTATGACTGAATTAGCGGCTGATCTCGTTGCAGCACAAGGCGATTTGAAAGAAGCGTTTGGTGTTGTACGTGGTGTTGCTGGTGATGCTACTGGTATCGTTGCAGGTTCTGTAATCTCGGCACAGTTCCCTGGCCGTGCTGATGAATTAGCAGCAATCGGTGCTCTTAAAGGTCTTCCTGGTCTTAAAGAACTTGAAAACCTTTGGTTTGCACTACAAACAGAAATGACTGAGTCTGCAAATATCTCTACTTTCACTACGATGGTAGCCGATATTGAAGGCCACACAACAGAGCGTTCTGTAACGCGTGTTGGTGCTTTCAACTTGCTTGACGATGACAAATATCTAGTATTCCGCGAAGACGGCGTTGCCGAACTTGCTCGTCAACCTGGTTCTCACATCGTTGCTTCAGTAGCTCCTTATCAAGAAGCTACTTCTGGTTACGTTGCACTGTACGTTGATCCTAGCCGTGGCGCACTATTGAATTTACTGACTGGTCAAGCAACGCTTGAAGAGAAGTATCATCAAGGTGACACTGTTGGTTACATCATTACAGCTGTATTGTTCTTAGGTCTGTTAATTGCGCTTGAGCGTGTTGTTACTCTTACCCTTCTTAGCGGTAAAGTTAGCGCACAGCTTAAAAACACTAACAACCCTACTGATAACCCATTAGGTCGTATCCTTAAAGTTTACCATGCTGCTAAAGACACTGATGTTGAAACATTAGAACTTAAGCTTGATGAAGCAATTTTGAAAGAAATTCCTCGTCTAGAGCGCGGTATCTCAATCATTAAAGTACTTGCTGCAATCGCACCTATGCTAGGTCTATTGGGTACGGTTACTGGTATGATTGGTACGTTCCAAGCAATCACATTGTTTGGTACTGGTGATCCGAAAATGATGGCTGGCGGTATTTCAACTGCACTTGTAACTACGGTTCTTGGTCTTGTTGCTGCACTACCTCTAATGTTGGTACACGCTGTTGTATCTGGTCGTTCTAAATCTCTACTACACGTTCTCGAAGAGCAAAGCGCTGGTATCATCGCTGATCACGCCGAGAAGGAGTCTAAGTAATGATTTATTACCTGATGGGCCTTTGGGAATCTATCAGGGACTTCATGGCCAC
>Ga0209395_1000508_pt1 | contig 56513 bp, 40 predicted proteins | sample GOMGulsemesocosm_3_FD_184635 | JGI IMG/M metagenome (GOLD analysis project Ga0209395, IMG submission 184635) | Methane-oxidizing microbial communities from mesocosms in the Gulf of Mexico - GOM9D Gulf of Mexico (SPAdes) (version 2) | ecosystem: Environmental > Aquatic > Marine > Cold seeps...
GCCAACTGACCCAGAGCCAACTGACCCAGAGCCAACTGACCCAGAGCCAACTGACCCAGAGCCAACTGACCCAGAGCCAACTGACCCAGAGCCAACTGATCCAGAGCCAACAGATCCAGAGCCAACTGATCCAGAGCCAACTGATCCAGAGCCAACAACGCCAACAACCGATCCTTTAATCGCTAAACGAGCAACTGCTGTTAGTGTCTCAAATGACTGGTTAAATGCTGATGGTTTGTCTGTAGAAGTTAATAAGCAAATTATTAAAGCCACAGGAGATATTCGTGCTGCTATTCAATATGCGCTAACAAATGGCTCAGTTGTTGACTTGGATGCAACGGGTGGTGAAGAAAGTGAAGTTATAGAATATACCATCAATGGCGGTAAAAACCATGGTGATATACGCTACATTTATATTGAAGAAAATGTTGATGGTAGTGGTGTCTCGGCAACAGTAAATGGCTCCGCTACCTCTAGTTATTTCTCTGGTGTTATTACCAGCTTCCCTATTACTGCTGAGTCATCACTAGGTGCTGATGATGGTACTGCAGACTCTGTTGATTGTAATTTAAACAGCAAAGGTGATATCACAGGGTGTGTTGGTGCCGACGGCACTACACCGATAACAAGTGATCAAACAGCGATACTATTTGCTGTTGGTTATGGCTTTAATGGCAACCCGGGTGAAGGTGATCCGAGCATTATATCTAAACTTGCTTTTAAAGGTATAGCCGGTACTGAAGATGCTATTGTAACCTTTGGTGAAAGTCTTGATGCAATGCCATCAACAGCAACACTTAAATCTTATAATCCAACGTTAAATTATACTGATATTGGTGTTTCAGTTGATGACTCTCAATGGAATGTTGTCCTTCCTAATGTGGATGTTTACACAGGTGATTGGAATAAAAAGCTGAGTGGCTCGGCAACAATTGATTTTGAACAAAATGATCAGTTTTTAGTGAATACTTTAAGTGCAAACATCTTAAAACTTGCTAAGGCAACGATCAATACGGATCATATCGCGGGTTCAACAAAAGATGTTTATGATATTACTACGACTGCTTATATTTATAAGCAAGGTAATAAAAAACTCATTAGTAAAACGGCCAAACTAGAGAGCAAAGCCGATAACTATGAGTTTTCATTAACGCAACTTGCTGCTGAAGTTCAAGCTGAAGACCAACCTATTTGGTGTGGAACTTGGAATGGCAATATTGTTGTTAACTCATCAACCGTTGGTGTTTTAGAGAAAAAACACGCTGAAACTTGTCCAACTGAGTCTCAAGTAAACTACGTGTTAGATGTTAATGGTACTGAAATAGACGCCAGTAACATTACGACATTAATGCAAAGTTTATCTGAATATTTTGATCAAGTAGACGATTCAATTACTCCGTAAACAATTATAGCTTTTATTTTAAAGCACTAAAGGCCGTTAAATCGGCCTTTTTATCAAAGTACTTTTACAGCACATATTTTTAACGAAAGTATTTTGATAAAAAAGAATGTAGAGAAAAAAATGTTAAAAGTCGTACTTACAGGTTTAATTGTCGGGTTAGTCAGTCCCAAACTGCTCGCGAGTTCACCTGTCTTTTTTATCAATGGTTATTCAGACAACTACACCCCCTCGGTGCCAGTAGTTGATTTTTTTGGATCTTGGAAGGGAGCAAAAAAATATCAAAAAGCCAGTAATGCCTATGCCAACGAATTTTTGCAAGCTGGCATAAAGCTAAATAACTTCTCTGTCGCTGCGTTTTATCGTTACGACTATAACCTTACAATGCATTCCGATGTTGGTGAGTATCGTTATACCTTTCATAACAATAGAGATCAGTTAGAAGATAGAGATTATGTTTATGATTTTTATGAGCAACGACTTACCTCGCAAGGCTTACGCTTGGGTTATGAATATGTCATCAATGACAAATTTACTTCGCAAGTACATGTAAATTTATTTGCTTCAAAAAAATATCAACAACGCGATATTAGTGATGGTTTTCTTAATGGCAAAACACGCATAGGTGATGCTAAGGCAAATTACTTCTTCTCAGAAGATACCCTTTACAACTTTTTAGAGGTTGATAATGCACCAACGGGTTATGGTGCATCAGTAGATATAGCACTAAATTATAAAAGTGATGGTTACGAGCTGGCATTATCCGTATTAGATCTTGGCCATTTTGTTCAGTGGGATAAGTCACCCTATGCAATAGGTGAATTTAATGTTGACCATTTCATTTATAACCAGGATCAGGTGCGCGATCAACGTCCCTTAGCAAACTTGCAAACTCATGAAGGCAATAGTAATAAAAAATTTACCATGCATTTGCCGTTGCGAGCCAAGTTAAGCTTACATAAACAGCTAAGTGATTCGTTTAGTACTGCAATTCAATATAATTACAATGAAATCTTTAATAGCACCCAAGTATCCTTAAGCCATCAAACAACCGACAAGCTAAATTTTAATACAAGTTATAACTTTGATACCAAAGGGCTTGGCATCAAAGTTCAGTATGCTGAATATTATATTGAACTGATCACTGATGATATTAACCTTGAATATGCCAATGCTTTTAGTTTGTTTTCAGGAATGGAAATAAGGTTTTAATCATGAAAAAAATATTCATCGCTTTGATTTTCACCTTTTTCATCTTTTTGACCGGGTGTAACGACTCAACAAAATCTGACCAGTCAGTTGTAGATAGTTTACCCGCTAGTAATATCACGGTTAGCTTGACTGTCCCGCAGTGGTTACTGCAACAAGATCTTGAACTAGTGGTTTATGATCAAACTACCGATAACGAATTGGTTGCACAAACCATGTTATTTGTAGCAGAACAAGAAACAGAACTGGTATTACAAACAGGGCATATCTATAAGTTTACCGTAAACCCAGCGAATAACCCTATTGCAGTATCATGCCCATTATTTGATGGTTGTTTTATGCCTGATGATGATAGGAAAGTCAGTTTGGGAAGTTTGATGCAAACTCGCTTGTCATTTTCTGCGATTAAGAATGTCACCGACAATACCCCTATTGAACTGTCATTGATCACCGACTTAGCGGTAAAGTTAGTAGAGGGCACCTATGTAGAAGCCGTGACCCCGGCAACAATCAAGCAAGTTAATTCAGTGTTAGCCAATACTTTAGGCATTATTGCTTATCAAGCAATAGACCAAGTGCCTAGTGAACTATCGCAATGGAACCATTGGCTTAAAGAAGCAATAAATATTGCCATTTTGTTTGATAATAACGAAATTATCGCTAACGCTAGCTCACACTTAAAAACGATTAACCGCCGTTTGTTACAGACCTTAACGGGTAAAGATAATAGGCTTGATGAATTTAACCAATTTGTGCTTACCGACGCAGCACAATATTTACAGCAACAGTCCTTGTCAGATGAAGTACCTGCGGAGCAGTTGTATGAACTAGCTAAGTTACGTGCTTATGTATTGTCTAAAGCCATCTATCCTAATAAAGGCTTTTTACCCTCGCCATACCTTAACGAAGAAGATTTAGCTGCTACCAAGCATTTTTTAGATGACTATCGCAGCTTACTGTATACCTTCGCCGATGACAGTGCTGAATATCACCAGCTTAATGATGCCACCACAGCAGGATTTGATCTGATCAATCAAGTGTCTGAAAACTTATTTGATGACTTGTTTGCCATATTTTCAGATGTTATTGAAGCCGTGCCATTGTCGGCGGCAAGTGGGCTATACCAAGTGGATGCATTGAGTGTTGATTATAATAAAGAAGATAATCAATGGCATATTGACGGTAAATATAATGACATTAACCTCAACTTAATCATCACCCTTGATCGCTTTAATGTCGATGCCTTTACCGGCAATTCATATCAGTTTGCCTTATCAGGAAACTTGGCTAGCGATGAAATATCTACCACCTTCACCACGGCAAAAATAACCTTGTTTAATAACCCACCAGAAGACCCTTTTGGTGGTAGTGCCGATGGCACAGGCCATATACGACTGACCAGTGAACTTATCATTGAAAATGCCGATACTTCATTTTCCGGCCAGATGTTAATTCAAATGAATACCCATAAAAATGTCAGTGAACAGGATTCATTAATTCAGCATGTAGAGTTCACTCAAGTGTATGGCGATTTACAACAAGAACAGGGCACAAGCCAACTAGCTCTTTCATTAGTACACCCTGATATAAACAACGAAAGCCAAACAAAAATTTTACCTGAAAGCTTGGTTACTGCGGTCAATTATTCAGGCGAAATACTCGGGCTAGGTGAGCCGTTACTTACCCTGTATTTACCCTTTAAAAAAGCCAAATATGGCCTTGATTTAGAAGACCTCGACATTATAGCCTACTTTGAAGGGCGCCTAAGCCAGTTTCAGTTTAACGGCTCGTCCAAAAAGTTTACTTACCAAGGTAAAAACCAAGATGGCGTTGAATGGTCACTGACTTATATAAAGAAAGAAACACAAGGGCAAGTCAACTTGTTAGGCAAACAACAAGGTAAACCGCGTGTACTAAAAGATTTAGCGGGCATTATGTTTAATGACGGAAACTTTATTTCTATTTTTTAATTGAAATCAAAAAGGGATGATGATGAGTAATAACACAGTTAAGGATTTGACGTTGGAAGACACTGTAGTGCCGTTCACCAAGAAAAGTACACTTAATCAAGGTATTGATGAGTGTAGATTGAACCAATCAGTTATTCAAAGCAAACAGTCGATTATTGACCAAGCTGAACAAATTAAAAAAATAGTGAATCAATCTGACGAAGGTTTAAAGCAAGCATTATGTTTAATCGCTGCAAGCACAGGCCGTTTAATTATCTCTGGTATGGGTAAATCAGGTCATATAGGTAAAAAAATAGCAGCAACAATGGCGTCTACCGGAACACCTTCTTTTTTTGTTCATCCAGCAGAAGCGTTTCATGGCGACTTAGGCATGATACAGCCAGTTGATGTGGTTATTCTAATTTCAAACAGCGGTGAAACCGACGAAGTATTAAAGCTTATCCCATCATTAAAGAGCTTTGGCAACAAAATAATCGCGTTAACCGGTAATGATAAAAGCACATTAGCAGTAAATTCAGACGCCGTATTAAATGTAAAAGTCGAACGCGAAATTTGCCCTAATAATTTAGCACCTACTTCTTCCACTACAGCCACGTTAGTCATGGGAGATGCGTTAGCTATAGGTTTAATGCACCTTAAAGATTTTCAGCCTCATCAATTTGCGCTATATCATCCGGGTGGAAGTCTAGGTAAACGTTTATTAACCAAAGTAAGTGATGTAATGCACACAAAGGGTTTGCCGTTTGTAGATAGTGCAGATTCAATGCATGAAGCAATTTTAACCATGACTCAATCAACGTTGGGAGTGGCAATTGTACTTAATAATGGAGAGTTAGCGGGTGTAATTACTGATGGCGATTTAAGAAGAGCATTAGCGCAAGATATCGATGTTAATACACGAACAGCTGCGGATATGATGACCATAGTCCCTATTACTATTTCACAAGACGAAATGTTAGCGGCTGCAGAAGAGTTAATGCGAGAAAATCATGTAAAACATGTGTTGATAACAGCGAGTGAAAATACACATTGCGTCATTGGTGTGCTGGAATATTTTCAAACATGATCAAGTCGCAAAATCGAACATCATGGCAAATAATGTGCGATAGCGTGCATGCTTTGTTAATGCGTGAAATTATCACCCGCTTTGGCACCAATCGTTTGGGTTATTTTTGGGCCATTGCCGAACCAGTAGCCCAAGCGGCGGTTCTTGGTGCTATTTTTACTCTGCTAGGTCGAAATAGTGTTTCAGGCATTCCCGTGGCTTTATTTATGTTCACTGGCATCTTACCGTTTAAGTTATTTGCTAAATTGTTGCCACAACTATCTGCCGCGGTTAACGCCAATAAAACCTTGTTGAGCTATCGACAAGTCACGGCGATAGATCCAATTATTGCCCGTATTATCATTGAAGTGGCTACTTTTATTATTGCTTATGTCCTTATTTTTAGCGTGATGGCTTGGCTAGACTTTGAGGTTATTCCTGATGATATATTAGCCTTATTAACTGCGAGTTTTTTATTAATTGTTATCGCCATTGGGCTAGGTTTACTGTTATGTGTAGCGATGAGTTATTGGCAAGATACCAGTAAAATTGTCGCAATGGTGATGCGGCCTTTATTTTTTATTTCCGGTATATTTTTTGCTGCTACCATGATCCCGCAGCAATATTGGTATATTTTTTCATGGAACCCTATATTTCATGCCATCGAGCTAAGTCGTGATGCTTTTTTTGCTTCCTATAGCACACCCATAGGTAGTTGGACTTACTTGAGTTCATGTGCTTTAGTGACCTTTAGCTCAGGCATTGCCTTGTTTTATAGCAAACGCACCAGGTTTGTTAGCACATGATACATTTTGACAATGACATGCGGGTGTTGTTGCTCAAACCAAACCACCATTCGCCATCTTCGAAGTCTCTAGTCGAAGATCCATTGTCTTGTGTTGTGGACTCCCGACAGGAAATCTCGGGAATGACGTTGGCTGTTGCATCAGAAATGGCATTGAACACGGAGGTCACTGCTCGATGATACATTTTGACAATATGAGCAAGTATTACCCGACTAAACAAGGTCGTCATTATGTCTTTAAAGACGTTACCCTATCGATCCCAAGCGATATTAATATTGCTGTATTAGGTCCTAATGGTGTCGGTAAATCGACGCTTATTCGCATGATGGGCGGTGCTGATATGCCAAATAAAGGACGTATTCATTCAAACAAAAATATCTCTTGGCCGTTAGGTTTACAAGGGGGCTTGCAAGGCTCAATGAGTGGTCGGGAAAACACCCGTTTTGTTGCGCGTATTCACGGTTATAAAAATACCAAGGTAATAGAGCAGCAAGTGGCTGATTTTGCAGAAATAGGCAAGTTTTTCGACGAACCAGTAAAAACTTATTCAAGTGGTATGCGCTCAAAGGTAACGTTTGGTTTGAGTATGGCCTTTGATTTTAATTTTGATGTGCTGCTGCTCGATGAATTAGGCGCAGTAGGGGATGCAAATTTTAAGAAAAAAAGTGATGCCTTGTTAAAAGAGCGTTTTGCTAAAACTAAATTAATTGTCGTCAGTCACTCAATAGCTCAATTAAGAAAACAATGCCAAGCAGGTTTAGTGATTAAAAATCAAAGTTTGACTTATTTCGCCGATATTGAACTGGCAATAAAAGAATATCAGGATAGCTATGTTAACTAAGAAGACCGCGATAAATGATGATAACAAGGATGCTAATGCCTTGGAATTGGTCGCCCAAGCTACAGATGTTTCTTCAGATAAAGCCGAAGAAAACCTGACACCTATGCAACGAAAGGCGCGTAAATTAAAACGTGATCCGAAGCTTTTTGTCGCTGACTCAAAAGCTTATCTTGGTGCACAAAAAACGCTTTACTTGGCTCACGCTAAATTAGGCTCTTTTATTCTGGTAATTTTGGTCTCTTTTTTAGTCGTTTTATATTACACAGCAATAGCCTCGCCGCGTTATAGCAGCCAAGTACAATTTGTTGTTAAACAGGCTAGTAGTGGTGATGTAGGCCTAGCAGGGCTTGCTGGATTAGGTGCGACTACACCATCAATGCGGGACTCGCTTATCTTAAAAGAATACATTTCATCGCGTGAAATGGCGCAAGCATTAAACCAAAGTATTGACTTAAAAGCGCATTATGAAAATAGTCAGTGGGATGGGTTAAGCCGTTTAGGTAAAAATAGTACTACCGAGGCTTATATTGAATATTATCAAGCTCATATCACCATAAAGCATGACGAGTTGTCAGAAATATTATCTATTGAAGTGCAAAGCTTTGATGCAGAGTATTCATTAAAACTAGCAAAAAACTTATTAAAGATAAGTGATGAATTTATTAATAATTTAGGCGAAGGCATGGCGAAACAGCAAATGTCTTATGCCCAGCAAGATGTTGACCGTGCTTTTAATACCCTAAAAGAAAAACAAGCCGAATTAATTACCTTTCAAAATAAATATAATTTGTATAACCCCGAGCAACAGGGCAGCTCGTTAATGGGCGTAATAGTGGAACTTGAGGCACAAATAGTGACCTTAGAAACCGAAGTCAAATCATTAAAAGCTTACATGCATGACGGCAGTGCTGAAATAAAAGTAAAGCAGTACCATATCGAAGCGTTAAAAGAGCAATTAACCCAAGAAAAATCACGATTAACCAGTGATAGTTCGCAATCGCTAAATAAAATTAATCTGACATTCCAAGGGTTAAAGCTCAGCTCAGAGTTAAGCACTGACTTATATAAGTCTGCTTTGGCCAGTTTAGAGTTGGTAAGGGCCGACGCTTACAAAAAACTTAAATATTTATTAGTGGTTGAACAGCCCTATTTAGCACAAGAAGATAAATATCCAAGACGTCTATATTCTATTACTACTTGGTTTGTCGTGCTGTTGCTCATTTATGGCGTAGTACGTTTAGTGTTTTCAATTATTAAGGAGCATCAGTAATGAGTGGTTTATGCACAGTGACAGCAACAAAAAAAATAAAAATGTTGTTGATGGTGGCAGTGAGTATAACGCTAAGTTTTATTTATAGCAGTAATGTTATGGCGAGCACACAGTCTATGCAATCTGATATCAAAAATGAGCAAGTAAAGCAGATTCAATACAGTAAAATAAAGCAACGTTATGGCCACTGGTTATTTAATGGGAGTTTTAAAGAGCAAGCGTTTTCCGCTGTTAATCCGCACTATCAAATTAGCCAAGGTGATCAGTTAATGGTGCAGTTATGGGGCGGTATCGATTTCCAAGAAAAAATGACGGTTGACCCTCAAGGTAATATTTTCATCCCAAAAGTAGGGCCTGTAAGCGTATTAGGGGTGACCAATAAAGCCTTGAATAACGTGCTACTTAACAGTGTTAAGCGGGTTTATAAATCGAATGTTCAAGCGTATGTTTCCTTAATGTCTAGCCAACAAGTTAAAGTGTTTTTGTCAGGTATGGTTACTAATCCTGGTTTATACAAAGGCCAGAGTGCCGATAGCATTTTACGGTTTATTGACCTTGCTGGGGGTATTCGAAATGACATTGGCAGTTACCGTAACGTGCAAGTAAAACGCGCTAGTAAAATTGTGCAAACCATTGACCTGTATCAATTCTTACTGCAAGGAACAATGCCACCATTACAACTACAAGACGGCGATGTTATTTTTGTTGCGGCCAAACAAGGCGAAGTCACCATTGAAGGCGAAGTCGGTTTTCAAGGTAAGTTTGAGGTAACGGGTAAAACCATTAGCTTAAAAAACATACTCGACGCGGCGGTTGCTCATGTAAAAGCGACCCATGTAACCATCATTTCTCCTGTGTTTACAAAGGGTAAAAGTAATAGCGTGAGTGAACCATTGCAAAACCGTATCGTACAAGCCAAACAGTATGCTATTGAAGATACTGATTTTATAGCACTGCCAGCAGGCTCTGTGATTAAAGTATCATCACAAGTGCGTGCTGACAGTATTAGTATCAGCTTGATTGGTGAGCATAACTCTGCCCAAGAAATGGTATTGCCGTGGGGTGCCAATTTAGCCGATTTATTAGCCGTTGTTAACATGACAACACTCTCTAATAGCGATGCGGTGCAACTGTTCCGAGATTCGATAGCTCAGCGTCAATTTGACATGTTGCAAGCCTCATTAACCACACTAGAGCAAACCGTATTAACTGCCCGTTCTAATACTAAAGAGGCGGCACAATTAAGACAAGCGGAAGCCGATATCATATTGCAATGGATAAGCAAAGCACGGCAAGTACAACCTAAAGGGCAAGTATTATTAATTGCCGGCTTTAACCCAAGCGACATTATTTTACAACAAGGTGACAAAATTGTTATCCCAGTAAAAAGAAACCTGGTGATGATTCACGGTGAGGTATTGTTCCCGACTGCGGTTGCCTACAACAGCAAAATTGCTATTGAAGACTTTATCAGCCATGCAGGTGGTGCTACTGATGATTTAGATGAATTTAATATTTTAGTGAAACGCGCTAACGGCAGTTTTGTTGATGTTAATGAGCTCTTAACGAAAAATAACGCCATTCAGCCAGGTGATGAAATATTTGTGCTAGCTAAGCCTGACTTTAAAGGTTTTCAGCTAGCAAAAGACATTACTGAAATAATTTATCAAGTAGCGATGTCTGCTGCGGTAGTGATAGCACTCTAGTTGTCATCCTCAAAGCGTTTGGTCGAAGATCCATAAGAGTGAATTTACTAGGCACGTTTTTAGCAATACTCACTAATAACATTATGTGATTTATGATAATAACAATAGTAGGGGGATCAATGACTATATCGCCAAAGCAGGTGACACTACATATGACCTTGATGAAATGAATGGCCATTTAAACCGCAAAAAAAACTACGCTAAATCGTTTTAGCTGACTAAATATAAGTAATACATTGCTGTTTCAGCAGCTGTGATATTAGTACTTTAAGTTTTTCTACAAGAGAAGTAAATATATGAGTAAATTTTCTAAGATGATCGACAACCCTAAACAGTTTGTTATAGATTCATGGTTAGTTCAAAAAGTGATTGGCAAAGGGTTTGTAAACAATCGAAGTAATGTGAATGTTAGACCACTTTTTGAAGGTGAAGCTTTAGAATCTAAGTCTTCGACTAAACCGAATACCAAGTCTTCGACTAAACCGAATACCAAGTCAGTTAACCCTCTTAATGTTTTTTTAGAAATCGATTCTTCAGGCTATGTTTTTGTACCTTGGATTGCTAGTCATGGAGATAAGTTAATAAAACAGATACAAAATGAGATTGATACAAATATTTATCCTCTTAATTTAAATGAAAATATAAGCAGTACTGAAATACGCAGGTCGATTAACCGTTACAGTAAACTTCATCCTGATGAATTTAGAAAATCGGTGATGTCTGTTCTCGCAAGAAACAAAAATAAAATCAAGGCAGTTTTACTAACATTAGATTGGGTCACACCAATGCGATTAATTGCAAGTGTATGTAATGAATTAGAAATAAAAACTATTTTAATTCCCCATGAAGGGGTTTTTGCAGATCAAAAAAAATATTATAAAGATATTAGCACCGATGTTGATACCCCAATAAGTGATTTTATTTTATGTTGGGGAGAGCAACAAGCTGACATATTTATAGATAGAGGCTATCCAAAAGAAAGATTAGCCGTAGTTGGTTCTCCTAAATTAGCGTACTATTCAAATTATTCCCCCAAAATTAGTCGAAGTGATTTTTTTAAAATATTATCTCTGGACGAAAATATTTTCACAATGCTTTTTGTTTGCCAACCTCTTGATTCTCAATATCAAGTAAAAGCTGCCAGAGACACTCAGAGGCAAATTATAAAAGATCTTATCAGCTATTCAGTTAACAAAAATGCACAATTGATTATTCGTAAACCTCCTAGCGGCGATAGAGTGTTAAACAAGGAAGTTGAGGATTTAATTTCCTCTTTATCAAATGTAGTTATAGACTATTTTCCTAATTATGCAGTTCAACCTGAAGAAGCTGTTGCTCATAGTTCTGTAGTGCTGTCTATAAATAGCACCATGCTATTTGAAGCACTGTTAAGCAATACTCCTGCTATTTCAACTAAGTATATTGAATTTTCTCAGCAATGGTCTCACTTAAACTTACCCGCTCCATCTACTTTAGAACAACTACATAACGAATTAAATGATTTAAGAGGCAATTCGTCTCAATATTGGAATAAAATTACATTTGAATGGGCAAAACGTCAATTGTCTTGCGGCACTTTCGATTACGATATCGTAATACAAAATATAAAGAATATTTTAGACAATAAACTTGAATGGGTCGGTTTACAAAGTAAACCAGTTTATGAAACTGATTATTTTATAGCAAATAAACGTTTTAATATTTCTTTCAATAATAAATTAACAAATTCTAATAAATTTTTGCCACAGATGTTAGGAGTTAAAGAGATAAAGCCTCATTCTGCTTTAGGTACCACATTGTCTGCAGATACATTTTTAAATTGGGGGATTAGTGAAACAAAAAGTAAATGTCTTCAGAAAAATGAAGCGAGAAAATTAGGAAAACAATTAATATACGTTGAGGACGGCTTTCTAAGATCAAAGGATATTGGTTTATCTGGTGAGACGGGCTTATCGATCATTTTAGATTCTAAAACTGCGTATTACGACGCTTCAAAGCCTTCTCAACTTGAAGATTTGTTGAATTCAAAAAACACCTTAACATTCAAGCAGATAGGGCGTGCGAAAAAATTAATCCACGATATAACTCAGTATAGGTTATCAAAATATAATCATGCACCTGATGTTCAACTGGAAATTGGTGGTTCTGGTACAAAAAAAATTCTATTGATAGACCAGAGATATGGGGATATGTCTGTTGAGGCTGGTTTGGCCAACCCCAAATCTTTTCAAAAGATGCTTTTAACGGCAATTAACGATTACCCTGAATACGAAATATTAATTAAAAGACATCCCGATGCAATGTCTGGAGGAAAACGATCATATTTTGATGATAAGAATATTGGATTTACTAAAGGAATGGAACGAGTTCATTTAATTGATTATGAAGTTAATCCACATTCACTATTTGACCTTGTTGAAAAGGTTTTTTGTGTTACTAGTGGTATGGGGTTTGAAGCATTATTAAGAGGAAAAGAAGTTCATACTTTCGGAATGCCTTTTTATGCAGGTTGGGGTTTAACTCAAGACATATTGACTTGTTCAAGGAGAACCATGCAACGTAATATCCAAGACGTTTTTCATTATTCCTATATTGTACTATCGAGATATGTAAATCCTATTTCGCATAAAGGTGGTGAAATAGAAAATGTAATTGAATATTTAGGAAATAAGGAATAAATATGCCATTAGAAATAATTAGTAGTAATGAAGCGTTAGGCAACTTGAAGTCGAATCAACTTGCAAAATATCCTAATCCAGATGAAGGAAGAGAACGACTTTTCCCTTTTCCAAGGCCAGAAGCGGCTCCTAGTTTTTTTATTGATAAAACTGACTCAATATTCACTATGGGGTCATGCTTTGCCCGTGAAGTTGATAATGCATTGAGTAGTTATGGCTTTAACGTAACATCAAGACAAGGGGAATTCTCAGCTCCTTTATTAGGTGGAGTTAATCCAGATAGTTTATTTAATAAATACACTATTCATTCAATACATAATGAAATCAAGTGGGCTACCGAATCTGAAAAGCACCCTGAAGAAAAAGCTTTTGTCAATGTAGGAAATAATAAATGGGTTGATCCTCAACTAGGAGGAAATAGCTTAGTTGGTTCGTTGAAAGAGCTGATACTATTTAGAACTTCTTATTCAAAAGTCATTAAAAATATAGTTTCCGCAGATGTTATCATCTTAACATTGGGTTTGGTGGAGGTTTGGTATGATAAACAATCGAAATTGTTTTTGAATGTTGCCCCCCCAATTAAGTATACCAAGAAACATCCTGATAGATTTGAATTAGTAACTTTAGATTATAATGATATTGTTGAAGAATTAGAGTCGTTGTACGAGTTGATTATTGATTCCTGTAAACAAGGAGTAAAACTGTTAATTACAGTATCACCAGTACCACTTCTAAATACATTTAGGGATCAGGATGTATTGTTGGCTAATACTTACTCAAAATCTGTTCAGCGAGCAGCTGTGGAAAGTTTTGTGTCAAAACATAGTAAAGTCGATTACTTTCCTAGTTATGAGTTTGTTGCTCTAGGCAACCCTAATTTTAATTGGGCTCATGACTATAGGCATGTTGCTCCTTCTTTAGTTAGAACCATTATGGCAAATGTATTATCAAAATATGTTAAAAATAATGAATATGAATGTAAAAAGTGGACACATGATATTAATGCTCTGTATAAATCGAAAGAGTATGATCTTATCTTAAAGTATATAGAAGCGATTGATATTGAAACATTAGATGGACTAGCACTATACCGAGTAGGTTTGACCTATAAAAAATCTGGACAACTTCAAAGCGCTTTAGATATTTTTATTTTGTGTAGTCAGAAGGAGTCAGTTCAATTAGATGCTATTAAGAATGTTATCACGGTTGCAAATAAACTAGGAAATGCAGAAATCAAGTCAGAATATATTGAGTTACATGAAATTAATTATCCAGAGGATAAGGGATTTAGAAAAAAATATTTAAATAAGGAGGTTATGTGTTAAAAATAGAAAATAGTGAAAAATTCACCCTCTTCGGCGGCATCAATGTCCTAGAGTCACGCGATTTTGCCATGCGTGTTTGTGAAGAGTACGTAAAAGTTACCGAAAAGCTCGGTATTCCTTATGTATTTAAAGCCTCCTTTGATAAAGCTAATCGCTCGTCGATTAACTCGTATCGTGGCCCTGGTATGGAAGAAGGCTTAAAGATTTTTCAAGAAATCAAAGAAACCTTTAATGTACCCATTATTACTGATGTGCATGAACCTCATCAAGCAGCGCCTGTTGCCGAAGTGGTTGATATTATACAGCTGCCAGCCTTTTTAGCTCGCCAAACCGATTTGGTTGTTGCTATGGCTAAAACAGGCGCGGTAATTAATATTAAAAAACCACAGTTTTTAGCCGCTCATGAAATGCGTCATATCATTACCAAGTTTAAAGAAGCGGGTAACGAACGCATTTTGTTATGTGAACGTGGTTCTTGTTTTGGTTATAACAACTTAATTGTTGATATGCTTGGCATGAATGAAATGAAAACCATGGCACCAGTTATTTTTGATGCGACTCATGCGTTACAGCAACCGGGTGGTCGTAGTGACTCTGCTGGCGGACGACGTGCACAAGCGTTTGAATTAGCGCGTACTGGTATGGCATTAGGTATTGCTGGTTTGTTTTTAGAATCGCACCCTAACCCTGATGAAGCTTTGTGTGACGGCCCTTGTGCATTGCCACTCGATAAGCTTGAGCCTTACCTTGAGCAAATGAAAGCGATTGATGATTTGGTTAAGTCATTTCCGAAAGTTGAAATTAAATAATGTCGTTAATTCAAGCTGAAAACATTAAGCAAGCAGATGTAAAGCAAACAAGTATTCGCTTGTTTGCTTTTGATGTTGATGGCGTACTTACCGATGGTCGTCTTTATTATGCTGCCACAGGTGAACAAGATGGCTTAAAGGTATTTCATGTGCATGATGGTATGGGGCTGTCGTTATTAAAAAAAGCGGGTATTACCTTGGTTGCTATTTCAGGACGAGGGGCACCAGCAACACAATGCCGATTAGAAGAATTGGGTATTGACCATATACATTTAGGTGTAAAAGATAAAGCCGCTGTTTTAGCGGCTATTCTTGAGCAAGAAAATATTGCTGCCAATGAAACGGTGTTTATGGGGGATGATCTCATTGATATTGATGCAATGAAAATGTCAGGTTTAGCTATAGCCCCTAATAATGCTGTTGCAGAAGTTAAGGCTATAGCTGATGTTATCACTGACCTCCATGGCGGTATGGGAGCTGTGCGTGAAGCGGCACATTATGTACTGCGTTTAAATAACATTGAGCCATTAAGTTTGCTCGATCAAAATGTTAAGCAGTAAAGTAAGTTAAGGATAAATCGGTGAAATTTAAAATAGTTATTCCAGCGCGTTTTGGCTCTTCTCGTTTACCCGGTAAACCGTTATTAGATATTGCCGGCCAGCCAATGATTTGGCATGTTTATCAACGTGCATTAGAAACCAATATTGGCAATGACAATATTGTTATTGCCACTGACAATACTGATATTGAAGGCATAGCGAAAGACTTTGGTGCGAATGTGGTGATGACGGCTGTAGAGCATGAGTCTGGCACCGACCGATTAGCTGAAGTGGTCACTAAACTCGGCTGGGCTGATGATGACATAATTGTTAATTTACAAGGTGATGAGCCGTTAATATCGCCTGATTTAATTACGTTAACCGCAAAAACCTTAGCGGATAGTCATGCCGGTATGTCTACCTTGGCGTGTAAGTTAGATGATGAAGCTCAGTTACATGATGTCAATTGCGTTAAGTTAGTCTGTGATAATAATAATAGAGCCATGTACTTTTCTCGTGCCGCCATTCCCTTTGCCCGTGATGGCGTTGACGCAGCCTTATTTAATTCAGCAGACAGCCCGTGGTTACGCCATATTGGCATGTATGCTTATCGGGTAGCGACCTTAAAACAGTTATCTAGCTTGCCTGTTATTCAATTAGAAGCATTAGAAAAGCTAGAGCAGTTACGAGCGCTTTGGCATGGTATTGCAATTCAAGTGGCTTGTATTGAGGAAGCGCCAGGCCATGGTGTTGATACCTTAGTTGATTTGAATCGTGTGCGCGAAATTATTAAAAATCGCGGTTAAAACCATAGACATTCGAGGTTGAAACCATAGACATTCGAGGTTGAAACCATAGAGATTCGAGGTTGAAACCATAGAGATTCGCGGTTGAAACCGCTCCTACAAACAATATTGTGATCCCATGCTGTAGGAGCGAATTTATTCGCGAAGGGGTTAGAAGTTATTTACGACTGGTTGGGTTTATTCGCGAAAGGGTTGGATTAAATTCACGCTTTTTTTTCAATTCATTCATGGAGATAAATACAATGCCAATAGGGATAATTGGCGATATGTTTAACGATATTTGCTCGTAATGGATTCGCAACAATATAACGGGCTTGTTGGATCAAATCTTTCTCATGCCTTATTTGGTGGTCAAAATACCCTTTTTGCCAAATCTTGCCTTCCTTAATTGTTTACGCCTTTCTTATTGCCTGTGCACTTCTGCCTTTTAGGCGTTTTACTGTATCGGCTAAATTGTATTTATCTAATAGCTGAAATTGCCAATGTAAATGATCTGGCATCAAGGTGTAGCAAATGTTTTTGACTATATCTTCTTGCTCAAGTCGACCAAGCTCTAACATTACTTTTTGCGCGCAAGCTAGTTCAGTGAATAGTTGCCGGCGTTGAGAGGTGACTGTGGTGATAACATAATAATGAAAAGGCTGTGATACTCGGCCTTTACGTAATAAATGCGCGTGTGACATAGCAGGTCCGTTGCTTTTTTTGGGGAGTTATAAGTATAGATTGTTAAAATAGAAATGTGAGGTTCGCGGCTAAAAGCTTAGACCTTCGCGGTTGAAACCGCTCCTACAAACAATATTGCCGATTGTGATCCCATGCTGTAGGAGCGAATTTATTCGCGAAGGGTTTAGAGTTCATTCGCGAAGGGTTTAGAATTTATTCCAGAATGTTTTTTGTGTTGATAGCTTGATTTATTTTAATGTGCCTGATGCTCCTTACTCCTATTATAAATGTCTCCATTTCGTGCTTAGCTAGACAGTTAATGACCTATGTGGGATTATGCATCTCTATGAAAATCAAAGTTCTTTTCGTGTGCTGAGCAAGCCTTAGTGCCGCGTTAGTTAGTTAACTTGATATCTGTTTAGGAAAATACTCGCTTTAATGACTATCTGGATTACATCACAAGGAATAATGGCACGACAAAAGCTCGTTGAAGCTTGTATTGGCCAATCATTGGCACGTATTACCGGTAAAACAACGTTTGCAGCTAACGATAAGTTAGCGGGTTGGGGTCTTAAGGCTAATACAGATAAAATTAAGCGGCAAGCTGGCGAGCTGGCAGTCGATTATTTGCATTTAGAAGATGGCTTTATCGGTTATTTAGGTCATCCCGCTAAACAAGGTAGTGCTGTTTCTCTTATCTCAGATTCCCAAGGTATTTATTACGACGCTCGCCAACCCTGTAATTTAGAGTCGCTGATAAAAGAGCCTTTAACTGCGCTACAGTTAACACGCTCTGAAACCTTAATGCAGTTGGTTGTAGCCAGCGGTATCACTAAATATAATGTTTATAATACGGTTGAATTACCCGAAGCACTGAAGCTGAAATTAGCTCAAGCTGAGCACGAAAATCAAGAAAAAATTATTATTGTTGACCAAGTTGCCGGTGACTTATCTATTACGGGGGCGCTGGCTGATGAAAGCAGTTTTGTAGCCATGGTGAAACAAGCCAGAGCTAACCATCCTCACGCTAAGTTATTACTTCGCACTCACCCCGATACGCGTTTAGGAAAAAAGAAAGGTGTGTTAGCGAAATTGTGGGCGCAAGGTAAGTTAGCTGCTGTGGCTGGTGATATTGAAATTATTAGTGAACATTGTCATCCTCATGCGTTAATTAAAGAGGTTGATGCTGTGTATACCGTGTCGTCACAAATGGGTTTTGAAGCACTGTTACTTAACAAGCTGGTTTACTGTTTTGGCATGCCGTTTTATGCCGGATGGGGGCTAACAACGGATGCACTTAGCTGTGAAAGGCGTGCAAGCGTTTCTTTAACGCAACTTGTTTATGCTGCCTTGGTTAGATACTGTCATTATTATAATCCGGTATTACAAACAAAGTGCGAAATTGAAGAGGTTATTGCACTTATTAGTTTGCAGAAAAAAAGTAAAACACCATGGCATAAACTGTATTTAGTTGGCTTTTCAATGTGGAAACGCGCCTTTATGAAACACTTTTGTCAGCATTTGGCTAATGAAATTGTCTTTGTTAAGCGCCCTCCTCACCATTTGAATGATAATGAAAAATTGCTTGTTTGGGGAGCTAAATATCCAGAGCTTACACATTGCCTGCGCGTGGAAGATGGTTTTATTCGTTCTAATGGTTTAGGTGCTAATTTGTGTCGCCCTTCGTCGCTGTCGATTGATCAAGCAGGTATCTATTTTGACAGTCGCTCACCTTGTGATTTAGAAGTTATGTTAAACAATACTGCCTTGACAGAAAACAACATGAGCAGGGCTGAGTTATTAACTCAGCTACTTCGTCAGACTGGCGTCAGTAAATACAATGTTGGGCAAGCGGCTAATTTTGAACTATTGGTAGAAAACAAAAAAATAATTTTAGTGGTTGGCCAAGTTGATGGTGATGCCTCAATTATTACTGGCAGCCCGTATATCAAGAGTAATGAGGCACTTATAAAGGCTGTGCGTGAGGCTAACCCACTGGCCTATATTATTTATAAACCTCATCCTGATGTGGTGTCTGGAAATCGAGACGGTATTGTGCCAAAGGAATGTTTGGACTCTTGTGTTGATAGGATAGTTACCGATTTACCCTTGACCAGTTTGTACTCAAAAATAGACGAACTTCATACGATGACGTCTTTGAGCGGCTTTGAGGCATTAGTGCACAATGTAAAAGTACACACCTGGGGACAACCTTTTTATGCTGGCTGGGGCTTAACAACAGATCGTTATCCATCAGCAAGAAGGGAAACTAAAAGGACATTACCAGCACTTGTTTACATCGCATTAATTGAGTATCCGCTTTATATAGACTGGGATACAGGTTTATGGATAAGCCCTGAATTATTAATCTCAAAAATAGCCAATGTAAAAAATGATGATATTAAAAAGCAATCATTTTTTTCTCGGAATGTTTTGAAGTTGAAATACTTTGTTGAGATGTTTCGTTAACCCTTTTGGCTCTTGCTGTGGGGCTTGATTATTTTCACGTCATGCTGAACTGGTTTCAGTATCTTAGCAATGAGATCCTGAAATAAATTCAGGATGACGGCTTGGATCAGCATGATAGCCTCTTCAGGATGATTACCTTTCATGGCTATGTAGCCTTTATCACGCTGTCTTCTTTATGAGATTGTTCTTGAGCTATATGCATGAAGTATTATTAATATTTATGTACTTTAGGGCTAAAACTGCCTAAAGTTATGAATACCCTATTAAATTCTCGGTTCACTTTTCAAAATGAAAACACATCTTTTTGGGTTAACATTACCTGTAGCATACTGGATAAAACAAGGCCTATTACTCTGTTTATTTTTCGCTAACATACTCTTTGCTACATCAATTTATGCGCAACAATTTGAAAATAAAACGATTAAAGCTGAACCAATGGTTAAGGAAATTAGCCGGACAGGTAAGTTAGACTTTAAGAGAACGTTGAACCTGTCTTTTAAAACTAGTGGCTACCTTGAAAAGCTGAATATTGATGAAGGTGAAAGTTTCGTTAAGGGCCAATTGTTAGCCCAACTTGATAGCGAAGAATTAACAGCAGAAAAAAATGCTAGTTATGCGCGTTTATTACAAGCAAAACGAGAAGTTAGGCGTATCAAGACTTTGCTTAGTAAAAACTTAAGTTCACAACAAGCACTTGATGATGCTAGTACCTTAGTTGAAACAACGCGTGCTAGCCATAAAATTGCACAATACAACCTTGATAAGTCACAATTGTTTGCCCCTTATAATGGAGTTGTACTCACTCGTTTCACCGAGTTAGGTGAGTTGCAAAGCCCTAATCAGACTGTTTTGAAAATAGCGGCTATAGAAAACAACTTAGTGGTGCGCGTTGCCTTAACCGCGGCAGAAGTCAATTTGGTTAAATTACAGCAAAAAGTTGATGTTAATTTAGCTACCTTTGGGCTTGTTAATGGCACTGTAAGTAAGGTTCCTGCTATAGCGGACCAACAGAGCCATTTATTTACCATTGAAGTATTATTAGATAATTTAAGGGTGAATCAAGTCGTTGTAGGACAGTTAGCGCATGTATTCATTGACGCTCTAACTGAAACTATAACTTATCAATTACCCCTTGAAGCACTCAACAGCGTCGATAACCAAGGACGTGCCTTAATTATGGTCTTAGATGTCGACTCAACAGTGGCTGAAAGTTACCACCAACAAGCCTTCTCTATTACGCAGCTATCAAACGAATATATCTATTTATCAGCTCAACCAAGTTCCCTGCCCTTAACTATTGTCACAAGAGGTTGGCAACATCTTGTTTTAGAAAATAAGCAACTAGATGAATATCAGTAAAGGGATATAGCCGATGAAACTCCCTCGATTAGCTATAGATAATGCTCAATTCACTTTAACTATTTTTTTATTGTTAATTTTGATTGGCATAGTCTCTTATTTAAATATGCCTCGTTCAGAAGATCCTCAGTTTGATTTACCGGTCACCTTAATTGAGGTGGTTTACCCAGGAGCGTCACCCAGTGACATTGAAACCTTAGTCGTTGATCCACTTGAAGAAGAAATTGCTGATATCGAAAATATTAAAAAGATTGAAGCAAAAATCCATAATGGCGCAGTAAGAATTACCATAGATTTTCTGTATGGCACAGATGCGGAAGCCGCATTTAATAAGGTAAAGCAGGCGGTATCAACCGTAAGACCTAGCTTACCTGCCGGTGTTGCCCAGTTATTAGTGTTAAAAGCGACACCGAGCAGTGTTGCTATTATGCAATTAGCTTTATGGTCTGAACCAACGGATTACAAAACCATGGAGTTACATGCCAAGTTATTAGAAAAGCGGCTTGAAACGATTTCCAGTGTACGCAAAGCAAGTCTATGGGGATATCCGAGGCAAATAGTGGTGATAGATATTAATCTATCTCGATTAAAGCATTATGGTCTTTCACTTACCGAGGTAACTCAAGTCCTTCAAGGGCGTGCATTAAACATCACCCCTGGTTTTGTTGATGCCAGTACACGTCGATTTAATGTTAAGGCCAGTGGTAACTTCACTCAATTACTTGATATAAAAAATACTATTATTAGTAATAACAGCATAACTAATACTAATGGCATTTTAAAAGTTAAAGATATTGCAGAAGTTAGTTTTTCTGATGCAGAACCAAGTTATTTAGCCTATTTTGATGATATTCCAGCTATTTTTATTACGATAGAGCAGCGTGAAAAAACTAATATATTTGTGTTAACTGAGCAAATAAACCAAGAAATAATACAGTTTAAAGAAACGTTACCAAGTGGCCTGAAACTGGCTAAATTATTTCAACAAGCAGATAGTGTTAATGTTAGGGTAAATGGATTTTTTGATAACTTAACGCAAGGTTTAGTTATCGTTGGTTTGATGGCCTTACTCTTTTTGGGTATCAGAGAGGCTTTGGTGGTGATCCTTGCTATTCCCATCTCATTTTTGATGGCTATTGGCTGGCTTGATTTTAGTGGTTATGGTTTACAACAAATGTCGATCGTTGGTTTGATTATCGCATTAGGTCTGTTAGTTGATAATGCCATAGTGGTAACTGAGAGTATTCATAGAGAAAAGAAGCTTGGTAAAGATATCAATCAAGCGGCAGCCAGTGGTACGAGTAAAGTCGCTTGGGCTATAGCCAGTGGTACTATAACTACTATGCTAGCCTTTTTACCTATGTTGATGATTCAAAGCAATACAGGTGACTTCATTCGTTCAATGCCAGTAACTGTGGTGTTAGTCTTATTTGCTTCGTTATTAGTGGCACTAACGTTGACGCCACTTTTAGCCAGTAAGTTACTCCTTGTTATTAAAAAAAATACTAAATCTAAAACAAGTAAAATTAATACCTTGCAGCATTATGCTAATCAGTTTGCTGAAAGAAGTTATAGCAATGCTCTAAAGATATTAATGCGTAATAAAGTAATTGTTATTCTTGTTAGTTTATTGTTGTTAATTGCCATGTTTTCTTTGTTTGGGCAAGTAGGGGTGAGTTTATTCCCCAAAGCTGAAAAACCAATGTTATTAATTAATGTTACTACCCCAGCTAATTCATCCCTCGCATATACAGATAAGGTACTTCAGCAAGTACGCCAACACGTTAAAAAATATGATTTAGTTGATAAAGTTGCGCTGAATATTGGCAACTCAAATCCCCGTATTTATTACAATGAAATACCTAAGCGCGGTCTGATTCGTTTTGGCCAAGCATTATTGGTATTAAAAGCTTATCAAGGTGATGAAGTTACGGCTTTAGTTAAAAGTTTACGTGATGACTTTAATTTGTGGCAACAGGCAGAAGTCACTGTTAAAGAGTTTACCCAAGGACCAGTGACTGATCAGGTTATTGCTATTCGGCTGATCAGTGAATCCCTAAGTGATTTAGAGAAGGTTGCTAATGATCTTGCGACTAAAATGCGTCAGTTATCTGGTATTGTAAATATTGATAACCCTATCGGTATGGCAAATACTGAGTTGGCTTTATCTATTAATTACCAACAAGCAGCTTTAAGTGGTGTGAGTGTAGAACGGTTAGATAAAACCATTAGTACAATTTTATCAGGCACTAGTGTGGGTCAATTTAATGATGCTAATGGCGAAGATTATCCTATTATGGTTCGTCAAATAAAACCAAGCATACATAGGTTATCGGCTGTTGAAGTAAGGAATAATCAAGGTGTTTTCATTCCCTTAGAGCAGCTCGCTACAATGGAATTAATAAAAGGTGGCACAGGTTTTTCTCATTACCAAAAATTACGCATGGCAAAAGTATCTGCTGATGTTGAAACTGGGTATTCAGTGGGGGAAACCACTAATAAGCTGGTGAATTACCTTGAACAATATGACTTACCAGTAGGTATGCATTTTACCTTAGGTGGAGAAGAGGAGTCTCGCCAAAAAACGTTTGCAGGCTTAACTCAGGTTATGCTGATTACTGCAATGGGAATTTTTGCTGTATTGGTGTTGCAATTTAAGTCTATTTTACAACCCTTGATTATATTTAGCTCTATTCCGTTTGCTATGGCAGGCTCTATCATAGGGTTATATTTAACAGGCTTATCCTTTTCTATGATGGCTTTTGTTGGTCTGATCAGCTTATTTGGTATTGTTGTTAACAATGCCATTATTTTAATCGATAGTGCTAACACTAACTTGCGCTTAGGTATGGATAAACGTTCGGCAGTTTTAAAAGCGAGTGCGGTACGCTTTACCCCCATTTTATTAACAACACTCACTACGATAGGCGGCCTGATACCATTAACTTTATATGGTGGTAGTTTATGGCAACCATTAGGTGTGGTGCTTATTTCTGGTTTATGTATCTCTGCACTTTCTAGTTTTCTTCTCGTACCTATTTTAACTGAACTATTTACTCCTCAAAAAGCTGAAAAATAAGTTAAATCTTCATATTGTTATATGATTAACGAATAATGCGAAGACAAAATATTGAATTAATATATAATGCTTTAATTGTTATAAATATGTAACCATGCTTGGTTTATTGCTTACTCTGCGATAAATGGCACAGCTAATAAACGTAATTATCAGGATTAATATCAATGGAAATAATTGGCACATCGGGTTACTTTTTAGCAGCTTGTGCTTATGCCGTTTTTATTTTATTACTCTTAGCTGCACGTAATCAAACTCTCGCAGGACGTTTAGTACTGCTGGCATCATTATTAGTTTTTTCTTCCTCCCTTAGTGCGGCTTTACAACCGACACAAGGTTTTTCATTGCTTATCGTTATGGCAATAGAAACCATTAAGTTAGCGGTTTGGTCGTTACTCATCCTTTGTACACAGGCTAATATCACCTCGGTTAAAGGTCTCATTACTCACCCCAAAGTTAAGCAATACCTACAAGTTTGGGGTGGTCTATCCGCACTTTGCTGGGGGGCTGCGCTATTTATGCCTGATAGCGTTAAACTCCTATTTTCACTATTCTTATTACTCAACTTGTGGTTATTGGTATTACTTGAACAGTTATATCGAAATGCCGATGTTAAAGTGAAATGGGCTATTTGGACCCTAATCATAGCCTTAGGTATGATTAGTGTCTTTGATTTCGTACTTTTTGCTCAAGCGGCTATGGTTAATCAATTAGACTTTTCTTATTGGTATGCTAGGGGCTTTATTGCTGCGATAGGTATGCCACTAATATTGGTGAGTACTCGCCGTATTAAAGACTGGTCTGTGGACGTTTTTGTTTCCCGCGAAGTCGTTTTTTATAGTTCAATGTTACTTATTTCTGGTTTGTATTTGCTCTTATTGGCGATAGCGGGTTATGTGATTAATTACTTTGGTGGTGCTTGGGGCGATATTATAAGTATCGCGTTTATTATTTTAGGCGGCATTGTTTTAGCTGCTTTATTAATAACAGAGAGGCTACGTAGAGAAGTTAAGGTCTTTATCACTAAACATTTTTTCGCTAATAAGTATGATTATCGAATTGAATGGCTTAAGTCCATAGAGCAGTTAGAAATTGGTGAAAGTAATGATTATTATCATACTGCTACTCGTATTATTTGTTCTTCTTTAGACATCAAGCAGGGCGCACTAGTTAAAAAAATTGTAACGGGTAAGTACCAGTGCCTTTACCAAGATAATTACGATCTTAATGAAAGTGACTTAGGCTTATTAGTACCTATTGATAGGTTTTGCCAAAAACACGGTTGGATTATAGATGTCAGAGAGTTTGTTTATGTAGAAGATAGTTACCCAGATCTTTTATTTGATGCTGATACATGTAATCAAAAACATATCGATATTATTATCCCTATCTTTATGAATAAATCAGTTTATGGTTTTTTCTTATTGGCTATGCCGAAAGAGCAAGAGGTCTTAAACTGGGAAGATAGAGACTTACTTTTTTCTATCTCTAAGCAACTCAGCAATTACTTATCATTGAATGAAGCCAATGAGAGTTTAGCTGAATCAAAGCAATTTGATGCGTTCAATCGTATGTCTGCATTTTTAGTTCATGACCTAAAAAATGTACAAGCACAGCTGGCGTTAATAAATAGTAATGCTAAGCGACATAGAGATAATCCTGAATTTATTGATGATGTTTTTGAAACCATAGAGTCGGCAACAGGTAGATTAGATAAGGTCTTGGCTCAGTTACGTAATAAACAAGTAGCGGAGTCGAGTCAAAAAAATACCGATGTGCAGGTGTTAATTATGGGCGTAGTTAAACAGCGCAATGTACAATTACCGCATGTTAGTGCTCAGCTATCACTTGATCGTAATATTGTTATTGATGAAGAGACATTCTTTTCAGTATTAAACCATTTATTACAAAATGCACAAGAAGCGACAAATGATAACGGCTGGGTTAAGATAATTGCTGAAATAGTAGCAGGCAACTTGCACGTTAAAATAAGTGATAATGGCTGTGGTATGTCTGCGGATTTCATCGCAAATCGCTTGTTTAAGCCCTTTGATACCACTAAAGGTAATGCAGGTATGGGAATTGGTGTTTATGAAGCTAAACAGTTCATTGAAGGCTTAGGTGGCACTATGAAGGTAACTAGCCGTGAAAATGAAGGCAGCCACTTTGAAATGATCTTGCCCTGTAAATACAGCTAAAAATAAAATAAAGGATATAGCATAGCTATGGAAAAGTTGTTGATAGTTGATGATGATATTGGTGTACAAAAACAATTGAAATGGAGCTTGGCAGACTACAATGTTGTACTCGCGGATACTCGTGAGAGTGCTATTGCTGCAGTAAGACGTCATGAACCCAAAGTAGTAACCTTAGATTTAGGCTTACCGCCTGATACTGCCAATGCCAGTGAAGGGTTAGCGGCATTAAAACAAATATTAGAGATTTCTCCCCATACTAAAATAATTGTTATTACAGGTAATGATGATCGAGCTAATGCGTTAAAAGCCATTGAAATGGGTGCGTATGATTTTTACCAAAAGCCGGTTGATGCCGATGTGATTAATATCATCGTTTCTCGTGCCTTTAGCTTAGCAACGATAGAAACAGATAACCGTAGTATGAAGTCGGTTGTCGACTGTGATACAGGCATTATTGGTAGTAGCGAAAGTATTGACAGACTACGTGTGATGGTTAAGCGTATTGCACCAACAGAAATTACAGCGCTGTTACTGGGGGAAAGTGGCACGGGTAAAGAAGTTACAGCGAAAGCTATTCATAAAGTGAGTGATCGTAGTGATAAACCTTTTGTCGCTATTAATTGTGCATCTATTCCTGAAAACTTGTTAGAAAGTGAGTTATTCGGCTTTGAGAAGGGCGCATTTACAGGCGCGCATAAAACAACGTTAGGAAAAATAGAATGTGCTCAAGGTGGCACACTATTTTTAGATGAAATAGGCGATATGCCTTATCATTTACAAGCAAAGTTATTGCGCTTTTTACAAGAAAAAGTCATAGAGCGATTAGGTGGGCGAAAAGAGATTCCTGTTGATGTGCGTGTCATATGCGCAACCAACCAAAACCTTGAAGTTATGGTGGCAGAGAAGTCTTTCAGAGAGGATCTTTTTTATCGTATTACTGAGATTACTTTAAATATACCACCATTACGTGACCGTGATGAAGACGTACTTATTCTGGCTAATTTCTTTTTACAGCAATATGCCGTTGAATATAAACGTAATGCTAAGTCATTTGCAGATGATGCCTTATATGGCCTACAGCACCACAAATGGCCCGGAAATATTCGAGAGCTACAGAATAAAGTTAAATCATCAGTTATTATGAGTACTAGTAATCAAGTAACCGCTTTTGATTTAGGTTTTTTTGATAAAGAAAATGCTGAGTATGAGTTGTCGCTAAATTTACGAGCAGTGCGTGAACAAGCCGAAACTATTGCCATTCAAAAGGCTTATGCATTGACGGAAGGTAATATGTCGAAAACGTCGGAGTTATTGGGAATTACCAGGCCAACACTTTACTCTTTGATTGAAAAATATAAAATCGGGATTAACGTTTAGCGCTAAATATAAAATACTAACTCATCAATAACACTTGAAAATAAGAACTTTCAAGTGTTATTCGTATTATGTACTCTCTACATCTTTGCTTTGTAATTCAGCAAATTCACGATTTTTTTGCTTTAAAAGCTTATCTATATAACGGGTCATCTTAACTTTTTGCTGTATAGAGCCTTCTAATATATCTTCTACTTCACGTAAAACATTCTTTATATTCTCAACCCTTTCAGTCGAATTAACGGCGGAAGCTTGAATAGGCTTGTCGTTATCAATAGATTGTCCACCCAATGAGCCTGTGAGCTCTACAGACATCTCCTCAGCAACTTCATTGATAGCATTGCAATCAATGATACATAACTCCTCTAGAAAGCCAAATAAGAGCAAGCGATCTACAAAGATGTTTATTTTCCTTGGTACACCTAATGTTTTTTCAAAAATAAGCTGAAATGCTTCATCTGAAAACAAGTCATCTTTATTGCAGCTAGCTTGCGCTAATCTGTAGTTGATATAACTTTTAACTTCTTCGGTGTTCAGTGGTTTTAGGTGGGCAGAGGCGATAATACGTTGTCTAAATTGCTCCATATTGGGTGCAGATATGATTGCTTTTAATTCTTCTTGCCCTAATAAGAAACTTTGAATAAGTGGTTTGTTATCTAGCTGGAAATTAGAGAGCATACGTAACTCTTCTACCGTTTCAGTTGGCAGATTTTGAGCTTCATCGACTAATAATAATGCACGCTTGCCTTGCTTATGTAAGCTGATCAAAAATTGCTCTATACTTTGTAAGAGATCTGCCTTGCTGTTACCAGTTACCGTGATTTTAAACTCAGCAGCAACGAGCTCAAGCAATTCATCAGGGGTTAATTTTGTGGTAACAAGCTGTGCAGCAACAATATTTTCATCTGCAATGTTAGTTAATAAATTACGAGCAATGGTTGTTTTACCTGTACCAATAGGGCCGGTAATTACGATGAAACCTTCACCTTGATCTAATCCATACTGTAAGTAAGATAAAGCACGTTGATGATGATTGGTTGCAAAGAAAAAGCGAGGATCTGGGCTTAACTGAAATGGTCGCTCAGTAAAACCGTAATAACTTTCATACATGTTAAAAATCTTTCGTTAAATTAAGTGAAGCTCGGGCTTCGTTATATGTGTATCGTTCAAGATTTGATTGTCTATCAATGTATTGAAGCGTGAAAAAGGCATTGAGAGATGATGCTAAGCTTTTGTTGTAAGTTGCTGATAATGTTTTGTAAATATCTTTTTGTCTAGGCCCGTCAGGCTGGTCTTTATCAAAAACATTTTTATAGTAACTAACATACATGGTGACATCACTTCGACTACTCATACGGCGGGTAATACTAAAACGAGCATCAAGATAATTGTCGATAATACCAGTACTTAAGCTTTCTCGTTCCCGGTTAGAAAGATCCAAAGTGAAGGTGGTACGAGCAAGAGCTAATTGAGATTGCCATGATAAGCGTTTATTTAATGAAAACTCATTATCCTCAACTAATTCAAGTGAGCTGACAGGTACATTGGTATAGTCAGTAGTATCGCTGGGCGTTTCCCCTAGAGGTAAACAGTCATTAACACCTATAGCGCTATTAGGGCACCAAATTTCGCTATCTACTTGCTGATAATTATTACGATCAAAAACCTCAATCGTCTCATGATAGGAAAGTGTATTGGTAAGGCGTCTGCTTTTATGGGTAAAATCTAACTCATAAGAATCACCAAAAAAACGTTTGCTGTAACCCGCTTTTAAAGAGGTTCTAGCAGACATATCCCAATTTATATTAGCTGCAACATAGTCATCACTCGCTTCTGTATTATCACGGACATAGTTATATGATAAATCAATAATAAAATGTTTTGCGGCTTGATAGCGCAAACCAGGTCCCCAAGAAGGAATAGCGTCAGGGTTGCTTCCTGCGGCAGTACCTGTAACTCTTTCATTATATAAACGTACAAAAGGATTGAGTTTATATGAAGTGATAATACCAACTTTTGTTTCTATTCGGTAATTTTCACTAGTGAGGCCTTCAGTGTTGTTATCAAGACCGCCATTTTCTCTATTAGAAAAAGAGCCATTAATATCCCAAAAAACATAACGAGCAGCATTACCATTTTTACTATTAATAACGGCTGTGTAGCCATGGCTCTCACCAATATCATCTTCGGTATTGGTTACACTACCAATGAGTGATGAGTAGAGTGAATAATCACTATTTTCTGTGTTGTATTGTAGGCCTGCAGAATGATTTTGTTGTTGAACTGTATCTGCAGTGATTAAGTCAGCTAAACTATTGCCGCTATCGTTTTTACTAATGTTAGTTATGGCAGAACTTGTGATGAATTGAAGCTTATCTTGCCAAAGTGAGTATGATAAATTACCCAGCCAGGTTTGATAGTCATCATTCAGTTCACTATCATGGCTATAAGTCGCTAAAGTCTCTGTTGCTGCAAAGGTAAAATTTAACTTTTTTGAGCTGAAGTTAGCATCGGCACCGATAATAAACTGGTTAACTAAACTTGACTGTGTATTTAGTTGGGTTAGTTCAATATTATTGGTGTAAGTTTCCGTAAGGCCTAAACTAGGCTCAAAGCGCCACTCTTCCGCCAAAGCGCTAGCAGATAAAAAAAAGCTAGCGATCGCTAAAAAGTGTGTATTAAGCTGATATTTACTGGTTTTTTCTGCCATAGCCATACCCATAATAACCATAGACATCTTTTTTAGATCTAATGGTTTTATTCATCACTAAGCCTAATGCAATATCACTATTTAATTGGCTCACTGCAGTTTTTACATCATCTGTTTTAGTCTTTGACTCTTCTACAACAACAAGTGCTTGACCAACAATATCAGACAATAGTGGAGTTTCTGTCACACCAATAATGGGTGGACAATCAAAAATAACTATTCGATCTGGATAGCGCTCAGCTAATTCTTTCGCTAACTTTTCCATACGCTCACTAGCCAATAACTCATTGGTTAAATAGTGTGGTTTACCCGCAGGGATGAGCTTTAAGTTATCAATACTAGTGCTGTAAATTATATCGGATAGGGATGATACTTCAGCAAGTAGATATTCCAATAGACCCTTTTTACTATCAAACTCTAATTCTCTATGCAAACTAGGTCTTAATACATCTGCATCAATTAATAGTACCGTTTTATCCTGCTCAAGGGCGATGCTTAATGCTAAGTTAATCGCCACATAAGTTTTACCTTCATTAGGATGAGAACTGGTTACCATAATCAAATTACTGTTGTGCAATGTTTTTGATGCTAAGCCAAAGGCATTATTCAATAATTTACGCTTAATATGACGGAATTCTTCTTGAATATGATGAGCACTATCTGGGCTATAAATGAAACCACGTTCAGTTAATCGGTCACCATTTAATATTATTTTATCTTTGTCACTACTGTTTTCTGTTTTGGATTGCTCAGGCTTAGAGGCGCTTTCTATTTCCTTAACGCTATTACCTGCTGTGACTTCAGCTTCAGTAGTACTAGTTGATTTCTCTTGTTGAGCTAATTTTTGTTTAGCCAAGGCTTTTTCAATGGTACTCATGGCTAAAATATCCTTTTTAATGGAGCTTGAATAAGGTCAGGAAATAAAAAATAACTCAGAAATAATGCTAATAGGCAAACTAACAACGCGTTAGAGGCTATAAAAATAAAGGTCTTCTTTTGATGCCATTTATGTAAACCTAAATTTTCATTGGCTGATATAACCCCAAATACAGGTACGCCTGTTATTTTAGATAGCTGAGTTGTAGACGTTGCTACAGGGTTTAATTGGCTCATTAATAACGATAAACCAATGCCAACACCAAATCCAAAAATAGTGACTACGCCAAATAAAATAAAACGTTTTGGCCCTGAAGGCTTCGTTGCTTTACGTGGCGGATCAATCACGCGAAATTGAATTTTATCAGTCGTTTCGTCAGCCTGTTGAGCTAGTTGAGCTGTTTCTTGACGAGATAATAACTCTTCATATTTCTTTTTAGTTATTTCATAGCCACGATTGAGTGCTACTAGTTCAGCTTCGATTTCTGGTAGAGTATGCACTCTATTTTCAAGCTCAATAATACGTTGGCGATAGTCATCAGCTCTGACATTTAGCGAAGCAATTAAATTCTCTAGTTGGTTAACTTGAATTTGTACACCTTGAATGACAGGGTTAGCACTTAAGCGTTGTAAACCGCCTGTGTTTTCATTATTTTGCGAGAGGTACTTTTCTATTTCCTCGCTTCGTAATTTATTTAAATGTGCTAGGTTTCGGGTCACTTCAACAACATCAGGGTGCCTGTCGGTATAGCGAAGATTTAAGGTGTCGAGTTGTACTTCTAGCTCAGTAATTCTGTCATCGTAAGTGGTTTGAATGGAACTATCACTTTTAATTTTATTATTAGCTTTGTCGTCAGAAGCTACTGATTGAGACAGCTGTTTTTTAGCTGAATCTAGACGAGTTTTATTTTCTAAAATATCTAACTCAGTAGCTTTTAGTAACTCTTTATTGGTATTGAGTTTATTATAGTAACCACCGTATTCATTGAGTAAGATACCGCTGTATTTCTGTTTGAAACTTGTTAAACGGGCTTCTGATGCACTTAATCTATCTTCATAATCTTTAATTTGAGTCTTAAGAAATTTTTGTGCACTGTCTGAGTCACTTCTAGTTTCCCCTAGAGTATTTTCAATGAAAACGGTGAGCGCAGAACCAACAATATTCTTGGCCATTTCAGGATCTCTATCTTCAATACTTAAAGTATAAATATTCTCTCGACCAACACCGGATATTTTGATGTTATCTTTTAAATTTTTAATTAAAACTTCATATTCTTCAGGGTTACTAGCCTGTACATCTAAATCAGTCATGCGTGATATACGCTCTAAATTTGGACGACTTAATAATGTTTTTACCATTAAACGAATTTGCGTATTGGGATTGGTTTCTACAGTTAAACCTTTTAATAATGGGCGTAATAAAGATTGGGTATCAACATATACCCTAGCTTCTGATTTATAAATATTGGGCATAGCCGCGACGAAATACCAGCCGATAGGGCAAATAATCCAAGTGGCTATGATAATATAACGACGCTTTAACCAAATTCCTTTTAGATAATCAATTATCTCTTCAAAAATATCTTGCATTACTACCCTTTAACTACCTTTAAAATTCTGCGCTAAATCTATATGCCATTTTGTGATGATTAACTTTAAAACCATGCCTCAGGAATAATGATTATATCGCCGGGTAACATATCAACATTAGCACTGATTTCCCCTTCTTTAAGTAGCTGATCTATCATTACTTGGTATTGTTTTTGTTTACCTTCTTCAATACGTATTAATACTGCATCATTGCCATCAGCAAACTCTGTTAAACCACCAACTTGAATCATAACATCGAGCAAGGTCATATGCTGTGTATAATTAATTGCTCGAGGTTGGGCAGCTTCACCAATAACACGAACTTGTTCACTAAAAGGACCTACAAAACTTTCTACGGTGACAGTAACGATAGGATCTCGTAAATAAGTAGCTAAAATTTCTTCAATTGAACGGGCTAATTCGGTTGGTGTTTTACCGGCAACCTTGATATCTTCTACTAAAGATGTGGTAATCATGCCATCAGGGCGTACTACAAACGAACCGGAAACTTCAGGATTTCGCCACACAAAAATATTTAATACATCGCCTGAACCAATTAAATATTTATAAGAGTTTATATTGGCAGTATTGGAAGGGTGCAATGTTGCGCTAGGCAATGTACTGTTTGAATTACAACCGGAAAGAAGAGTTGCTAACAATAGCAGTCCAACTTTGAACATGTTGGTAAAGAGATTATCCATAATTTACACCTTTTAAATATATCCGTCTTTGCTCAACACATATACTTTTAAGTACGTGTTAATTAGTAACGGATATCATAAATATAATGATTAAGTGTATGATATTTTTCCTTCGTTTAACAATGTAAATTAACATTTGTAAATTAAACGTTAACTTAAGCGTGTTTTTTGCTAGAATCAGTGCTGTTTTTTTGTCAGAGGATAGCGGCTATGAGTAACTATCAATTAAAGGGAATCTAGCTAGTTATGTCTAGTTCAAAATTTCGTGATTTATCAGCAGGTACTAAATCTCTAATCATTATAGAGCAATTACTCTTTGCTGGAGCATTATTGCTAGCTGTTCACTTGAATGGAATATACCAAATTGTAGACTTTCATACTGTATATGATGGTTTTTTATTATTCTACGCGGTTATTTTTGCACTACTAAATCAACTTAGTGCCTTGGCTTTAGGGTTATATAACTCAAAATTGAGAGAAAGCTTTAGAGGTATATTTCGCCGAATGTTGATGTGTGTCTCTGTGGCTTTTTGTGCCTCAACGCTTATAAACCCCCTGTATGGCTCTTATTTTTTGCCGATAGAGTTATTAGCCATAGCATCCTCTCTTAGTGTTTTTCTTGTCAGCTCTTTTCGATATTTCACCTTCAAAATTGACTTTTTTGGCTTTGGTAAACGGAATATATTGGTACTAGGCTCAGGTCAGCGAGCTGCAATTATAGAAAGACGCATGCGACGAGATGTAGATAGACAAGACTTTACGGTACATGGTTTTATCATCATGGAAGGTGATGCTCCTGATGGTATTCAACAAGAAACACGTATCAACTTAGATGAATCGATAGTTGAGTACGCCTTAACTCATGACATTGATGAAATCGTTGTTGCGAATGATGAACGTCGGAATAACTTACCAGTAGATGAGTTATTTGCTTGTAAAATTCGTGGTATAGAAATCACTGATATATTGGATTTTATTGAGCGTGAAACGGGACAAATTGCCGTTAACCTTATCTACCCTAGCTGGGTGATTTATTCTAACGGTTTCGCTTCTAATAATTACTTACGTAATACCTTAGACTGGGCTTTTAATGCGGTAATGGCATTGTTTTTGTTGTTACTTACTTGGCCAATAATGCTTATCGCTATCTTGTGCATGAAAATATCAGAAGGTTTCAATGCGCCAGTTTTTTATAAGCAAGAGCGCGTTGGTTTAGATGGCGAACCATTTAATATGATTAAGTTTCGTAGTATGCGTTTAGATGCCGAGAAATACGGGGCTCAAATGGCGAGTGAAAATGACAACCGCATTACAAAAGTCGGTCAGTATTTGCGCAAATATCGTATTGATGAACTGCCTCAAATTTGGAATGTATTACATGGAGATATGGGCTTTGTTGGTCCAAGACCAGAACGTCCTCAGTTTGTACAAGGCCTTATTAAAAACCTCCCTTATTATAATGAACGTCATAATGTTAAACCAGGTTTAACCGGTTGGGCACAATTAAAATATCCCTACGGTGCTTCTGAAGCAGATTCTTTAGAAAAGCTGAAATATGATTTGTATTATATTAAGCATCGTAGTTTTCTTTTGGACTTATTAATTTTAGTTCGTACGGTTGAAATTGTGCTGTTTGGTAAAGGGCGTTAATGATAATGCAGGTAGTAGATAAAACAAGCCAATTTCCACTAAAGCAAGCGCTAACGGTAGATGTTGAAGATTATTTCCATGTGTCTGCTTTTGAAAAGGCAATTGATAAAGCTGATTGGCAAAACCTAGAACTGCGAGTGGAAAAAAACACCTATCGCTTATTAGAGTTATTTGAGCAAAAGCAGGCCAAGTGCACATTTTTTACCTTAGGTTGGGTGGCAGAACGGTGCCCCAACTTGATTCAAGCAATTGTTAAGCAAGGTCATGAATTAGCAAGCCATGGTTTTTCGCATCAACGTGCGACTAGAATGACACCTGAACAATTTCGCGATGATGTCAGTAAAAGTAAGCAAGTATTAGAAGATGCGGCTGGTCAAGCTATTGTCGGTTACAGAGCACCTAGCTTTTCGGTTAATGACAGTAATACTTGGGTTTATGAGGTGTTGACTGAGTTAGGTTTTGAATATAGCTCAAGTACTTACCCTATTGAACATGATTTATATGGTGTACCTAAGTGGCCGCGCTTTAAATATCAAAGGCCCGAAGGCATTATTGAAATACCAGTACCAACGATGCGAAAAAATGAAAAAAACACCGGCATCGGTGGGGGCGGCTATTTCCGTCTGTATCCTTACTGGTTATCTAAAAGACGCATTGATAATTACTTAAATACAGAAAAACAACCTTACAGCTTTTATTTTCACCCTTGGGAAATTGACCCTGAACAGCCTCGTGTAGATGGGGCGTCTGTTAAATCAAGGTTACGACATTATTTAAACCTATCTAGTATGGAAGGAAAGGTTGCTCAATTGTTAGAAGATTATCAGTGGGATACGATGAAAAGTGTCTATATAGATGGAGCAATTAAATAAGTATGAATAGCTTAATAGTTAAAGTTGGGCCTATTGCTGCCATTTTTATAGCTTGGCTTTATACTTATTATCAAGGAGTAGCTACAGCGATAAACATTTGGAGCATCTCCGAAATATTTAACCACTGTTTTCTCGTTATACCTATTTCTTTTTTTCTTATTTATCAAAAACGAGATCTACTTTCTCAACAACCTTTTATTGTTAATTATTGGCTATTACTCCCGTTAGTTGGCACCCTAGTTTTATATACTTTTGGGTCTGTGGGTGACATTCGTTTATTTATGCATGTAGCCACCTTTGTTTCATTACCATTACTGATCTGGTTTGTTATTGGTAACCAAGCGGCTAAGATTATTGCATTTCCATTATATTTTATGTTGTTTTCTATCCCTTTTGGAGAACAATTGATACCACATTTGCAAGAGATCACGACTGATTTAGCTGTGCCTCTATTAGAGTTTACCGGTATACCTGTTTATAGAAATGGACTCTATTTAGATATTCCAGAAGGGCGCTTTTTAGTTGCCGAAGCTTGTTCTGGCATTAGTTTCTTAATCACCTCAATAGTTTTTGGCCATTTATACGCATATATATCATTTAGCTCGTTATCTAAAAGGCTATTATTTATTTGCATTTCCTTGATAGTACCCATCATTGCAAATGCGATAAGAGTCTATGGTATTGTGCTCATTGCACACTTAACCGATATGGAGCATGCAGCGGGGGCTGATCATCTTATTTACGGTGGTGTTTTCTTCGCGATAGTCTTGTTTTTATTGATAATGATAGGTGAAGTGTTTAGAGATAAAACTGAAATAATAGAGTCTCAAATACCTATGGGTAAAGAAGTTGTTGGCGAAACAAGTGTTAATATAAATAATACACCGGTGATGGCACCTGTTCTGCTTATTTTGTTGTTTATGAGCCAAGTCTTTTGGTTGTCTACTGTATTCAACAATCAAGGCACTTTAACTGATGATTCACTAACGGTGGACTTTAAGGTATTACCTTTTACCGTACATGAAGAGAAATTGAAAAGTTGGAGGCCTGATTTTTCAAAAGCATCAAATGTTCAACAAGGCGTTATTCAAGGCGCTAACTCCACAGACAGTATAGACATTTTTATCGCCACTTATTTAGGTGGAGAGGGGGAGCTTATTTCTTCCGGTAATAGATTGTATAGCGCCGACCGTTGGACATTAATTAAAAGCACCCAAATTAATATTGATGAAGAAAGAGAAATTCAGTTAATTAAAATTGTATCGCCATCAGGGCAGTATCGATATATTTTATATTGGTATCAGTTCTCAGGTGAAACTTTTACAAACAAGATAAAATTGAAGCTTTATCAAACTTGGATGGCAATGTTAGGTCAAACACCAAAGTCAGCTATCATCGCCTTATCTGTTGAAAGTGGTCAAAAGATGGCTGATATAATTGCTATGCTAAAAAGTAACGTTATTATTCTACAAGATAGCATTAAGGATTAATCACAGTGGTATCTGCTCCATTTTCACCTGTAGAGAATAATAGTCTTTCTCGCACCTCTCAACCTATAAGTATAGGGTTTCCATTTGCGGTAGGGGCTTTATTTCCTGACACTAAGTTAGCTATTCTCTATAAAGATGGCCAGCTTATTTCATGCCAAATATCTCCTTTAACCTTTTGGCATGACGGTAGTATTAAATGGGCAATGATTGACTTTATCCTTGATATTACTAGCAATGAAACATTACAGCTTACTTTAACTGACAAGTTTCCTAATGAAGGGCGTTCGTCACAGCAAGGGAAAATTAAATTATTAGAGAATGGTAAGCAGCTTGAAGTTAATACAGGAATAAATACATTCACTATAGGAACATCTCAAGGTGAATTATTATCTATTCTTAGCTTTGAATTGAGCAAAAAAGTATGTGATGTTCAACTCACCAATTCAGAGGGTAAAAAATACAAAGCTGTTATTGATGATGTTTGTATTGATCTTGATGAAGGGGCAACTCATCGAAAAACGTTAACCATTAACGGTAGTTTCATCGATGAGAATGAAAATAAGAGTAAGCTTAAATTTGAATCTACACTTACCTTTTTTGCTAACACAAGTTACATAAAAATAGATCTTACTCTGCATAACCCTGAAGCAGCAAAACACCCTGGAGGTGTATGGGATTTGGGTGATGAGAGCTCTATTTTCTTTAAGTCTCTATCTATAAATATCCCCGTTGAGAGTGACGCTAGTGTTAATATTTACGATCATATTTCTAATAAAAAAATAGCGTGTGGAAAAAGCACCTTGCTTAAGCAGTTTTCTAGTGGCGGAGTTAATTGGAATAGCCCTGTTCATAAGGGGTCTGCTGGCAATATAGAGATTGAAAAAAATGGTTTTGTCATTAGCTCTGATAATGATGAACACCAAGGTATGCGAATATCACCTTCTTGTAGTGTTAAAAGTAGCCAAAATACAATCAGTGTTTATATTGAAAAGTTTTGGCAGAATTTCCCAAAAGCTATATCCAAGCAAAGTGAATCGTTGAATGTTGCATTATTTCCGGAAGGACGTTTTGAATTGCAAGGCGGTGAGAAAAAATCTCATACGGTTTGGATTGATTTTAAATCCACTACTCAAAATTTTGATTGGGTTGAAAAGCCGCTAACAGTGCTTATAGATCCGCAATATATTGAACAAACGGCTGCATTTGATTTATTTAAATCTGCTTCTACACAGGATGAATTATTAGCAATTATTGATAAAGGCATTCATGGCACCAGCAATTTCTTTGCAAAGCGTGAAGCTGTTGATGAATATGGTTGGCGAAACTTTGGTGACCTATATGCGGATCATGAAACCGAGGGTTATACAGGTGATGACATTTTTGTGTCTCATTACAATAACCAATATGACCCGATTTATGGCTTTATTTATCAATACTTAGCGAGTGCTAACTCAAGTTATTTTGAATTAGCAAATGACCTGAGTAAACATGTTACAGATATTGATATTTATCATACAGTTGATGATAAAGATGAATACAATGGTGGACTTTTTTGGCACACGGATCATTATTTAGATGCTTCAACGTGTACACATCGAACTTTTTCAAACAATCATCAAGCGGCATATGAGGATTACAGTCCTGGTGGTGGGCCTGGTGGGCAGCATTGCTATACAACTGGCTTAAAGAGCTATTATCTATTAACGGGTAATGAAAAGGCTAAACAGGCAGTGTTACAGTTAGCTGATTGGATTACTTATTTTTATGAAGGATCAAATAGCTTACTAGCAAAGCTCTTTGCAATAAAACAAAGTGGTAGCGATGGTGTTAAAGATCACCTATTAGAACAGTACCCACTGGATAGGGGCACAGGGCATTATATCATTGCCTTGTTAGATGCTTATGACCTAACTCAAAAGCAAGATTATTTAGCAAGAGCATTTAAGGTCATTAGTCATACCTTCCACCCTAACGATGACATTAGTTTACGTGATTTTGGTAACATAGAAGCCACATGGTTTTACACAGTTTTCTTACAGTCAGTAGGTCGCTTTTTACTGGTGAAAGAACAACTAAATCAATTGGATAATGATTTTTATTATGCTCGTGATGCCATGCTGCATTATGTGGATTGGATGGTAAAAAATGAGTTACCCTATTTAGAACAGATCGATAAATTAGAGTTTCCAAATACAACATGGGCAGGGCAAGATTTACGCAGAGTCGGGATCTTTTATATGGCTAACTATTACTCACCGATTAAAAATGATTTGTTTCTTGAAAAAGCTGATTTATTTCATCAACATATAGTGAAGACTCTACAAAATGATAGGGATAATGATTATACGAGAGTTTTAGTGTTACTGATGCAAAATATTGGCTTTGTAAGTTTCTTTAAAGATAGCTCAAGCAATAATGAGTTTGAAGCTGTTAGAGAATACGCTAAGCCAGTTAAGATAAATAAATGGATGAATATTTGTACCTTATTATGTAAAGAATTATCACGATTATCCATTAAAAATGAATTGAAATGGCTAAGTTTACGCTCTGCCAAGGTTGCAAAGTTATTAGGGAATAAGAGCTAAATGAAAAAGCTTAATGTATTACAATTTATCTGCTCAACAGGGTTTTATGGTGCGGAACGCTGGGTGTTGGCGCTGGCAAAATATTTGAACCCGCAAGAAGTTAATTGCCACCTTGGGGTTACGCTTGAATCAAATAATGAAGAGTTAAAAATTGTAGATGAATTTAATAAACTTGGTGGTAACGTTTTTCAATTACCTATGAGCAATAGGTTTGACCTTAAAGTCGTAGATAAACTGGTAGAGGTAATTAAAAGTAATGAGATTGACATCATTCATACTCATGGATATAAGTCTGATATTTTAGGCTTGTTAGCGGCAAAGAAAGCTGGAATAAAAATTGTTATTACACCTCACGGGTTTGAAAATGGTCTTGATTATAAATTAAGGTTATTTATTTGGTTAGGTTGCCAGTCATTTAGATTTGCAGACATTGTAGCACCGCTTTCTAAAGCGCTTTGTGATGATGTTCGTGGATTCGGCGTAAAAGAAAAGCGCTTGGTATATGTACAAAATGGTGTCGATTTATCCGAGGTTGACGAACAAAAAGTAAAAGAAAACCCGCTAAAGTCGAGTGGAGATAATAAACGCATTGGTTTTGTAGGTCAGATGATTAGTCGAAAAAATATCAAAGATATTTTGGATATCTTTGAATCGTTGGCTGAAAAACATCCCAATATAACGTTAAGTTTACTCGGAGACGGTGAGTCTCGCGCTGAACTTGAAGAGTATGCAAAATCCCTTTCACATAACAATAGAATTGAGTTTTTAGGGTTTAGAGATGACCGTTTAGAGTTACTACAAAGTTTTGATTTATTTGTGATGACGTCGACTTTAGAAGGCATACCTCGTTGTTTAATGGAAGCTACAGCGATGGGGATCCCCGTTGCTGCTTATAATATTGCTGGAATTGACCAGCTACTAGAACATGATAAAACTGGCTTACTAGCGCCTTTTGGTGAAAAAGAACTCCTATTAAATTACTGGGAAGAACTTCTTTTTAATCAAGAAAAAGCAGATAAGTTATCTAATGCCGCTTGTGAGTTCGTTAATGCTAATTATTCAGGAAAAAGAATGGCGAGTGAATATACGACTCTTTTTCAAGATTTAGTGAAAGGTTAAATTATATGGCAATGCAAAATAAACCATCTGTTTTGTTTGTATTGTCGGTAGACACGGAGGAAGAGTGGGATTGGGAAACTGAATTCCCTCAATACAATGTGCAAGTTGAAAATATTCAAGCCATAGAGGAGTTTCAGCAAGAGTGTAATAATATTGGAGTTCGCCCAACATACTTTGTTGATTATCCTGTAGTTAATAACACTCAAAGCGTGCAAATTTTAAAGACTATTGATGAGGCTGGGCAATGTGAAATCGGTGCCCATTTACACCCTTGGTGTAACCCGCCAATGACAACCGAAAATGATGAATTTTCTTCTCATGTTGTGAATTTACCAATTGATTTGGTAGAACAAAAATTAGTTAATTTACTTGGTGAATTGAAAAGCTCATTTGAAAAGGATATTTACTCATTTCGAACCGGCCGCTGGGGAATTAATTCTGCCGTTATGGGGCTGTTAATTAAACATGGCATTACAGTCGATTCTAGCGTTTATCCCTTTTACCGTAATAAGTATTTTAATTGTGATGGCGCACCTGTAGAACCCTATTGGCCAGATCTGACCAACCCACTTATGGCTCAATCATCGACTCAACAGTCGTCTATATTTGAGATACCTGTTTCTGCTGGTTTTAACCATGCACAGTTTGCTTTATGTGATAAAATTCATAAATTATCTACAACTCGACTTCTATCTTTTTTACGGATACCAGGAATCATTTGGCAGTTGAAATTATTAAGGAAAATATATTTAAGTCCTGAGTTGTCATCCGCATTGGATATGCAAACATTGATTAAAGTGCTACTTAAGCGAAAATCCCCCGTTATTCATATGAACTTGCACAGTTCAAGTTTAATAAACTTACCCTATAGCAATCATCCTTTTACTCGAGAGCAGATACTGGAAAACATGAAAAAGACTATTAGTTATTTGCAGGAACATGCCAACGTGACCTTTTGTACTATTAGCGAAGCTAAAGAAATACTAACTCAGAATCAAGGTATTCAATAGTGACAAATTCTCAGTTAGTTATTACCACAATGAGTGCCTCTGACTCAACATTGTGGGACCAATACGTTCAGCAGCATAAAAACCATAGCCCTTATCACCTTTTTTCATGGTTAGCTGCAGTTGAAGTAGCCTATTCACATGAGGCTTTTTACTTAGTTGCAAAATATAATTCAAAAATTGTAGGTGTTTTACCTTTGGTGAATATTCGTATTCCGTTTAAGGGCGCTTCGTTATGCTCACTTCCTTTTTGTGATGTTGGTGGGTGTTTAGCTGATAATAGCGAAGTACATGCTGCATTAGAGCAAAAAACAACAGAATTGAAAGGACAGCTAAACGCTAAATCAATAGAATATCGTGAACGTGCTGAAATTAGCGATGATACTCAGTTTGAAGGACGAAAAGTGAGTATGCTTTTATCTTTACCTGCAACAAGTGATGAGTTGTTTTCTGGGTTCAAATCGAAATTGCGTAGCCAAATACGTAAAGCTGAAAAAAATGGTTTGACCTATGAGTTAGGTACAGAACAACAATTTATTGATGACTTCTATGAAGTCTTTAGTGAAAACATGCTCAGATTAGGCTCACCAGTTCACAGTAAAAAATGGATTGAATCTATCTGTGAACAATATAAAGAGCAATGCATTATCACTGTTGTTAAATTAGATGGTGTACCTGTAGGTGCTGGAATCGTGCTTTTTTCTAATGATAAAGCTTGTATTCCATGGGCGTCTACCAGAGCAGAATATAACCGTTTATCCCCTAATATGATGCTGTACTGGGCATTACTGAAATTTGTCACTGACCACGGGTGTAAAGAATTCGACTTTGGCCGTTCAACATTTAATGAAGGTACCTTTCGCTTTAAACAACAATGGGGTGCTAAACCTACCTTGTTAGAATGGCGTGATGATACTTCCCAACCTGACACTCAGATGGGCAGCGTACAATCAACTAGCTCATTAAAGTCTTTAGTGGAGAGTGTTTGGAAAAAACTCCCACTAGCGGTAGCAAATACTATTGGTCCAAAGTTAAGGCGTTATATCAGCTTATAATAAGCAGTATAAATAGCTGTAAATATTAATACAGGTTAAAAAGGAAGTAATCATAATGTGCGGTATAGCAGGTTTTACGCAATTTCATCAGCAACAAGGGTCTATCGATTCGCTGAAAGCAATGGGAGAGCGTATTTTTCACAGAGGACCTGACGCAGGTGGTGAATATTTAACAGATAAAGTTGGCTTGTGTCATCGTCGATTAGCTATTATTGATTTATCTGAAGCGGGTGTTCAGCCGATGAAATCAGCAGATGAACAAGTTGTCATCGCATTTAATGGTGAAATATATAACTTTTTAGAGTTACGTGAAGAACTTATACAGCAAGGTATTGAATTTAAATCGAGTACAGATACCGAGGTTATATTAGCCTTGTATCAGACAATTGGCATTAAGCTACTTGATAAAATCAATGGCATGTTTGCTTTTGCTATCTGGGACAATATTAAACAAGAATTATTTGTTGCTCGTGACAGAATTGGCAAAAAGCCGTTGTACTATAGCTTTTTTAATAACGATCTTGTTTTTGCTTCAGAATTAAAAGCAATGTTGGCTCTACCATCTATCCCTAAAGATATTCGCTTAGACGCAGTGCATGACTTTTTTGCCTATCAGTACATCCCAGATCCTAAAACAATCTTTCAAGGTATTCATAAGCTAGAGCCTGGCCATTACTTTACCGTAAATGAAAATGGCATTAAAAAACAGCAGTATTGGGATATATCTTTTGCTCAAACATCTAACGAATCAGAGCAAGTATTAAAAGAGAAAACACAAAGGCTTACACGTAGTTGCACTAAACAACGAATGATTTCAGACGTACCTTTAGGTGCCTTTTTAAGTGGTGGCGTTGACTCAAGTGGCGTGGTTGCACTCATGGCAAAAATAGCCGCTGAGAATAATGCCAGACCAATAACTACTTGTTCGATTGGTTTTGATGATGAAAAGTTTGATGAAACCGAGTTCGCACAAATGGTGGCAGATCAGTACAATACTAAGCATCACGAGTTAACCGTACATCAAGATGTTGCTGAAAGTTTAGAGCATATTGTTTCATTTTTTGATGAGCCCTTTGCGGATCCATCATTGGTGCCCACTTATTTTGTTTCACAACTTGCACGAGAAAAAGTGACCGTAGCAATTGCGGGCGATGGTGGCGATGAAGTTTTTGCAGGATATGAAAAATATTCAGCGGATCATATGGAAAACAACTTACGCAATAAAACCCCTTCGTGGATAAGAAAAAAAGTTTTTCCTACTTTGGCCAATGTAGCTCGTTCAATAAATATTAATGCCTGCCAACGAGCCAGTTCTCTATTAACCAGTTTAAGTGTTGAACCAGCCATGGGTTTTTATATCTCTAATTCATTTATTAAAGATGCAACATGGCAAGCACTGATAAATGATCAAACGAAAGTTGAATTGGGTGATTATCATCCTTCAGAGATAACTATTTCGCGCTATAATCAATGTGATGGTAAAGATCACTTATCTCGTATTTTATATACCGATATGAAAACCTATTTGCCTGGAGATATTCTAGTAAAAGTTGATCGCATGAGTATGGCTAACTCATTAGAAGTTCGAGCTCCGATTCTCGACCCTAAATTAATAGAGTTTGCGTGTACTATCCCTTCTGAGTTGAAATTTAATACCAATAAAAGTAAACCTGAGAAGAAATATTTACTCAAAGAAGCCTTTAAAGACTATTTGCCAGACGACATTTTATATCGCAAGAAAATGGGGTTTTCAGTGCCACTTGCCTCTTGGTTACGTAATGAACTGAAATCAATAATAGAAGAACGATTACTTAATAGAGACTATGGGCTTTGCGAGTTCTTCAAACAGGAACAAATAGCTAAGCTATGGTATGAGCACAAAACTGAAAAGAAAGACAATGCTACTGTATTATGGAGCATGTTAATGTTTCAAATGTGGTGGGATAAGTATATGGGCAAGGCGTAATAAAATGAAACAAACTCATATTATGCACATTACTTATGACATGCGTATTGGTGGCACAGAGATGGTGATAAAAAACATCATTGATGGCTGTGACCAGAACCAATATAAGATGTCAGTTTTATGTATCGAATCACCTTTAGGGCCGTTCGCAGAAGAATTACAAAACAACGGTATTGAATTTTTTGAATTGAATCGTCAACCTGGCTTCGACACTAACCTGATCAGACAAATTCGACGAACAATTAAAGGTAACTCAGTTGATATTATTCACTGTCACCAATATACCCCATGGGTATACGGTGTTATTGCGGCAGCATTTACCAACACTAAAGTAATATTTACTGAACATGGTAGGTTTTACCCTGATTCAGGTACTTGGAAGCGCAAGTTGATTAACCCAATACTTAATCTGTTTACTGATCAAGTAACGGCAATTTCTAAAGCAACCAAACAAGCATTAGTAGAATTTGAAAACATCCCGGAAAAGTCGATTGATGTCATATATAACGGCATAGCACCACTATCAATTAAACAAGATGAAGTGAATAAACTTAGGTCTGAATTAGCAATTCCTGAAAACCATATCATACTAGGTACCATTGCCCGTTTCGACCCGATCAAAAATCACACTATGATGCTAGAAGCCTTTTCATTGGTGTTAGAACAACAACCAAACACCACATTAATTATTGTTGGTGATGGTGAAGAACGTGAAAATATAGAAACTTGCATTAAGAAGCTAAATATACAAAACCAAGTGATTTTGATTGGTTACCAAACAACCCCTCAAAACTACTTGGAATTAATGGATATTTACTTGCTATCATCATTGAGTGAAGGTACTTCCATGACACTGTTAGAGGCTATGTCGTTAAGTAAACCTTGTGTGGTTACTGATGTTGGTGGCAATCCAGAAGTCATAATTGATGGTGAAAATGGTTTTGTCACGGCAAATGATGATGCGATTAGCTTCTCAAGTGCTATCGAAAAATTACTCGAAGATAATGATAAATCAACTTACTTTGCTAACTCTACTAAACAGATTTATGAGAAAAAATATAACGTATCAGTTATGAATAATGCATTTAAATCACTTTACAACCCAGTTGTTAAAGGTAACTAAAGGCAATATATAGTGAACAATTCAATAGAATATATTTCAACTTCATTGAGAAATAAAAGTATTCTTTTATTTTTATTTATTGTCCTAGCTATAGGTGCATATGCAATTTTAAGTAAAATGGTACGCTCCGCTGATGGTTGGTACTATCGCGTTCAACCAGCACCTGTTTTTTCTACTTTAGATAGTAAAATTAAAAAAATAGGTGAAAATGACAAAATAAAAAATGCAGATTATGAAAAAATATTTACCTATTTTATCGAAGGAATTAATGTATACAGAACAGAAAATCTAAGCCAAATAGTTTATCCAGGCGTACCTGGAACCAGAGGGATTACCATTGAAGGTCTAGAAGGATTTGCTCGGACCGCACCTATGTTAGCTACATGGATTTCCTCTGGCAGAAAAAATCAAATAACTTTATTGGATGGTTCTGATTTTGATATTTTGTCTCACTTAGTTAATGGTATAGTCGAAGGAACTAATCAAAATTCTACGGGTTATTGGGGGGACTTTGATGACTTTGATCAGAGGGTGGTTGAAGCTGCGGATATCGCACTAACTATTTGGTTATTAATAGATAATTCAAAAGATGCTTTCAATAAAAGTGAGCTTGACAACATCAGAAGTTGGTTAAAGCAAGTTAATTATATAAAAATCTATGGCGGAAATTGGTTTTTGTTTCGCTTAATAATTAATAGCGTCTTGTCTGATATAAATGGCGATTCATCTTTGACATTAATAGAGCAAGATTATTATGAATTTAAAAGTTACTATATCGGTGACGGTTGGTTCAGCGACGGAAAAAACGGTCATATAGATTATTATAATGTATGGCAAATGCAGTACATGCTATTTTGGTTTTCTGAAATTAAACCTGCTTTTGATAATGCTTTTATTTTAGATGTTTTCGAAAAGTTTTCGAAAAACTATAAATATTTTATATCGCCAAAAGGCATTCCTATTTTTGGTCGAAGTTCCTGTTATAGACTTGCAGTATCAATACCATTAATTATACCTTCACTTAAAAATAAAAATGCATACAAAGGTGCAATAGCTAGAAGAGGTATGGATGTTTCTTGGTCCTACTTTCTCGAAAAAGGGGCCGTAAAATCTGGGACTGTTACCCAAGGATACTTTGGTGCGGAGCATGAATTAATGGAAAATTACAGTGGCCGTGGTAGTTGCCTATGGTCACTACGGTCATTAGTTTTAGCATTTTATTCACCATTAAATGGAGGTGTTTGGAATGCGAAAAAAGCACAGTTGCCTATTGAAAACGAATCTTATGAAATTGAACTGAAAGGGCCTCAGCTGAAAGTAGTGGGGAACAAAGAAACCCAAGAAATTACAATTGAACAATTAAGCCCTTCACATAGAGTTATTGGCATAAGCGATCAGCCATTAATTGCCATGCCTGTATGGAGAAAATTTGCCGAGCAGGTTCTCAGAAGACCCTTAAGGTTAGAAAATTATGAAGTGAAATATGGCCGGTTAAAGTATTCATCCGCAAAGCCATTTTGTAATTGTGTTACAGATAGCGATAATTTAAATAGTCGTTTTTTAAAGAGGAATAAAAATTGAAAGAAAAGACCTTGCTAATTAGCGAAATTTTTCCGCCTAAAAATGGTGGCAGTGGTCGCTGGTTTTGGGAACTCTATACTCGTTTACCGAGAAATGAATACCTTATTGCAGCAGGTAATACCGAAGGTGACCTTGCATTTGATAAGGCTCATGATTTAAATCTTCAGCGCTTAAACCTCTCATCACCAAGTTGGGGTATTAAAAGTATCACTGGATTAAAATTCTATTTGAGGGTATTTAATCAAATTAGAAAGTTAATTAAACAACATGAAATATCCACAATACATTGTGGCCGTTGTTTGCCCGAAGGATTTATTGGGCTTATTTTCAACAAGTTAATGGGCATACCTTATATCTGTTATATTCATGGTGAAGATGTCGAAGCAGCAGCTACTAGCAGAGAATTAAGTTGGATGGTAACTAAAATACTAGCCAACGCGACAAAGCTAATATGTAATAGTCAAAATACAGCTAATTTATTGTTAAATAATTGGCAAGCAGATTCTAGAATAATAAAGATACTAAACCCTGGTTGTGACACTAATAAGTTTATCCCAGCAGAGCCTGATGAGCATATTAAAAGTAAACTAGGCTGGCATAATAAAAAAGTTATATTAACAGTTGGTCGCTTACAAGAGCGCAAAGGCCAAGATATGCTTATAAAAGCTTTACCTGCAATCAAAGAGGTTTCCCCCAACATTCTTTATGCAATTATTGGTGGTGGTGAAGAAAAACAAAAGCTTGATAAACTAGTCAATGAATTAAATTTACAAGATCATGTAATGTTTATGTCGGAAGTTAGCGACGAAGAAATGATTCAAGCTTACCAGCAATGTGACTTATTTATATTACCAAATCGAACAGTGGGAAAAGATATTGAAGGTTTCGGCATGGTATTAGTCGAAGCTCAAGCCTGTGGTATACCTGTTATTGCTGGTGACTCGGGTGGTACCGCTGAGACTATGATTATTGGCGAGACTGGCTTCATCGTCGATTGCACTGAACCAGAAGTTATTGCAAATAAAATAATCGAACTTTTTGATCTCCCTAATATTATTGAGCAGCTTGGTCAGAATGGGCGAAAACACGTTGTTAACACTCTTGATTGGCAAGCTCATAAAAATAAAGCTGAAACGTTATTCTCGGACTAGATTCAACAAGAAACATATAATTATTAACCATAAAATAAAGGCAAAAATTCATTGGGTGCAATATTAGTTTACTTTATAGCAGCATACATTTTTATAATAATGTTCAAAAAACCTTGGGTTGCTGCTGTCGCTTATTTAGCTTTTGGAGTAATGCAGCCACAATACATTTGGTTTTGGCATTTTGACGGCCTCCCAGTTTCACCATCGAAAATTCTATCTATTTTAGCAATAATTTCGTTTTCATTTGCGACGTTAAGCAAAAATGTTGATTTTAGTATATATAAAAAAAAGCAAAACGTTATATTTTTAATCATCTGGGTGATGTTTCATCTTTCACACCAGTTTAGTCCTTTTGATATATATCGAGCAGGTACAAGCGCTGAGGTTGTGCTAGATACACTAAATACAGTTATGATTATGTATTTTGTTACTCTAGGTTTGATAACGTCAGAAATCGCATTAAAATACATGTGTATATTAATGGGGATATTAATAACATATTACGTATATTGGTCTAACGATCAATATTTTAGTTGGATAATTTCTCAATTTAGTAACGGAAGGCTAATGGGACCTAGAGGAAGTATATATCGTGACGAGAATGTATTTTCAACACTGTTCATGATTGGTATGCCTTTTCTTCTTTTTAGTTTTTTTTATATAAAAAAATGGTGGTTGAAATACTCTATCATTATGGTAGTTCCTTTATTATGGCACAGTCTTTTCTTAGTAGGTTCTAGAGGGGCGATGTTAGCAACAATAGTTGCGACCTTTATAGCTGCTAGGCTGATCAAGTCAAAAGTTTTTGATAAGGTGTTAATCGTTGGTCTTGTTGTCGCCATTATGACTCAAGGTGGCTCAATGCTTGATCGCTCAACGGAAACAATTGAACAAAGTCAAAGTAGCTCAACAGAGGAACCATTAAATCCACGATTAGTTTCTTGGCAACACGGAATCGAAATAATAAAACAGTACCCACTATTGGGTGTTGGGCCACAACGATTTCAACACGCGAGCCGATTATATTTTCCTGAAAGTACCCCTTACGTTGCGCATAACGCTTTTCTTAATTTTTCAGCAAATACAGGGCTCTTAACAGGGGTTCTATTCATCTACCTTTTTTGGTTAGCTTATAAAAATTATAAATTTTGCGTAAAAAATAATATAGAGGAATATCCTTTACTCGATTATATCAATAAGGTTTGCTTAACCTCGTTAGCTGGCTTCTTTGTGTGTGCCCTTTTTTTAGATCTTATCGTATTTGAAGGTTTTTATTTCTTATTATCTCTAAATTTAGCTAAACAACATCTTTTTGAAAAACAACTTTTAACAAAGAGCCTCCAGCATGAATAACCCATCGTATTCCATTGTTATGTTTGCATATAACGAAGAAAAGCAAATTGAAAGATCTGTTAATAGCGTATTTGATAACATTGACAACAGCTTAGAACAGTTAATAGTTATTGCGAACGGTTGTACAGATAAAACAGTAAGCAAACTTGAAGTCCTAAAAGAAACACATAAGCAATTGAAAGTGGTTGAATTATCTATTGGTGATAAATGTAACGCTTGGAACGAATACACACACAACATTGCTAGTAATTGCGATGTTCACTTTTTTATTGATGCAGATGTACAGTTCAACAAAAATGTATTCCCTAAATTGTTTAATAAACTCGTTTCAACGGAAAGCGCTCATGCTATTGCAGGACTTCCTTTTTCAGGACGCAATAAAAATTATTACCGTAGTTTAGTTACCGAACGAAGTTGCTTGTTTGGCAATTGTTACGGGTTAAAGCAAGAGTTTATTGAACTTGTAAAAAGAAGTGACTTCCGACTACCTAAAGGACTTTGTTGGATAGACTCTGCAATAACAAAAGCTGTAAATGGGGATATCAAATACCAAGACACGAATATCCCAGGTCGAGTGACTTACGATTTGGAATGTGGTTATCAATTTACCAGCTTAAATCCGTTTAAGAAGGATGATAGAAGCCTTTATTTTAGTAGGATAGCAAGGTATACAACGGGTAAGTTACAAGAAGAATATCTAAATAAACTAGATTTCAAAGACTGGCCTTTAGATTTAAACCAAATAAATCAGCAAATATTACAAGGTATACAGCATAAGGAAATAAAGGTACCTTTCTATTTGAAAAAGCGAATTGTAAATCGCCTGAAAAAAGTATTATAAATAAGAGTTACCACTGAAGCATACTTAATAGAGTTCGCCATAACAGGTACCGTTAAACCTAATCGATTAAAAATTGGGTTGGCATTAGAGCTCCCCCGAAATATAGTTTTTGATATTAGTAAATAAACCATGTCCCAAGCAACTTTAGCCTTAAAAGGCGCATTTATTCTTACGATAACCAAACTTTCAGAAAGGCTTTTGGGGTTAGTGAGCACACTGATTCTTGCAAGATTACTGCTGCCTGAAGATTTTGGCATTATAGCCATATCCCTATTAGTTATAAATTTTATTGAAGTGATTACAGATACTGGGGGTGGACTGTATATAATTAGTAAAGACGAAGTTGACCATCAAGATATAAATACATTTTGGACAATTGATATAATATTAAAGCTACTAGTTTTTTTGATTTTATTAGCTATAACGCCAATAGTTTCCAGTTATTATGATGACGTAAGATTATTAACGTTACTTCCTGTTTTAGCTCTAATGATACCTATAGGCGCCTTTACTAACCCACATTTAGTTATTCTCAGACGCACTCAAAATTATACACCAATCTTAAAGATGGATATTACCAAAAAAGTACTATCTATTTCTGCAACAATAACTGTTGCTTTGATATATCAAAACTACTGGGCGCTAATTGCAGGCCACTTAACCTCTAATATTGTTAAGTTAGTTTATTCATACGCTGTTTTTGACTATCGACCTAAATTCACATTATGTAAATTTACAGAGCAATGGTCCTTCAGTAAATGGATGTTAGCAAAAGGTGTTTTAGGCTATAGCAGATCCCAATTAGACACCTTTTTAGTCAGTAGTTTTTACAGCCCTGAAAATTTAGGTGGTTATCATGTTAGTAAATACCTTTCTAATATGCCAGGAACTGATGCTATCTCCCCTGCTTTAGATCCTTTATTAGCTTCATATTCCAGAAACAAAAAAGATCTAGATAGTTTCAAACATCAAGTCATGTTAACGCTCTTGGTTATAATGGCTACAGCACCGCCTTTAGCGACATTCATGTATTTTAATAGCACAGCTATCGTAAGCCTCATATTAGGAGACAAATGGATAACATTTAGTGAAGTATTTGGCATTTTATCGCTTTTAGTTATCCCTTTAGCTATAGGAAGAGTTGCAGGGCAAATAGTGACATCCCAGGGGAAAGTAAAAGTATTGTTTTTTTATGATCTTTTATCGTTAATAGTTATGGCCGGGGTGCTTTTAAGCCTATCGAGCATTAGTATTGAGGCTTTTTCAACGGCTAGGGTTGCTATTGACTTTTCATTCGTATTATTACTTTTTATCTACTCCACAACGGCCATCTTTAAAAAAGATCTATTAATAATTTTATTATATTTTATCACGGTAATTTTAGGGGCTTTGGGTTTAGGTTACCTATCACAAGTTTATTTTTTTATTGAGTTACCTATTTTTATATCATTAACATTAAGTTTTATTATATTCTGCTTAACTTGGTTAGTATTTTGTTATTTATTCTTTTCTTTATTCCTAAGGAATAATCATGCAGCATTACATTTAAAGTACTTAATTCAAGAGCTTGGTGTTAAATGTTCTTTGCAATTAAATAAGTTTAAGCATTAATTTCATTAGACGGCTTTAACTAAAATAATATTATATGTTTTTTTGTTTTAATAATTATATTTAGAAAGGAGCTCTGTTTGTTTTTTTTGCTTTGATGATAGAGCCTCGACTAAACCCAGTAATAATGTTTTAACTCCAGTATCTTCTTATAGCCTTTTTAAATGGGTAAATAAGCTGACGTAACAAAACTATAGGCATTGATACTGCATTGTAATTGTTTTCCAAGGGGAAGTTAGGGTCATTAATTCCCGTGTCAGGATAAGCATGATCTGTATGGCTGTGTGTTCCAAATAATCGATCCCAGACACAAAGGGTTACTCCGTAATTAAGATCAAAAAATTCAGGTTCCATAGAATGATGAACACGATGTGACTGAGGAGTAACAAAAATAAACCTTAGAGGACCAAAATTCCACTTTATATTACTATGGGATAATGCATCTTGAAATCTGGCTATAACCAAATAGGTCAAAATAATACCCAGTGTATTTTCAAAAAACATTGCGGGTAAAAAAATAATGACCTCAGCTATTAAGTAATCAACCGGATGTACCCTAAATAGTGAAAAAGGATTCATACCCCTTTGCGCATGATGAACCTCGTGAAATAACCATAATACGGGTATTTTGTGTCTTAATAGATGATTAAACCAACCTAATAATTCAATCAACAAATAACCCACTAATACTTCTAATATTGGGTGAACACCCTCTAATATATGAATATTAGATACATTAAATATGGGAACTAGATAACTTTCTAAAGCTTGAATAAAAATATATATCATTCCTAACGTAGCTAATGTGTGAATGAACATCCACAAGAAATCACAGGCTATTGCTTTACTAAATATTTTTTGCTCCTTGATCGCAGGCTTTAACCAAGAAAAAAACAAAATGACAGGAACACCAATATATAGCCAACTCGTGTTTGCATTTAATGGTTGTGAAAAATGGTGTAATAAAATCCAATAGTAACTTTTCAACCAGTTAATAACAGACATACCATTTAAATGAATGATAGTTTGATAATTAACATTAGAACTATAAATTAAGCAAGTTACAAATATAAGCAAAATAGAAATAAAAATAATCCGGTTAAAATTCTTATTCGAAAACAATTGCATAACTCTCGAATATTTATTTATTTTTGACTTCATAGAACTTTACCTTCATACGTTAAATCATCAATTAACTCAGCCAGTTGCTCATTAATATATGATGTTCTCCTTTCTTCTTTATTTGCTTCTTTTTTGGCCAAGGCAGATAATTCAGCATATAGCGAAGGATCACAGAACAGTGATTCCAATATTGATACCCATGTTTTAATCGGTGACAAGTAATCTATGGTGACCCCTCCCTCACCCACAGTTTCAACAAGTGCGCCTTGTGTTGATGCAATCACAGGTAGACCAGAAATTTGTGCTTCTGCAGCAATACGGCCATATGCTTCTTGTACAACACATGGCATTAACAAGCAGTAACTTTGCTCAAATATCGGACGCATATCTTCAGCATTAGGTAACCGTTCCACATTTTTAAGTACCTTAAGCCCATTCTCTATAGCATTAATTTCATTATCGGCGACTTCGTGTTGCCAACCACCAACAACTAAAAAATCACGATGCGGCATAGACTTTGCAATTTGCAGTACTGCTTTACCTCCTTTTTTAGGGTTGGGGTTAACTATCAAAATCTTTTGTCCTGTAAGCTTGGTAGTGTATTTTTCTTTTGGTAGCACTGGATTTATTTTACGTGCAGCAACACCAAGTTGACGCTTAGCTTCCATAGCAATAAAACTAGAGTCACAAACGAATTCACATTTTTTCATTGTGCTAGTTAAACGGAGTTTTTGACTCATTTTCACCCCACATAAAAATATTGCAGTGGGTAAATTAGCCTCGATTATTTTTTGGGTTACGTCGTCGGTACCTGAAGTAAAAAATAATATCGCTTGTGGTTTAAGTTTACAGATGAATTGAGATAAACCTGTTGGATGCCAAAGTTCATTATAAATTGTGACATTATTCAAGATCTTACTATTAGAGTAGGCCTTAAAAACTTTTCCTCTTACACGCTCAAATAATCGATTAACCCTCCCTCCTAACAACCCTGCAGCTACATGTACATCAAAGCTTTGCTTAATACATAACTGTGCAATTTCATTAGCTGAAATCTCTAAGCCTCCCGTAAGCTGAGGTAAAAAGGCTTTAGGAACTACGATGAGTATCTTTTTATTTGATGTGTTACTGCTTACGTCACCGGGAGGGGAATTTAACATTAATTTCACTCTGTCCTACATAGCTATTGAAGGGTAATAAGTATGTAATACTACTCGCGAACAAAGCTATTTTTTATAATTTATATCAATAATACTAACTTAATTGACGTAAGCTAAAACAGTTTTTTCTGCAACTGTTTGCCATGACATGTTAGTCGCTTTATTATAGTTTATATTGCCCATTTCTTCTATGGTATTCAAATCCAGCTGCTCTATGATATTTTTTAATCGCTCCTGAGATTCGAAATAACGCACGCCTTTATCTGGAACGCATCCAAATATTTTTGCTCTTTCAGGTAACAATAGGGCTTTTTTACAAGACATAGCCAATATAACTGAACCTGAGGTAAGAGTGTCTGAAAAAGGCAGACATATAATGTCAGACATTTCAATATAATTAATTAAATCTTGGTCACTCAGAAACTCAAATTTCAATCTAATATTAGACGATTTTACTGAATCAATTAACTTATCTGCGTACTCATTAGGGTCTACCTTACCTGCGATCATTAAATATATATTTGACTGCTCATTAAGTTCATTGAAACTATTAATCAGTAACTCAACGCCTTTATAAGATCGTATCTGACCAAAATATCCTATTACAACTGCTGAGTTTGGAATGTTAATTGACTCTCTAACTTCCTGTTTTTCTTTGTTATACGTCGGGTAATAACCCAAGTAATTTCCATGATGAATTACTTGGGTTTTGTGTGAAAAATCTATTCCGTAGATTTCTTCCAATTCTTCAAGAGCTTCTTTACTGTGAACAATTACTTGGTTTACCCCCCGAACCAAAAATTTTCTATAGAGTAACTCTCTTTTTCTGTCATAACCTTCATGTGCAAATTTATTGTGTATCGTCCATATTATTTTTTTACCTGATAATCTTATCAACCAACATTCAATAAACAACATCAAACATTTGAACCGATATACACCGTTATTATTCGACCATGACGCTCGCCTTAACAATTCAGAAATCCAATGAATATGTAATACTTTAGTTTTCTTGTGCTTTCTCAATAGTTGGAGCAGAGGGAATAGGCCATAAGGGTAAGAATCAAATTCAACGTTATACATCTTAGCTTCCAGTTCCTTGGAAAGTAACTCTTGATATGGGTTACCTGCCCGGTAATCTGGCACCATTAAACATTTATGCTTAATCAATCATTTCTCCTTTCAGAAACAAGTCAAAAATTTTTAATAAATATTAATTATAGCCTCTATTTTTGAGGGCGCTGCTCGAGATATTTTTATAATTAATTACGTTGTCAATTTTTAACGTCTTCATATAAAGTTAATAATTTTTTAGCTGATTTATCCCAAGAAAAACTTTTACAATGAATACTTCCCTTTTCAACATACAACTTTCTCTGATCTTTATCAGATAAGAGCTTGAGCATAGCCG
>Ga0209395_1000510_pt1 | contig 56367 bp, 44 predicted proteins | sample GOMGulsemesocosm_3_FD_184635 | JGI IMG/M metagenome (GOLD analysis project Ga0209395, IMG submission 184635) | Methane-oxidizing microbial communities from mesocosms in the Gulf of Mexico - GOM9D Gulf of Mexico (SPAdes) (version 2) | ecosystem: Environmental > Aquatic > Marine > Cold seeps...
ATACGCTTATTAGCTTACTGCCTGCTGCCGCCACACAATAGAGGTTGGTAATAACAGGGGACTCAAAACGGATAATTTTTTAGCAGCAGAACGTACAAAAATTCTGTGTAAACAGAAATGACCGACACTACATATTAACAAAACGTACAAACACTTTATGTTAACAAAACACACAAAGACTACGTATAAACAAAACGGCTAAAGATTATTATAGGTGATTTATGACAGTATCCAGACGACGTTTTATAACGGCCGCCGCCGGTGCTACAGTGGTAGCGCCAGGTTTAGTGGCCTGCGCCGGCTCAGGTACAGAACCTGCGGCGCGCAGTGAATTTGTCCACGGCGTTGCCAGCGGTGATCCACTGCAGGACCGGGTCATTATCTGGACCCGAGTGAGCACTAGCGCAGCCACCGCCGAAGTCAGTTGGCAGCTTGCCAGTGATCGTCAGTTTGATCAGCTTGTAGCTAGCGGAACTCTAATCACCGAGGCCAGCCGGGATTATACGGTAAAGGTTGATGTCACCGGTTTACACAGCGACACGATCTACTTTTACCGTTTTAGCAGTCAGAGTGCGGTGTCGATGATCGGCAGTACCCGCACCTTGCCAGAGGGTAAGCCGGAGAGTTTTTCACTGGGGGTGGTGTCCTGTTCCAACTATCCCGTGGGCTATTTTAATGTGTATAGGGCGCTGGCTGAACGAGATGACATCGATGTGGTGTTGCATCTCGGAGACTATATTTACGAGTATGCTAACAAGCAGTATGGCGACGGTACTGCCTTGGGCCGTATTCCCAAACCCGATCGCGAGTGTATTGAGCTAGATGACTACCGTCAGCGCTATGGCTGTTATCGCAGCGATGAGGACTTAATCGCGGTACATGCTCGCCATCCATTTATTTTGGTGTGGGACGATCACGAGTTTGCCAACAACGCCTGGATTAAAGGGGCGGAAAACCATAGTGAAGACGAGGGTAGTTGGGCGCACAGGCGAGCGGCTGCCACCAAAGCCTATTTTGAGTGGATGCCAGTGCGCGAAGCGGTGTCCGACCGGCAAAACAGGCTTTATCGCAGTTTTCATGTCGGTGATCTGTTCGACCTGATTATGCTCGATACTCGTATTATTGGGCGCGATCAGCAGTTGGAAAAAGGTCGGGACTGGAGCGACGAGAATCGCTCGTTATTAGGTGTGCAGCAGGAACACTGGCTGCAGGGAGAGCTGTCAGCGTCCTTTGAGAGTAAAACCTTGTGGCGGGTACTGGGCCAGCAGGTGGTCATGGCGCAGGTGATGGGGGCCGATGGCAAGTCCTTAAGTAGCGACTTTTGGGACGGTTATCCCGCCAGTCGTCAGCGGCTACTTGCCCAGCTGCAGCAACAGGGTAACAGCAATAACGTAGTGCTGACCGGCGACGTGCACTCTTCCTGGGCGTCGGATATTTGCCCATCTCCCTTTGTACCCTCTGGCGAGCAGGCCTACGATAGTGCAACCGGTAAGGGCGCGCTGGCGGTGGAGTTTGTCACGCCCGGAGTGACTTCGCCGGGGCTGAAAATCAAAGAAGAAGCCGATGAATCTGCAGCACGGATAGTACAGTCTCACCCCCATATAAAATATGTGGACCTGTTTCAACGGGGCTATATGGTGGTGCAAATCGATCGTCAGAAAGTGAGCAATAGCTGGTACCACGTCGATACAATCAGCGAACGTTCCAACGCGCAGCGCCTGGCTAAACAGTTTCATTTGCAACTGAATAAGCCAGGCCTTGTTGAAGGTTAAAACAAAACTACTGATTATGGCTTGCAAATATCGAAAGAGAGCGTCGATAACTGAATCAGTCATAGTCAGTATAAAAATGCTGTCGCCACGAACTGGTTTGACAATACAGCAACTAATTACATGACCTTAGGCTGCGATCAAAAGTGTACCCGACAGCATCGTGGGCTTGCACCTAAGAGTGCAGCTGCTTTCGGGGAATGTCGCTGTACAGCCAACTACAGGCACTACACACCAGGGAGAGTATGCTCGCTGTTATAAAAAGCGGGTATCGCTGCCACCTCTGTTCGGCCCACCTGCCATCAAATTGGCAGTCATTTCGGGGGAGTGAATCTGGCGTTGATGCTGTGTGTGGCACAGATATTTGGTGCCTAGGCCAAGACACTAAGCATCATTACCTGACACCCAGTTCGCGACGAGTCGGGGGCGGGACCGCTGGCGGGGTAGGCGGACATTTGATAAGCTAGTTCCAGCTTTTAACATTTTTACAGCTGAGCGACATTCCATTCGCGCCTTATAAGCCCTTGCGGCAGGTTGTAGCCCCCATTCATATTTTGCCACTACTTGGAACATAAGCATGACTGATTCTGTATTTGATACCCCGCTGGAACAACACGACGGTGTCTTGAATGGCCCCTTTCGCAAACCACTGCAAATGCTGGCAGAGCAGGAGTACGGGGGCCACTTGTCTATTCACGACGATGACCAGGCTCAGGAACTGGGTTTTAGTGGTGCACCGATAGAGGGTCCCACTCACTTCTCCCAGTTCGACCCACTGTTGCACAATATCTGGGGGGACCGCTGGTTTGAAAGCGGTTGCATTAGTTCCCACTTCAAGAATGTTGTGGTCGAGGGTGAAGAGGTGCAAGCCTTTGTCGAAATACCCAAAGACGGCGAAAACATTACTAAGTTGTGGGCGATGAAAAAAACCGGCGAGCTGGTACTGGAAGGTACGGCCTCAATAGGGCCGCAACACCCAGAAACACGATTGGATGCGCTGATGGCGTCGCGGCCTACTCCAGAACAATTGGTATTGTTGGAAAAGGTAAAAATTGGAGATAAGTCACCGCAGCCGGATCGTTTTCAGTTGGGTTTTGATCAACACTTGGGCAACAGTTACCCGTTTAGCTTGAATAATAAACTTGAAAAGATTACTGAGAGCTGCCGCTGGTATGGCGCTGAAAATGCCGCTACCTCACCCTGGGGTAAAGCGATTATGCCGACTGAAATGGTCAGCCCCTTTGTCGGTTCCACACCATCGGGGCTGACCGGTCCCAAGGGCCCGTCTATCGGTCTGTTTGCCGACTTGGAAGTACGCATGATTAAGGGACCGCTATTTGTCGGTCAGGACTACATACTGGAGCGTGAAGTAGTCGGCCTGGGCGAGAGTAAGCGCACCGAGTCGATGTGGATTAAAACCTTGATTAAAGACCCGGATACCGGTGAAGTGTTGGCGACTACACTGCTTAATTCGGCGACGTTGAAGCAATCTTATGAAAAATATGAAGAAGAAGCCAAGCGTATCGGTAAGACACTGTAGCTGGCAGCTCACTAGTGCCAAGTAACAAGGTTTTTCCAGTAGTAAAGTACACAGTGATTTCTAAAATTAGCATAACAAGAGGAATGACAGAATGGGAAAATTAGACGGTAAGGTGGCGTTAGTAACCGGCGCCGGTGGTGGTCTGGGACGGGCCCACGCATTATTGTTGGCTCGGCAAGGGGCAGCGGTAGTGGTCAATGATTTAGGCGGTGCCAGAGATGGTACCGGCGGCGGTCACTCCATGGCCGATGGCGTGGTTGAAGAAATTATTGCCGCCGGTGGTCGGGCGGTCGCCAGTTACGGTTCGGTGACTGACGACGGCGCCGCTGCGGCTATGGTGCAGGCGGCGATCGATAATTTTGGCCGCCTCGATATTTTAATCAACAATGCCGGTATTTTACGCGACAGGTCATTTAAAAAAATGACCGATGCGGAGTGGGACGCCGTTATCGATGTGCATCTGCGCGGCAGTTATCTTGTTACTAAACACGCCTGGCAGCGCATGCTGGAGCAAAATGAGGGGGGGCGCATCGTAATGACCAGCTCTACCTCTGGGCTGATTGGCAACTTCGGTCAGGCTAATTACGGTGCTGCTAAAGCTGGGCTAGCCGGCTTTATGCGGGTATTGGCTTTAGAGGGGAAAAAATACGGTATTACCGTAAACGTACTGGCACCGGCGGCAATGTCGCGTATGACAGAAGATTTAATGCAGGGCGACAAAGAAGAGTTGAGCAATCGCATGGCACCGGAAAAAGTGTCACCGCTGGTGGTGTGGCTGTGTACGCCTGATGCGGCTCATATCACCGGTAGACAGTTTGGCGTTAATGGCAACCGAGTCACGTTGCTGTCGTGGAGTGTCGATACGGTGGCGATAAAGGATTCTTCCGAAGAGCCCTGGACGGTAGAGGAGATCGGCGAGGCCGTGGCCCAAACTGAAGCATCGTGGCCGGAACTGCTAATCCCCAGCCAGGTCTAATCCTAGCCGAGGCCAGTCGGGGCACTGCCCTCGACACTAGTATGTTCACGGCGCGTTCACCGCTCACAGCGTTGCGTAGGCGCTGTGCCGAATAAATAATGGATAGAGTTATGACTATGTTGAATTTAACCGCAGATCAAGTATTGACCACCACCCGTGCCGTGCGCAAGCGGCTGGACTTTGATCGTCCGGTGGAGGCGTCGGTGATCGACGAATGTTTAGAAATAGCCCTGCAGGCTCCTTCCGGCTCCAACTCACAGGGCTGGCATTTTGTGGTGGTGACCGACCAGGATAAAAAAGATAAGATTGCGGCGCTTTATCAGCAAACATTTGCCGATTACGCCGCAGGGCCCGCTCAGCCAACCAAGTTGCATACCGACGACCCCGCTATGGCCCACACCCAGCAGAAAGTACTGAGTTCGGCGCAATATTTGGCTGACAATATGGCTCGCGCCCCGGTATTGTTAATACCTTGTTGTAGCGGCAGAATTGATACTCCCGGATTGCCCGCTGGCGCTATATCTGGAATGTTGGGATCGATTTACCCGGCAGTTTGGAGCTTTATGTTGGCCGCCAGAGAACGCAGTTTAGGTACTTGTCTAACAACACTGCACTTAAACCACGAGGCTGAAATTGCGGCGCTATTGGGGATTCCCGATGACATTTCGCAAATCGCGCTGATACCTGTGGCCTATACCAAAGGTACCGATTTTAAACTGGCGCCGCGCAAACAGTTGGACAATATATTACACCGCAACGGCTGGTAGTTATCAGCTGATGAAGCACGATGGCGCGCTCGGTGTTGACCGGGCTTGCGTCGCCCGTCTCAGCATTCAACGCAAAAGTTGTATCCTATTATCATCACTCTTAAAAATAACGACAGAGCATTAAAATGAGTATTACAAAATTACTAATTGCCAATCGCGGTGAAATTGCTATTCGTATTGCCGGTGCCGCCTCTGAGTTGGGTATCGCCACTGTTGCCATTTATTCCGAGGACGATCACGCCTCACTGCACACACAAAAAGCCGATCAATCCGTGCAGCTCGATGGACGAGGGGTAGCGGCCTACCTGAATGCGGGACAAATTGTTGCGCTGGCAAGAGACAATGGATGCGACGCCATTCACCCGGGTTATGGGTTTTTATCAGAAAATGCTGACTTTGTGCGCCAGTGTGACGCCGCCGGTATTGTGTTTGTCGGCCCCGGTGCTGATGCCTTGGATTTGTTTGGCGATAAAGCCAGCGCGCGAGCTTTGGCCCAGCGCTGTGGAGTGCCCGTTATAGAGGGTAGCGATGGGGTTAGTTCTCTCGCTCAAGTTAAGGCTTTTTTTACCTCGCTGGGTAGCGACGCGGCAGTCATGATTAAGGCGCTAGCCGGCGGTGGTGGCCGTGGTATGCGGGCGGTAGAGCGGGCCGAGGATTTGGACGAGGCCTATGCTCGCTGCCAGTCGGAAGCGCTACAGGCCTTTGGTAACGGCGATGTATTTGTCGAGCGGCTGATCCGCCGGGCCCGGCATATAGAAGTGCAGATTGTCGCCGATGGCAGTGGCGGCATTGTTCATTTAGGCGAGCGCGAATGTTCGATTCAGCGGCGCAATCAAAAAATTATAGAGCTGGCTCCCTGTCCCGATTTAAGCGAGGCGCTACGGGAAAAGATCACCGCCGCCGCGATTCGCCTGGCTGAAGAAGCACAGTATAAAAACGTCGGTACCTTCGAGTTTTTAATCGACGCCGATCAAATGGCCGCCGACCCGGACAACGCCTATTTCGCCTTTATCGAGGCCAACCCGCGGCTGCAAGTGGAACACACAGTGACCGAAGAGGTGTGGGATGTCGATATTGTACAGTCGCAGCTGCGCATAGCAGCTGGTGAAAGTCTGGCAGATCTAGAATTAGAGCAAGCGTTGTTTTTAAATGCCCGGGGTTTTTCCCTGCAAATGCGCATTAATATGGAAGTGATGACCGAGAGTGGCGAAGCTAAACCCTCCGGCGGTGTTATCAGTGCCTACGAAATGCCCTCGGGTCGTGGTATTCGGGTGGACGGGTTTGGTTATGCCGGTTATGCCACTAGCCCGGCCTACGATAGCTTGTTGGCTAAGTTAATAGTTCACTCCCCCAGCGGCGACTTTTCTAAGTTGTTGGCCAAGGCCTATCGTGCGCTCAGTGAGTGTCGTATCAGCGGACTGGAAACCAATATCTCTTATCTGCAGGCATTGTTGCAGCGCGAGGAGTTGGCCAATGGCGGCATTTTCACTCGCTTTATCGACAACCATGCCCAGTCCCTCTTTGCGCGGGCCGCAGCCGACCACGCTACTTATTACTTCCCCGGTAATAATAACACCGGCGTCGTCGATCCGCTGGCGGTGCTATCTTCCGCTAGCGCAAAGGGCGCCGCGGACGATGCTGAGCAAGATTTGCCAGAGGGCATGGAAGTAGTGCCAGCGCCACTGCAAGGTACTATTGTTGAGTTGACGGTGGTCGTAGACGAGCAGGTCTCCGCGGGGCAGCAGTTGGCGATTATGGATTCCATGAAAATGGAGCACGTTATAACAGCGCCGATTAGTGGAATTGTGCGAGACATTCGAGTATCTCGAGACGAGGCGGTATACGAGGGCCATAGGCTGTTGTTGATCGAGGCCGCGCAGGTACAAGAAAGCGAAATAGAACAGGTAGCAGCGGTGGACCTGGATGCTATTCGCCCGGATCTACAAGAGGTGCATACCCGTCACTGGTACGGCATGGACGAGGCCCGAGCCGAGGCGGTGGCCAAGCGCCGTAAAACGAAGTCGCGCACCGCTCGGGAAAATATCGCCGATCTGGTCGACGAGGGCAGTTATGTCGAATACGGCCCGCTGGCGATGGCGGCCCAGCGCCGCCGGCGCTCGGTGGAAGATTTGATGCGCAAAACCCCCGGCGACGGTATGGTAACCGGCATTGGCAGCGTCAATGGTGCACTGTTCACCGGCGCTCCCGAGCGTCAGACCCAGTGTGTGGTGATGTCCTATGACTATATGGTACTGGCGGGTACTCAGGGCAAATTAAACCATACCAAAAAAGACCGCATGTTTGAGATCGCACAAAAGCAGAAGCTGCCGGTTATTCTTTTGACCGAGGGCGGTGGCGGTCGCCCCGGCGATACTGATGCCACTGGGGTGGCGGGGCTGGATTGTATGGCCTTTGCCTATTTCGCCCAATTGAGTGGGCTGGTACCGTTAGTGGGTGTTAACTCCGGCCGCTGTTTTGCCGGCAATGCGGCTCTGTTGGGCTGCTGTGACGTGATTATTGCCACAAAAAACTCCAGTATTGGCATGGGCGGTCCCGCCATGATCGAGGGCGGCGGACTGGGCGTTTACAGCCCCGACGAAGTGGGTCCAATGTCGATCCAAGTTCCCAATGGCGTGGTTGATATTGCGGTGGAAGACGAGGCCGAGGCCATGCAAGTGGCTAAAAAATACCTGTCGTATTTTCAAGGGTCGCTGGCAGATTGGGAATGCGCCGACCAGCGAGTGCTGCGCGGACTTATTCCCGAAAACCGTCTGCGGGTTTACGATATTCGCACAGTGGTCGAGGGCATCGCCGACACCGATTCGGTATTGGAGTTGCGCAGCGCCTACGGCATTGGCATGAACACATCTCTGGTTCGTATTGAGGGCCGGTCGGTAGGGGTGATTGCCAACAATCCCAAACATTTGGGCGGTGCCATCGACGGCCCAGCCGCAGACAAAGCCTCGCGGTTTATGCAGCTCTGCGATGCCTTTGATATACCGGTACTGTTTTTATGTGATACCCCGGGTTTTATGGTGGGGCCAGAAATAGAAAAAACCGCGGTGGTACGCCGTTTTGGCCGTATGTTTGTCACTGCTGCCAGCATGACCGTGCCATTTTTTACGGTGATATTGCGCAAGGGTTACGGTCTTGGCGCCCAGGCTATGGCGGGTGGCAGCTTCCGTTCCCCGGTGTTCACCGTCACCTGGCCCACCGGAGAATTTGGCGGTATGGGACTGGAAGGCGCGGTGAAATTAGGTTTTCGCAAGGAGCTGGAGGCGATCGAAGACCTGGAGGAGCGCAACAAGGTCTATCTGGGCATGGTCGCAGCGTCCTACGAGCGTGGCAAGGCCACCAATATGGCCTCCCATTTAGAAATAGACGACGCCATCGATCCCATCGACACTCGCCACTGGATTATGAGTGCGCTCAAGTCGGCGCCGGCCGCTGCACCGAGAGAGGGTAAAAAACGTAATCACGTGGATACCTGGTAGGCCCCTATGGGAGCTATCTCGGGACTAATACAATCAATCAAGTGGAGAGAGCAATGAGTGACAATGCCAATAACTTACCCAGCTGGATAGCCGAGCACGTAGCCTTGTACCGGACAGACCCGGATAGCGCCCACTTTTGGGATTCCGGTGCCGTTGGTGGCACCGCCGGCGTATTGCCCACGCTGCTACTGACCGCAACCGGACGTAAGTCTGGTCAGCCCATCACGCTGCCGCTAATCTACAAGAAGGTTGCCGCGGATAAATACGTGATTATCGCCTCCAAGGGCGGTGCGCCGGTGCACCCAGTCTGGTATTTAAATCTTTTGGCGCAGCCAAACTGCCATATTCAAGTGGGCCGTGATCACTTTGATGCAAGTGCACGTATCGCCAGCGGTGCCGAGCGCGAGGATTTTTGGGCGCAACTGGCAGAGGTCTACCCGCCCTATATTGACTATATGGAGCTGGCCGGTGACCGCGAGATTCCGGTAGTGGTATTGGAGGTATAGATCCTAGCGCGGTCACGGTCCTCGGGGGCGTGACCGCATAAAGCTTGCAGCTTCAAGTCAACTCGATCGCCGATAGTTTAAAATGTGTTGCCGTATCGCTCCAAGCCACAGCATATTGCGGCGTTGTGAAAACCATAAAACTTGGGCTCTGATGTGGACAACGAAAATACTCTTGAGCTAGTCAAGCGTTGGCAAAAAAACAGGGAAGCGACAGTAATTAACAGCGTAACAATACAAAGAAGAACACTGAAATATTACCGCTAATGTCGTTTTTTGACGCAAGGTTGTGGGTGGGTTTATCCACAGTGTGTCTTTTGTGCTATCTAAGTTAATGTTGGTGTATGCATACAATGTTAAACAAAAGGCATGCGTCATTCTAGCGAGATGGCTGGCCATTCTCTTAACGATTGCGCTGCTTCAAGGCAGGGTTAACCAGTAAGAAAACACATGAAACTTGAAGTAGAGTCTCGAATCACTTGCCCAAGCTGTGGTACATGCAGCACCGAAACTATGCCAACTGACGCCTGTCAATGGTTTTACGAATGCAGTGAATGCGGTTTGCTGCTTAAGCCTTTGCCTGGGGATTGCTGTGTTTTCTGTTCCTACGGAACGATAAAGTGCCCACCCGTTCAGCAGGGATCAAACTCATGCTGTTAGCCACATAGCGAGAAAAGACTGCGTTGCCATTCGCACTTGGACAGGCCCATCGGCGTCGTAGCTGGGCGCGTGTGCCGGGCATGGTTCGTATTCGGAGAACTGTAGTGGCTTCTCGCCCAGAGGAGAAATAGCACAAAGGCTGTATTGGCTACGGACCAAGCGCGTTGTCGCGTCAAACCCTGCATTACATCGCCTGGCTCGCGCTCTGTTCTTAAGACAATCCTCCATGATTGGCTCAGACGAACTACCCGAATAGTCTTTCAGATATCACTGCGCTCATTACAGGTGCGTAGCTAGCTTTTTGGATCATCAGTAGTGGCAACAGGCTGCTCACCTAGTTCCAGCTCCTCTTTTGCCTTGAGTTTCAGTTGGCGCTTTTCTTCCTTTTTCTTTGTTTTCGCTAGTTCTCGTTGACGTTTTTCGAATGAATAGTTGGGTTTGGCCATCGGCGAGTCCTCGTCATATGCTCATTGCTGATATGCAGCATAAGCCATTTTGGTGTGCAGTATGGAGTTATTTTGTGAAAGCTGCTTCGGCCATTGCGCAGCAAGCTCGACTACAATATCACGTTCAGGTCGGTTACCTTACATTTATGGCAGCATTGTTCTACCGACAATGGCTCTTTATTGATGTCAGCCCAAGGTGTCGGCATGTGCTGGAGTAATGATTCTTATAGGGCTGGTTTGTTTAATTTTCCACCTGCGATAGCGCTAAATATCTCCAGAGTTTGCATCCGGAAGAAAACCCTATTATCGCGTTGTCGCCACCAATAAAGTGTTAACCTAGCGAGGCCGCCAGACAAACTTACGGCTTATAGTCGGTTTATTAGTCGGCTGCTAGTTGAGTGAACGCCATAGGCCCACACAGCAACGACAGCCGTGTGGGCCTGTGGGCAGTGTTCAGCTTGAGGTGCTCGGCAAGAGGCGCTCGGCAAGAGGCGCCCGGCTTGGGGCGGAAGTACGGCTGTGGATGGCATATTCAGGTAGCTGGTACCACCGGCAGTCTAAGTGGGAAAACAGGCTTGGGGGCAGTTGCTGAGGATAGCCACAGTGACCACAGTGGCTATCCTCAGCAACAGCAAGAGATGCTCCCGTAATAAAAACAGCCAAGTAGACTTCCATTACCGAAGGTCAGGCGCGGGAGATTGCGCGTTCATTTCACCCATATAGGGACAAATCGGACTAAAGCTTGCCATTAGTCAGCTCGCCCCTCCAGCTGTACGGCTATATCGTTATAAGCCTGAATAATGATATGTCTGTAATAGGTAGGTATCTATTCGGACTACCCAAAAGGGACAAATTTCGATAAAATCATCCCATCTTTTTACCGAAGTATTTATGTCATGCAGTCAGACCGGCCCACAAACCATTCAATCGATGACGGTAGTAAAAACACAGTCAAGCCACCTATTCTGTGGCTACCGGCCATTATTTTCTCGTCGACCATGCTCATATCGCTGACGCTGGTGCCCTGGTACGGCTATGAACAGGGTTATAGCTGGGGCCTGGGTTTATTTTTCTTGCTGTTTTTATGGGCCAACGGTTTATCCATCACCGCTGGTTACCACCGTTTATGGTCCCATAACACTTATAAGGCACACCCTATTTTACGCCTGTTTTTTGCTTTATTTGGCGCAGCGGCTCTACAAAATAGTGCGCTAGTTTGGTGCTCTGGCCATCGCCGCCATCACCGCTATGTGGATGATATTGAACAAGACCCCTATTCGGCTAAAAAGGGCCTGTGGTTTTCTCATATCGGTTGGATGCTTCGGGAATACGATAGTGCCTGCGATGACTTCAGTAATGCCAAAGACCTACAGCGTGACCCCATTGTCGCTTGGCAGCATAAACACTATTTAGCGATCGCAATCTGTATGAACATTGCACCACCGGTTTTGATTGGTTGGATGTTGGGTGACATAGTTGGCGGGCTATTGATAATTGGAGTGTTGCGACTGGTGGTTAGCCACCACACCACATTTTTTATTAATTCCTTGGCCCACTTCTGGGGAAAACAACCTTATACTGACGAGAATACCGCTCGCGATAATGGCCTGCTTGCCTTTTTCACTTATGGCGAGGGTTACCACAATTTTCATCACTTGTTTCAAAACGATTACCGTAACGGCGTTCGCTGGTGGCAGTTTGATCCTACCAAGTGGTTGATTAATGCAGGTGCCTGGGTGGGTTTAACCAAGGATCTTTGTCGTGTCCCCGATTTTAAAATACACCGCGCGTTGTTAGATGTGCAATTTAAGCGGGCCGAACAAACCCTGGCCGCGCTAGGTACCAGTAATGAGCGGGCCATGCAGTGGCGCAGCCACCTGGATACTGAGTATCAGCAACTCACCGCTAACATGAACGAGTGGAATGCGCTGCGCCAGCAATGGTATAAACAAAAAAGCGACCGATTCAGTGAGGCGACCCAGGAGCTATCGAAAGAACTACAGCGTAAATGGGAGCAAACTGCATTACACACGCGATTTAAGGAGCTGGAGTACGCATTGAAAATGCAGCGTAAACGCCTAAACTACCTTACTGCACAGTTAAACTTGCAACCCGGCTAAGCTTGGATTGCGGCAACGAGGCAGAATTTGGGCAGATGATTGAGTCACTGCTCAAGCCATCGCCTATGACAACAGAAATGTAAACGCAGCCGTTTAGAGCTGGGCATCAGATAAGACTCCCGTCAGCGCATTCGCGCTACCAGCGCGTTTGTCATCCGAATTAGGCAGATTGACAGCAAGCCTAGATGTAAAATCTAGGCTTGCTGTCAAAACTGCGAGTTAACCGGTGTTACTCTGGGGCAAGTTTAACCAACATCTTTCCGTTGTTGGAACCGTTGAATAGACCGATAAATGCTTCGGGAGCACGCTCGATACCCTCAAAAATTGTCTCCTGATATTTTACCTGTCCACTGTCGATCCAGCCTGCCATATCCTGCATAAACTGAGGCTTTAAATCCTGAAAGGCGCTGACTACAAATCCCTTTAAAGTGACAAATTTATAAATGGTTTCGGTCAAATTACTGGGCCCAGGAGAGGCGGTGCCGGCATCATTGTAGTGGGCAATCATGCCGCAAATAGGAATACGTCCGTGGGGCCGGATATGTGTTAATGCCGCTTCCAATTGCGGGCCGCCGACATTCTCGAAATACACGTCGATACCCTTGGGTGCACCCTTGCGAAGCTCGGTCAATGGGTCGCAGGTTTTGTAATTGAAGGCGTGGTCGAATCCGTATTGCTGCAAAAGCTGCTTGACCTTATCGTCGCTGCCAGCACTGCCTATAACGGTGCAGCCCTTGGTCTTGGCGATTTGTCCAACCACACTGCCCACCGCGCCGGAAGCGGCGGAAACAAAAACTGTCTCGCCGTCTTTGAGCTCACCGGTTACCAGTAGGCCGCCGTAGGCGGTTAGCCCCGGCATGCCCATAACGCCCAGGTAAGTACTGAGTGGGGCGATGTTAGCGTCTATTTTTTCCAGGTCTGTGCCGTCGGAGTTGAAATATTGGCGCCAGCCCTTGCCGTGGCTGACATAGTCGCCGACGGAAAATTTGGCATTGTTGGAGTCGACAACTTTGCCTATCGCACCACCTTCTAATAGATCCCCAGGATTTTGCATTCTCATGCGACCGCGCATATAGGGGTCGACCGACATATAGATATTTTCTATTTGCACTTCACCGGTGGAAGGGGCAGCAATATCGATCTGTTGAAATTCAAAATTATCCAGGGTAGGCGTTCCTTTGGGACGACTCTTTAGCAGTATTTGTTGACTGATTGGCACGTATTTCTCCTCGGTTTCACTGTAGCTGTGGCGCCAAGTGTACCTCTGTTTTAGCACTAGGGTCTATGGTGCATTGGCGGTTGCTTTCACTGCTTTTGTCGCGTTTTCGAACGTAGACAATACAGAGGCTGTGCAGTAAGGTAATTCACTTCCAATCAAAAAAAACAAGGATTCACAGTGAATAATTTTGTGTTAACTATTCGGGGGATTTCCGCCACTATAGTACTGCTATTGACTTTACTGGCCAGTGTTTCGCTCAATGCAGCTGTGTCCAAGGCGGGTTTGAAAAGAGCCAGTCCCGAATCGGTGGGTATGTCTAGCGAGCGTCTGCAGCGCATCGAAGCGCGCATGGCAAGCTATATCGACAACGGGCAACTGGCGGGTACGGTTACCCTAGTTGCGAGACGCGGCAAGGTGGTGCATTTTGAGGCTCAGGGCATGAGTGATGTCGAAAATGCGCGGCCGATGAGTACCGACACCATTTTCAGAATTGCCTCGATGACCAAGCCAATCACCTCCGTGGCGCTGATGATGTTATACGAGCGCGGTCTGTTTCAGTTGGGCGACCCGGTCGGTAAGTGGCTGCCAGAATTCTCCCAGATGCAGGTGATGGTAGCTAATGAGGCCCAGCCCGATGGCACACCCTACCGTCTGGTTCCTGCCAATAGCCCCATTACCATAAAGCAGATACTCACCCACACAGCTGGGCTGATGAACCCCTATCGCCAGGGCCATTTAGGCCTGCTGCAAAATCAGGTGGCACTGGAACCAGGTTATGATTTGGAGCAATTTGTTAAACGCTTGGCGGCACTGCCGCTGGGCTATCAACCTGGAGAAAAGTGGCAGTATTCCAGTGGCACTAATGTGGTGGGGCGGCTGGTTGAGGTGATGTCGGGTATGAGCCTGGATGCATTTTTTAAACAAGAAATATTCGCACCGTTAAAAATGATGGACTCACATTTTTATCTGCCTGAGCATAAGTTAAATCGTTTCGCAGCCCAGTACCGTCCCGATGTCGACAATGGTAATAAGATTGCATTGCAGGACGCGCCTACCGTGGACAGTCGTTTTGTAAAAAAACCCCACAGTTACTTTTCCGGGGCCGGCGGTATGGTCTCTACCGCCGCCGACTATGTGCGTTTTCAGCAGATGATGCTGAACGGAGGTGAGCTAGAGGGGGTACGCCTATTGGGCAAAAAAACGGTGCAGCAGATGTTTAAAAATCACACCGGTGATTTACCTATTTGGCTGCGTGGCCCCGGCAACGGGTTTGGTCTGGGTTATTCGGTAGTGACCGATAGCGGTGCCGCGCAGACCTCCCAAACCGAAGGTTCGGTGAGCTGGGGTGGAGCCTACAATACTATCTTTTGGATAGATCCAGAGGAAGAGTTGGTGGCGGTGTTTATGAGTCAGCTGCGCCCTTATACTCATCTAAACGTGCGAGCGGACTTTATATCGACCGTCAACCAGGCGATTGTCGATTAAGTAGCCACTGCGCGCTGGGCTTATAACTTTAAGGAAAATACGATGACGGCGAAAGGCGAATAGTGGTATTGCGCGGTGCAGGGCGGGTATTTGTGCCGGGTTGGACTTAAAAGCGCCTCGCAGTGGTGAGCGCACGCCTACCTAGGCACTAAAGCGGCAAACTACTAGTTAAGATATTTACAAGGCGATGCGTAAATGTCCGCAGCTTATTATTTCACTGATCAAGGGCGCCGACTGTGGCGGTGGCTTTTCCCTGGCACTGGCCTCGGATATATGCATTCTCAGAACCAGCGCTAGTCTACCCGGGCTATTGCTCTAACCGATTGCGACATGGGCTCTAGTTATTTTCTATCGCGGTTGGTAGGAAACTCGTTGGCCTCGGAGTTATTGTTAACAGGTCGATTTATTAAGGCTGATAAGGCACTGCAATACCGATGGCTGTCCAAGGTAGTCGCGGATGAGGAGCTGGACGGTGACGCCGATGAATTTAGTCGACGGCGGCAACAATATCAGGACTAGGCGCTTCGCAGACAGTATTGTTTACGTTAACTGAAAGCGTCAATAACGGTTGTGGCGGCCATGGTTAGACACTGTACACTTTTTGTTGCCGCGGCAGTCTACGGGGTTTGATGGGGATGCTGCCATTGCTCACTGGTCATTAGTCAAAGCTCGGGCTAACCGTAGGCTAGCTCTAACATTTCTCGCACGCCTTGTATTTGGAAACCCCAATATATCACCGCAAAACCAATAACACTGGCGCTCGCTACCAGGGCGGCTAACTGTGAGTCTTTCAGTTGTTGCTCACTGTGCTTGTCACTCATGCTCTACTCTCTCGTCGTATCTTTTAATTAGTATTTCACAATTAATGGATGGCTATTAATGGTAGTTTTAAGCAAACCCTATCCAGCGGCCGGCGGCGGCTACGGTAAACCAAATCAGTAGCGAGGACACGGCAATACATCTCTTGACAGTGGGGCTAATGCTGTCCAAATCTTGACGTAGCAGCGGCCGGCGAATAAAAAAGGCGAACAAAATACCCGCACTCAATACCAGCATCTTATAGAAAAATACTTCCAGATAGTAGATTTTCATCGCTACCCCGCAGGCCATAAAAACACCGGTGAATAGCACTACTATCAGCGCGATTACAAACAGCCTGTGACTCTTGTCGATAACTGTTCTGGCGGGCACTTCGGTCAGCAGTAGGCCTACCAAGCGCCCTTCGCTGACCAATACTGCGCCACCCAGCAGCGCCATGGCCAATAGGTGGATAGCTTCAATAACAGCGAAGGCTGCGCCCCAGGTTTTTCCGATTACGCCGAATAGGGTGGTTTCCATCCAACCGAAAAAGGGCAGTAGCCCCTCCCAGGCACTCAGCCGTAAGGTGGTAAATGAGAATGCCAGGGCCACTGCAATCACCAGTGAAGTGAGTAGGGTGCGCCGGTAAGCTACTATGGATGTGGACATGCTGTACTCCTTGAATCTTTACTTTATACGAATGGCCTAATAACAAATAACTGACAATTAACCCACAGCCAGTAGTCGTTTGGGTGTGGTCAAAATTGTGTTTGACCGTCGACACAGCCCGCCAGCGCGCTGAAAAACGGTTCTGGGTTGTGTTTGCAATCGAACCAGTCATAGGCGATAAAGCGACCACAAATGGCGATGACTATCCAAAAAACAATGGACAAGATTGCCCCAACCCGAATATTCAACGGCGCTTTAGCGTCGTTGTCCCAGCTGTTGACTGAGGCGGTCATACGTCGATGAAATAAATAGGCATTAATAGCCGCGGCTACCAGTAATACCACCTTGATGCGAAACCATAGGCTCTGGGAGGAGCGCACTGGTATTGCATAAAATAGTAAGATACCGGTGATAAACATGATGACAAACCCGATCAACATCGGCGTAGTCAGACCGTTGGCAATCTTTGATGCCGGCACTTCAGGTAGGGCATAACCGAGCATACGCAGGTCGATAATAAACAACATACCTAGGCACAACATTAGCGTGAGTACATGGGTGGCCTCGATCCAGTTGTACAGGTAAAAGGATTCGTGGATCGCGGTGCTCGACGGCATCGCGTCCAGCCACAGGGCAAATTCGTAAATAACTTCATTTAACACGGTTTAAACTCTCCATTGAAAACGGTTAAAACACCCCGAGGTGTTGCTTGTTGCATCGACCTTCACAGCTCTAGAAGCTGCGGCGGGTCGCCAATTATTCTGTGCAGTTGGTCCAGCTATAGTGCTTTTAGTTGGGCTAGCTGGGTGCGCTACTTATGGACTAATACGCCTTCAAACATAGCCTGTTACAGCTCACGGCGGATTTCGTGACCGCCGCGAAACTCGATGGCATACGGATAGAAGCCCTGGCTGCGCAGCCGAATACGAATGTCTGTACTGCTGCGGTTCTGCCAGTACCAGCCGTGAATACCGGCAAAGGGTGCCCGATAGCTACCTTGGCGGTGCTCTGCCCGTCCCTTGGCAAAGGTTTGGGCAAATCCCGGCGCTGCGCCGTCTGGTTCGCTGTGCATCTCGTAGAGAACGGCACCGTTCCCCTGCCAGCTATAGATGATCGCCGCGCCCTGCTCAAGTCGGTACTTGTATTCTAGTGACTCGAAGGGGGCCAGTTGGAATTCGAATGTGTCGCTTTTCCAGGGAGCCGTTTGCACTTGCAGGGCGGTGTTTTGTTGCTCGGACAACCCCAGTAGGCCCATGGCCTCGCCGCTGCCCAAGGGGTCATAGCCGTATTCTGCCGGTAGCACCACCAACAGTAGAATCAATGCGGCAGAGATCGTTGCCAGGGCGCAGGCTGCCAGTAGACGTTTGGGGTTGGTATCAGTCATAGCAATAAATACCCGGTAAACTGGTGAGCAAACAAAACCATGCCGGCACACAACAGTAGACTATTAACGGCAAAGGCGTGTTTGGCGAAACTGGCCTGACTGCGCCACAACAGTAGCAGTGAAAAAATAACCGCCAGCGCCAGTACTTGGCCCAGCTCTACGCCAATGTTGAAACTTAGCAGATTGATCACTCGCCCGTCCTGGGAGGCCATATAGTCTTGCAATTTAGTGGCCAGACCAAGGCCGTGGAACAGTCCAAATACCATAACAGCCACCCGGGTGTCGGGCTTGAAGCGTCCTAACGCGGCAAAACCATTCATATTTTCGAAGGCTTTATAGACAATAGACAGGCCAATAATTGCGTCGACTAACTGACTGCTGAGCTGCCAGTTGGCCAGCACTCCCAGTAATAAGGTAATACTGTGGCCGACGGTAAATAAGGTGATGTATAAAAAAATATCTCGCGGCCGGTACAAAAAAAAGATGACCGCGGCGAGAAACAGCAGATGATCGTAACCGGTAAACATATGTTTGGCGCCCAGGTACATAAACGGTCCCGGTGCCGGGCCCTGTAAGCTTTTTACAAACTGGGCGTTGTCAGCGGAGAGATCGTGGCCAAAGGCTAGTGCGGTGCAGCAACTCAGCGCTAACAAGACGGCTAGTTTTATCACCAGCGTCGCCGCTATGGTTTAATGTATTGGCTATGGCAGGCCAGACACACTTGATAAATTTGGCCGCCGGCGGCAAACAGCGCCTCGCCATCTTGTTTTTGCGCCGCTTCTAGGGCGACGGTTCCCGCCTCAACCAGACCACCGGCATACTCCAGCCAATCGTCTCCAGCGGCCCGGGAGGGCATCATCAACAAGTTGCCGGATTCGGCCACCACGGCTGCTGCGTTGACAACTTTTTGCCAGCTTTCGACCGTGGTAGGAGTGAGATCCTGTTCGCCCTGCGCGGTAATGATAAATCCGGCGGAATGCCAAATAACGTCCGCCGCTGGCTCCAGAATCCACAACATGGTTTGGTGTATATCAGTGACGCCACGGTATTGTGTCGCGGGGGCCTCTTTTTGCGCGCAGCCGACGGTGAGTAGGGCTGCCACGACAGCGACGATCGTCAATAACTTGTGCATAAACGCTCTTTCTAGATGCTGGCAGCAGCTGTGCTGCGAAGGATTTGGGTGAAGCCATTAGTATACGGCATTGCCATTCAAATGCAGCAATGTTACCAAATAGTCACTTCACTCTGGGCGATAGAAAAACGCTGCTCGAACCGATATGATCTAGCGGGGCGCCGGCAGCATGACGGCAAAAAACAGGGGTGCTTGTTAGGGCACCGCGGTCGCCTTGTCTGTCGATTCCCACTGCAGCTGCAGTGGCTTTGTGCCGTGGTTTACATCGGTAAGCTTTCGAACAATCTTGCGAGGTGAGTTAATGAGTGAGTTGAAACAACAAAAACAAATTTGGTTGGATCAGGTGGTCGAAGACATTCTTGATCCAGATATGGCGATTATCGACCCTCACCACCATCTATGGTATGGCCGCGGCGGTGACTATCTAGTAGAGGATCTACGCGCTGACACCGGCTCCGGGCACAATGTGCAGAAAACCGTTTTTATCGAGTGTGGGGCAGAATATAGAACCGAGGGTCCGGCGCACTTAATGCCTTTGGGTGAAACGGAATTTGTGGTAACCCAGGCAAAACGTAGTGAGGACTATGCTCGGGAACGCGGCGGCGCAGTAATCGCCGGTATTGTCGGTACCACAGACCTGCGTCTGGACAGTGCGGAGGAAGTATTGCAGGCACATATCGATATTGGTGGGGGGCGCTTTAAAGGTATTCGCCAGGCCCTGGCCTGCGCCGAACACCCCGAAGCGCTGCTGATTGCCGGTAGTGCGCCGGCGGGATTATCAACCGACTCAAACTTTCGCGCAGGGGTTAAACTACTGGGCAAGATGGGGCTGAGTTACGACTCCTGGCACTATCACTACCAGAATCAGGAATTTGCCGAACTGGCCCGCTTTGCCGGCGATACCACCATGGTATTGGATCACTTTGGCACGCCATTGGGCGTGGGTCCCTATGCGTCTCAGTCGAAGGAAATATTCGAACAGTGGAAAAAAGATATTCGGGCCATCGCCGATTGCAAAAATGTGTTTGCCAAACTCGGTGGCCTGGCGATGCCAGACAACGGTTATGGTTGGCACGAGGGATTGATACCGCCAAGCTCCGACGAATTTTGTGCAGCGCAACGGGAGTGGTACCTATACACTATCGATTGTTTTGGCCCCGAGCGCTGTATGATGGAAAGCAATTTCCCGGTCGATAGAATGTCGCTGTCGTACCCTGTTTTATACAATGGCTTAAAGAAGATAGTCGCGGATTTCTCCCGTGCCGACAAAGAACAGATGTTTTACGGTACCGCGGCGGCGGTTTACAAACTCTAATTGCTGATTAGTGCCGGTTGGAATAACGTACATTATGGACATATTTGCTGAGGGATTGTCGTTTCCAGAGGCGCCGCGCTGGCGTGAGGGTTATCTGTATTACTCGGATTTCTATCGGCATGTGGTTGAGCGCATCGATGCGAATGGCGTGGTTGAGCAGGTGGCTAGGGTAGAGCAACAGCCCTCGGGTTTAGGCTGGCTGCCAGATGGTCGTATGCTGGTGGTTTCGATGCTTGATCGCCGTATATTGTGCCAGCAACCTGGTGGTGAGCTGGTGCCCTATGCGGACTTGTCTAATATCGCCACGTGGCACTGCAATGATATGCTAGTAGACGACCGGGGTAGGGCCTATGTTGGCCATTTTGGCTTTAATACCCACGCCGATCCGGTGCAGGTGACAACGGCGCAGCTGGTGCGGGTGGACCCAGGTGGCGCGGTGCAGGTAGTTGCGCGGGACTTACAGTTCCCCAACGGTACGATTGTATGCGACGGCGGTGTCACTTTGGTAGTAGCTGAAACCCGGGGCAGTTGTCTGACCGCTTTTGATATTGACACCGATGGCGGGCTCAGTGGGCGGCGCTGCTGGGCATCGTTGCCAGGCCACGCCCCTGACGGTATCTGCCTCGACGCCGAGGGTTTGATTTGGGTGGCCGATCCCCGGGGGCACTGTGTTATCAGGGTGCGCGAGGGCGGGCATGTTGTTCAGCGCATTGATACAGGCCGCCCGGTGTACGCCTGCGCCCTCGGTGGGCCGAATATGGATAGGCTCTATGTCTGTACCGCCGCCGGCTCTGGGCCCCAGGCCAAAGCTAGCCGCGAGGGCCGTATCGAATGTTGTTCCGTCCAGGTTCCAGGGCTGCCGAGTTAACAACTGCAGTGGCTAATACTTTGTGTAGATTCAAACGTTCTTAACAACAACAACAGCAGCTAGCTCTGTTGATTAATGCGCATTACATTATCGCGCTCAATACTATTGCCGAGGTTTACGCCGGAGCCCGCTTCGGACTAACAATGACACTCTCTACAGCCCTACTGTTCGCCCTCGGCGCGCTGCTGCTAAACGGCCTATTCGAACTGGTTTACCGCCTGGCTCACCGTGGTGACATGCATGAAAACAGCTATATGGTGGTGCAAACCGGCACGGTGTTCGTGTGTCTTTTGGTATTGAGCAGCAGCGGCATTGGTTTTGAGTTAACTCCAACACTGTTTTTACTGGGTATTGTGGCGGGGATTAACGGTTGGATTACCGGCTGGACGTATTTGTATGCCATGGGCCGGGGGCCAGTGGCAGTCACGTCGGCGGTGCGCAAGCTTGGCTTTGTCGTCACGGCGCTGTTGGCGGTATTCTTTCTCGATGAATCACTCAGTAGCGAGCGTATTATCGCCCTCGCAGTAGCAGCGTTGGCGCTTGTTGTTATGGCCTGGTCTCCCGATGCTGACCACCGGCCTCATCCGGTGGTGTTTATCAGCCTGTTCACCGCTGGCCTAATGACCTTTTTCCACAAGCTGGCGGCGATTAGTGGTGTCTCTGTTACCGCCTTTTTAATGGTGCAAGCGGGCACTGCTCACCTGACCTCGCATATCGCCTGTCTGCGTGGTGATGGTTATCGTTACCGGCGCCAGCTCAGCAGCTACGCATTACTGACCGGCGTTGTTATAGCGCTGATGATGACGTTCAGTATGTATGCCCTGCGCAACGGCGATGCGGTGGTGATCGCGCCGATCTTACAGTTGGGCTTTCTGGTGACCGCGCCGCTGAGCTTTTGGCTATTTCGCGAACAGGTCACTGCGCGCAAGTTGCTGGGCTTGGGTGTGGGTGCTGCGGCTATTGTTATGTTCGCTCAAGGCCAGTAATAACAGTGCCTTAGTCGTTGAGGCTCTCAATATAGGCGCCAAGCCCTAGCGCCTTTGCAGGTAATTAGTTGGCCGAGGGGGCACTTGATTGCCGTTGGTGGACGCATGGGGCGACTTAAACAGCTTCGCTGACTAGATTTCCGGCAATAATGAGGGCAATGCCATGAATGTCACCGAATACCGGTTTTACCGCAGTATACTAAACCTGTCTAAGTCCCTTTATTAGTTTGAACTTAGGCTGATTTTGATAGTGTCGCAGACTACGTTTATACTGCGAGCCCAATTCAGATGTTGCGGATTGGGGGTTGCGACAGTGCCCTAGAAGTAATGGCACCAGCTGACAACAGCCATCGATTAATGTGGCAAAAAAGCGAGCGCGGATTTTAACGCGCATAAAAAGCGGTGACGAATTTCAATAGACTTTAATAAGCGAGAACGAATTATGAATATGACTGTAAATAGCCTTTTTTCCGTTGCCGGAAAAACCGCCCTGGTAACCGGTGGTTCTCGGGGTATTGGCGAGATGATTGCCGCGGGCTTGTTGAGCAACGGTGTAAAAGTGTATATAAGCTCCCGCAAAGCAGATGTCTGTAACGAAACTGCCCGCCGTTTAAACGAGAGCTATGATGGTGAGTGTATATCTGTGCCGGCAGACCTGTCCAAGATGGAGGGGATTGAGGCCCTGGCAAACGAGTTAAAAAGCCGTGAAGACAAAATCGATATTCTGGTTAACAACGCCGGCGTATCCTGGGGTGCGCCGCTCGAAGAATTTCCAGAAATGGGCTGGGACAAGGTGATGGACACCAATGTGAAGGGAGTATTCTTTCTCACTCAAAAGTTGTTGCCGCTACTGCGCAGCTCCGCCAGTGCCGAAGATCCAGCCCGAGTGATCAATATTGGCTCCATCGACGGTATTAAATCATCAATATTTGACGCCTTTTCCTACGGAGCGTCTAAGGCAGCGGTGCATCACTTGACTCGGTTTATGGCCAGCCATTTGACTAAGGAAAACATCCTCTTCAATAACATCGCGCCGGGTCCTTTTCCCACTTGGATGCTCAGTACCGGTGTCGGTTTTGGCGGCGAAACCGACGGTGTCGATTGGGACAAAGTGGGTAAAGGCAACCCTACTGGTCGGGTGGGTACGCCGGAGGATATCGCCGGTTTGACTATCTTCTTGTGCTCCAGAGCTGGCGCTTTTGTTGTCGGTGAGACTATTGCGCTTGATGGCGGTGTTGTTGCAACGTCTTAGAGCAGAGCGTCTCTGCCCCCGGCGATATGTCCGGGGGCGATCTGGGCTGCAGTCGTTTGTTCCTGCGAGCGGCACTCTTGGTCCGCGGCGTTGTCAGACTAATCGCGCTGCAGTGGCAGTACAAGGCAGCATCGATTGGCAGTACCAGAAAAAATAATTTGGATGTGTAACATGAGTTAAAGCTGTCAATGAATACTTTGGCAGTACTATTTGAGTATCTTTTTCGCATACAGAATCTGTTGACAATAATTTAGGAGATTTCATTTGAAAAACGCGGCCACCGTTATGTTACTAGCTGCAGTTATTGCACTTGTGTCAGCATGCCAGTTGCAGGTTGAAGAGGCGTTTGCTACAAGTCCTGCCGAGTCTATTGATAAACCCTTGTCCGATGGCGTAGTTGCTGATTCAACAGAGGGCGTGGAATTACTCGAAGCTGTTACCACCGCACCGGGAAAAACGATCATCCCCTATAAAAAATATCAGCTGGCCAACGGCCTGACCGTGATACTACATCAAGACGACTCCGACCCACTGGTACATGTTGATATCACCTACCATGTCGGCTCCGCTAGAGAAGAAGTGGGCAAGTCTGGCTTCGCTCATTTTTTTGAACATATGATGTTTCAGGGTTCCGAGCATGTCGCCGATGAGCAGCATTTCAAGTTGATAACCGAGGCCGGCGGTACCATGAACGGGTCGACCAGTGCCGATCGCACGAATTATTATCAGACCGTACCTGCCAACCAATTGGAAAAAGTACTGTGGCTAGAGTCAGACCGTATGGGCTATTTACTGGAAGCGGTCACCCAAGAAAAATTTGAAGTCCAGCGTGAAACTGTTAAAAACGAACGTGGTCAGCGTGTTGATAACAGGCCCTACGGTCGTCTCAACGAGCGTATTGCCGCGGCGCTATACCCCGCGGGACATCCTTATTCTTGGCCTACTATCGGATTTTTGGAAGACTTAAACCGAGTCAACGTTAATGACTTAAAAGCCTTTTTCCTGCGTTGGTACGGTCCTAATAACGCCACATTGACCATTGGTGGCGACATCGATGAAACCCAGACCTTGGCACTGGTCAGCAAGTACTTCGCAGCTATTCCTCGGGGGCCGGCGGTAACAAGGGCCGAGAAACCGCTGACCACGTTAGACAGTGATCGCTATATTTCGCTGCAAGATAATGTGAACTTACCGTTGCTCTATATCACCTTTCCCACCGTCCACGCACGGCACCCCGACGAGGCGCCGCTGGATGTACTGTCCAATATTTTGGGTGGAGGGAAAACCTCGCTGCTCTACAAAAATTTAGTAAAGAGCCAAGTGGCGGTACAAGCCGGTGCCAGCCACCCCTGTTCGGAGTTGGCCTGTAGCTTTAGCTTGTTTGCACTACCACACCCCGCTTCGGGGAAAAGTATGAAAGATGTTGAAAACGTTATTCGCGACTCGCTGATAGAATTTGAAAGCCGCGGTGTCGAAGACGATGATCTGCTCAAGATTAAGGCGCAGATGGAGGTGGGTTTCATTTTCGGTTTACAAAGCGTTAGCGGGAAAGTGAGTCAGCTGGCCTCCAATCAGATATTAACGGGTAATCCCAATTACATCGAACAAGACCTAGCCCGCTATAATAACGTGAGCAAAGACGACGTAATGCGTGTTTATGAGCGTTACATAAAAAATAGTCACGCTGTTGTGATGAGTGTCGTGCCCAATGGCAAAATAGGGATGGCCGCTGCGGCGGACAATTATCAACCTGCTCCGCGGGTCGTTGAACAGGGCCAGTCGACCAGTTCCGCTGACACTTTGCAATTGCGAACGGCCGCCGATACCTTTGATCGCACAGTGATTCCCACCGCTGCTGCCAACAAACCGGTTTCGGTACCTGCCATGTGGCGCGGCGATTTGTCTAACGGTATTGAGGTATTGGGTAGTCAGAGTTTGGAGACAGCCACCACATCGCTGTTGCTCAAAATCCCTGCAGGCCACTATTTTGATAGTCCGAAACTCCCAGGTACTGCGGCCATGGTCGCGGCTATGATGATGGAGGCAACCAGCGAGCGCAGTAGCGAGGACATGGCCAAGGCGATGGAAAAACTGGGCAGCACTATTACCATCGGTGCCGGTAATCGCTATATCACCGTTAATATTAATACACTGACAAAAAATATTACGCCGACGCTGCAGCTGCTCAAAGAAAAATTGTTACAACCCGCTTTCGATGACAGGGATTTTGTCCGCGTGAAAAGCAATGTTATTGAAGGCATCCGCAATGCCAGAAAAGATGCGGGCTATCTTGCTAGTACCGCTTATAGGCAGCTACTGCACGCCGACAACATCGCTGCGAGTCCCTCTGGCGGAACCGAGCAGTCGCTTGCGCTGCTATCGTTGGCAGACGTCAAAGAGTTCTATCGGCGCCACTTCAAACCGGCGGGGGGGCAGTTGATTGCAGTGTCTGATCTTGGTGAAAAAGCTCTGCGCAAAAAACTGGCAGTGCTGGACAGCTGGAAAGGGCAGGGGCCGTCTTTGGTCTTAGAATTGGCAATGCCGACCAGCAAGCCTGGCACCGTGTATTTAGTCGACAAAGCCGGCGCCGCCCAATCCGCTATTCGCATCGGCAAACGCTCCCTCAAGCAGGATGTTACCGGTGAGTACTATCGCGCTTATTTAATGAACTTTGCTCTGGGCGGGGCCTTTAATAGTCGCATCAATATCAATTTGCGGGAGGACAAGGGTTACACTTACGGTGCTAGGTCGGGCTTTAATGGAAGTAAGCTCAGCGGTAGCTTCACCGCTAGTGCCGAGGTGCGGGCCGGTGTTACCGATAAGTCGATTATTGAGTTTATCAAAGAGCTGAACAACTACGCGGAGTCGGGTATTAGCGCCGAGGAGCTACAGTTTATGCGCCGGGCTATTAACCAGAAAGACGCACTGCAGTACGAGACACCGGCGGCCAAACTACGTTTTTTGGCGCAGATTCTCGAGCACGATTTAACCCCGGCCTTTGTCAAAGAGCGGCAGGAAATAGTAGATTCCATTAGCATGGGCGAAATCAATGCGCTGGCTAAAAAACACTTGAACACTAAAGATATGTTTATATTGGTAGTGGGTGATGCAAAAGTGCTAAAACCACAACTGGAGGCCTTGGGGTACCCGGTAGAAATTTACGAAATTTAACCCGCTAGCAATTTTTTGGTATTGACAAACGGCCTCTTGGGGCCGTTTTACGTTCAGCTGTATGCGCGCCGCTATACCCTCTTAAACGAATCATTTTCTGCTAGCCCCAACAAATTTTTGGTGTTCGCTGTGGCGATGGAATAGATTCCGGTATTGCTGCAATGTAGTGGTGGCTATAGTTTGTATCTACGGTAACGAAGGGAAGGTCTTTTTTACAGGGGGCAAAACTCTATTTGAATAGCCGCAGGCTGTTGGTCATCAGGAGCGGTCACAATGCTATTGTGGAAGCGATGCAAAACTACTACAGACACCACGCCGGTTTTGTCCAGGCGACAGTCGACGTTGCGCGCAATTTAATCGGCACTGTGCTGGAGATGGCGCAATGATAGCGTATTGTCGATTGTGGTATTCCTATCCTATCTGCTTCGTAGCAAAAATACCGACTGTATCACAGTGGCAGACGATGTTGGTTCTCTTAGAAAATGAAATATTCCCGTTCAATTTTAACCGCGACGGTGTTAGTTTTGATTGCGGCCGAAATTATCTCGTATAGCATGAAACTATGGTGTCTTAGATGTGCAAGAAACAGGCCTGGCCGATCTGGCTGGGTAGTCACGCTAACTATACTAATAAGGTAATTCCTTAGCGTAATGTAAACAATTTTTATAAGCTCGTTTAATTATTTAGTCTAATCGTTTTTTCGGCGTAAACTTTACTAGTGCCATTCTTTTTCCCGAAAGAGAATATTGCCAGCGGTAGCTGGTTTGATGTAATTAATTCAATTAATTGGTGGCGGTTGTGCGTCTATTTTATTTACGTTTTTGTACTGTGGTCCTGCTATTACTTTTAACACTAACATCAGAGGCGGCTCTTTTTGATCCTTGCAGGTCAGACGGGACTTTAAAGTCTTGGTCTGTGAAAAAGGGTTACTCCACTGAGCTGTGCTCCTATCCCGTAGGCTCTTCTGACCGAATGGTTGATCGCAATGCCTGTAAGTCCGATGGCGCGTTGCAAGGCTGGGCGACAAAAGCTGGATATACGGCTGAAATTTGTTGGTATAAAACAGTTACGGCGTTGTTTGACCCTTGCAACGCAAAGGGTACCTTGAAGTATTGGGCTGTTAAAAGAGAGTATTCGCAGCAGCGCTGTTTACTGCCATCAAATTCACCTGATAGATTAGTCGAGAGAAAGGCTTGTAAGGCAGCAGGCTCGTTGCAGGGTTGGGCTATAAAGGTGGGCTATGCGACTGATATATGTGGTAGCGAGCAGGTGATTGCTCAGATGCCTCAACCTGTTGAAACTTCACCTGAGCCTGTGGTTGAGCCTATACCAGACCCAGAGCCCATCGTAATAGCTGCACCAGACCCGGAGCCGGTCGTTGCAGAACCGGTCGTAGACGTTATACCTGACCCAGAACCGGTCGTAGAAGTTATACCTGACCCGGAACCGGTCGTAGACGTTATACCTGACCCGGAACCGGTCGTAGAAGTAATACCTGACCCAGAACCGGTCGTAGAAGTAATACCTGACCCAGAACCGGTCGTAGAAGTTATACCTGACCCAGAACCGGTCGTAGACGTTATACCTGACCCGGAACCGGTCGTAGAAGTTATACCTGACCCAGAGCCGATCGTTGAGTCTATACCTGACCCAGAACCGATCGTTGAGTCTATAGCTGACCCAGAGCCGATCGTTGAGTCTATACCTGACCCAGAGCCGATCGTTGAGTCTATACCTGACCCAGAGCCGATCGTTGAGTCTATACCCGATCCAGAACCGATCGTAGAAGTTATACCTGACGCAGAAATAATAGATGAACCTATTGCAGCCATTCCAAAAACAATTCAGTTGTCATGGGCTGCTCCTGTAACTCGAAAGAATGGTGATCCACTATTTGTCAGTGAAATTGCCGGTTATCAAATTCTTATGGTGGCTGAAAATTCTGGAAAAGACCAGGTTATTAATGTGGATGATTCCGCTGCAACCAGCTATACCGCTGTATCGTTAGCGAGTGATACCTATCATTTTTCAATCGTCACTATTGATGTGCAAGGTTTGACCAGTGCTATGTCTGATGTAGTATCAGTGACGGTCGAATGAATTATCAAGTCATTGTTATTCAATGATAGTGTTGGTTCGTTTTATACTGCCGAGACAATAAAGAGTGTAGGCGGTGGTTGGATCACAAACTTCATTACTGTTAGGTGACGTCCTCTGGGGGGATAGATGCAGGGTGTTGAGGAGGCTGGGAGTTAATCCCCTCAGCCGTTCGTTTAGGATGACACCCAATATATTGCCTCTTCACGGGTCCTGAATACATTGGTTGCAGCTTTGCTTTTGTCCGCGAGGTACGTCGTCAGCATCCTACTTAAACCGTATTGTAGATCTTGGGGTGCGACAATCGCGAATCGCATTGGCAAAGTAGTCAATGAATGTTTTTTCCCTGTACTCACAGCCATTTGCCTTATGTCATCATTGGTAAGTGCGTCTGTTATGAGATCCGAATTGTCTGTGATGAGAGGTTTTCCAGGTAGCCAACGCTCATGTAAAAGCACGGCATCTAGCAGTTCGTTAAAGGTTTCGGCCTTAGCAATGCCAGTTGTAGTTACCAGGCAGTAATTCTCAATAAACTCGATCATGAATTTCATTTTACTCCCTGTCGTCTAACGCCGCCAAGATAAAGGGGTCGAGTTATCGCGTCCAGCCCAATGGGCGAATGCTGAGTACCTTGGTTAGATGTTTATTACGACGACAAATAATAAAGATTGTGAGATAAATTAACTGTCTACAAAAAATGTATGTCTATGTTCCGTACGGGGTAATTACGGGATAGTTACGGGGTAGTAATGATGATTGAAGCGAACTGTCTCGGCGAATAGAAAAATCGTCACTGTTGATGGACGTTGCTAACAATACAGTTAAATGGTGTTTTTTTCTATCACCCATATGGGTGATATTTATTGAAATCGTGACATGGTTGCTTGATGGAGGCCAAGCTTCCGACGGATAGTCAGGAAGGGATGCATTCACAGTGCGATTGGCTTTTCCATTACGCGAACTGCGTGGTTTTGTGGCAATCAGTTTTGGATTGCTTAGCCGAAAGTAGGTACATATACCTATGCATACGTATATGTACACCTATAGCTTTGTGGTAGTGTGGTAAATCATTTCCAATTAAAGGGTTCGATTTTGAGTTACCAGATAAGCTGGGAGAAACACGGGGTTGTACAGAAATTTTATGACTTCATTTCGGCTGCAGAGCTCGTCTCATGCAATGAAGATATCTACGGGGATAGTCGTTTTGACTCAATACATTATCAAATACTTGATTTGATCGATGTTAGGGCCGCAGAAACAAGCGATACTACTGAAGCTCTACGGGTGGTCCAGAGAGTCGCCGCTATTGACAGCGCAGCAGCAAAGACTAACCCAAATGTAAAGATTGCGGTCGTCGCCCGCCTTGAGTCATTAGGAAGTCTGGCAAGTCTTTATTCTTCAGAGCTAGCTGATTCTCCTTGGGTTTGTGAGATATTTGAAACTGTTGCGGCTGCAAGACAGTGGCTGGGAGCAGCGCCTTAAAGAAGTCCCGTCGGCTAGCAATGTGTTTTTGATCTGTTAATAATGATCCCAAAATCGCAGAGTATAAAAATGGCGGCAGTATCCGCCATGTCATCGAAGCTAACGGTAGTAAATTAACCTGTCATAGTTATGTGGTGGTACCGGTTACTTTCGACGTATTCTGGGCGATGAACTGGCGCAGTTGCTCGAAAATAGAGCGGTCTTTAATGTGACCGTTTCTACATTGGGTGCAGGCTAAGGCTTGTTGTTTTTAGCAGCTATTCAGAAAACGAACAGTCAGATCGTCGCAATCTTGCTTTCTAAGAGGCATAGCTGCTTTCAATAAGGTATGGGTGTCGAGTGAGTTAATGTTCTATTCACCAGTAGACAAGCCATAGTGTTCGAAAATCGAGCTAATTCGGCCGTTTTCCTTCATGTCAGCTAACGCCCTTTTTATTGATGCCGAATATTCAGAAAAACCCTTACCTATGTAAGGGTATGCTTTAAAATCTGCCTGCTCGATATGCTGGATGGAGTATTTTTCAACGTCCTCTACACTTAATTCGAGAATAATAACTTGCTCCGATCCGATATACATATCGACGTCGCCTCTTAGTAGTTTCCTAAGACCATACTCCCAATGGATCGATTCAATGACTGCGCTATCTCCTAGTAAAGACGTAAGCATATTTTTATATCCATCGAACCCTTGTTGATAGGCTACTTTGTGATTTTTGTTTACTAGGTCTTTTAATATCAAATTCGGTTGGTCAGTTTTTCTGGTAAAGGCAATAGTTTTAGTCGTAAATAGTTCAATATCAATGCGATCCAGTCGCTATTGAAAGTGAGCGTGTTCTAAATGCCTAGCCGCTTCACCAACAATGGTCTCATCCATTCTCATTTCACTACAGGTTTTGGCACGCAGGGGCTGGATTGAAAAGCAAATCCCATTTGGGCGAATACTTTGTTGTAAACGTCATGAACAGCAGAATACATTTTACTGTCTTTTTTTGCGGCGAAATAAAACTTAGCAATGTCATTTGAACTTGCACAGGGAGGAAAAATTAAGAATATGGCGGTGAAAAAAGCAACGAGTTTATCAGCTGCTATCATAATGAATGCTCCAGATAAAACTGTTCCAGCATAACAGGAATTGACGCCTATTCGCCTTAAACTACAATAGAAAGCAGGCTGTTTGCAATACTTGGTCAAGCCAATATAAGCCTGGTTGCGGCAAAAGCATCGAGTATAAAGCAATGCTTCGTCTGGTTTTCTCGCGTTGTGTATACCTCGCCAGGTGACCTACCCGACCTAAATTCCTTGGCTGACATTTATCATTGTCTACAATTACCTGGTCGAGTTGTCGCGACAGTGGCTGCACTGGTGAATGTGTTGTGAGTCACAAACATCCATCGCTCTTGATTTTTTGTAAGCTATTATTATTGAATGACTGTCTACATTGACCGACAACGATACTGGAACTACATTAACTATCCTGGAGCAATACAAGTCAGCCATATATACTCCATGAGGGAGAAAATATCATTGGCAGCAACCTTCTCTCATACTGCTCGATAGTTGTCATGGACGGGACGGGGCGGGACGGTACTTAAGATCATGAGCTATCAGGGGAGTATGAGCCAGAGGATACATGTCGAAGCCTGCTGCGAGTGTGACCGTACGGCTGCCCAGGTGCTGCCCGTTGCCGGCGACTAATGGGCCGGCGCTCCCAGTATTACGATAATTGATAGTGAGGCTGTGAGTTGTTTATCGTAGAGTATGGTGTTTATTAGGGAATTAAGCATAGCAGCGACAATTGTTAGGGGGTGGCTCGACATTGCTCCGTTTAGTCAGTTTGGAGCTGACGGTGATTTAGCAGTGGGCACGCACATGTGCCGCGCCTTGTTGTGCGCGGATAAGGGTAATGGTTAGTGCCGTGACGATTGCTACCTTTTACATAGGTGTATGTTCCGCCGCAGATCATTTCACATTATCTAAGGCGTATTTATGGATATTTTGTATTATCTTGAGCAGATTGATCTTCGTGCCCGGGCTAAACCCGATTTTTCGACGCTGTTTGCAAAGCCAGAGGTGTTGGCAAATTTGGTTAAGGATCTTAGCAAGCCCTTTGGGAAAACTGAATTTGATAAGGTCGTGGCACCGGAGTCTATGGGGTTTATTTTGGGTGCGGCGATGGCGCTGAAATTGAAAAAGGGTTTTGTTCCAATTCGTAAGAGTGGGAAATTGCCAACGGTTAAAAAGTATATTGTCAGACAGGGATTTACTGACTATGCGAAAGTAAAAAATGCATTTGAAATGAACAGAGATTTAATTGTGCCTGGAGAGAAGGTACTTATAGTCGACGATTGGATTGAAACCGGGGGGCAGATAAAAGCAATAGCGAAGTTGTTGGAGAAACAAGGTGCTGAAGTTGTAGGGGTTTCGCTACTGGGATTTAATAACAATGCTAAGTCAAAATCATTGGCAAATACCTACAATGTCAAAGCTATTTATGAGTATTGCGATGAGAGTGATCGAGACCTCAGCAAACGATTAGATGGGGGGCGGTGATGCTTGCTTAGCTCTCAGCGGTGGATAAATGAGGCAGACTAAACTTCGGTCAACGGCCAAGTTGGTATGAAATTTGTCGAAGGTACTGGCTGATATAACGACACCTACTGGCCTTTGTTAACGAGTTTGCCGTATGACTGTTTAGAATAAGGAGCTCTGGAGATTTCCCGCCAATCACTTCAACTTATCAATAGTCAGTGAGGGCTGTGGTAGCGGTGGGTCATATCGTTGTATGGCGTTGTCGGTTATAGGGTTTGTTTGAGAAGTCACGCTGAATTATATTGGAATGAAACTGCCCCCTACGATTGGACAATCACGTATTCAGTATCAGTACGCTAGTCGTGGCCAATTTTTCTGAGAACAGCGAAATTTGGCGGCTCATAAAATTCGAGGAATCCAAACGAGTTCTCATGTGCTTATTCTACTGAAGAGAAATCCAAGCCCTGAGGGTAGTGTGCCAGTAGCCCCGGTAGCTGTGCCAAACACTCGATTTTCGCCGTGGCACCGGTAAAGTCCTGAGCTTCGGTAAAGTCATTGTGTACCACTGCGCAGTCTATGCCGGCCGCCACAGCTGCCCGCAAGCCCCGGGCGGAGTCTTCTACCACTAGCGCCTGTTCCGGCGTTGCGCCAAATCGTTGTAGCGCGAGCAGATAGGGTTCGGGGTGGGGCTTTGAATGGCTGCAGTCTTCGTTGTCAATAACGAAGTCAAAATAGCGGGTGATGGTGCGCTGCGAGTGTATTAGTTCAAAGTCAGCACGTTTCGCGGTGGTTACTATGGCCAATTTATAGTGGGCGGATAGCTGCTCGAGTACCGGTACGACTCCGGGAATTGCAATGCTTTCACTGCGTAAAAAATCTCGGTAATAGCGATCTCGCTGCCGGCGCTTACCGATGATGGTTTGCTCGTCAACACCCGCTGCGCGCAACCGTTCCCAACAGGCAATGCCCGCGGCCATATCAACTAGATAGACCTGTAAGTCCAGCTCAAAGCCCAGTTCTGCTAAGGCCTTTTTGTTGGCGTTGTAATAGCCGTGTTCGGTATCGACCAACACCCCGTCGTGATCAAACAAAATGTATTTTTTTTCGCTCATCACCGAGCCAACTACAGTCAGGTTTTTGGATATGTTGTGGGCCGATGCGCCACGGGTAACGCGAGCACGCTGTCAGCAGTCGGCTGCTGTCGCTGATTGACAATGCGGATCATTATATACAGCGGCCTACACGGGTTTGTCGCCGATAATAGTAACCCGTTCGACCTGACGGGTGGCGGGCCAATAGTCGGATGCTGCATAGTGTTGGCAGGCGCGATTGTCCCAGAAAGCTATGGAGTTGTTGCGCCACTTAAAGCGGCACTGGTATTCTGGGTAGCTGGCCTGACGGTACAGCGTGGCCAGCAGCTGGTCGGACTGATCGGCCTCCATGCCGTTAATGGAGAGGGTGAAGGCGCCGTTGACGTAGAGGCTCTTGCGTCCGCTTTCCGGGTGAGTTCTCACAACTGGGTGGTCGGGGTTGGGGTATTTGTTATTCATCGCTTCAACTTCTTCCTCACTGGCGCCGCGTTTAATCATACCGGCCCGGAAGTGGGTGAAATCGTGGCGAGCGGTCTTGCCGTCTATTGCCTCCTTAATGTGCTCGGGCAGGCGCGCGTAGGCTGTTTCCATACAGGAAAATAAGGTGTCGCCGCCCATAACTGGCACCTCGATAGCGCGCAAAATAGAGCCCAGTGAAGGCTGCTGGCGCCAAGTGACATCGGAGTGCCAGCCGTTTTCCCGGCCCTTGGACTCTCTGTCGTGGCTGATGGCTAGCACCTCAGGGTAGCTGGGGTGACCGGCGCCAAAGGGGTGGATTTCTAATTCGCCAAAACGCCGGGCAAAAAGCAGGTGTTGTTCGGTACTGATAGCTTGGTCCTCAAAGAAAATCACTTTACGCGCCACCAATACCCGCCTGATAGCGTCGATAACCTCGTCGGACAAGTCCTCCCTCAGATCGACATTGTGAATGACTGTGCCGATGGCCGGGGATAGGTGCTCGATGTCGAAGGGTACATCGAGAATGGGTGGCTCCAGTCCAAAACCCTGTAATTTTTCCGCGGCGTATGTATTCATTATTATGCTCCCGGTATCGTGTGACAGCGCCGGTGTCAACCCGGCACTGTTATCCTAAATAAATGGTATTGAGGGCCAGCCCTATTCGAAAAGACATAGGTTCTTCGATCAACCCCCTCGCTCTTAGCTACCGTTGTTTAGCGCTATTTTTTCGATTAGTACAATGCTTCGCTAGCACTGTTCACACCAGTTTTGAGTCTTTGTCAGCCCAATACTTATCCCTTACCAGACGCTTGTACAGCTTGCCGGTGGGGTGGCGTGGCAGTTCCGGATCGAAGTCTACCGAGCGCGGGCATTTAATTTTGGTCAAACCCTGTTGGCAAAAGGCCAATAACTCAGCTTCCAGCTCGGGGCCAGCATCGGACCAGTCCGCGGGTTGCACCACCGCTTTGACTTCCTCACCAAACTCTTCGTTGGGCACTCCAAACACGGCCACATCGGCAACTTTAGGGTGCATGATTAGACGGTTTTCCGCCTCCTGGGGATAGATGTTTACGCCGCCAGATATAATCATAAATGCCTTGCGGTCGGTGAGGTATAAAAAGCCGTCTTCGTCCAGGCGGCCAATATCTCCCAGTGTGGTCCAACCTTTATGATGGGTAGATTCACGGGTTTTATCCGGGTCGTTGTGGTAGCTGAACTGGGGCCCATCGGCAAAATAAATGGTGCCGGCCTCTCCGGTAGGCACGTCAATACCGTTGTCATCGCAAATATGTACAACCCCCAGCAGCGACTTGCCGACGGTGCCTTTATGGGTAAGCCAATCCTCAGAATTAACGGTGCAAAAACCGTTGCCCTCGGAGCCGGCATAATATTCTTCGATGACTGGTCCCCACCACGCTATCATCTGCTCTTTGATGGGAATGGGGCAGGGAGCGGCGGCGTGAATGGCCACTTTTAGAGAGGATACATCGTACTGCAGCCGCGTGGCTTCAGGCAGTTTCAGCATTTTCACAAACATAGTGGGCACCCACTGGCTGTGGGTAATCTTGTGTCGCTCGATTAGGCGCAGGGCCTGCTCTTCATCAAACTCTTCCATAATAATACTGGTGCCACCGGCACCCAGGGTGCCCATGTTGTAGCGCAGTGGGGCGGCGTGATAAAGCGGGGCCGGCGACAGGTAAATAGTGTCGCTGGCGAAGCCGAACAGCATTTGCAGCAGCGACGGGGCCGGGTCGGTGATGGGAGTGTCTGGCAAGGTTAGACTAACGCCCTTGGGGCGGCCGGTAGTGCCGGAGGAATACAGCATATCGAGGCCAATGGCCTCGTCGGCAATAGTTTCTGCGGGCATGCTGTCGCGGGCTTGCTCGTAACTCTGATAGCCGGGGATGATACCCCCTACCATCAGCTTGTTGCTTACTTTGGGCATCAGGGTCAGCAGTTCGTCGGCGACAGTGGCCTTGGCGGTGGAGCTGATAAACAGTTTGGCGTCGCAGTCATTGACAATATATTCGGCCTCCACAGCGGTTAAACGAGAGCTAATCGCGGTGTAAATCAACCCAGAGCGGGCCGCCGCCATGCAAATTTCAAGAAACCGCGCATTATTTTCTAGGTAAAAGGCAATATGGTCGCCGCGTACCAATCCCAGCGAGCGAAATAGCTGAGCTGTTTGATTGCTGCGATCATTAAGTTCTCTGTAGCTTACCGTCTCGCCACTGCGGGCCATAATATAGGCAGGGTGGTCGGGTTGCTGTTTGGCTAGTTCGCCGATGTACATAAATACTCTCCAGGGCGTTGTTGCTGTTATTGATGTCGGGAATTAAATACTGGTTATTGTCGGCTGCTGGCAGCAGGCGGCTAATTTAGCATGAAGATTGTTAGCTCAGTATTAATTACTGGTTAGTATTGAGTGGCAACGGTTGTCAGCTTACAAGCTGCTGTTGGTACGCAACCATCGCGCTATTCACTAAGTTCCCAAATATTACAGACTTCGCGGTCTCGAGTCCAAAGTCGATTGAAAAAGAATAGACGGCGATAAGCTCGGGCCCAGATGGGAATAGGGCGAATAAGTGACTGTAGATCGCTGGCCGAAATTAAGTTGTTTATAGGTAATATTGCACAGCATAGCGTAGTGCCTGCCAACGCCGTATTTTGTCACCATCTTTGTATCGTCGTGGATTGCGGTTATAGTGGTTGCAGCGCTTATGTCGGTGGTGAAAACCCCGGCGTGTTCGACTGTCCAAGGCATTAATAAAATAAATAAACCTATTGAGGAGTCAGTTATGAATTTTGAATTTTCATCGGAACAGGCCATGTTGCGAGATCAGGCCCGGGGGTTGCTAGCTGAGCATTGCCCCCCCAGCGCTGTGCGTGCGGTCTTAGAAGGTGATGCGCCCTTTGATGCAGAGCTGTGGAAATTAGTTACGGAGATGGGCTGGACCGCCACAGTTATCCCCGAGCAATACGACGGGCTGGGACTGTCCTATCTGGAATTGGCGGTGATCGCCGAGGAAATGGGGCGGGCGATGGCACCGATTCCCTTCTCCTCTTCAGTGTATATGGCGACGGAGGCGGTTATGGCCGCCGGCTCCGACAGTCAAAAAGAACAGTGGTTGCCGCGTCTTGCCAGCGGCGAAATAATCGGCACTGTCGCGGTCGCCGAAGCAGCGGGCCAGGCTAGTGCCAAAGGGCTTACTACCGCCGTGAAAAATGGGGCTATTAACGGCACTAAAGTGCCGGTTATCGACGGTGACATTGCCAACTTTGCCATCGTCGTGGCTTCCTGTAACAGCGGTGACGGTGCCAGTCTCTATATTGTTGACCTTGGTGACAGTGCCATTGCGCGCAGCCAGGTGCCTACCATCGATCCCAGCCGGTCGCAGGCACGGATTGAGTTTAACGGCGCTGAGGCCGAGTTGCTGGGTGCCGAGGGCGAGGGCTGGAGTGTGCTGCAGCAGGTGTACAATCGCGCTGCGGTGCTATTTGCCTGGGAACAGGTGGGGGGCTCTGACGCCGCCCTAGAAATGGCCAAGGATTATGCCATGGGCCGAATTGCTTTTGGTCGGCCGATAGCCAGTTACCAGGCGATAAAACACAAGTTGGCCAATATGTACGTCAAAAATACCCTGGCTCGATCCAATGCGTATTATGGGGCTTGGGCATTGTCGACCGGTGATAGTCAGCTGTCGCTGGCCGCCGCCACTGCCCGAGTGGCGGGTATTCAAGCCTACTACTTCGCCTCCAAAGAAAATATTCAGACTCACGGGGGCATGGGTTATACCTGGGAGTTCGACTGTCAGTTTCACTACCGGCGAGCCAAATTATTGTCGCTTACCATCGGCAGTGAAGCCAGCTGGCAGGACAAACTGGTTACCGCACTCGAACACAACAACGCAGCCTAGGAGGACAATCATGGATTTTTACGATACCGCAGAAGAAGCAAGCTTTCGAGCGCAGGCGCAGGCTTTTCTCGAGGCCAATGTGCCCAGTGAGCAGGAAATGGAAGGACTGGACATCATCGCGGCGGCCAAGTTTTGGCAGCAACGAAAATTTGACCACGGCTGGGCTACGATTGGCTGGCCCAAGGAATATGGAGGCCGCGGCGCCACCGCTATCGAGAAGGTGATTCTCGGCCAGGAGGAAGGCAAGTATGATGTCGCTGCCAATATCTTTCAGATCGGTCAGGGCATGGCCGCGCCAACGTTAATGGCCTATGCCAGCGAGGAACAAAAAGCTCGCTATCTGCCTAAATTGTCCTCCGGTGAAGAAGTCTGGTGCCAGTTGTTCAGCGAACCTGCCGGTGGCTCCGATCTCGCCGCCCTGCGTACTAAGGCCGAGCGCGACGGCGACGACTGGGTGGTCAACGGGCAAAAAATATGGACCTCCGGCGCCCACTATTCAGACTTTGGTATTTTGGTCGTGCGCACCGACCCAGAGGTACCCAAACACCAGGGCCTCAGTTATTTCTTTGTCGATATGAAATCTGCTGGGGTGGAGATAAAGCCCATTAAGCAGATGTCCGGTGGCGCTAACTTTAACGAGGTGTATTTTACCGATGTACGTATTCCCGATGCTCAGCGCCTAGGTGAGGTTGGCCAGGGCTGGCAGGTAGCCTTGACCACATTAATGAATGAGCGCGCCACTATTGGCGGTGGCAGTCTGGCTGTGGGTGTCGAGTCGGTGATGAAGTTGGCTCAGCGCGTCAACATCGACGACCGACCTGCTATCGAAGACAAGCAGGTGCGGGCCAAGTTGGCGGACTGGCATGTGCAGGAGGCGGGATTAAAATATACCTCTTACCGCTCCTTGTCGGCACTGTCTCGCGGCGAAATTCCGGGGCCGGAAAATTCTATCGGTAAACTGGTTGGCGCGCCAAAGACGCAGGATATGGCTTCTTTTGCCATCGACTTGATGGAAAACAGCGGTGCCATGTGGGATCCAGAATTTGCCGAGGACGCGGGCGTATTTCAGGGGGCTTTTATGAGTATTCCCGGATTGAGAATTGCCGGCGGTACCGATGAAATTATGGCCAATATTATTGCTGAGCGGGTGCTGGGGCTGCCCCAAGAACCGAGAATGGATAAGGGTATTCCCTTTAGCCAGGTACCTACTTCGGCCAAGGTCTAAATCCTAGACGGTGCATATCGTAGACGGTGCCCGGCACCGTTCTTCGCTCTTTGTCTTCACATGGCTCAGAGTCGATCGAAACAGGGGCTGCGGCCCCTGTTTTTTATCTATTGCAGTTAGGCCCGGCTTGCGATTGAATTTTGAGCGAGCCGAAAGCCAGCTGACCGCTACTGAACTGTTGGGTTCGATTGTCAGCTATCAGACCGTGGTGGCCCAGAGCCTAATTTCCTCAGCCCGTACATTACCGGCCGCAGGTATAGAACGGTTCTAACCCCCTCCTGGCAAGCTGTACTCAGGGCTCGACAATATTAAAGAATATTTTAAAATCATCCATTAGCGAAAACAGTTCTGTCACTGTTTCGCTGTCGCCGGTTAGGCTTACCTGCTCATCGGCCAATAATGTTTGCAGGCTGATATCAAAGGCGGCAAAGGAATTCCAGCAGCTCCGAGGCAGTGTTAGCGTGGTAGCTGTGGTACTGCTGGTTTCGCCAAGAACATAATTCAATACCCCGTTGCCGACGGTGAGATACAGTTTTTCACCGCTGTCGGGAAAGACAAAATTAATCGCCAGGGTCTTGTGGGCTGCCTTGGGACCGTTTAGTCGTACCGCCAATAAATCAAAAAATAGCTCGATGGGAACCGCTTTTAAGGTGTCGACGGAACCGGCGGAGGCGGTGACCTTGGCCTTGGGTGAGCCCTGGCGCAACTCCTGGGCACCGGTCAGGTAAAAGTCCCGCCAGGGACCGCTTTCCGCCTGATAGCCCATTTGTGTGCAGGCCCTAGCCAGCAATTCCCTGGCCTCGCTGTGATCGGGTTGGGCAAACACTACATGGTTTAATACTTGCGCAACCCAGCGAAATTCGCCCTGTTGATAACACTTGGCCGCTTTTTCGACAATAGCATCAGCCCCGCCCATAAATTCAACATATTTTGTCGCCGCTTGCTCCGGCGGCAGCGGGTGCAAATTGGCTGGGTTGGCATCAAACCAGCCAAAATAGAGTTGGTAGATTGCTTTGACATTGTGGTTGACGGTACCGTAATACCCGCGGTTGGCAAACACCTTGGCGAGACTGTCTGGCAGCTCTAACTGTTCGGCTATTTCGATGGGGGTGAGGCCGTGATTAGCAAGGCGCAGGGTTTCGTCGTGCAGGTATTTATACACATCACGCTGTGATCCCAAATACTGCTGCACCCGTTCGCTGCCCCAAATAGGCCAGTGGTGTGAGGCAAATACGACGTCGGCATCGGGGAATAGGCGCATGAGTTCGTGAATGTACTTTGACCACGCGAGGGCGTCGCGTACCTTGGCGCCCCGGGGAGTGTAGACATTGTGCAGAATATGGGTAACCACTTCCGAGGTGCACAGCGCCTTCAGTTGAGGAAAATAAAACATCATTTCAGAAGGTGCTTCCGCATCGGGGGTGTATTGAAACTGCACCCGCACCCCGTCGATGGTACGCTCCTCGCCGGTAGCTTCAATAATATCGTTAGGTGCGACAAGGCCTATCGAGCCACTGGAGTGGCCCGGTCCCAGTCCGCCGTCGACATGCCCCAGGGCATTATTGGGCAGTAGCAGGCCGTACATATAGGTTGCCCGCCGGCGCATGGTGGCCCCGGCAATGATATTTTCACTGACTGCCTCGGCTAAAAACCCCTTTGGTGCAATAATAGGCACGTTGCGAGCAATGGCTTCTTCTTCGGTGATTATCGCTCTGGCGCCGCCGTAGTGATCGACGTGGGAGTGGGTATAGATAACACCGGTGACCGGCCGCGCGCCCAATTTATCATTGGCCATTTTTAGCGCGGCAGCGGCAAATTCGGCAGTCATACCGGTATCGATGACAATCCAGCCGCTGTCACCTGCAATAAAGGAAATATTGGCGAGGTCGTAGCCTCTGACCTGCCACAGCCGATCGCAGACCTTGAACAAGCCGTGAATACTGTTGAGTTGAGCTTGGCGCCACAGTGACGGGTTGACGGTCGCCGGGCACTGGCCTTGTATATAGTCCCGGGCTCGTAAATTCCAGGACGGTTGGCCGTCGGCGCGACTTATTTGATCCTCTGGCCACTGGGCTATCAGGCCGCGATTGGCGTCCTCAAAGTCGGTATTATCAGCAAAGGGTAGGTAGTCCAGTATTTGTGCGTGGGCCGCCGCTGTCGCCGCTGTGACTTCCGCTACGGGAACATTTTTTTGATCGGGCATAGGTTCAATCCTCGGTCTGGTCTTGATGGTATTTATTTGGCGACACTGCAGTAGTGGCGACCGTTAACAGGTTTATTAGTACTTATTTCAGGGTGTTGGCTGTGGTGTCAGTTTGTGCTGGCGCATTGTGGTCGAGCAGATCTTTTAGCGTTTTATCACCAAATTGCCGGTCGATGGCGGCACGATAGTCGACAAACAGCTGCCCGACTGGCGGGTCGAGTTTGAAATGGGTGGCCGCTGTGGCATTGCTTTGAAACTGGCGAATATCACCGAACAGTTGCTTGATGGTGATTTGTTCGGCGGGTTTATTCGGATACAGTAAACCGTTTTGTTCACCGGCGCGAACAATATAGTGTTGCTGGCATAAAAACTCTATCATATCGTCGACGATATGCGGTGCGACCTGCAGCTTGCGGCCCAGCGAGTCGGCACTCCAGGGTGGTAGACCGCGCTGATAATGCTGACAAATAAGATACAGTACGCTGACGGCAAACTGTTCGTGATTTTCTCCGCGCAAATTCATCGCGTCGCCGCGCACCTGAATATATTGGGGGTTTTGATAATAAAATGACACGCTGGCGCCGATTAGCAATACCAGCCAGCCGATATACATCCACACCATCAATATAATCACCGAGGCAAAAGCGGAGTAAATCGCGATATTGGTGGCGGAATTGGCGATAAAGGTCGCCACCCCCCAGCCCATTATTTTCCAGGTAATAGCGGTGACCGAACCACCGACAAAGGCGGCACCCAAATTGACCTGGGTATTGGGTAAAAACATATAGATAAAGGCGAAGCCAAAGGACATGATTAAGTAAGGAATGATGGTGCTGATCATACCGACAAAATTGGCGCCGAAGGGCAGCGCCTCGATATAGACTACCGCGACATTGGTATTGGCCGAGGTGGTAATAGCTGCCGACAAAAAAATCATCAGTGGGCCGACAAAAATAACACTAAGATAGTCCCGAAAGCGTTGAGATAGGGTGCGGCCGCGCTTGATTTGCCAGGTGTAATTAAAGGAGCGCTCGATCTTGTGCATCATGGCGATGACGCTGTAAATCAGCAGGGCAAATCCCACCGCACCCAATACCCCCACTTTGATATTGTCGATAAAACCCATAACATTGGCGACAATATCGAAACGCTTGTCACCGAGATCTTTTAGCGTGTCGAGTAGCGCCGGTTCTACTTGGTTGTGTAGGCCAAAACCCTTTAGTACCGAGAAACACAGGGCCAGCAGCGGCACGATGGCGATGACCGTGGTATATACCAAACTCATGGCGCGCAAACTCAATTGGCCGTCGCGCAAATCTCTCACTACCGCATAGCAGATGCGCAGGGCTTCCAGTGCAATTCGCTGCCACACCGGCACCGACTGTAAGTCGGTCTGCCACAGCCAATGCTCGGCTACATCAATATTTTCACGAATGGAATTGGGCCCAGCCATTTTTAACCTATTGTGTGGAAGCTACTGTTGGGGAGAGCACATTGACTGCGATCATATCTTGCACTCGATGGCGCGATAACGAGGTCCTTTATACCCTATCTTGGACGGCGGTGGAATGGCTGGCGCTGGCGGTAACGACTTGTTAGCGAAAGTTGCCTGGGGCACAGCGGTGGTAATGTCGTCGCGATTGCTATCGGCTTGATTGATAATAACAAGCAGGCCATAGTAACAGACTCAGGACCGATTGCGTGTAACGACCATTCCCGGTTAACCCTCTGAAAAAAGGTGACAGTGCATGAATAATAATAACGATAGTAGTTCCGCTAGAGAGCGAGAATTAATGGCGGAGTTTGAGTGCTCTGAGATCACCCTGCTCAATCAAACGAAAGTGGTTTACACCATGGGAAGCGGTCCGGCGGTTATTGTGATGACAGAAATGCCCGGTATTTATCGGCAGGTGGTGGACTTTGCTCGGCGTGTACGGGACGCCGGTTTTACCGTGTGGCTACCGCATATGTTCGGCGAGGTGGGCCGAGAGCCCAGCGCTGGTTATATCATCAAATCCATAGCCAAGGCCTGTATCGGGCGAGAGTTTCACGCCTTCTCGGCTAACAAAAGCAGCCCTATTGTCGATTGGCTGCGGGCACTGTCGGCCCATGTGCATCCACTGTGCGGCGGTCCCGGGGTGGGAGCTATCGGTATGTGTTTTACCGGTAATTTTGCCCTGTCGCTGATGCTGGAAGAATCGATGATTGCACCGGTGCTGTGTCAGCCGTCGCTGCCGATGGGACAAAAAGGTGGCATGCATATCGCCCCCGATGACCTGCAGCAGGTTAAAGCTAGACTCGAACAGGAAGATCTGACTGTGTTGGCCTACCGCTTTGACGGCGATCGGTTCTGCCGTGCCGAACGCTTTGCCGATTATCAAAATGCCCTGGGGGATCGGTTTCAGGGCCGGGTACTACCGGACAGTGCGGCTGCAACGGGAACGGGGGCGCCTCCCCACAGCGTTGTGACCCGGCATTTGATTGACAAAGAGGGGCAGCCAACTCGGCAGGCGCTGGATGAAATACTGGCGTTCTACACAGTGCGACTACTGCCGTCCTCCTAATCAGTCTTGTACTATTCGCTGGATTACTGGCGGTGGTATGGTCGGGCACGGTTGTTAATCGCAGTACCGGCAGGGCTATTATTGACTGGCATTTTCTTGCACTTGCGTGCTGACCTTTTGAGCGACGTTCAACAAATTTACAGTGCTGTACTGGTTATCGATACGCGCAATTTTTCCCGCTAGTTCGAGCCGCTGGTTGGGTAACAATTCAGGCTCGCTGCCGGCGTTGCACTTGTGTATCGCGCTGTAGTATTGCTCGCAACCTATTGGCGCTGACGTCGAATAGTGCTGCTGTTGCATTGCCGTCGGGTTATTGTGGCAGTTGTCGGCTGTATTAATCTTTTATTCGCAGTGCTGGGTTGTGAGCGTCTACGCTGTGGGTCCCACTGAACGATAGCGGGGCGTTGTGCCAGTGCATGAATTGAAGCGAGTGAACGGTTAGTAACGGCTTCGAATTTCCTATAGGTGAAATGCGTCACTGAAGGCCAAATTATTATTTGTGTTTGATCACCGTCAATAGCAAACATTCGTCGGCCAGTAATACTGACAGCGGCGCAGCCGCAGCAGGTCTATTAACAATAGGAATGTAGTCGATAACAATGTTTCATTGTTTTGTTCGTCGCGAAAGGTGCAGACTGACTCGAGAAATTAGGAGTGAGTATGGAACCGTGGGTTGTATTTACCTTGATGGCGGCATTGATGCAGGCACTGCGAACGGCGGCGCAAAAACGCATTGCCAATGTGTTGAGCCCGATGGCAACCACCCTGGTGCGCTATTTATTCGGCCTGCCTATAGCACTGCTGTACCTGTACTTACTGACCTTTGAGCGGGCAGTGCCGGTAATGCGTGAAGCGCTGGACGACAGCCGCTTTGTATTGTACGCCAGCCTTGCGGCGGTGGCACAAATTCTGGCCACGGTGGCGTTGGTCAAGGTGTTAACACTGCGTAATTTTGCCGTGGGCACCAGTCTTGCCAAGACCGAGGCGCTGCAGAGTGCAATACTGGGCTTTATGTTTTTTGGCGCCTCGCTGTCGGGCCTGGTCTGGCTAGCAGTGTTGGTGGGAGTGATCGGTGTTGTGTTTCTGGGCCTGCCCCGTCACCAGCTTGGTTTTGATCGCGCCAGCATGGCCTTTGGTTTACTTGCCGGTGTGGCCTTTGCTGCGACTGCCGTGTGGATACGTTATGCCAGCACCGCTCTGGCAACAGAGTTTATTGTCAGTGCTGCCATCACCTTGCTGTATATGGTTGTTGTACAAACGCTGTTGTGTCTTATCTATATTGTTATTCGTGCACGGCAGCAGTTGCGCGCCATCGTAGGACAATTTTATTTGGCCTGTTTTGTCGGGCTGACCAGTGCCATCGGCTCGATCGGCTGGTATACAGCCATGACCTATGAGAATGCGGCGCTGGTGAAGTCGTTGGGTCAGGTGGAGATTGTGTTTACCCTGTTGATCAGCCGCTACTACTTTTCCGAGTCTATTAGCCGGCTGGAAGCAAGCGGAATTACTGCCATTATCGTCGGTGTTTTGTTGATATTGTCACAGGCATAACACTGTCGTTATTGACTGCCGTAGGCTCCATAAACGTGTGCTGAGGCCTGCAGCGGCATATTTACAATATTACTCTTTAGTAGCAGTGCCCAGGGCTTTAAATCGGCAGTCACCTGTAAAGATGTATTGACAACTTAGCGGGAAGGCTTATACTGCTGCCATCAAAGACGAGGCCGCCCCCTATGCTGGACCCAGACAAGCCTACGCCGCTGTATTATCAGCTGGCCCAGCTGTTACTCGCTGAGATAGAAACCGGCCGCTATGTGGTGGGAGCGAAAATCCCCTCTGAGCCGGCGATGGCGGCGCAGCACGGTATCGGTAGACCTACCGTGCGCCAGGCCACCGATTGGTTAGTGCGGCGCGGTTATCTAGAGCGGCGTCGGGGTTCCGGAACGTATGTGTTACAGGCGTCGCCGCCGACAGTGGATTTGCTGTCGATGGCGGGAACCTCCCGAGCGCTGCAGTTGGCTGGGGTTGATGACAAGATACAAATTATTGAACCGCTGACCCCGATGGCAAGGTGCGAGCGCATACCAAGCGACGTCAGTGGAGAGCGCTTTTGGTTTTTAAAACGTCTTAGTAGCGCCGATTCGATACCATTAATGCTTGAGAGCTTTTATCTCAACGGCGATGATTACTCAATTGATGATTATTCGGCAGACAGCGATTTGCAGGCGACGAGTCTGTCGGCATGGGTAAAAGCCAGCACCGGTTATTTACCCGTGCGCACACGGCAGCAGTTTTCAATAGTAAGCCCAAATCAGCGAGAGCAAGATTTGTTGCAGTGGCGCGATGCATTGATATTAGTCCGTAGAACATTGTATTTTGAACAGCAGTTACAACCGATTTATTGCGAGATGTTGTGTCGCACCGATCACTATGAATTCTCCCAGACCATTGGAGTATAACAGTATGGCTAAAAGCAGTAACAAACCGGGGTATTTTGGCGAGTACGGCGGGGCATTTATTCCCGAAGTACTCTATTCGACCTTCGAAGAGTTGAATGAGCAGTTTACCGCAGCAAAAAACGACCCTACATTTTGGCAGGAGTATGTGGACTTAATGGCAAACTACTCCTGCCGGGCCACGCCGCTAACCTATGCGGAAAATCTAACCAATAAACTCGGTGGTGCACAGGTTTATGTCAAGCGCGAAGATCTAAATCACACCGGGGCGCACAAGGCCAACAATGTCATGGGGCAGGGGCTGTTGGTTAAGCGCATGGGTAAAAAGCGGGTTATCGCCGAGACGGGTGCCGGTCAGCACGGAGTTGCCACGGCGACCATGGCCGCCAAGTTTGGTTTTGAATGCACGATTTATATGGGTGAGATCGACGTCTTGCGTCAGCGCCCCAATGTATTTTGGATGCAGCGTTTAGGGGCTACCGTGGTGTCGGTTAAAGAGGGTACCCGGGTACTAAAAGACTCTATCAACGAAGCGTTTCGCGACTGGGTTAGCAATATGGACGATACCCACTATGTGCTGGGCACCGCCTGTGGGCCGGCCCCGTTTCCAGAGATGGTTAGCTATTTCCAGTCAATAATTGGCAAAGAGGCGCGGGAGCAGTCGCTAGCACTGTTTAATCGCATGCCGGATAGAGTGTATGCCTGTGTCGGTGGCGGCTCCAATGCCATGGGTATTTTTCAGGGCTTTATGGACGACGATGTTGAGCTGATCGGCGTTGAGGCCGGCGGCGATGGTGTGGACAGCGGCCGCCATGCTGCGCGAATTGCCTCGGACGACGCCACCGTCGGAATTGCCCAGGGTTATAAAACCTATTACCTGCAAGACGAAGACGGGCAGATGAATGAGACGCATAGTGTCGCCGCGGGCCTCGATTATATTGGTGTGTCGCCATTGCTGGCGGACCTGGCCGATAAAGGTCGGGTCAGATTTGAGGCGGTAACCGACCGAGAAGTCATCGATGCATTGGCGCTGACTGTGCGCAGCGAAGGCTTGATTCCAGCACTGGAATCCAGCCACGCTTTTGCCCAGGCGTTTAAGGAAATACCGCTAATGGACAAAGATCAGGTGGTGATTATCAATCAGTCAGGCCGGGGCGACAAAGACATCTTTACCGTTGCCGACGCCTTTGATGATCCAGACTGGAAACAATTTATTATCGATAAGGCGAAACAATATGAGTCTTGAGTCCTATATCCGAGAAAAACGACAGCACAAAGACATCTTATTAATGACCCATATTGTGCTGGGCTATCCGTCCTTTGACGACAACTTGCGGTTGGTGGAGACAATGGTGAACGCCGGCGTCGACATGATGGAATTGCAGATACCGTTCTCCGAGCCAATGGCCGATGGGCCGGTCATTCTCAAGGCCAGCCAGGCGTCCCTCGATACCGGAGCAACTGTCGAGCAATGTATGGACATGGCAGAAAAAATTGCCCAGCGTTTCGATATACCGTTTTTGTTTATGAGCTATTGCAATATATTGTATAAATACGGTTTTCAGGCCTTTGCTGAAAAGTCTCGTGCTATCGGTATACAAGGGGCGATTGTGCCCGACTTGCCGCCGGAGGAGGGCGCTGATTATATTGCCGCGATGACCTCCCAGGGTTTGGACCCGGTCTATCTTTTCGCACCTAATAGTAGCGATAAGCGTATGGGACAGTTGGCCGAAGTAGGCCAAGGCTTTATCTATTGTGTTTCGCGCAAAGGGGTAACCGGTGCGAATACCGACTTTTCGGCGGATTTGAAATCCTACTTAAAACGCAGTCGGGCGGCGACGGATCTGCCGCTGGCGCTGGGTTTTGGTATCAAAGAGCGAGCCGATGTCGAGGCAATAACCGGCCTAGTGGATATTGCGATCGTCGGTTCGGAGTCGATTCGTATTATGGATAGCGAAGGGTTGGAGGGTATTGACCGCTTTATTCGCTCGCTGCGGCAGTAGTGCGCAGCGGCGGCCTATGGCCGCGCGATGCGAATATACGCCCGTTTTTGGTAGTTGCCGGACAACTTGGAAAAGAAGTCCAAAATGCGCAGCTGCCAGCCGTATTTAGCCAGTAGCAATTGGTGACATTGTTCTACTGTTGCCGGTTCATCGAACAATGTTGCCCGTGTGTCTTGTGCCTCGGCCAGGGCTTTGCCGGTGGCAGTGCAGCGGGCGATACTAACTTCGGCGAAGTTTTTTAGCCGTTTCACCTTGCCGGCGTCCGCCGCCGAAAAAACGTAATGGCACTGTGAATCGCTGGCAAACCATACCGGTGTGGCGACACTCGACCCATCTCTTTTACGGGTACTTAAAAGCAGATAGCGGGCTGAATCGAGGCTGTTGTGCATGGTCTTTCTCCGAGTTATTAGTCTATTCACTTAACCGCATTTATTGAGATACAGGGGCAAAGAGTGTCCTTGCATTAAATTAATAGCTATTACTCTCACGCCTTTTGTCACCGACTACCGCACTATCTTGCCAAAGCATAAGGCAGCTTGCACCAGTTTACCGCCCTGTTTTCAAATAGTCGATTGCTGTACATTGGTCGCCGATGGCTTAGGTGTGTGGGTGGAGCACTTAACGTCTAGCTAGGAATCATCAATAATCTATTTTTGCTAAAACACAATACGAGGACGTTATGGACAATCTTTTTAGTATCGAGGGTAAAACCGCCGTTGTCACCGGGGGCTCCCGGGGCATAGGTTATATGATTGCAAAGGGTTTTGTAGAGGCAGGGGCAAAAGTGTACATCGCCTCGCGCAAGGCGGCAGATTGTGACGCGGCGGCGACGGCACTATGCGAATTTGGCGAGTGCATCTCAATCCCAGCAGACCTGTCCACTGAAGCGGGTGTTAAAGCCTTTGCCGACACACTGAAAGGCCAGCAGCAATCACTGGACATACTGGTCAATAATGCCGGCGCCACCTGGGGTGCGCCGCTGGAAGATTTTCCTGTTGCCGGTTGGGACAAGGTGCTGGACATAAACGTCAAGGGACCGTTTTTTCTCACCCGCGAGTTGTTGCCGCTGTTAAAAAAGGCGGCCAGCCATGAAGATCCGGCCCGTATTATTAATATAGGTTCGGTGGCGGCACTGGGTACTGGTGGCACCGCCTTTTCCTATGGCGCCAGCAAAGCGGCGTTGCATCAGATGACGCGAAACTGGGCGGCCCACTTTGCCGCTGACCGGATAACAGTTAACTGTATTGCCCCCGGACCTTTTCCCTCCAAGATGATGGCTTTTATCACCGACGATGTTGATGCCAGGGCGGCAATCGAAGAGCGGGTACCGCTGGGCCGCATCGGTAGTCCTGAGGACGCTGCGGGGCTGGCGATCTGTTTGGCCGCTAGGGCAGGAGCTTATATGACCGGTACCATTATTCCGCTGGATGGCGGCGGTCTGATTGCCGCCAGAGGAGGGGAGTAGCTGCGATCGAAGGCGCCCCGTCACTAGCTTCCTGTCGGCAAACTCGCAGCGGCCTAAGCGGTTGTTGCGGGCAATATTGTTACTAGGCTAAATCGTTACGGGCTAAATCTGTGTGCGAGATGATATGGGGCACTGACAAAGTAACAAGTGTCCGCATCATCGCCACTATTCTCTAGTGCTATATACCATCGCCCCCATCAAATTACTGTTACAGCGATTGGGGGGGGGGCCAGTGGCAGTAGTATTGTCAGATAGTTGCTGGGATAGTTTCCGCATCAGCTACCGCAAAGAATGGAACCAGTGGATCGACCGGCGCCCTGTTCGAACTGCGAGTTCCGCCTTTTCAGTTTTAGTCGTGCATGCGCAGCAGGCCTTCCTGGGCTACAGAACACACCAAAATACCTTCTTCGGTATAGAGACTACCGCGACTCAAGCCCCGCGCATTAGAGGTGGTGGGGCTGTCGTGGATATACATTAAATACTCATCGGCGCGAAAGGGCCGGTGAAACCACATCGAGTGATCCAGGCTGGCCATTTGCAGCTTTTTCTCCCAGCCGTTGACTCCGTGCGGCAAAGTGGCGGTGTCGTGCAATGACATATCCGATGCGTAGGCCAGTACACATTGGTGTAGCGCTACATCGTCTGGCAGGTTGCCATTGGCTTTAATCCAGATGTCTTGATAGGGCGGCCGTTTTTTCTTGTTGAGCATTGAAATTTGGGTAACCGGACGGCGCTCGATGGGGCGCTCAGCTAAAATAAAGGCACGCATACTCTCGGGCAATTTATCGGCATCTTCTCGCAGCAGTTCTAGGTCGGTCTTTAGTGTTTCTGGCCTGGGTTGTGGCGGCATATCGACCTGGTGTTCAAATCCCTCTTCAAAGACTTGAAAGGAAGCAGCCAAATTGAATATGGCGCGGCCGTGCTGAATGGCGACCACCCGGCGGGTAGCGAAGCTCTTGCCGTCGCGAATACGGTCGACCTCGTACAATATGGGCGCTTTGGGGTCGCCAGGGCGTAAAAAATAAGCGTGTAACGAGTGGCAGAATCGGTCCTCTACGGTACGGTAGGCGGCCATCAGCGCCTGGCCGATAACTTGGCCACCAAATACCCTCTGGGTGCGTGTCTCTGGGCTGCGCCCGCGGAACAGATTGACTTCGATGGCTTCGAGATCGAGCAAGTCGAGTACTTCGCTGAGCGCGCTTGGCATAAGGATTCCTGTTGGTAACGGTGGGCTGGGGGCGCTGCAGCAGCGTCAAAGGCCTGTGCACCATGCCAGTGAGCTTAGCAAAAATTGGCGGTACAAGACAGTCGGAGATCTATGTTATGGTCTACCGGCACTGTCTACGGGACTGGAGCTAGGGGCGGGTCAGTTGGTCTTGGCGCGGCGATTAAAATCTATTGTGAGGGGATTGTTATGGCTGAACAAACATTGGTAACTAGAGAGAGTCGCGAGGGAGTGGCTATCTTGAGTCTCAACCGGCCGCAGGCTTTAAACGCGTTGAGTCCGGCGATGTTTGTTGAATTGCGCGCACACCTCGAACAAATTGCCACCGAGATTGACTCTATTGGCTGCGTGATATTGCGTGGTGAAGGTGAATCCTTTTCCGCCGGCAATGATCTCAAGGCCATTCAAAGTGGAGAGCTGGCCCCGAGTCAACATTTCCAGGCCGAGACTCTGGATGCTATCGAGCAACTTCCGCAGCCGGTCATTGCCTCGGTGCAGGGGCACTGTTATACCGGCTCGCTGGAATTGGCACTGTCCTGTGATTTACTGGTGGCCAGTGAGTCGGCCAAATTTTCTGATACCCATGGCAAATGGGCGCTAACCCCAACCTGGGGCATGAGCCAGCGGCTGCCCAGGCGCATAGGTGTGCTGCGCGCTAAGGAAATGATGTTAACCGGTCGAGTGGTCAGTGGGGCAGAAAGTGTCGCTATCGGTTTAGCGAATTACTGCGTAGCGGAAGATCAGTTGGTAACCAGAAGCTGGCAGCTGGCCCAGGATATTGTTAAAAACTCCTGGTTTACCCTGCGCGCTGACAAGGCGCTGATTTTAGCGGGACAGCAAAAGCATCTGACTGAGGGCCTGCTGCACGAACGTGAAAATAGCCCGGGTAGAGGTCCCGACTCCGGTGATCGAATGGCGGCTTTCAGCAAGTCCTAGTAGCACTGCCAATAATAGCAGCGCTGCCAACAGTAGTCGCTACCGTGTATTACCGTAGTGTTAGTAGTGCTTATTGCCACTGGTATTAGTCTGGGTATTCCCCGATACTGGTCGCAATAATCACAAGTGAGAAGAGTTTGTATGTCTGATTTGCAAGAAAAACCAGCGCCCATCCCCTCTGCCACCATCTTGATGCTGCGTGATGGCGACGCGGGTCTCGAAGTATTTATGGTGGTGCGCCACCATCAGATCGACTTCGCCTCCGGTGCGCTGGTATTCCCCGGCGGCAAGGTGGCCAGTGGCGACATTGATGTTCGCGGGCAGTGCAGTGGTGTTAACGATATCGACGACGGCGAGTTGGAATTGCGGGTGGGGGCTATCCGCGAGGCCTTTGAAGAATGTGGCATTTTGTTGGCCAGACCGGTGGGCAGCGACGCGTTGATCGACGGCGTGAGGTTGGCAACCCTGGAGCACTACCGGGAGCCGTTGGCCAAAGGCGAAATGACAATCGGTGAATTTCTTGAGCGGGAGCAGTTAATTTTGGCCTGCGAGAGCCTACACAAGTTTGCCCACTGGATTACCCCGACCATGATGCCTAAACGATTTGATACCCACTTTTACCTGGCTGCGGCGCCGGGGGATCACCTGGCCCTACACGACGGTCACGAGTCGGTGGACTCGGTGTGGATCGAGCCGGCGCAGGCGCTGCAAGAGGCCCGGGAGGGCAGCCGCACGATAATATTTCCGACTAGGCTCAATGTCGAAATGTTGGGTCTTAGTAACTCGGTGAACGATGCTATCGAGCAGTCGAAGCTACGACCGCTGGTGACCGTATTACCCCATGTTGAGAAACGTGAGGACGGTGCCTGGCTTTGTATTCCCGCCGAGGCGGGTTATGCCATCTCGGAAGAGAAAATGGTTCAGTAGTTGTTGCAATCATTGCTGCTTTCAGCCGTGGATAGTGATGAACAACGCTAAAATCCAAATCAGTAACAGTCGGGCTCGGCGCATATTTATGCAGCGCCAAGGGCTCTGTCTGGCACCCAATACGCCCCAGAGTAAAGATCAATTACAGGCGCTAATTGAGCAGTTGGGCTTTGTGCAAATAGACAGTATTCGTACGGTGGAGCGGGCGCATCATATGATCTTATTTGCCCGCAATCATCAATACCAGCGCGAACATCTGCGCCAGTTACAGGAGCAGGACCGGCAGCTGTTTGAACACTGGACCCATGACGCCTCGATTATTCCTACCGCGTTTTATCCTCATTGGCAGCGCCGGTTTGAATTGGCCCGAGAGCGATTGAGTGAACGCTGGCGCCAGCGGGGGCCGGTTGCGACGGTAAATGGTGAGAGCCTGGGTTTCGAGCAGTTAATGGCGCAGGTGTTGCACCATGTCGATACTGTTGGGCCTACTCGGTCCAGGGATTTAAAAGCCAAAACCGAACACCGGACTGATAAAAGTACCGGGGGCTGGTGGGATTGGCACCCCTCAAAGACGGCGCTGGAACATCTGTGGCGTACCGGGGCGCTTTCGGTCTCTCACCGCGACAGTTTTCAAAAGGCCTATGACCTATCAATTCGGGTTATTCCCAGCCGTCAGCTCCGGAAAAAAGCCCAGAGCGAAACTGCTTTTATACAGTGGGCCTGCCGCGAAGCGCTGAGTCGATTAGGGTTTGCCTCGCCGGTGGAACTGGCAGCTTACTGGGAGTCGGTTAAGTCGCCGCAGGCAAAACAGTGGTGCGCCAGCCAGTCTGATAAAAAGCTGGTCGAGGTAGAGGTTGAAGGGGCCGATGGCAATTATCAGCACGCCTTTGCATCACCGGATCTGTTAACTGAGCCATTGACCGAACCACCCGACAGGCTGCGTGTTCTGAGCCCCTTTGACCCGCTCTTGCGGGACCGGAAACGACTCCTGCGGCTATTTGGCTTTGACTACCGTATCGAGGTATTTGTGCCCGAGGCCAAGCGGCAGTACGGTTATTATGTGTTTCCGCTGTTGGAGGCAGACCGGCTAATCGGCCGCATTGATATGAAAGCCGACCGCGACAGCAAGGTATTAATGGTTAAGGCCCTGTGGCTGGAGCCCGGTGTTAGGCTGACCCAAAAACGCCAGCAGCGCCTGCGCGCAGAATTAAATCGTCAGGCCAAATTTGTTGGCCTAACAGCGGTGGATTACGCCGCCGACTTTTTTCGCAGCTGAGAGGGCCGCTGCAGGAAAATTCCCATTGTTGGATGGGCGCTATTCCAACACTGAGCACACTATTTATTTTGTTATTTATTATAAAAACAAGGAGACTACCATTGGGCATCATCTATAAATTACCGTCGCTATTGCTTGTCGGCGCGCTATCATTAATTGGCTGCGGTGACAGTAAGGTTGAGAGTAAGGCTGACGCCGAGCCCGCCGGCCGAGCAGCTGAATCTAATAGCACGCAGGTTTATGTCAATGCCGACATTGTGACCGTCGATGCCAAACTACCCAGTGCACAGGCGCTGGCGGTGCGGGATGGATTGATTGTCGCAGTCGGCTCCCGGGCCGAGGTCGAGGCGGCAGCGGGAGCCGGTGCCCAGCTTAGGGATATGGCAGGTAAAACTATTGTGCCGGGGCTGATCGATGCCCACGGCCATATCAGCTTGACTGCTCTGACCCAGGGCTTTGCCAAGATTCAGCCGCCGCCAGCGGGCCCGGTGAGTAGCATTGCCCAACTGCAACAGGTGATGAGCGACTGGCATAAGCAGCACCCGGAATTGACCTGGCTCAATGGTTGGGGTTACGACGACTCGCTATTGATTGAGGGGCGCCACCCCACTCGGGCCGACTTAGACTTGGTCACGACAGACAAGCCGGTTATGTTAACCCATGTCTCCGGTCACTTAATGGCCTGTAACTCCAAGTGCTTGGAACTGGTCGGTATTAACGCGCAAACAAAAAATCCCCCGGGGGGCGTGATCCGCCGCATTAACGGCAGCGACGAGCCCAATGGGGTGTTGGAGGAAAGTGCGATGTATTTGGTCTACGGCAAACTGCCACCAGCTTCCCAGCAGCAGCGCATCGCTTTTCTCGAGCAGGCCCAGCAGTATTATGCCAGTCACGGCATTACCACCGTGCAGGACGGCGCTACCAATGCGGCCAATATCCTCGATCTGGAAATGGTGGCGGCAAATAACAAGTTGATTATGGATGTTGTTGGCTTTCGGCTGCTGTCCAAGGGCGAGGCCATTGGGGAGGCGTTTTCGGTATCGGCCGATTACCAAGGACACTACCGCACTGGCGGTATCAAATTAGTTTTAGATGGTTCGCCCCAGGGTAAAACCGCTTGGTTGACAGCGCCTTATAGTCATCCACCTCATGGCCAGGATGAACACTACAAAGGTTATGCCCGCCTCGACGACAGCGAAGCGAACGCCTTTGTGCGGGAAGCTTTTTCCCGCAATATACCGGTGCTAGCCCACGCTAATGGCGACGCCGCCGCCGACCAGTTACTGACAGCGGTTACCCTGGCCAATAGCGAGCTGGGCATGGCGGATCGTCGGGCGGTTATGATTCACGCACAAACGGTGCGCGAAGATCAAATCGACACTATGAAAGCCCAGGGCGTTATCCCCTCTTACTTTTCCTCCCATACTTTTTTTTGGGGCGATTGGCATAGGGACTCGGTATTTGGTGAACAACGCGCCAGTCGAATTAGTCCATTGCAGTCCACGGTGCAACGCGATATGCCCTTTACCACTCACAACGATACGCCGATTGTGCCACCGGACATGATGCGCTTGTTGTGGGCTAGTGTTAACCGGGTAACTCGCAGTGGAAAAGTGTTGGGGCCCGAGCAGCGGGTTTCGCCATTAGAGGCGTTGAAGTCAATGACTATCAATGCTGCCTTTCAGTATTTTGAAGAGAATCGCAAAGGCTCTATTACGGTGGGTAAGCTGGCAGACCTAACGGTGCTATCAGCCAATCCACTAACAGTTGAGCCAATGACGATAAAAGATATTCAGATAGAAGAGACGATTAAAGAAGGTATTAGCATCTTTAGCCGTAACTAAGCGACAACGGACCGCGGTTACTGTTCGGGGGTGCTGGCCTCCCGAACGGTGACAGCGATTATCTATGGAGCTAGCGTCCCTTCCAGTTTGGCGCACGTTTTTCCGAAAACGCTT
>Ga0209395_1000511_pt1 | contig 56349 bp, 48 predicted proteins | sample GOMGulsemesocosm_3_FD_184635 | JGI IMG/M metagenome (GOLD analysis project Ga0209395, IMG submission 184635) | Methane-oxidizing microbial communities from mesocosms in the Gulf of Mexico - GOM9D Gulf of Mexico (SPAdes) (version 2) | ecosystem: Environmental > Aquatic > Marine > Cold seeps...
TGATAGCAGCAACAATGACCGTGCAACCATTATCGTGTAACAATAGCCCAAACTGTTGAGCCACAGCGGCGTTGGAACGCAACAGCGATAACCGACTGTCACCGCCATAAAATGTCTTTTTAGATAACTATTAAGAACCCCAATGCAACAGCGCGATTGCTGGATGTGCGTTGCCATGGGCACTTCCAATTAATCAATAGGGCGGAAGCTAGCCGGCACAGCATGCAAATACCACTAACAATGGCGCTACTTAAGCGAGGAATTCCATGACCTCTGAACAGTCTGAATACGGCGTTGGCGACAACTCCTACCAAATGGCGGGGGAACTGACGGGTATTACCGCCCTAGTCGATGAATTCTATAACAATATGGCAACTTTACCGGCAAGCAAGCAAATCCGCTCAATGCACCCCGCCGACCTGTCGGTGTCTCGACAAAAACTGACGTATTTTTTAAGCGGCTGGCTGGGTGGGCCAAAATTGTATTCCCAACATTACGGACCCATCAGTATTCCCCTAGCCCACAAACACCTAGCAGTGGGGCCCGAGGAGCGTGATGCCTGGCTGCTGTGTATGGAAAAGGCAGTAGCCAAACAAAATTATAACGATTCATTCAAACGCTATTTAATGGCGCAGCTAGCTATTCCGGCGGAGCGGATTAGAGTCGTTAGCGCTGATTGAACTAACCGTAGAGCAGTGACCAGACAGGACAGTAGCAATTACAGCCGGATGCTAAACAGACCCCATTGAGATGTTATAAAACCGGCGGCGAATTCAGGTGGAAACTGACATAAGTTAGCACTCACTACCAGTAGTGCATGTGTGAAACTAGGCCTAACTACATGACAGGGGACTTCCCAGCGGACAATACACATTAAATTCCGGGCCCGCCCTGCTAACTGCGGATTAGAGCATTTACCCCGGCAGGCTACTTTTTTGCATCCATCATTGCCTTTAAATCGGCAAAGGGGTTCGACGTAGCCGGTTCTAGCACCGTTTCGGACGTGCTGCCATAACGTACGAAATTCTCAAATTTAGTGTGCTCTTCGTCGTGACAGTACAAGCACAATAGCTCCCAGTTGCTGCCGTCACTGGGGTTGTTGCCGTGATCGTGATCGCGGTGGTGAACGGTCAGCTCACTGAGCCCCTTGCGTTCAAATTCGCGCGTGCAGCGGCCACATATCCAGGGATACAGTTTGAGCGCCCGCTCCCGGTAACCGCCGGCCCGTTTGGCATTGTATTCTCGCTGCTCAGCCAATACCTGATCGAGGCGGCTGCCCGGTTTATCTGTACTCATCGACGGTATTCCTCTTGGTTGCTGTATTCCTATGCCTACTCATTTTAGCTACCGTTGGCGGCAGCCTGTAATTGCCGGGACTTACTCTATGAGATATGCTGTATCCCGTTGATAAATATATATTTAAAGCTTTCAATTTCAGCCCGCACCCGATAGCCATTGGCTCCATTCGCAGCAGGCTTTAGAATAGACATATTGCCTCTGACAACTGTGATGCGACAGCAATATTGCCGATACAAATCACTGTTATGGATTTGCCATCGACCTTATTTTAACTCGGTTTACTTAAAGATAGTAAGCGTATACTGAAGACATTTTATACCCAGACGGGCTAGGGCACAGGGCGATTATTACTACCAGCAGAACAATTATCAAGGCCTTTTAAGACTTAACAAGGAGTCGGCATGATAGATTTTAAGAACTCTCCCGTATTCAAACTCAAACCGATAGAGCCACAAGACGTAAGAGAAGACTTTCATAAGTTTCTAATAGCGGGTGAAGCGATATTCGCTGCCTTTAAAACTATACGAGATCAGCTCGTTTTTACCAACAAACGTATTATCGCCGCCAATGTACAGGGTATAACCGGCTCAAAAGTGGATTATACCTCATTGCCTTACAGCAAAATTCAGGCATTTTCCGTGGAAACATCCGGCACCCTGGACTTAGATTGCGAAATTGAGGTTTATCTCAGTGAGCTCGGTATAGCGAAATTCGAAATAAAAGGCGCTTTTGACCTGCTGTCATTTAACAAGCTTATCAGTGAGTATGTTTTAACTTGAACAGTCGATTACGCACTATTGGCGCGCGTGCCAATGCCATCCCCTGCAACGCTGTCGCGATGGCCTTGCGCCCAATCCGGGGCAATGGGCTATGAGAGCAGAGCTAGCTCGTCGCAGCGCCGAGGAATTGGTGATTTTTTCTCTGGGTTTTATCAGCTTCTGTGGTTTACTGGCCTTTTCAATTATTCGCATCAACCAGGGCGATTATTATGTCGCGGCCATAGAGCTGTTTGGGGCGATGGTAATTCTAGGTTTTCTTGCCCATGTTTACCGAACCGGTAAAACAGCTATAGCGGGTCTGGTTCTCGGAGTCACCTCTGTTATCGGGGTTAGCGCAGTTGTTTACCTACGCGGAACAACGGCGCTGCACTTGCTATTTCCCTCCATGATTGCCTGCTTCTTTTTTATGAAGCCCAATGTCGCGTTAACACTCTGCTTGTTTTCCATAGCCGCATTGTCCGCGGATGTGGCGGCGCAAATAGATGCCATCGAATTTTACCGCTTTCTCGTTTCTATCGTCGCCTGCCTACTATTTTCCTATGCCTTCGCCTCAATCAGAAACAAACAAAGAGATGAACTGTTCGAATTGTCGAGTAAAGATGGATTAACAGGATGCGGCAACAGAAGAGCAATGGATGAAAATATACAAGCGGCTATACAATTACATCAAAGAAACGGTATCGCTGTCTCGTTGCTGATTTTGGATTTAGATGATTTCAAACAGATCAACGATCAACAGGGACACGCGGTGGGTGACGAAATACTTCGAAATGTCAGCGCTGCTATCCAATCACGCATACGCACCACAGACAGCATCTATCGTTATGGCGGCGATGAATTTGTTGTCCTAGCGCCCAATTCCAATTTGCAGCGTTCATTAGGCCTTGCCGAGAATCTACGTATAATCGTCGAGCAGCTAGGAATTAGCAACAACACCGGCATAGCAATTTCTCTAGGTGTCGCCCAATATCTACAGGGCCAATCCGCTGTGCAATGGCTCGATTGCGCAGATGCTATGTTATTAAAGGCAAAACGCGATGGCAAGAACCAGGTTTTGCTCGACCTGTAATCAGTAGGACTTACACCTCGTCAATCAGTCAAAATTAGAAGGTAGTATTAAGTGCGAAAAACACATCAGGTTTTAGGCCTCATCCTGTTGATCCCCATAGTATTATGGTCGCTGACCGGTATTTTCTTCCTTATAAAACCAGGCTACGAAGGGGCATATCAAAAGATAAGCCCCAAGCTTTATAACCTCGATAGTTCTTTCAGCATTGCTCCTAGGAAAAACTGGAACGAGATACGACTGCTGAAAACCGCATTGGGATACCACCTTATTGTTAAGGCGGATGGGCAATACAAGCACCTCAATCCCGTCACCCTACAAAAACAGGTTTTTCCCTCAGCGGCACAGTTACGGCTGTTATTCAATGATGCAATAGCAAAAGATAGTAAACGCTACGGCTCTATAACTGAAATCATCAATAACAAGGCCTACACCGACAACGGCATTGAGATTAGCTTGGATTGGTCGAATCTAACATTGACGCAACAGGGTAAGGACACACAATTAATACGTCTTTTCTATAAAATTCACTACATGGAATGGCTTGCCAACCCCCTAATCAACAAGGGATTTGGGGCCCTGACAATTGCCTTGCTGCTGATTCTTTCAGCCGCAGGCCTAATCATTTATATTAATAGGCGAATACACTCAAAGAACTAGCTTTTGGAAAAAGCGCGGGCTTTCCTTCAGCTGACGTCTTTTTCTACCTAATTAAAGTGATGCGCTTCAGACTTCAATCCTAGATTATTTATTGACGGAAAATGTTTACAAGCTTAATCATATCTCTTGATTGCGACTTCATTTCCGTAGCAGTTGCGGAAAGTTTTTCTGCGGAAGCAGCATTTTCTTGAGTCACATTATCAACTTGCTCAATGGCAGTATTAATTTGGCTGAGCCCCATACTTTGCTCTTCACTCGAGGCACTAATATCTTGGATAAGGTCTGCAGTTTTGCCAATATTCGGCACCATCTGAGTCAATAAATCACCTGCTTTTTCTGCCACTTCCGAGCTCTCTCTAGCCAGACTGGTGATTTCACTGGCGGCTATTTGGCTACGCTCGGCCAACTTTCTGACCTCCCCCGCTACTACGGCAAATCCTTTTCCATGCTCACCGGCCCGTGCAGCTTCAATTGCTGCATTAAGTGCTAACATATTGGTCTGATACGCAATATCTTCAATAATACCAATTTTTCCTGCTATCTGCTTCACAGCGTTAACCGTCTTCTGTACTGCTTCTCCCCCTACCACTGCGTCATCAGCTGACTTGGCGGCTATCTTATCAGTGGTACTGGCATTGTCTTTGTTCTGTCTAACCGATGCATCCAACTGCTCAATGGCTGCACTTGTTTCTTCAACGCTGGCAGCCATCTCACTGGTTGCCGAACTTAAACTACTGGAGGTGGAGCTAACTTGTTCAACCGAATTGTAGAGCTTTTCAGCTGAATCATTCACCCGACCAATAACGGCGTTGATTTCTGCTTGTCGCATTTTCAATGCCAATATAATTGACCCTACAGCATCATTATGGCCACTGTAGATATAACTCATTAGCGGGTTTTGAGTCACTTTTTTGGCTTCACTAAGAACAGCTAAATACTTTTTTCGCCATACCATACATAGTCCAGTCGAAATGATAGCTAAAGCCAGCATTGACACTGATATAGTTTTTGCAGTGTCAGTCGAAGCAACAATATAGGCAGAAAAAAAGACGAATAGGATGAAAAAACACTGTAACCAAAATGTCATTTCAGTCTGAAACCTCAAACTTAGGGGCATTTTATCTGCATTGATTTTTTTATAAAGTGCTTCGGTACGCTGTAATATAGTGCGGTCAGGCGAAGTTCTAATTGACTGGTATTCTATAACCTCGCCTGACTCATCTTTAATCGGCGTGACATAGGCGTTAACCCAATAATAATCACCATTTTTACAGAGGTTTTTAACCAGTCCCATCCATCCTTTTCCGTCCTGAATATTCCCCCACAAGTTAGCAAAGGCTGCTTTAGGCATATCGGGATGGCGCACCATATTATGCGGACTGCCAACCAATTCATCCACAGAGTAACCTGAAATGTTACTAAACGTGGAATTGGCATAAGTTATCGTACTATCAGGATTAGTCGTTGACAGCAGTATATCTGCTTTGTTGTATAAAACTTCTTGGTTCAAAATTACATTCCTTCATATTCTTTCTATTGAATACTGGCGCAATTAGTATGTCTGAAATCTGCGGGTCTTTTTACAACTATGCTATCTAATTAACTTGTAAACCAGTTGTTCATGTTTGCGGGTTATAGGCAACCTAACGAAACGCTAATGTAGAAACACCTTTTTTTCAAAGCGGTTAAAATTGATGTTGAATTGTTTGAAATATAAGTTCCATACGTAATTACCCCTATTTACAACCGGATATAAGTCTACAGCTAAAATCACGCACCGTGGTTACAGCTGGGATACAGCTCTGAAATACTTCACCTGTTTGAACCCTTCCGCCGTCACACGTATGCCTGGCCAGCGCCATGCTGACAGTTGATTGCATTACCCCATTGCTATCAAGTATGGACCGTTATTATCTATTTGTATTGGCCTGATGTTACCAGCCACGTCAACGTTTTACTTCACTGGCCAAAGAGCCCTGCCCTGTATCTATTAACCAATACCGTAACCAGTATTGACGGGGATTTTAATGTCCGCTATCTACGTGGCCTGCGGGCAAGCTTTGGAGAGTAGATACAGATGGCCGCGCTAGCCGGTTTTGTATCAAAAACGGGGTTTGCATCCGGACCTTGGCAGACGCGTTACTGGTCGGAGAAAACAACTTAGGACCTATTATCAACACAGCACCTATCGGCCTAGCTCTTTATAAACTAGTCGTTTTTTGTCCCCGCACGCCGTGTTGACCAGCTTATACATCAAATAACATGGTGAAATTAACATACAGCGGCCCAGCTTATGGGTCTCACAATCACCGAATTTTCTTAACAAAGCACAGTGGCAATCTTCATTTGTTATAAACGCTCAATACCGACATAACGCTAGCTATGATTGTTTTTATCTTTTGTGCAATCAAAACCCCTCGTCATTCGTCTTATAACTATACAGCTATAAAAACTGTTGAAACTCTGAATTGGCCACAGAAGTAATTGATATTAACTCAGGACCTTAGCAATGACCCCAGACAAGCAACACAAATTAGCCATAGCCGCCTTGCTACTCAGAGTGGGGCTCGGCTGCGTATTTATTATTGGTGGACTGTCAAAACTCAGCCTTCTACTCGACTCACACAGTCATGACACTATGGTGGCCAATTACATGGGGGCAACAGGGTACATAAATGCGCTGTTCCAACAGTATATTTTCTCCGGTAATACTATTACTCCATCATTTTTTTTAACGTCACTGTCTGTGTTTGAGCTAATTTCCGGCGTGGCACTAGTCGCCGGTTTAATGGTGCGTCCCTTAGCGTTATTGTACGCTTTTCTACTGTGGAGTTTTGTCGTTTCTCTACCCGTAATGACCGTTCCCGGGGTTGAACTAGAAATAAAAACCTATACCTCCCCCGCTATTTTTGTCCAGATTAGGGATATTGCCCTGTCGGGCATGATGTTTATTCTGTTCAATTTGGGCGCGGGATTGAACAGTATCGATGCAAAATATATCACCGCCCCCAAAGCCAACTGGAACTATCTAGGCCTCACATTGCGTCTCTCCCTGGGCCTGATGTTTATAGTAAGTGGGTTTTTCGGCGCTTTTGCCAGCGTACCCAGCTTTGCCAGTTGGCAACCACTACTGGCATTGTTAGGCATCACCTTGATTTTTGGGAACGAAAGACTGATTCGTCTGGGCGGCGCAATGACTGTGGGCATTATGCTTTGGTATTTTTCCGAAAAATTCTCTATTGAAAAAAGCATCATTGGCAATCTCAACGGTGTGAAACGAGAATTCGCTCTATTAGCTGCCGGTATTGTATTGATGCTGAACGGCGGCGGAACTTTTTTTACATCCAGTGATCTTTTACAACGTATTAGAGCGACTTTTTTAGCCTACATAGCAACAGCAAAAAACGGTGTGAATCCAGCGGCGATATCGCGCTAACTGTAGGTCGGAAAACACAGCCACTGGACACAGGTAATGATCAATACCTTCAGCTTTCTTGGTCCAGTGCTATATTAACGAGGTTACTCGTGCCACAAGAAATCCTTTTCAATGAAAAATGTTTACAACAGCTGTTCCACTATGCGCTGTCATTAACCAGTAACGAAGCGCAAGCTTACGACTTGCTACACTGTAGCCTGGAGAAGTATTTGCACTTAGATAAAAGCCGCATAGAACACTCCGAGCCCTACTTAAAGCGAATAATGCGCAATAGCTATATAGATAATCAGCGAAGGAAACGATTTGAAGAACCGATAAGCGATCAAGATTTGGAAAAACACGAGAACACTATTTCTCTGATACAACCCAGCCTTGAAGACCTGTTCATAAGCCAGCAACAGGTGAGCATGCTGTTACAGTCACTCAACGGCGAAGAAAGCGAGTTACTTTATCTGTGGGCTGTGGAAGAGTATACCTTCGACGAAATAGCCAAAATGAAAGAAGTTGCCAAGGGCACGCTGCTCTCTAAAATGCACCGACTGAAAAAGCGTTTACAAGCAGAAAAAATGTTGGCACAGACTACTTCTAGGGAGAGCCGCTGATGAAACCCTCCGACGTTAAACCTTTAAAAGAAGCACTATCTGAATACTACCAACAAAGACCTTTGTCATCCCCACAACTCAAAGCATTGCTCGAACTGCAAGAGATGCACGCTAGCGCGCAACGTGCAGAGGCGGTGGCAACAGCAATCGATAGACCGGAAAACAATCGCCTGGGATACCACTGGCAAAGCGGTTTTAAGGGGATGTTTTTCAACAGTCATCGCCTATCTGTATTATTTAGCGCAGTAACTGCCGCTCTAGTAAGCATTGTCATATTAACGCTTTATCTTAGCAATGAATTGACCGCGCTGGACATCATGGAGGAGATTGCCTATAACCACAATCAGAATATGGCAGTAGAGATACGCTCGTCGTCTATTGACGATATCGACACCTTTCTAAGCAGTTTGAGCTTCACCCTAATCAAATCTAACCACTTAGCGGGTAAATCCTTGACCTTATTAGGGGGGCGTTACTGTGCAATCGATGGCAAACTGGCAGCGCAATTGAAGTTTGAAGATGGCACGGGTAATAAAACCTATACTGTTTATCAAGTTGCTAGACCGACGCATTTTGATTCCATTGAGCAACAACCCATAACAAACTACGTGAACGGTGTTAAAGTCATCCTCTGGCAAGAGAACGGCCTACTACTGGGTATCGCCAGTAATGAATAAGCTAACACTTCGCCATTAAGCAATGAAAGAATATCCAATGGTCGCAGTCGACATACATCACCGTTATCTCAGCGCCACGGTTATCGAAGCACTATAATTTTCGAAGCGCTACAGTTATCGAAGCGCTATAGTTATCGAAGCGCTATAGTCATCGAATCGCTATAGTTGCCTCAACAGCCGGGATGGGATCTATTGCACCAAGAGATCTATACACAGAGAGCTAAACTATGAGACCCCCGCAATGAAAAACTCTCCCGCCATGTTACTACTGTTAATACTACTATCGGCCTGTAGCAACGAGCAGCTGTACAGTGCCGTGCAAGGCAGCCAACGCATGGAGTGCAGCAAATTACCGCCAGGGCAATACCAAAACTGCTTAGCTGACTACGACACAACCTATAGAGAGTACCAACGGGATCGACAGGATCTATTAAGGAATACTATCACTACGCAGGTAAATACAAAAAAGGAGGAATAGTCCCCATGGGCACACAGGCGGAATTTCTAGGCCTTTATCTTTTTTGTCAAAGACATGGATATAACACTTGCCCTCTACACATTGCTCGGTTTTGACATACAGCGAGTCAGCCCGATGTTTGCCAGAGCCTGCTGGAACAACGGCGTGGTCATTGAGTTTAGTACAGCAGAGCTCACCGGCAGCTATGATAAGGGCTGGACCGCCCCCGGCTTACCGAGCACCAATACTCTGAATTTTCAGCCGTCCGCTAAATCGGCGGTAGATGATACCTACCTCAAAGCCATTGCCACTGGTTACTGCGGCACCCTGTGATTCGTTGTGGCAGGCACGATTTTCGATTTTGCTAGACCCCGATGGTAATTATATCGGCCTGCACAGTCCCAGACGTAGCAACGCTGAATAGCGTCGCGCCAGCACCTGCATGATGTATCGCTGTCATCGACAACTACTACACAGCAGATTTGCTGGCTAGATCACACAAGATCGAAAACAGATCCGAATGGGGACCGCACGGCCCCCCCTAATAGGACATTTTATTAGGCGCGCTCAAACAGCGCCGCAATGCCTTGACCGCCACCAATACACATTGTCTCTAATGCATAGCGTCCCTGGCGGCGCTCCAATTCATTCAGCATGGAAGCCAAAATACGGCCGCCGGTTGCGCCGATTGGGTGGCCCAGAGAAATACCAGAACCGTTTACATTGAGCTTATCATTGTCGTTCCAATCCCAGCCTTTAAGTACTGACAACACTTGGCAGGCAAACGCCTCATTGAGCTCGACCAAATCAATGTCTTTCCAGGCAACACCGGTTCGGGCCAACAGTTTTTCAACCGCCGGTACCGGACCAATACCCATGGTCGCCGGGTGACAACCCGCAGCCGCCCAACCTACCATATAAGCCATCGGGTCCAAATCGAGCTCGGCGAGCTTATCTTCTGCTACTACCAGGCAGGCAGCAGCGGCATCATTTTGCTGAGAGGCGTTGCCAGCGGTGACAATTCCACCGGGGGTAAGGGCATTGAGCCGGCCCATGGAGTCGACAGTTACCTCTCCGCGAATACCCTCATCGCGATCAAATATGATGTCGTCGCCCTTGCGCTGCGGTACCGACACCTTGACCAATTCGTTATCAAATTTCCCCGCATCCCAAGCAGCACTGGCACGCTGGTGCGACTGTACGGCATAAGCGTCGGCTGCTTCCCGGCTAATATTGTATTCGGTGGCCAGATTTTCCGCGGTTTCGATCATGCCAGAAATTTTACCAAAACGAGCCTCGGGCTGAGAACACACCCGCCCCCTTGCCAAACGATCGTGCATGGTTACAGAGCCCGAGCGGGCCCCACCGCGCATACTCGTGGTGTAATACTCAACATTACTCATACTTTCAGCACCGCCGGCAATCACCACATCGGCAACTCCGGTCTGCACCATCATGGCGGCGTTGGCTACTGCCTGCAGGCCACTGCCGCAGCGACGGTCGATCTGGGTGCCGGACACATGTAGCGGCAAGCCCGCCGCCAGTGCCGCCCAACGACCGATACAGGGCGCTTCACCGCTAGGATAGCCCTGGGCAAAGATCACTTCCTCGATACGGTCGGGATCGATACCGGAACGCTCTACCAGCTCTTTAACCACGATAGCTCCCAAGTCCTGAGCTTGCAGTGATTGCAAGCTGCCTAGGTATTTACCAACTGGGGTTCTCAAGGGTTGAACAATCGCCGCTCTTCTCATAAGGTGTTTTCCTGTGTAGGTATTCATTCGATGACAGAAATAGTAGCACCCGGGGCGCTGAATAGGGAAGAGCATGCCACCAATAAGGGAGGAATGTGCCTCGATAATGACCGCAGGCTGGTATTTACTGGGTAGGAACGATAGGGTTATCGAACTACCCCGGTAAAGCAGTAACAGGGGCAAAAGTCCCGCCGGTGCCAATCTAACAATTGCAAATGGAGCTTATAATGAACTGCGGTGATACTCTCACAGGAAACAACGATACCGCCGATGGCAACTACACGTTATACGGCATGGAGTTATCACTTTATACCGGAAAGGTTCGCAGCTATTTACGCTACAAACAGATCCCTTTTATAGAAACATTGGCCACTCGGGAAATTTACAAGTCGATCATACTACCCAATATCGGCCGCGCTATTGTCCCGGTTGTTGCCACCCCTGATGGGCAATATGTGCAAGATAGTAGTGATATCATCGATTTTTTGGAGCAACGCTATCCGATACGTCCAGTTTATCCCAGTACCCCCAAACAATGTCTAGCGGCACTACTGTTAGAACAGTTGGCGGACGAGTGGCTGATTATTCCCGCCATGCACTACCGCTGGAATTTTCCCGACTACAATCAAGCCTATCTGGAAAAGGAGTTTGGCTCCAGCTCCAAACCCGAACTGGACGAAACTGAGCAGCGCGCCCAGGGCCGTCATACCGGCACGCTATTTAGGGGGTCGGTTCCCCTGCTCGGTGCCACCCCCGATATGTTCCCTGCGATTGAGAGCTGGTACGAAGAGTTGCTGGATCAACTCAACAGCCACTTTTCTCGCCACCGCTTTTTACTAGGCGATGCCCCGACGCTGGCAGACTTTGGCTTTATGGGGCCGTTTTATGCCCACCTAGGTCGCGACCCCTACCCGATGCTGCTCATGCAGTCCCGCGCTCCTCATGTGTATCAGTGGGTCAGTCGCATGCGATTACTCGACGAGTTGTCCTTCGGCCCGCTATTGCCCGGGGATGATATCAGCCCGGAAATAGAAGCCATATTGAGCCGCATGTTTAAGGAGCAGTTCCCGGTTTTACAAGATTTGGTAACCAAGTTAGATACTTGGGGCACTGAAAATCCCGACACCCCCATCCCAAGGGCTATTGGCATGCACGGCTTTCGCATTGGCGACAGCGAGGGCGAGAGAATGCTTTCACCTTTTAATCAATGGATGGTACAACGACCACTCGATTATTACTGCCAGTTAAGCGGTTCGGCGCGATCCGACACCGACGTTTGGCTAGCGGGCATAGGGGGAGATCAAGCCATGGACATGGTAATCAAAAGGCCACTTATAAGGGTCAAAAACAATCTGGAGTTTGTCTAAAGCGGCATGATCCAATACTAACGGGCGATACCGTAGACCGTCTCATTGACTTCCGCATTCCCCACCACTCCCGGGGCACTCTCGTAGACAAACACCCCCATAATGCGCATGGTGTCGCCGGCTACCTGTGACACTCGGTGCAGAGAGTGACAGCCGCGGAATATACACAGTTCACCGGCCTCTCGACCAACCGCCTGCACTGTGTCATCGGCCTCGCCCAGTAACACCTTTGCCACGTGATCGTAATTTTGATCGGCGTCGCTACGAGTATTGGCTGACAACTCGAAGTTGCCACCACGTTCTGCCGGTTGCACCATCAAGGTCACGGTAAAGGCGTTGTCTGAATCAAAATGCCAGGAAGACTGATCTCCGTCGTTATAACAAACATAGTTAGCGGGCTGATAGAGATCCTCATTGTCGTATAGCGGTTGATTGCCAACTATATCTGCCAGCAACTCGCGCACTGCAGGCCAGTGGTAGAATGTTTTGAGCGGCGAGTTTTGTGGCAACAGATGGTAGGCAATCATGCGTGTGCTCGCATCTTGCATGATATTGCGCGGGTGATTATCCGGCAGCGAAGCATCCTCACTGCGCTGCAAGTAACAGTTGCGACGGGAGCGATTGTCATAGGCCTTCGACCGCAGAGTCTTGGCCTCCGCTGCCATCGCCTGCAACGCTGCAGGCCTAATAAAGTTAGGTAAACTACAATATAGATTTTCATCCAGCTGCTGCCGATAACGGCTCACCAGCGCCGCGCGCTCAGCACTACTGTTATCGTGTATAGGGTAGTCGTGGCAATTGACGATATTCTGACCCTGCCACATCTCTGCGTTGTTATCGCTCATGCTGTTATCGCCCATGTTGTTATCGTCCATACTCTAATCCCTCGGTATTTACCCTAGCAATGCCTCGCCTAACACCCTTGCTCAGTCGTAATTATCAGGAGGGAGCGTAGTTCATACCGCCGTCTATTTTAATAATCGCTCCGTTGGTAAAGCTTGAGGCATCGCTAGCCAAATAGAGTGCCGCACCCACTATTTCGTGAGCTTCTCCAGCGCGCTGCAGTGGAATTTTTTTCTTGAACACGTCAGTCATAACATCCATATCCCAGGCTTTCGATATATCCGTTAAAAACGGTCCCGGCATAATGCAGTTTGTCCTCACCTTGGGGCCCAGTGCATAGGCCAAACCCACCGTCAGACTGTTAAGACCAGCCTTGGCTGCAGCATAGGGTATTTCTTTGGCGCCGGGCATTTTTGAACTGGTGCTGCTAACATTAATAATGGAGCCGCCCTCGCCCGCCGCCATGCGCTCGCCGATCACCGCAGCCAGTCGAAAAGGCCCTGCCAGATTTACGTCCATTACCTTGTCGTACAGCGACTTACTAATCGATGTAAGATTCTCATAGAGCGGCGACATACCGGCATTATTCACCAATACATCGACTCGACCGTATTCGGCGTAGGCTGCCTCGATTAGAGCATCACAGGCATCCCAGTCGCCAACATGGCAGGGAACGCCGATACACTGAGCGCCTAACTCGTCGCGCAATAAGCTGGCCACGTCCTCGCAGGCTTCTGCCTTGCGGCTGCTAACCACCAGTTTGGCCCCGGCCTCGGCGAAGGCTCTGACCATAGCCAAGCCCAAGCCCCGGGTACCACCCGTGACCACAATCACTTTTTCACTCAGATCAAAATGCTGTGCTGTTTTTTTATAATCCATAGTACTGAGTCCTTCTCTATTATTCACAATAGTCGCTCGATTACTTAGCTACAAAGCCCCTAGGCATTGCGTATGGTAAGGCCGCCATCCACCGGAATGCTGGTGCCGGTAATATAACTGGCAGCGGGTAAAACCAGACTCAAGGTGACGTGGGCTACCTCCTCTGGCATACCATAGCGCCGCAGCGCAGTACGACGCTTAGCAAAAATGGTTTTATGTTCTTCGGGAATAGCGGCGGTAATACCGGTGTTAATCGGCCCGGGGCAGATGCAATTTACGGTAATGCCGTCCCGGCCAAGCTCCACCGCCATCGCCCGGGTCAACCCCAGAGCCGCGTGTTTAGCCACCACGTAGGCCGTATTGTGGGGTGTGGCACCTAGCGCTTCGGTACTGGCAACGTTAATGATTCTGCCATGTTCGGCCCGACGTAAAAAAGGCAGTGCTGCGCGAATAGCCCACTGTTGTGCGCTAACCATTACGTCTAGGGCACGCTGCCAACCGCTGTCGTAATCGTCATCGTCGATTTGCTCGCGAATACTGAGTCCGGCATTGTTAATCAGTATATCGATAGCGCCAAAATGGGCGGCCGTTTGCTGTACTGCCGCAACAACCTGCTCTTTACGCGAACAATCTGCCGTTATAGCCAACACATCGCCGCCAACAGCGCGTATCTCCTCGGCCACACGTTCCAGCGCTTCGGTATTGATATCAACAATGGCCACTTTGGCGCCCTCGTCAACAAATAGGTGTGCGGTGGCGCGACCCATGCCACTGGCAGCACCGGTGACAATCGCCACCTTGCCGGTAATTGATCGAGATAACGTGGATAGTCGACTCATAGTATTGGACTCCGTGTTAATTATTTTATCGGTGATATTATTTGTTTGATGACCATTTGATTGGTAAACATTATTACGATTTATTCATCACAATCAATTCCCGGTGCATTTGGCAGCTGCTCGCTTTAGCTTCAAACAGGCTTATCGAGCAGTAGCTGGGGCTGACCTAGGGTTGTGTTGTGAGCTACTACCGTCGCGGTATTAATCGCCAACTGCCGAGTCATTAACACTGTCGTTCGATATCGATCAAACTACAGCGCAACAGAGACCGCAGCCCTGCCCTGTCGAACTAAATCTAAAGCGCTATCGACGATATGCCCTGAGTTATTATTATGCGGCCGCAATGTCGTTGCACACAGCCTAAACACAACAGTATAAAGCCGACTTCGGCTCAGGTCGAGTTCCCTAGTCAGCGAGGATTCTCGTCACAAGCAGGACTGCAAAAACCCAGATAATTCGCGCCGAGCAATGGCAATTCACCGCCAATACGGATATCCTCGATGGTTAACTCAAGCGATCGAAAAACGCCGATCGACTGACAATCTCCAATCTGGCTCCCTGAGACAGATTTTGAACAATGAGGAATTAGCGGCAATGACACTGCAAGGCAACGCGCTGGAGGGCTCTGGCATCCCGGATACAGAAATTGATGTACGCACAACTTTTGGTCTTGATATCGACTTAAAAGTACCCGCGTTTTCTGCCACCTCAGACCATGTGCCTGCCATCGACCCCACTTACTTGTTTAACCACGAAACCACACTGGCCATACTGGCAGGTTTTTCCCACAACCGCCGGGTTATGGTACAAGGCTACCACGGTACCGGTAAGTCTACCCATATTGAACAAGTGGCGGCGCGCCTCAATTGGCCCTGTATTCGCATCAATCTAGACAGCCACCTAAGCCGCATGGACCTTATTGGCAAAGACGCTATCGTATTGCAAGACGGCAAGCAAATTACCGAATTTAGAGAGGGCCTACTACCCTGGGCACTGCAGCGGGCCTGCGCTCTGGTGTTTGACGAATACGACGCCGGTCGCCCTGACGTGATGTTTGTTATTCAGCGGGTACTTGAAGTAGAGGGTAAACTGACATTGTTAGACCAGAGCAAGGTAATTACACCGCACCAGTCCTTCCGCCTGTTTTCGACAACTAACACCATAGGCCTAGGTGATCCCAGCGGCCTGTACCACGGCACCCAACAAATTAACCAGGGCCAAATGGACCGCTGGAGTATCGTTTCTACGCTCAATTATTTGCCTCATGAAAATGAAGCCAATATCGTCGCGGCAAAATTACCGGAATTGGAACGCAAGCGTATTTCCAATATGGTGTCAGTCGCCGACCTGACTCGCCAGGGATTTATCAACGGCGACATATCCATTGTCATGTCCCCCAGAACCGTTATTACCTGGGCCGAGAACGCCCGTATTTTTAACGATTTTGGTTTTGCCTTCAGACTGACATTTCTCAATAAATGCGATGAGACTGAGCGCTCTATCGTGGCGGAATACTACCAGCGCTGCATGGGCGAAGAATTGCCAGAGTCTAGCTCCAGTGTTGTGCTCGCCTAATGTGTGAGCATAATTGCCAGTGGTTGAAATTGAGCAGTAAACGGGGCTAATGTGGCAGATGTAAACGGGCCCGTGGAGGAGTTTAAACAGGCAGTCACCTCTACCATGCGGGCGATTTCCGGCAACAGCGAACTCAATGTTAGCTTTGGCCACGGCAAGCCCTTTATTCAGGGTGACCGTGCCCGCATTCCCGCGGTCGACAAAACCCTCAGCCCGCAGCAACTGGCGGCGTTGCGGGGCACCTCTGATCGCTTCGCACTCAAGGCCAAATTTCACGACGAAGCCAAACACCGGGAATTAATGCCTGACGCCGGCATTGGCCAGGATATATTTGAGTGCAGCGAAGAGGCCAGGCTCGCCTCTATTGGCTCTTATTTAATGAAGGGCGTGGAAGACAATTTAAGCTCCGCACTAGAACAACACTGCCTAGATCAGGGTTATGCCAAAATAGACAAGCTGGCTGAGGCCCCCCTAGGCGAAGCAGTGGGCTTTTATATTCGCGACAAATTGGGTCTACCGCTGCCACCTACCGCCAGCCATGTACTGGATTTCTGGCACGACCATATCGATCAGCACATAGGCAGTGATTTTGCTCAGTTCGAAGAATTGCTGTATGACCAGGAACAATTTGCGCGCCTGTCGCGGCAACTCATTGCCAATTTGGGCCTCGACGAAAGCTGGGCTGATCACGATAGCGACAGTATTGACGACGACAGCACCGACGATAGCGAACCGGAAACAGCCCCCGGCGAAGACGACAGCGACCAAGATCAAGACATTGCCGAAGACGCCGATAATGCCGACGCCATCTACGGCGAAGTGGCCGTTGATGCCGAAGCAACAGAGGCCCAGGGTGAGGATAGTGAAAGCGACGAAGCCGGTGGGCCACCGCCCAGCCCCGGCGAAAGTGACTTAAATACGCGACTAGACTCTAACTACAAGGCCTATACCACACGGTTTGACGAAATCTGCTCCGCTGACACACTGGCGGAACCGGCGGAGCTAGAAGAACTACGGGCGGTACTCGATCAACATTTACAAGATTCCCAGGTTGTTATCAGCAAGCTGGCCAACCGACTGCAGCGTAAGTTAATGGCCAAGCAGAATCGCAAGTGGAATTTTGATCTCGAAGAGGGCATGTTAGATACCTCACGCCTGCCCAATGTGATTATCGACCCCTTTCAGGCGCTGGCTTTTAAACAGGAAGAAGATACCCAGTTTCGCGACACCGTCGTGTCACTGTTAATCGACAGCTCCGGCTCTATGCGCGGTCGCTCTATCACTATCGCCGCGATGTGTGCAGACATACTGGGACGCACTCTAGAGCGCTGTTCAGTCAAAGTTGAAATCTTAGGTTTTACTACCCGCGCCTGGCGCGGCGGTCAGTCCCGGGATCTGTGGTCTCAGCAGGGCATGCCAACACTACCGGGGCGGCTCAACGACCTGCTACATATTATTTACAAGTCCGCTGATATGCCCTGGAGAAACTCTCGGCGCAACCTCGGTCTGATGATGCGCGACGCCCTGCTAAAAGAGAATATCGATGGCGAGGCGCTACTGTGGGCCCACAACCGTATCGCCCATCGACCCGAGGATCGCAAGATCATGATGGTGATCTCCGATGGACTGCCAGTGGACAACTCTACCCTACTGGTCAACGACAGCAGCTATTTAGAACAGCATTTAAAATACGCAATCGACAGGATAGAAAACCACTCAAAGGTCGAGTTAGTTGCTATCGGTATAGGCCACGATGTAACTCACCACTACCGCCGGGCGGTCAAAATCACCGACGCCGAGCAACTCGGTAATGCCATGACAGAACAACTTGTGGACCTATTTGAGGAAGAGAGCAATCGCAGTCGCCGAGGCGCCAAAGGCCCCAAGTGAAGCACCATCAAAGCGTTAATTTGTTGCATCGTAAGCCGCTGCATTAAACACTCGCAGGCAGCCATTATCCGCAGCCTAGCTATTAGTCCAAAACTAACACTTATGCACAACCTAGCATTGAAATACAATTTAACAGTTAATCGAAACATAACAAATTAACTATAATACACTCACAATAAAGAACTTATACACTATGACTGCCACCTCCCCGATCGAGCTCACACTGCAACAGGCTACCGAACAACTCACCGCCCCAGGACAAGATTACGAACTGGAATCCGTTGAGCTATACGGCGAGAACTGCCGCGCCTTTAAGAATGCGCCGCCCACTCTCAGAGATTTGTTTAATGACAATCGTAGTGATGAGACCTTTCTTGTCTACCAGGAAGAACGCTATACCTTCGAACAGGTATATCAGCAATCCTCACGTATCGCCAAACTGCTAGTCGATCACTACGGCATTAAAAAAGGTGACCGTGTTTCAATTTCGATGCGCAATTATCCAGAATGGGTGCAGGCGTTTACCGCTATCACTTCTATCGGCGCCATTGCCGTGGCAATGAATGCACTGTGGTCAAGTGAAGAGATGGCCTACGGCCTGAGCGACAGTGGTAGCAAGTTACTTATCGCCGACCAAGAACGCCTCGACCGCGCCCTTGCCATTGACTCAGATCTAGAGATTAAACTATTGGTGGTACGTGCCAGCAAGCCATTGCCCACATCGGTAGACTCGCTGGAAACACTGATAGCGGAGATCCCAGAGTGCGACATGCCCAGTGCCGACATCGAGCCCAATGACGGCGCCACTATTTTTTATACCTCCGGCTCCACCGGGCACCCCAAGGGCGCACTATCCTGTCACCGCAATATCATGAGCGCCCTACTTTCCTGGGAACTGGGCGCACATAGCGCATTACTAATGGCTGGTATTGAAGCGCCGACACCCGCTTACCCACCGGCCACACTACTGGCGGTACCGCTTTTTCACGTCACTGGTACCCACGCTATCTATCTTTCCAGCTACCGGGCGCAGCGGCGCATGGTAGCTATGTACAAATGGGACGCAACCCTGGCCGCCTCCATCATCGAACAAGAACGCATTAACTCCTTTGTTGCCCCGGCGGCAATGACCGGCGATCTGGTGGAGATAGCCAAAGCCGGACAAGTTGATCTCAGCTCACTCACTACGGTAGGTGGCGGCGGTGCTCCCCGAGCCCCGGAGCAGGTAAAAAGCATTGGCTCTGTATTTGGCAATGCGCTCCCAAACACCGGCTGGGGTATGACCGAGACCAACGCCATTGGCACCGGTATCGGTGGCGAGGATTATCTCCAACACCCTGGAAGCTCCGGGCGCTGCAGTGCGGTGCTGGATTTATCAATCGTCGACGAAGAGGGCCGCGAAATGCCCAGTGGTGAGCGCGGAGAATTACGTGTCCGCGGTAGTTCGGTAATTAAAGGCTATTGGAATAGAGAAGAGGCCAATGCCGAGACATTTGACGGTCGCTGGCTAAAGACCGGCGATGTCGCCTATATCGACGAGCAGGGCTACCTGTACATTGTTGACCGCATCAAGGACATGGTCATCCGCGGCGGCGAAAATATTGGCTGCGCCGAGGTTGAAGCAGGCTTACTAGAGCACGAGCACATATTGGAAGCGAGTGTCTACGCGGTGCCCGACCAACGTCTCGGTGAAGAAGTGGGTGCAACGATATACAGCAGTACACCCATCGATAGCGAACAGTTGAGAACATTTCTCGCCGACCGCATTGCTCGTTTCAAAATACCGCGTTATATCAACGTCGTCAATCAACCGCTACCACGTATTGCCACAGGCAAGATCGACAAGCGTGAGCTACGGGCGCAGGCTGTTGATGCACTAAAATAACTACAGCGCCCACTTGATCAACGGCGCCGATACAGTGATGACAGGGATTGTCATCTCGGCAGCGATGGTAGCGGTAAAAAGCGGGCATAAAAAAAGCCTCAATTGAGGCCTTAATAATAACAGAGCTGCGAATTGCTGAAATCAGCTCTCAAACAGCTCATCAGAATCATTAATCTTGAAACGGGATACCGTTTCTTGTAACTCTCTGGACTGGACGGTAAAAGACTCTGCAGTACTAGCCACCTGCCGCGATGCCGCGGCATTTTGCTGAATAACTTTTTCCAGGGTCAATATTGAGCTGTTGATTAAGTCTGCACCGGCCTGCTGCTCGGAGGAGGCCGCGCTAATTTCCTGAACCAGTTCCGCGGTACGACGAATATCCGGTACCGCCTTTTCCAATACCGCCCCGGCGTTTTCCGCCACCTCGACGCAGGAACTAGACAGCTGACTGATTTCAGCCGCTGAACTCTCACTAAGCTCGGCCAGTTTGCGCACCTCGGTAGCGACCACGGCAAACCCTCGTCCGTGCTCGCCAGCCCGTGCGGCCTCAATCGACGCGTTAAGCGCCAACATATTAGTCTTGTAGGATATTTCGCTAATACCTTCAATTTTTTCGGCTATCTCCCGCATTACTTTAACGGTTTGGATGGCCGCCTGCCTGCCCTCTTCGGCACTGTCGGCGGCCTGATTCGCAATGGTCTCTGTCTGTCCCGCATTGGTAGCATTTTGACTAATGCTAGCCGCCATTTGCTCCATTGAGCTGGACACAGACTGAATCGAGCTAGATTGGGCCTCGCTACCCTGAGCAACTTCGCCCGACGTGGCATCTAGCTGCTCACTACCCGAAGCCAGTTCTCTGGCCACATTGACAACACTACCTAGAGTGTCGCGCAGGTCCGTCGACATTTCGCACATGGCCTCACCAAGTAAACCAATCTCATCGCGCTGACTAATTTCCATAGACACGGTCAAATCACCGGCCGCAAGGGCCTGTACCATTTCTACCGTGTCATTCAAAGGGCGTGTTATATAACGCCCCATAATTAAGGTAACAAGAGCCATTGCAGAAAGAACCACCACAGCAAAAGTAATGATATTGTATTGTTGCTGTTGAGTTGCCGCCGATGCAATTGCCGACAACTCCTGGTGTAACGAATCGGCGAAAACAGTATTGAGCTCGCTCAACTGTGTTTTGAGCGACTTACTCTCTGCCGACAACGCCAGTGCAGTATCGTTATCAACCTCTTCCCCTTCACTCATGCGGGTATACATATCGCCCGCCCTGACGCTAAAATCTTGTACCTGCGCTCGCACCTTTTTTACCGAGCTAACCAATTCAGATTTCAAACCAGGCAACGCAGCAATTTGTTCCAATACGTCTACCACAATCACCGATTTTTCGGCGGCGGTCTCCAGCATATACGATTCGCCCATCATAACCGCTTCACTGTAGAGCCTCGCTTGGGTCTCAAAAGCCTTGGCTGTATCTTGCCCCAGTTGAGTGGCTGGAAACAGTGCGCTAGCAACAATGGCAAGATTGGTATTGGCACGCTCGCCTTCAATATAGACGAACACCATTGAAGCGGAATATCCCAATACTAATATGCCGATGGCAATCCAAATTTTCAACGAGATTTTAAGTGACTTCCACATGCAATGACTCCTAAACAGTTATTTTAAAACGCATGACTCAAGCCAACACTGCGTTCAGTACGACGATGAGATTGAGTGTTCCCAGTGAGAAGCAAGCATTAATAGTTTATCAATAAGCCCTATTTACACAGCGCTGATCAGGGCTGGGGGCAACAACACACAGTAAGGCCAACTTACTAACTTGCTCAATAAGTTGGCCCCAACATTATGCTCTATTGCCTATCCGTATACTTTGTACAACAGGCCCTAGATACAGATTACTATTCAACCCATACCCAACCCACTAACAGGTAAATATAATACATGATATTGAGCTGGGCTGCGTAAGTAATTACACCTATGTTTTAGACCAACAAAGCCCGAAAAGCAATTTTCAAGCCAATATCTCCATCGATAAAACACCTGTCCTTAATCTAGCTAAATCCACCGCCACTTCCACTGGTAATATTGTGGCGCGAAGTACTTGCGGGCAAGGGTTTTGAGAGCAAGCCTTTTCAATTTCCATTGGCAGGAAGGTATAAACGGCTTTTCTTCTAACACTTTCATTCGGCAAATAACTACTACGCAACGTTGGCTATTTCTGCATCAGGTCTATACTCTTGCCATAGATCTACCTCAAATTGGTAGATCACTCAACATTATAAATAGGTAATTAATGTGAAGTGGATTGGTCATATCTCGGTAAAGTACAAGATCAGTATTATCCCCGTTATTGCAGTGCTGGGATTTTTACTCTATCTGGCAATTAATTTCAGCGTCAACGTAGACAATAAAAACCGCTTGTCCTCGATCAGAGAAATTTACATCCCCTCAGTAACCTACGCCAATGCCAATATCGTCGAACTAGAGAAAATAGACGGGCTCTTTAATACCGCAATATCTATCGCCGAAATGGAAATGGTAGAAAATGCTGAGACCAGCTATCAGCTGATCCTAAGTCAGTTCTCCCAACTCGAAACATTAAACCCTTTGAGAAGCCGGGAGATTGCCACACTTCGCCAAGACCTCTCTGACTATTACGATAATGCAAAATCGTTGACAACGTCGATGATTGATGAATCTGCAGACTATTCAACAATCGCAGCCGATGCAGCAGAGAAAACTGCTCTGAATAAAACCGTAACCAACAGTTTTAAACAATTCCACAACGACAGCATCGACCAGTATTCGAGAATACTGGTCGATGCTGACGACGCCGCAGACAACGCCATCACATTAGGCCTAATTATAGTAGCATCAGTAATTCTAGTTCTTCTTATTATCTCGATCACCATTACGAAAGTCATCACCGCAAATCTCAACGAAATTGCCACGTCACTTCGAGACATTGCCCAGGGTGAAGGTGACTTAACCCGGCGGATAGAACAGAAGAGCAAAGACGAAATTGGTGAGGTCGTTTATTGGTTTAACAGTTTTATGGAAAAACTACACGGCACCATTGGCGAGGTAGTGTCACTAATAGGCCCACTGTCGGATGTATCGGCTAGACTGAATTCGACCATGTCAGACACCTCCGCTGCCAATGAAGAACAGTGTGAAATTTCTGACAATGTTAATCAAGCTATCGAAGAAATGATCTTAACCGTGCACGAAGTGGCGCAACATGCGGCCTCAGCGGCCGAGGCGGCGGCAGATGCCGACATGGTGTCAAAACAAAGCCAGATTGTTGTCGACAAAACTGTAAGCTCTATCGCCTCTTTGGCAACTGAAACCAGCAGGGCCTCGGAAGTTATCACTCAACTTGAACATGACACAGATAATGTAGGCCAAATACTCAACGTTATCCGCGGCATTGCTGAACAAACCAACTTACTCGCTTTAAATGCCGCTATCGAAGCCGCCAGAGCAGGCGAGCAGGGCAGAGGATTTGCCGTAGTTGCTGACGAAGTCCGAACCCTGGCCTCAAGAACACAGGAATCCACTCAGGAAATACAATCGGTTATCGAGGTATTGCAAAGCGCTGCACAGTCGGCTGTTAGCGCCATGAACGAAAGCAAGCAAGGTGCTAACAACAGTGTTGGCCAGGCCCAGCAGACGGGATCATCGCTGCAACAAATCGCCGAAAAAGTATCCTCAATTAGCGATATGAACAGACAGATAGCCGTTGTCACCGAGCAGCAAACACAAACCTCGGAGAGTATTAAAGGCAATGCGAACAGAATGCAGGACGCATCCAACAAAACGCTGTCGTCAATTCAACAGGCAAGAGAACTCACAGAAACATTGGACGATATGTCTAAGCAATTAGGGGCTATCGGCAGCCAGTTCAAAACCTAGTATATCTATTTAATGTAGCAACACACATTACAGATTTTTCCGATACTAATAGTTTATATCTTTATGGAGGGTTGCAATCCCCTCCATTTTTTGTTCCTTTCTTCTGTGAATTGCTATTTTCAGATGTCGCCAATTTGCATAGCAGCATAGCTACTATTCTGGTGCGGCAAGATAGTAAAGACAGCCGTCAATTGTAAACCATCGATATATTTATCCAATACCCTACGCTCCTATATGTGATCATTAGCCTGGCATAAAGACACTTACTTATTTCTGGCCCGCACCCTCACCTCATATTCTTCAGCAATGGCTTATGGCGATCGCTTTGCAAACCAGACGCATTTTCCTGAGTGCATGGCACTTCACCCTGCAATGTTTCGATCCGTATGCCCTTCACGACACCAGAGTGTTTATATCCAATCCCACCTACCAAGCGCAGCTTGGGTTTTCATGCAAAACCCCACACTCCTTTGCCGCCCAAATCGTTTTGTATATTTCCAACATATCTTTAACCAACTTATATTTTTCGACAAAGAGGAAAGCATCCGGGGTAGCCACCACCCACTCAATACGACCCGCAAAGCAGGGGCCCATTGTTTCAATTTTATAACAGGTGTTTTCTATACTGGAGGCGAAAAAATATAACGGAAATGCATAGTATGAATTCGCAACATCGCTTCGCGCACAAAGTACTTGCCCCTTAGCCAGCCCCTATACTGATTAATAATTAGCCACTAACGTTTCTAACATAAATTTAATATTTCAATAGATTTGAAAACACCTCCCGCCCTGTTCACTTTGTTTTAAATGGCACTTGACTTCAGTAAAGCACAGGCTGCTCATGAGTTTGTCTCAAAAAACTAGACGTAGTTATGCGTTGAATACAACTGGGGTTTCCAGTGTTTTTCTAGGAAAGATAATATACGGGTTTTTACTGATTCTAACGAAGTGCATAAAGCCTATAATTACCGCCATTAACAAACCACAAAATCATTAGGGGAAAAGCGATGACAATCAAAACAAGGCAGTTAGTTTTACCATTTGCTGCGGCGCTTCTGGCAGCAAATGTACAAGCTGCAGATGTACGCTGGAGTGGTTATGGTACATTTGGTGCCGGCCAGGTATTAGACGACGATGCTAGCTACAATGCCAACCCCATTTTGATCGACGGCCGTTTAGAAGACAAAACGTCTTTTAGCGTTTTATCTTTAGTCGGCCTGCAAGCCGATGCCAGCATTGGTGATGGTTTGAGTGCCACCGTGCAATTACAAGCAACCGGTGCAGAGAATTGGGAAGCCAATGTAGCTTGGGCCTACCTGACCTACGATCTGTCTAACAATGTTAAAGTGCAAGCGGGACGCAAACTGCTGCCTATTTACAATTATACCGATTCAATTGATGTGGGTTATACCTACCACTGGATCCGCACCCCAGCCGATGTTTATTCGGTAGCGGCTATCGCCTACGATGGCATTAATGTTACCTATCAAGATTTTTACGGCGACTGGGAAGTAAGCGCCAATGGCCTTATGGGCCGGGTAGAAGGTGACGACGGTTTATACGATGGTTTTGATACCAGTTACCGTGTTGCCGGTGGTAATTTCGAAGCAACTTTTGACGACTGGGTTAAGCTTCGTTTTGCCGTATTTAGTTACAAAGATTTCGAAATTGCCGCGCAAGTAGAAGACGGCCCAGCCATTCCTCCCTTTGACTCTATGTACTATGGCACTTCGTTGTCGGCAACACCGGGCAATTGGTTATTGATGTCTGAGTACACTTGGTACGATATCGACAACGACAATTTCATTCCAGGCGTTGCCGGTACCAAATTACTCAACGATCTGGATCAGGCCTGGTATGTTAGCGTCGCCTATACCATGGGGCTGTGGACACCTCACCTAACATATTCACAAAAGGAATTTGTTGACGAAGGTTATAATCTGGGCAATACAGCCGCTGAGACTAGCACCATTATCGCCGGCTTACGCTACGATTTTCATCCCTCTTCCAGCCTCAAAATTGAGTACCATATGTTTGAGGATGATACCACTATAAACGGTGTTGACGCGCCCCGTGACGGCTTCGACGAAGTTGATAGCCTTCTCGTAGCTATTGATTTTGTCTTTTAAAGGGAGTCACTGACAATGAAAAACATTACACAGAAATTATTAACCGGTGCCCTGATCGTATTAAGCTTGGGTGGTGCACAGCAAGTTTTCGCAGAAATTGCCATTATTGTTCACCCCAGCACTAGTGCTGCCGACGCGAAAGTTATTAAGCGTATTTTTTTGGGCAAGGTGAAAGCCTTCGATAATGGCGCACCCGCCTCACCGATTGAACTACCAGAGGGTGATGCTGTACGCAGCGCCTTTAACAGTAGTTTCCTCAAGAAGTCCGACGCGCAGATGAAGTCTTACTGGGGCCGGCTTGTTTTTACCGGCAAAGCATCAGCGCCGGAAAAAGCAGCTTCGGCTGATGACATGATCGCCAAAGTAGCAGCTAACCCTGACTATATTGGTTACGTCGATGCTTCCAAAGTCGGCGATTCGGTCAAGGTCGTGCACAGCTTTTAATTAAAGCCCATTAGAAAAAGGCGGTGCTGTTCCTCAGCACCGCCTTTTTTATGCCTGTAATTCAGCGCTCGACAACCAGTGCGCTAATGACATCAACGTTTAACAGTGTTGCACTGTTATATCGTGATTGGGTAAAATACTGCCTGCCAGAAATCCCCAATACCCTGCGATTTGCCGAGGATAGTGAACAAAGGCCTCGGACGATTATACTGAAGGCAGTCGACTGCGCACTCTATCAGTATGGGCAACTGAGCAAACATGGACCATCAACAACACAATGCCAACAACTGATTCCGATAACACTGCATTAGCCACGCGCCAGACACTGATCAGCAAGACAGTGAATTTGACTGTTATAGCGACCACAGCGATCGGGCTAGTGGTGGTACTGCAGTGGCTGATCGGCGACAAAATAGACGCCGCCAAATTACACGCCTTCCATTCGCAAATGATTAGTGCCAGTCAGTACGATAACGAACTCGGCGAGGACACCCTTGCTATCGACGAAGACTTTCGAGAGTTTTTAGGCCTAGTTGAGCCCAGCGACCGTGATAGCAAGATTCATATCGCTCGCAAGAATGGCCAGGCCTTGATGGCGATAATCCCCACCAACTCACTGGAGGGCTATAATAGCGCCATTAAAATGCTACTGGCAGTTAATCTGGACGGCAGCATAGCCGGCCTGCGAGTCATAGAGCACAATGAAACACCGGGGCTGGCGGACTATATCGATGCCCGTAAAAGCGACTGGATTCGCTCCTTCAACGGCAAAGTTATGGGCTCTGATTTTGCTGAACGCCAGGTAGTAGTTAAAGATCGCAGCTCGGGTAAGTACGACAGTTTGACCGGTGCCACTATTACCCGCAAAGCCATTATTAGACAGGTTAAAAAAACCCTGTCCTACTACCAAATCACACAGCCGCTAGCCACTCCCGCTACTGTGCCCTAGCCCGCTGTAGTGGCTATACAGGCCTTGGTGCCGATGCTAGACTCGGACCATGAAAATAACAAAATACCCTAGCGCTGCTAAGCGCCTATCGAACACACCTTTATTGCTAGTTACACTGATTATCGGCGCTCTTATTCTGACGGCCTGCGCTACCCCCACAGCCCGCCCTGCCAAGGTAGTGCTGGTCACCTTGGACGGGGTGCGCTGGCAGGAAATTTTCTCCGGTATTGACAAAACCCTGGCCGAAGACAAACGCTTTAGCCACTCCCCTGACTGGTTGTTAGACACCTACTGGCACCAACAGCACAACACCAGGCGACAACTGCTATTTCCCTTTTTGTGGTCGACTGTCGCGCAGCAAGGGGTCATGTTGGGCAATAGAAACCAACACAGCTATATGGAAGTTACTAATCCCTGGTGGTTTTCCTACCCCGGCTACAACGAAATTCTTACCGGCAGATCCGACCCGGCGATTGACTCCAACGACAAGCAGCTGAATAAAAACCGTACTGTGCTGGAAGTATTGAATGAGCGCAGTGACTTCAACAATAAAGTCATGGCATTTGGCTCCTGGGATGTGTTCCCTTATATCATCAACAGCGAGCGCAGCAAGGTGCCGGTCAATGCCGGTTTTAGCCTACTAAAAAAAACTAGCAGCGAAAAACAGCGCTGGCTCAATCACAGCGCCGGCCAGGCACCACAATTGTGGTCCAGCGTGCGACTGGACTACCTAACCCAAGGCTACGCCATGGAGGCGCTGAAAATTGACCAACCCCGAGTACTCTATATTGCTCTGGGAGAGACCGACGACTTTGCCCATGACGGCAACTACTCGCGTTATATAGATGCCGCTCGGCGCAGCGATACCATGCTGGCAGAGCTGTGGCACTGGCTGCAGTCCGACGATTTTTATCGCGGTCGCACCAACTTGATTATTACCACCGATCACGGCCGCGGCAACAGTGCCGACACTTGGCAGCACCACTTAAGCCCTTTGGCAGCAAAAACAATGGGCCTGCAAGACACCGCGCCTGAGGGTGTGCCCGGCTCCGACGAAATTTGGTTTGCCGCTATTGGCCCAGCCTTCGAAGCTAAAGGGTTGGTAGCAGGCCGCTGGCACCAGTCTCAGATAGCGGCCACACTACTGGCCAGTTTAGGGCTTAGCAGCCAGCAGCTAATGCCCACAGCCGGTCCAGCGATTACCGAAATACTGCGCGACAACACACTGATTGGGAAAGAATAATCATGAAAATCACTACATCGGTGCCGGCGGCAGATTTACAGACCGTGGGCAGCGCTGCCAAAGCTGTTGAGGCGGCAGGATTCAACGGCATCAGCACCCAGGAAAACTCTCACGACCCCTTTATGCCACTGGCAATAGCTGCCACCACCACCCATACGCTGGAATTGAAAACCAGCGTTGCCATCGCCTTTGCTCGCAGCCCCATGGTGGCGGCAAATCTGGGCTGGGATTTACAGGCCGCCAGCAATGGCCGCTTTACTCTGGGCCTAGGCAGTCAGGTTAAGGGCCACAACATACGGCGCTTTAGCGTGCCCTGGTCCGCCCCAGCACCGCGTCTTAGGGAGTATATTCAGGCTGTCCGCGCTATCTGGCGCTGCTGGCAGCATGGCGAACGTCTCAGTTACCAGGGCGAGCACTATCAGTTTTCACTGATGACACCCAACTTCAGCCCGCAGCCGCTGAACTGCGCAATGCCGCCCATTCACATTTCTGCAGTGGGGCCAGCGATGATGAAGGTCGCCGGTGAAGAATGTGACGGGGTTATGTTACATCCCTTCTGCAGCAAGCTATACCTACAACAGTCTGTTATACCGCGTCTGGAAAAAGCCTTACAACACAGCGGGCGCAAGCGGGAGAACTTTGAGATTTCCGGCGGTGGTTTTGTCGCCACCGGCATTGACGATGAAGCTGTGGCCAAAATGTTTGAATGGGTACGAACGCGCATAGGTTTTTACGGTTCCACTCCCTCTTACTGGCCAGTACTCGAAACCCATGGTCTGGAGGACTTGGGACAAAAATTAAATGCGATGTCAAAACAGGGCCAGTGGGATGCAATGACCCGAGAAATTCCCGACGATTTGGTGCATATGTTTGCTGCAGTGGGTCGCTTCGATCAAATCGCCGATAAAATTGAACATCGCTACGGCGGTCTCAGCGATGCAATTGCCGGCACCAGTGATATGCCTAAAGAGCTATTGCAGGATATTCAGCGTATCGCCACACCCTATGTCGGCGCAGCCGGCTAGGTACTGAAACTGCGGTTACCCGCATAGCTTGTCTACTGCTAACAACCGCCCTATAACCCCTGCCAAGACATCATGGCGTGGGTATTCCCGCATACCGAGCAGCTGACTCTCTCGCGGCAAACTGCAGGGGGCTAGACGATACCTGCCTACAGCCTGGGCCTGCCTGGGCTCAGTAAAACATCGGCAACACTGACGGTTAGTCCAAACCGCGCCGTTTTAACAGCGGTGTGATATCGGGCTCGGCACCGCGAAAGTTCTTAAACAGAACCATCGCTTCTTCGGCCCCACCCCGGGACAGCAGACTCTGACGGAAGTGCTCACCGTTTTCACGGCTCAAACCACCCATTTCTTTAAACCACTCAACGGTATCTGCATCCAGTACTTCACTCCAGATATAGGCGTAATAGCCTGCGGAATAGCCGCCGATAATATGTGAAAAATAAGTGCTGCGATAACGTGGTGGCACAGTCTCCATAGCTACTCCAGCCTGCCGCAACACCCTCGCCTCGAAGTCTAACAGACCAGCAGCATCAGGCACTTGCGCCGGCGTCAGTTGATGCCAGGCTTGATCCAACAGCGAAGCTGCCAGGTACTCAGTGGTACCATATCCCTGACTGAACGTTTGTGTTGCCATCACTTTGGCCAACAATTGTGCAGGCATTGCCTCGCCAGATTTGTAGTGGATAGCGTAGTTTTCTAGTACCTGCGGCCACACCGCCCACATCTCGTTGACCTGTGAAGGGTACTCGACAAAATCACGGGGCACCGAAGTACCAGAGAAAGACGGGTAGTTAACATCTGAAAACATACCGTGCAAGGCGTGACCAAATTCGTGAAACAGCGTTGTCACTTCGGCGAAGGTTAACAGCGTAGGATCTCCCGCTGCCGCAGGCTTGGTAATATTCAAATGATTAGCTACCACCGGCTGTCTGTGCATCAACTTCGACTGGCTTACATAGGCATTCATCCAAGCGCCACCGCGTTTACTGGGGCGGGCATAGGGATCCATCACAAACAAAGCCAAGGGGCTGCCATCGGCTTCAAACACGTCAAATACGCGAACGTCTCGTTGATAAACAGGTAAATCATGGCGCTCTTTAAAACGCACGCCAAACAACTGTTCGGCGGCGTAAAACACCCCTTTGTGTAACACATTGTCAAACTCAAAATAGGGTTTTAGCTGCGCTGCATCAAAGTCAAATCGCTGCTGCCGAAGCTTTTCGGTGTAGAAGTCCCAATCCCAGGCCGCCAGGGTAAATTCACCTCCCTCGGCATCGATCATTGCCTGCAGGTCAGCCGCCTCACGGCGGGCATTGGCAACCGCCGCTGGCGCGAGACTTGCCAAGCGCCGGTTAACCGCTGCGGTGGTGCGGGCGGTCTGATTCTCTAAGCCATAGGCCGCGTGGTTTTCGTAGCCTAATAGCTGCGCCCGCTGTGCCCGCAGTAGGACAATGCGAGTGAAGTTTTGTCGGTTGTCGAACTCGCCACCATGGCTGCCTCTGGCCAGCGACGTTGCCATTATCCGCTGACGCAGCGCACGGTTTTTCAATACTGCTAAGGGCGGCTGTTGACTGGTATTGAGCAGCGCCACTAAATACTTACCGCGCATATTTTTGGCGGTGGCCGCCGCCGCCGCAGTCGCTATTGCCCCGGTAGACATTCCCTCTAACTGCTCTACGCTGTCGACCACTATGGCTGCGCTATTAACCTCTTTCAGTATGTTTTGGCTAAAGGCCGTTTGTAAGGTCGCCAATTGGGCGTTCATCGCTGTAAGTGATTGCTTGTCAGTATCATTCAACTGCGCCCCGGCACGAATAAAGTCCCGATAGCTTTCCTCCACCAATCGCAGCGTTTCCGGGCTCAGGGAGAGTGTTTCGCGCTGCTGATAAAGTAATTCGATACGGCCGAACAAGGTTTTATTTAGCAAGATAGTATCGCGGTGAGCCGACAGCTTTGCAGCCATCTTGCTGCGAACGCCTTCCAACTCATCATTGGTGTGAGCCGAACTGAGGCTAAAAAACACCCGGCTGACCCTGTCTAACAATACCCCGGAGCGCTCCATCGCGAGTAGCGTGTTTTCTATTGTCGGCGGTTCCTCACGCTCTGCTATGGTAGCAATCTCGGCCAACTGCTGTGCCATGCCACGATCAAAGGCCGGCGCAAAGTGTCTATTCTCAATTTTATCGAAGGGTGGAAAGTGCAAATACAGCGGGCTTTCTTGATAAAAAGGATTATTGTCGTCTATGGTGATTGTCATAGCCTTCTCGTTAGCGGTTTTGGCACTAAAATTTTCAGTCTTTGCTGCTTTGCTGACGGAATCGGTTTCAGAACACGCTGGCACAATAAGCGCGAGGGCAAGACTTAATAGCTTTGCAAATGTTAACGGCATCGCTGTAATTCCTAAGTAGAGTAATAGAAGACCAATCCTCGCGCCCAGGCATTGCAATATGCCGGTGTTTGCCAGTTCGGTAGTAGCCACTGCGCCAAACTCTCTCAGTGGGCTGGCTAAGCAACTATACCCTAGCAGTTTTATTGCGCCGCTGGCACAACTTTCCCCGACGACAGGAAATCGAGTTCAGTCGCAACACAATACGCTCTGCTCGGGAGGGTTAGCCACGACTTACCGATATAGCGCCGGTAAAGGCTAGCGGTAGTATAAGCTGACGTAGTTCAATGATTATCACCGTGATATTTAGCGTAAATACTACGGTTTCATAATGGGCAAAAGCATTCTATTATGAAATAACAACTCGTTCACCGACAATGTAACTGTGGTGCGCTAACAAACAGCGACAGAAAACGGCTACTGAAACTAAAGCCAATACAGCACCCTTCATAGGCAGCACCCATTCTCCTCGAGGCCAACTAAGGCACAGCTCGACCACACTTTTGTGAGAGTCAACGATCTAGAGGCCAGCATTCATTTTCACACCCATATCATGGGTTTTGGCTTAGTGAGAGTCGAGCACCCCTTCAGTATCATTCGAGTGGGACCTAGCTTTCAATTGCAACTCGCAGCGTGGACCACAGCTGGTTTTGAGCACTACGCCTACTGTGTGTCCCAAGCGGAGTCCGACGCTATATTTACGCGGGTAAAGGAGGCGGCAATAGACTATGGTCCCAGCTTTGATGCTGTCGGTAGCAACGACGGTCCCGGTAATGAATCCGGTGCCAAAGGTGATGCTCCTACCCTATACTTCAACGATCCCAATCAGCACCTTATAGAGATCCGAGCATACGCAGAAAGCACAGACCTCGACTGACGGCAACTCGGTGCTGCATCCCTGACACAACGCTAGCAGTTGTCCCAGCTACGAGTAACTATTTACCCCCAAGTAGTTGATTTTTACAGCGAGTGATTTATGATCAATTAGTGGCTATTGGCGATGGGTTGTCGCAGTAATTTTCTGTTGAGCTAACAGCTGTTACCGGCACAATATCTACATTATAAAAATAACATTGAGTCCAACTCGTATTACTTTCGTGGCTAAGCATTCGGCTCTACTTATTAGGCCGAACACTGTAGAGAATCCACATTATGAATTTGAATACTATCAATAATGTTCGCCGCCCACTCATTGCTATCACGCTACTGTCGGCTTTTGTCTATTTTGTCCTGCAACTATCTATTGCCTTTAGCAGAGCAACGGTGGATGCTGAACAGAACTCCCAAGATGTAAGTACACTGGCGCAGCCGGTCGCGGGTAAAAAAACGATGTTCGATGCGGTTTCGCAGGACTTTATTCTCAGTCCAGACAGTGAATACTGGCAGCAATGGATAAATTTTGCAGCCCTTCCCCAGCCGACTATGGAATTCCCCAGTGTTCAGGAATTAGATAACAGCAAAAACTAAGCGTTACATAGTGGTCAAAGTAAAAAAGCTTCAAATTTAGACACCTACTCAGTCCAGAACAAGTTAAAGTGTGCTTGCTGTCACTTATTAGCGATAGAACGACCCACGTTAGAAATCTATTACACTTCAATCAGCACACCTATCGACACTACCCCACTCCAGATACAGGCAATTAAAATGAGCAAACTATACAGCGATCAACATCGAACCTTGCAAGATGCCTTCGACACGCGAAATCTGGCGGACACCATCGAAAGTATTGCTGTACACGAGCAGATTAGCGACCAAGAGAAGGCCTTTATCGAGAGCCGCGAGATGTTTTTCCTCAGCACAATAGACCACAAGGGGCGCCCCAGCGTCTCCTACAAAGGCGGCGAGAAAGGTTTTGTCAAAGTTATTGATTCTCAAACTTTGGCCTTTCCCAGCTACGACGGTAATGGCATGTTCCTCAGCATGGGCAATTTGTCTGCCAATCACCAGGTCGGCCTGCTGTTTATTGACTTCGAGAACCCACATCGTATTCGCGCCTACGGCGAAGCGAGTATTGACCCCCAGGACCCACTACTGGCCGAATACACCGAGGCCCAGCTCATCGTACGAATCAGTATCAGCGAATTGTGGCTGAACTGTCCACGCTATATCCATAAACATCGGAAAGTAGAAACATCGGAATTTGTACCTAAAGTCGGTGGCCAAACGCCTCTGCCTCCCTGGAAAAAATTGGATACCATTCAAGACGTACTACCCCCCGGCGACAACAACAAGGTGCAGCAACAAGGCGGGACGATTACTTTGGAAGAATACATGGAGCAGGGGCAACGGGACGATAGTTGACGTTATCGGTCAATAATACCGAATGACGTCACAGTCAGAAAAGCGGTATTTTTCGCCCGACTAATACCCCGTTAGAACTTAAGTCCAGCTGCAGTGACTGCGATTTACCTCCTCAGTCCAAGTACGTACTCTGGCACAACGTTGACTGCGGTGTTGCAACAACTGCGTTCAGCACAAGATAAAAAACCTCTGCAGCAGTTGTTCCTATGAGAGGGAACAACGCCAATTGCGACCAGCATAATAATCACCACAGTCAGGGTTCGATAGCCAGCCGCCATATTTTACAGGCACACCATCAACTGTCGACCAAACCACGGCCAATTTCCCCCGTGGCTCGCAAGCAGACTATCATTGCGTAACACCAAGGCACTTTTCCTACGCTGCCATTACGTCAATACCGTCACTATTATCCAATGCATAACATCACTACTATAAGGTCAACAACGTGATTATTATAAGGCCAACAACATGACTATCACCGGCGAATGCTTTTGCGGAACGATCTCCTACCAAATTGAAGGCCCTCTTATTGACGCGCGATCTTGCCATTGTTCTCGCTGTCGCAAGGCATTCAGCGCTCAGGCATCGGCCTACGCCTTGGTTGAAAGCGGCAGCTTTAGCTGGCTGTCCGGTGAAGAGTTGCTGACCAGTTACATTAATGTTCACGGTGGCGGCCTGCAGTTTTGTAGCCAGTGTGGTTCCACCCTGTGTGGCGTCTATGACGGCGCTGTCCACGGCGTTACCTTGGGCTGTCTTAATGGCGAGCCCGATGTCAGCATTGGTCGGCATATTTATGTGGACTCGAAAGCCCGCTGGGAGACCATCGCCAAGGGCGTACCCCAATACCCGCGGGACATCCCCGACTGCGAATAAGGCCTACGGCCACACCCCACCGGGACAACAGTAAACAACTGCAAACAACAAGGTGCCGAGCATGAATCTAATTCCAATCGATACTCTGACTCACTCTTTTGATATTAGCGCAGACTTGTCAGTAACCGCACATGAGCGACAGAGCGGTCCTCCCCAGCGCTTTGATGGCATGACCGTGGGCATTGTTACCATGGACAGTGATGCTCCCCACGGCGGCGAGATGCACCCCGACGGCGATGAGATACTCTATGTGATCTCCGGGCAATTGCGCGTTATTACCGAGTCTTCGCCGGCGCAACCTTTGTTGCTAAACACCGGCGGCGCCTGTATCGTTAAAAAGGGCGAGTGGCACAAAGTTCAGGTACTAGAAACAACGCAACTGATGCACATTACACCAGGGCCCAATGGCGACTACCGGCCACTGCAGTGATAGCCACGCCTTATATCTCAACAAGGTCCATTGCGGATACGGCTAAGCGATGAAACAAGATCTTCAGTGGTTGCAACAATACCAAGGGCTAATTCGCCATAAAAGAGTGCTGGAGCTTGGTTGCGGCTCGGGTATGGATACCAGAATTTTGTCTGAATGGGCCACATCATTGGTAGCCTGCGATCTAACACCTCGAGTTGATCCCACTGTAACCGCTGTAGTAATGACCCTGGACCACAGCAAGAGTCTACCCTTTGAACCAGGACAGTTTGACATAGTCATCGCAAGTTTATGCCTACATTACTTTCACTGGCAGCACACAGAAGCTATAGTCGCGGATATAACAAGGCTATTGACTCCCGGTGGCTTGTTAATCTGCAGACTCAACTCCGACCGAGACATTCACTTCGGCGCCACCGGCCACCGGGAAATTGAAGCAGGCCTGTTCGACGTGAATGGATCTAACAAGCGATTTTTCAAGCGCTGCGATGTACTACGCCTTTTTCGCGAGCCCTGGCATGTCGAAGAGCTAACACGGCAAAACATCGACCGCTATAATAAGGTCAAATCGGTATGGACTCTGTGCGCACGTAACCCCTATCACCGAACAGTCGCCGCACCCTAATATGCACAATAAATGTAGGAAAACAGGATAAGCAATGAAAACTATCGGCATGTTGGGGGGGATGAGTTGGGAATCTACCGCCAGTTATTATCGGGCTATTAACAAGGGAATTAAAAAACAGCTAGGCGGCCTGCACTCGGCAAAAATATGCCTGTACAGTGTTAACTTTGCCGATATTGAACGACTGCAACACCATGGCGAATGGGACAAAACCGCAAAGATTCTTGCAGCTGCAGCACAATCAGTCGAGGCCGGCGGCGCAGACTTCCTGTTAATTTGCACCAATACCATGCACAAAGTTGCCCCAGACATTGAAGCGGCTATCTCAATTCCACTACTGCATATCGCCGATGCCACTGCCACAGCGCTGATGCAGGACAATATCAGCCGTGTCGGACTATTGGGCACGCAGTTCACCATGAATCAAGACTTCTATAAGGGTAGACTGACTGACAAGTTTGGCATCGAGGTAATTGTTCCAAAACGCGAACAACAAACGGTTATCCACGATATCATTTACCAAGAACTATGCCTCGGCGTTATCAGCGATCAATCACGGCAAGTATATTTGGGGATTATTGACGAGTTGCACCGGCAAGGTGCCCAGGCCATCATATTGGGCTGTACCGAAATTGCGCTGTTACTGCAGCAATGTCATAGTCAGGTACCGTTGTACGATACCACCGATATCCACGCTGCTAGCGCGGTGGCATTAGCACTGCGGGAATAAAAACAAAGGCCCATTCTTAGCGGCAGGCCCTTAAATATCAATATAGGTCAAGGTTTATGCTGGAGCGCGATCCCGCTAAATACGATCTATATTGCTTTTTATTACTACACTATTGATTTGTATGGCTCTGCGCCTCGTGCTAAAAATAACAATATTCTTGTGTGCACCAGCAACACACAAATACGGTAGCGTAGCTAAATAGTGAACACACTTGATTTTTCCTAACTGTTTCCCGGTCCCTTGTACAAAATCTGCAGCACTAACCATCAAACTTGATTGTGGTTAGTGGTGTATTCAAACCACCTGTGAATAGTTACATGGCATTAGAGGAAAAAATGCTGATAAGCCTTCAGGACAACAATACAGTCAAAGACATTTTTACGCCCCTGGGTGGTGGCCAAAAATTAATGCTATAGGCTAATAGAATCCTTGCAAGAAGTGGCGCGTGCAGGGTACCTTGTCGATTAGGTCTGACTACTAAAATACCCCCACTAGCCAATAGAGATTGTATATGGCATTGAACTGATGGGTATTGAACTGGTGGGTATTGAACAAGTGGTCATTCACGCGGCCACCACTGGTGTACAATGTTTAATGGGGCATAGCCCAATAAAATCTGCTGGCCTGCACTACTGTATCCCAGACAAAAAAATAGAAAACAGTAATAAATCACGTATTTCATTCGAACATGAACCACTGCGCAATTAACAGACGCTATGACAACACTATGAAAAAAATTCTCCCCTCGATACTTATTATCGCCCTAGCATTGATTGGCTCCGCAGCCATGGTGATGACCAAAACAGCTCCCCAGGCCGAGGAAGACAGCGAGCCCCTAACCCTTGTTAATGTGGTATCAGCACAGTCCAGCAATATTACCTTTGCCATTCCCTCGCAGGGAATTGTTCAGCCGCGAACTAAAACGACAATTGTCACCGAGGTATCGGGGCTGGTGGTATCGGTATCAGCAGATTTTGTTGTCGGCGGATTTTTCAACAGGGGCGACATTTTGTTAACCCTAGACCCCATCGACTATCAAGTTGCGGTAGAGCAGGCCCGAGCCAATGTATTGACCGCGCAGGCGGTATATAGTCGAGAGCAGGCGATGGCGCAGCAGGCCGGGCGAGAATGGGATTTAACGGGAAAGTCCAGAAGCCAGGCGCCGATTTTGGCCCTGCGCACGCCCTATTTAAAGGAGGCCGAGGCCGGCTTGTTATTCGCCCGGGCACAATTAAAACGCGCTGAGAGAAAATTAGGACAGACTATTATCCGTGCGCCCTATACAGGTCTGGTGAGGGAAAAATTAGTCGATGTCGGTCAGTATGCAGGCGTCGGTAGCACTATCGCCAAAACCTTTGCCGTCGATTATGCCGAGGTACGTTTGCCCTTGGCCAATAGTGACCTACAGTTTTTGAACCTTCCCGGTGCCACCAGTTCCTCCGCCAATACGTCGCCACATAACAACCACCTTAAGGTAGAGTTGACCAGTACAATTGGCGGCACTGATTACCGCTGGCAGGGCAGTATTGTTCGAACAGAGGGGGTTATCGACAGCAATACCCGCATGCACTACGCCATTGCTGAAATCGCCGACCCTTACGGTTTGCAGCGCGATGCCGCTGCGGCTTTGGCCGTGGGCAGTTTTGTCAATGCCCGTATCCAGGGTTTGAGTTTCAAAAATATTTTTGCCATTCCACATCGATTTATTCGCGGCGACAATCAAGTTCTCGTTATGGGCGAGCAGCAGCAATTGCAAATACGATCCATCAACATTATTCGCAGCGACGAAACCCTCAGCTGGGTCGATAGCGGATTGAATGATGGCGATCAAATCATTACTACAGCGCTAAACATACCGATAGAAGGTATGAAACTAGCGCTGTTCCCGGATGACTTATAGAATGTCTGAGCTATCATCCTCCGCCGAACCAACAACTCGCCACAAGGGTATCATCGCCTGGTTTAGCGCCAATTCGGTGGCCGCGAATCTGTTAATGATTTTCATTGTTGTCTGTGGCATCAGCTCGATTTTCATGATCAAAGTACAGATTTTCCCCTCCTTCGAAACGCAAACTCTGCAGATTACTATGGCCTACCCCGGCGCTGCACCGGCAGAAATCGAAGAGGCCATTGTGGTGCCAATTGAGCAGGCGTTGGAGGGGCTTAGCGGTATCGAACGAATACGCTCCCGAGCCAATGAAAACACAGGTTCGGTTTCCATACAGATATTGGCCGACTACAATATCGCGGAAATGCTCGACGAGGTTCAAAATCGAGTCAATGCAATCTCGACATTTCCCACCGGCGTTGAACGGCCTATCATTCGACAATTTGAAGTTTTTGACCCGGTGATCAATATATCCATTGAAGGCACCCTCGATGACCGAGCACTGAAAAAGCTAACACAAACAATTCGCGACGAAATCATTGCGCTACCGGGTATAAGCCTGGCCACTATTCGCGGCGCCAGTGACTACGAGATTGCCATCGAAGTATCAGAGCAAACACTGCGAGAATACGGTCTGACCCTGGCGCAAATTGCCAGCGCCATCCAACGATCCTCGATCGACATACCCGGCGGCGCTATCAAAACCGACAGCGGGCGTATTCAAGTACGCACGAAACAACAGGCCTATACCGGCCGCGAATATGGCAATATTGTATTGCGCAGCAATCTCGACGGTACCCGTTTACGCATTGCTGATATAGCCACCATCAACGACGGCTTTGTCGAGACAGAGGGTTTTCTTCGCTTCGATGGTAAACGTGCTCTTAGTATTTCTGTCAACGCCACCGACGAACAAAATGTATTAGACATCGAGCAGACGGTCAGTGCCTATGTCGAGCAGCGCCAGCTAAGCCTGCCGGCGGGGGTAACGATGAGCACCTGGCAAAACACCGCTTATTACCTCAACAGCCAACTCAATATGATGCTGAGTAATATGGCCCTAGGCGCGCTATTGGTCTTTATCGTACTGTCGATCTTTTTACGTATTAAAGTGGCGGCCTGGGTTATGGTGGGTATACCCATAAGCTTTCTCGGCGCGCTGTGGCTAATGCCGCTGGGACCCATGCCGGTCAATATCAACGTGCTCAGCCTGTTTGGTCTGATTCTGGTATTGGGTATTGTGGTAGACGACGCTATTATTATTGGCGAAAGTATTTTTACCGAAGTGGATAATCACGGCCATAGCCTGGACAATATCATCGCTGGAGTTCACCGGGTCTCGGTGCCGGCAACCTTCGGCGTTTTGACCACCATTGCAGCCTTTGCACCGATGTTATTTGTCGGCGGTGTAGTGTCTTCCTTTTTGGAAGCCATCGGCGTAGTGGTAATCCTATGCCTGCTCTTTAGCCTGGTCGAATCCAAATTGATTCTCCCCGCCCACCTAGCACACACCCAATTTGGCAATGAACAACGTGGTGCAGCCACCGGCATTATTGGAAAAGTCCAAGACAGCGTTGCCCTATATTTAAAGCACTTTATTCACAACAGCTATCTACCCACTCTAGAAAATGCACTGCACAATCGCTATACGGTCTGTGCCCTTTTTATCGGCACGCTGATTTTATCGATAGGTCTAATCGCTGGCAATTGGGTCAAAGTCGAAATATTCCCCAATATTCCCAGCGACGTGATCGTGTCAGAGATAACCCTTAACGAGGGTATATCCTCTCAGCAACGGGACGCAGCGCTACTAAAAATGGAGCAGGCGATACTATCACTGCAAAGTGAAAATCCCGACGAAAAAATCATCGACCACCTGCTGGTACGCAGCGAGGGTGACAGCGGCGGTATGCTAATGGTCGAATTGCCAAAAATTGAGCAACGCAGTAAGAGCCCTTCGGAAGTGGAGCAGTTGTGGCGAGCGCGAGTGGGTGAAATCGACGGCGCCAAGGAAGTACGTTACTACTCCAGCACCAATTTGGGCGGCGGTGCTAAGATCAATCTGCAACTGTCAGGTAATAACTACGAGCAACTGGAACGGGCCGCGACTGAGTTGGAGAAAAAACTAGCCAGTTACCAGGGGGTTTTTGATGTCAACAGCTCCTATAGCCGAGGTGCCGATGAGATTAGCTTACAGCTAAAGGAAGATGGTAGGTTATTGGGTATAACCGCCCAGCAACTTGGCGCACAGGTACAGCACGCTTTTTACGGCTACGAAGCCCAGCGCATACTGCGCGGCGAAGATGAATTAAAAGTGATGGTTCGCTATCCGTTGGCAGAACGCGGTTCTATCCACAATCTTGAAAATATGCGCATTCGCACAGAGACCGGCAATGAAGTACCCTTTGCCCAAGTTGCAAAAATGAGCACCTCTACTGCACTGTCCACCATCAACCGTATTGACCGCCAGCGCACAGTCAGTGTTAGCGGCGACATTAATCCTAAAGTCGCCCAATCTATCGAAGTTATCAGCGATATTAGTAAAAACTTTGTACCGCAGCTGTTAAAACGCTATCCCGATGTTAGCTATCGCCTAGGCGGTTCCAGTCAGGAACAGGCCGAATTGACCCTGCGCATCATTCGATTCTTCTTTGTCGCGCTATTGTTAATCTATACGCTGCTGGCGATCCCGCTGAAATCCTATGTGCAACCGCTAATGGTAATGGCGGTTATACCCTTTGGTTTTATCGGCGCCTTAATCGGACATATTCTTTTTGATACTACCGTCAGCATGATGTCGTTGTTTGGGCTGGTCGCCCTGGCTGGGGTTATTGTCAACGACAGTCTAATTTTGGTGGACTTTGTCAATCGCGAACGACTACGCGGAATCGGCCTGCACCAGTCGGTACTCAATGCCGGTAGCAGCCGCTTTCGCGCAATTTTGCTGACCACGCTAACAACATTTTTTGGCCTGTTGCCTATGGTATTTGAAACCAGTATGCAGGCACAGCTGCTAATACCTATGGCCTTGTCACTGGCCTTTGGCATTGTTTTTGGCACTGCACTGACATTGTTGTTAATTCCCTGCCTCTATTTGATTCTTGAGGACATAGTCGGCAGTGGGGATAAAACCTCTGTAGCGAAGGAGAAAACTTACTAGCAATACTCTGGCTTTTGTTGTTTTGCTCGCCTTTGTTGCGCTACAGCTCATCATTCGAGTAGAAAAAAACACGATACCTAATACAGATACCTAATACATAGTGCTTATGCCCAGCATGATTTTAGGGCTCGTTTTTATTTTTCCATTGACTCCAGGGATCGACATGGCCCTCAATTGACGAGCCTGGGTGGCTCAATGGCTCTTTTTCACCCTTCCCCGAGCGAGCCGTATCGCGTCGGTCAGATTGCCTACCTCGTTTAGCGCCCAAGCTTTTACCGGAGTTCGAGCGGTGCCCGGCGTCTTTACCGTGTGCCGCCGCTTTCTTCACACGCTGTTGTTGCAATCGTTCTGCTTCTTCCAAACTCAGCTCAGCGGGCTCACCGGGTTTTTGATCATCTGGAACAATCCTATCCCTAGGAGGCAATTTAAATTGCTCGGAAGACACTCTGGGTAAGTTTTTAAATTCATATAAATAGAACGCTTCAACTTTTTCACGGGCCCAATCTGCTTTGTTAAGAAAATTCACACTGGACTTAATACTCGGGTTACTCTTAAAGCAGTTGATGTTTAGATAGGCAAAGAGGATTTCAAAACCGTAGTGGTCTACTATTTCAATCAACAAGTTTTTTAAACTAACACCATGCAAGGGGTTATTCTTGTAATTGATCTCATTATTCATACTAATTCCGTCAAAAAAAGTCTAGGGAGTTCTATTGCACTATTATAGCTGTCACAGCACATACAAAACACAGTATCACCTGCTACTTATTTTGCTTCCCAGAATACCATGATAAAAGTGCCGTAATCACAAACAAGCTTGAAATCAACCTGCCACACACCCTTATTCAACGGCAGCCCTATCAATAACCATACTCACTGCAAGGAAATAACTTACTTGCCGAAGGTCACCGCATTAGTGAATTGAATCCCGGCAGCGCCCCACTTTCGGCTAATTACCAGCGGAAACATTCCCTACGGCCACGTTATATCACACTGAGTGCGATGTGATTTATTATGCGCCACCGCATTCCAAATACTTGGTAAATTCTATCTTACTGTTCGTGCTAGAACCTCTATTTTCGTACCCCGTAACCTGATAGCCGCTGACGATAAGCATTTGCAACATGGAGGGGAACTTATTCATGGATTTTACCTTAATAGACTTAAAGCCGTTTTCAATAGCCCTGGATTCTTGAAGTAGCCGTAATTGGGAAGCAATTTTCATTTTACGGTGGCCGGGGACTACACCTCCTAGCCAGCTGTAAAACTGATTATCAGAGAGTCTATATCCCGCTTTGAATCCGATTGGAATGTCGTCGTATCGCGCAACCAGGATTAAGTGATCTTTCCCCTGCATTCTGGCTTCGGTACTATCTAAAGTTATTGAGCCATCGAATTCAGGGATCAAAGCCGCTACTTCAAGGATGTCAGCTATTGTGCCTAAAGCAAATGTAAATTTCATGATAGCCACCATTAAAGCGTAATGCCTAGCACCGCGACACGCGTTAGCAAGCCAGACTTAGCGGCGTTGCTGTAAACACTGTCAACTTACAACAACTAGTGAGCGGCAAACTCTCAGTCGCGAATGAAGGTGACACTCTCCTCCAGCGGCGCCCGGGACGTACGTGCTGTATTAGCTGCTATGCTGGTATCCTCATAACCAAAACTAATACCAAACAATACTTTCACATCTTCCTCAAAACCGAAGTTGTCACGCACTAGGTCCGGGTAGTGGGCCATAGTGCCCTGCGCGCAGGAAGCGAGTCCATTGGCGGTTAATGCCAGCATTAGGGTCTGGGCATACATACCGACATCCGCCGCTGTTTGACTGCCAAAATGATCTTTCATGCACAGAAAGACCACATGGGGCGCATCGAACATTTCAAAGTTGCGTCTTCCGACACTGGCCCGACCCGGCTTGTCTTCCCAGGCGACACCCATAGCGCTGTACAGTGCTGCGGCACAATCGCGCCGTCTGGCACGAAATATCTCACCCATTTTCCCTTTGTCGGGAAGATCAGGTTTGGCCGGTACCTTGGCTTCTACCCGGCGAATAAACTCGCTGCGTATGCGTTGCAGGGCAGCGCCCGATGCCACATAGGCTTGCCAGGGTTGTACATTGGTACCAGAGGGTGACCACTGCGCCAATTCAAATACCTTGAGAAGAAGCTCATCAGGCACTTCTTTGGGTAAAAACCCACGTATCGAATGACGAGTGAGAATGGCGTTTTCTAGAGAGAGTTCTGACATGGTAAACCTGCATGTTATATAAGGTTAGCTATAGGGTTAGCTATAGGGTTAATTACTACGTGATTTTCGGAGCTACAATACAAGAGCTTGCGGCATCCGGTTATAGGGTACAACGGACAAACTTTAAACTAGCTATTCGGCTAAAAACAGACCGGGAGCTCATTCCCGCTAGATAATGACTGAAAAGATAACCGCTAAACTGCTTCGCTACCGCATACTTGTTATATAAGCCCGGTTATACAAACCCTGTTGTACAAGCCCTGTTGCACAAGCCCTGCTGCACACTGCTCGTAAAACAATCTCCAGTGTATGAGGTAACATAAGTTTGCTCCAGAAAACAGTTTACAGCAACACGGACTACTCGTATCTCCGCCAACGGAGCTCATAAATTCGAGTTGTAATCTATGACTTTACAGGGTACAACAACCCATGCCCCTTGCAAACTGCCCTACAAATAAACTTCGGCTTATATCGAGAACCAAAGTAAACTGGAATGTACAATGGTGGTGCGGACAATGGCACTTAAAACCGTACCGTTTAAAAAGGCACGCTTGCAACAACCCCCGGCGAATAGCCAAGTCACTCGAGAGCATATTATGAATTTGGAAAAGTCCAAGAAGAGAATCGCCAAGAGGGCAAAAATGGGATTTAAGGGATACCCTGAGATCTCTATCAGCTATTGTGGGCACAGCCCAAACCATGCAGAACAGGTGGTGGTTAGTTTTGTTGCAGAACAGGGCGAGCAGGCAATGACTGAAAAATTTACCAGTAAAGCTGACGCAAGAGAAGATGAAGTCATTCAATCGGCTATCGTAAAAATGATCGAGCGCTCGGAGGCCAAAACTGTTTTGGTGGCGGAATCTATCGCGTTGATGGACACGTGACATGCCCCATGCCCCATGCCCCATGCCCGATAAATGGCACCCCATGCGGCGGCTTTTTGGGAAAATATGTAGCCTACAGTCACGGCGCGCCGTCACACTGAGAGGCGCTGATAATTGACCGCCAAGTCCAAAGCGCAAAATTTACAGTTTGTATGCCTAGACAGATCCCCAATCACACTAACAACAAGGTAGCGACGGGATAACAACAACATGGCAAGCTGCTGACTAACTGCCATTGCACAACTTGCGGCCTAATCACTACACACCGCAGTGTTTAGGGGAAAAATAACGACTTTGGCCACAACAACTATGAATGTCGAACAGCTAAAAGATTTCTGTCGCACCTTACCCGGTGCCCTCGAACGCGACTCGGGCAGTCCCGCCAATGTATTGTCCTACCGCATTGGCGACAAAAAATTTGCCTACTTTAAAACAAGCGAACCCGAGCAATGGCGATTTAGTATCAGAACCACCCCCGAGCGTTTTTTGGAACTGACCGACCAACGTGGTATCAAAGGGGCGAAGTATATGCAGCGCTTTCACTGGGTAACGGTTGTTACAGTAAACAGTGTACCTGAGCACTACCTAAAAGAACTGGTGGAATGGTCCTACCACCGGGCCCTGTCGAGTTTATCGAAACGGGTTCAGGCACAATATAGCGGCTAATGTCGGTGTAAGTAGAATCCCTTGTATAACACCAGAGCGGGGCGATTTGACTCGCAACGGCATCCAAGAGAATCACCCAGAGGAAAGAAAAATGACTGAACGCATTAATGCCAAAGGGCGTTGTTTGTGTGGGGCTGTCGAAGTTGAAGCCACCGCCATTGAACCCAAACTCGGAGCCTGCCACTGCAGCAGCTGTCGCAGCTGGGGCGGTGGCCCCTACTTAAGTATTGATTGTAAACGCAATGTTAGTTTTATCGGCAGTGCCAATATCAGCATATACTCCTCCTCCGAATGGGCTGAGCGCGGATTTTGTGCTACCTGCGGTTCCCATTTATTTTATCGACTATTGCAAACCGGTGATCATATTATGCCCGCGGGCCTATTTGACTTGGACGCCGAACTGCACTTTGACCACCAGGTATTTATTGACCAAAAACCCTCCTATTATTGTTTTTCTAACGACACCAGCACCATGACCGGTGAGGAACTGTTTGCCCAATTCAGCGACAACTAAATAAATACCTGTGGCTGAAAAACGGAATATTACAATCGCCGAAACCTGTTTTGAGCATGGCACGCGTCACTAGGATTTTCAGTCTATAACGTACAAGCCAATCAATTTCGCGCGGTGTAAGATGGTATTGCCGCGACCATGTCAGATACCGGTATCAGCATGCGAGCCGGTTAAATTCAGTGCCGTGGCGGCCAGGCCCGCCGACAAAATGAAGACGCGTTTTTCTCGTACAGCGCAAGTGGAATGTATTATTGCTTTGTGGAAATTGGTAAAACTTGCGGAGATTGTTTTTTATTGAGACTGAATCCTACCGCAAGCCAGCAGCGCCGCCGGCGAAGGCTTAGGCAATGTTATGCCGACGCCTTTACCGGAGTCGCTATTGAGGCGAATAAGCGGACCCCGATTACAGTCCAGTAGCCCCCTCACAAGCTAGCGAGCGTGATCGAATAGCTCGGTGAATCCCGAGGGTTTGTGCGCGCCGATAAAGGCCTGCTCCAATATACCTCGCCCCTGCCTCGGCGCCTCGTCCCTGACCGTCATTACCGCCTTGCAAAAACCCTGCACATGTAAGAACTGAAAGGACGTTGCATCCAGCTGAGTAAAATCTAACACCTCGTAGGCCACCTCCAGTTCGCCGCGATAAATACCGTGGCCCCACTCCGAGTTCATATAACCTATACCATACATATAAAAATTGAATCTCACGTCGAGGTCGATACGTACCTCGTCCTGCTCGCCATAGAATAAGCGCATCTTATTGATATGCCGCGAACCCGGGCGATAGTCTATTTCATGACGATGTTTTTCAAACTTCTCCACAGCGTTGTCGGCGCCACCGGCGGTACCAATCACGGCGTTATTACTCCAGGCTATACCCTCGGCGTCGTCGTTGCGGTGAAAGAGGCTAAAGCGATCGTCAAAGTTGAGCGGCGCCCACAGCCAATAAAATTGCGGATCGACCACTGGCACCGCAGGCTGAGGATCACTGATACCAATAGCGCGCACCCCCCAGGAGCGGTCCCGGGTACCGGTATAGCTCTCTGGGCTCACTATCACTTTGTTGCCAGCCACTTCGATCCAGCCCTCGTAGTCACCACACTGGGTCATACGGGTAACATCCATCTGCATACGTGGTCCACTGCGGCGATTGTAGCGCGGTTCCTGTTGGGCCTGCATGCGCCCGCGAAACAATAAATCCGCCTTCACTCCGTGCTCTTCGCTGTCAACAGTTATCCGCAACTGCTGAAGAGGCTCAACAATTTCCAGCGATATAGGCCCTATCTGCAAGTCCAAACGTTCCATATGCATCACCTTAGATGCGTGTAATATATGCTGTTTACCGTCGCCATCGATAAAGGAAAACGCCGCGTCCATTATGTTGAGATGAGGGTAAACCCCCAGTGCAAGAGCGAAGAAGTTTTCTCCGTCGGGGCCATAACCGTTGAAAAAATAGCGGTCATAAAAATTACGATCGGATCCGGAGAAAGCAATCGGATCCGGGGTTTGATGAATAGGATAGTCGTCGGCTTTACTCAACATCGTCTACATTCTCGCTAGTTATTTTTAAGTTTACATTCTGAGCGCGGTAATAATGGTGTTCCTGGGGCTTACCATACCCGCAGCGCAACACGCGCCGCAAGTCGGGTTTGGCCCAACACTAGGCGGTCATGCCACCGTCAGCCATGTTGACAGACCCGGTCACCCAGGAACTGTCATCACTGGCCAAAAACAACATGACTTTGGCGATTTCTTCTGGGTTACCATAGCGTTGTAGGGGTATTTGGGCGGACATATTAACCTTGGCCTGAGCCATACCTTCGGCGCTGGAATCACCACCATATCCACTCTCAAGAGTTCGCATCATTCGTGTTTCCACCGGTGAGGGGTTGACCGTATTGATACGAATATTATCTGCTGCATACTCTTTTGCCGCGGATCTCATTAAACCGACAACCGCGTGCTTGCTCGCGCCATAGGGACTCAGCAGGGGAGCGGCACCTACTCCAGCTACCGAGGAGGTAATCACAATACTACCGCCACCGCGCTGCTGCATAGCGGGAATCGTCGCCTGTAGGCCCAAGAACACCCCTTTAACATTAACCTCCATTACCCGGTCGTACTGCGCCTCGTCAACGTCGACCAGCGGACATACTTCGCCTTCAATACCGGCATTAGCGACAAATACATCGACCCCACCATAGCGCTGCTGTGCACAGGCCACCATGGCTTTGTTGTCAGCAGTCCGAGTGATATCGCCAACAAAATAACTTACTTTATTACTGGCAGCGTCACTGCAAGCTTGCTGCAGCGCCGTTTCGTCAAGATCCACCAATAACACATCGGCGCCCTCGGCAGCGTACACTCTACCTGCTGCCCGGCCGATACCACCGGCACCACCGGTGATAATGGCCACTTTCCCCTCTAGTCGTCCCATTTCATTCTCCGTTATTATTTAATAGTCATTTGTTAATAATCTTTGCTCTAACAAGAGCTATCACTGTGCCCTACGTACTGCCCTGCAGCACGCCTGTGTGCCCCTGCCCTAATGTTGTTTCATTACCCGCCGCGGGATTACGTGGCACCAATAGCGACAGCAGCAGCGAGACCACCGCCATCGCCGCACCAGCATAAAATACATAGGCCGGTGACTGACTCCACAAATAGGTGCCAAATAAAACAGGAATAAACACTGCGGCAATATGATTGATCGAAAAACTGACACTGCTGGTGGCGGCAATGTCAGCCGGGTCCGCAATTTTTTGTAAATAAGTTTTTTGGGCGATAGCAAAGGAGAAAAACAAATGGTCGGTCACATACAGCGCCGCCGCCAAGTGAGGATTTTCAACTAGAGCGTAGGCAATAAACACCACAATCAAACCGCAGTATTCAAAAATCAGTGCCGCCCGCTCACCAAAACGAGCAATAATACCGCCCAGTTTGGGGGCCACCCAACTAGTGATAATGTAATTCAACAGGTATAGGCCCGCCACATCGGAGGCGGAGTAGCCAAATTTTTGCACCAGCAGAAAACCGGCAAACACCACAAAAATCTGTCTACGGGCACCGCCCATAAAAGTCAGCGCGTAGTACAACCAGTAGCGCCGGCGCAAAATAATTTTTTTCACCTGTGCGGTGTGACCATCAATACGGGGAAAGGCACTCCAGATAAACACCGTGAGGGCAATAGTGACACCGCCGCCCAGCACATAGAGCCAGATATAATCCAGTTCAAACACTTCTATCAGCAGCCAGATTGCGCCGTAGGCGAAAATTGAAGCAATAGAGCGGGATGAAATCTGTCGCCCTAGCGAGCGCGGCGCCTCCTCCTTGCTTAGCCATTGCAGCGAAAGCGACATCTGCACCGTTTCAAAATAATGAAACCCAATGCTCATAATTAAGGTAGTAATATACAGGCCATATTCGCTGGGGAAAAAACCCGTTGCCATTACCCCCAGGCCCAGTATCAGCAGCGACAGCAGAGCAAAAATCTGCTCACGCAATATCAGTAAAACAAACACTGCGGTGAACGCCAAAAATCCGGGAATCTCTCGAATGCTGTGAAGCGTGCCAATTTCACTGCCGCCAAAATGTGCCACTTCAACACTGTAATTATTGAGCAGCGCCATCCATATACCAAAGCAAAATGGCGCCGCCGCCGCCAATAGTACTAAGCAATTACCCGGCGTTCTCCAGGTTTCGCTGTTTAACTGAGTATTCATAATGCTGTGGCCCGGCCCCAATGCAGGTATAACTAGTCATTTAAATGATTGTTGCGCTCTAAAAGCTGTCTATTCTCGATCAAAGCCTTCAACAATACCTCTGTCAGCAGGCAAACTCAACGCCCGAGCGTCGATTTAAAGGGCATCGCAGCTCACGAGTACCCCCTCGCCTGGTCGACTGCATTCAAATAACACACCTCATTATATTTTCTGGCTATTTTGTGACCATCATCACATTAACACTTTTGTCTGATTGCAGCGCTTAGCGCATCAGTTATTGTGTCAGAGCTGACAGCCATCAGCGCCAAAAAACACAGTAAACTGACGACAATTCGATGAGAACCCACTACCAAAACTTGAAGCTGAACCAGAATGCTAACGCTGGTGATATTCGTCAGGCCTATCGAAGCCTGAGCCAACAATTTCACCCCGACAAAAACCATAACAGCGCAGAATCGGTACGCACATTTCGGCTCATCCAGCGCGCCTATGAAGTATTGAGTGATCCCACTAGCCGGCGCAGACACGACCACTGGATTCGTCAAGGTAAGTGGCGAGAACAACAACAGCAACATCAGAGCAACAGCCGACAGCTGCAGCAACAGGCAATAAAAGCTCAGCAGTACCATCAAGTGTTGCAGGCCGGGCGTATTAAAGTTGCCCGTAGGCAGCTGCTGGAGTTACGTCGCAGCCAGGCCAAAAAGACCCTCATTCGCTGTGTTTGCGCCATCTCCATTGCCGCCGGGTCTTCCGCCATCGGTAGCGATAGTGAACATCGGCCAACGCCAAAATACCTGCCTGACAGCGCCAAACAAACAGCGTCACCACTACATGGCGCGGACAGCCTTGATACTGATATCTCAACGAGTGATAATGCCCTGCTCGAGCCTACTAGCGCAGCCAGCACAGTGCCCGATAGCCAGTGGTTGCAGGACAATATTTTTTAGCCTCCCTGCTCAGCAGTCATCTCAAACGCCAACAAATCACTGGGATTAATAGAGCTTACACCTTACTATTAGCAAGCACTGTCTGCCCTGCGCGGTAACAGAGCATACCCGTGTTCACACAACAATTTTTACTTAACACTGGCGCACTATGGTGATTGCAAAACAGTGCTATTACCATACCTACTGCCCCATACTTTTACTGAATAACAATAGGCGAACTGCAATGAAATTTGACGGCAATGCCCTTGAAATGGGCGCTGTTTCCTTTTTGGGCCACTACGCTTTTGATCGTCGACCCCAGGGTATAAGTCCGCGCCGACTACCCGACTGGACCCGTGCACAACTCCCCCAGGCCACCGATGTAATGGTAAGAATGCCCTCCGGCGTACGTATGGTCTTCACCACCGACGCCCATGCCATTCAACTAACCGTTCAAACTACCCGCATGGTAACCCCACCGGCGTCACCACGAGCGGTGGTGTTTGATCTGCGAATTAACGGCGCAGATACCGTCAGTTATTCTTCTATGGCGGGCAATACCTTGGTGGTCGACCCACTCGATCGACAGCAGTACAGCTTGCAGCGAGGCGACCCCTACACCGTCGAATTTGCTAACCTCGGTGACCAGTTAAAACACTGTGAATTGTGGTTACCCCACAATGCCTTTGTCGAGATAAGACAACTCGAGGTACTCGGTGCCAGCGAGTTGAATGCGGTGGCCGAACCCCGCAGCAAGCGCTGGCTACATTACGGCAGCTCTATCAGTCACTGCATGGAAGCCGAGCAACCTACTGCTATCTGGCCGGCAATAACAGCGCAACTGGCACAGTTACAGCTGCGTAATTTGGGCTTGGCCGGACAATGCCATCTCGACCCCTTTGTCGCCAGAACCATTCGCGACACCGACTGTGAGCTAATCAGTATCAAGACCGGTATCAATATTATTAATATGGACTCAATGCGCGAGCGAGTGTTTATCCCTGTACTGCATGGTTTCCTTGACACCATAAGAGAGGGGCGGCACCAAAACACCCCGCTGCTGTTAATATCGCCAATTTACTGCCCCAGTGCCGAGAATCAACCAGGGCCCACCATGGCCAATAACATGGGTAAGTTTATTACTCTTGGCGGGCACGAAGAGGTGCAGACGGGCTGTCTTACCCTATGTCGGATGCGCGAGATAATGGCGCAGGTCGTTGCCTCCCGCCGTGAAGCCGGCGACCACAATCTGCACTATATCGATGGTTTAACACTGTTTTCCAGCGCAGACAGCACTGACCTGCCCGACGACTTACACCCCAACCCCGAGGGTTATAAGCGTATGGGCCAACGCTTCGCTGAGGTTATCTGTCATATGAAGCTACCGGATGTGAGCCTACCGTGCATCAACCCAATAGATTAATTAACCGCATTCAAACTAATCGATGGTGATTAGAGCATCGTTGTTGATCAGCGTTTTAAACGTCTGTCGTTGCATTTGATTGCCCAGATAACGGGTGATATTCGGGTATTGCTCGCTGTCTATCGGCTCCTGGGCATACAAGCGCTGGACCAAATGGCAGCTAATGGCAATATCGGCAATGCTGAATTGCCCATCGACAATAAACTCTCTATCGCCGATTTCGCCCTCTAGATAAGAAAATACTTTGTGTTCGGTATTATCGCGAATAGCCTGAATAGCCACCTCGTCCGGCTCTCGCCCCATCATTTTCACTGCCACCTTCTGAAAGAAGAAGGCCGAGGTCGCCCCGACCAGTACAGTGTCGGCATAAACCTGGTACCACAGGGCTCGACCATAGCCCTCTGGGTCCAGTGGGTACAAATTGTTGTCCGGATATTTGCGCTCCAAATAGGCGCAGATAGCCGAGGAGTCCGGTAACGAGAAGTCGCCGTCAGTCAACGCCGGAATTTTTCCTGTCGGTGATATCACTAGGTGCTCTGCCGAGGCAGGGAAAGGCTTTACCGGGTTGATCTCACAGTCGACCCCCTTCTCCGCCAACAAAACCAATACTTTGCGAACAAAGGGTGAAATAGGCGAGCCGTGTACTGTTAACATAATGTGTAACCTTTGAATAAAAAATTTATAGCGCCGAATTATATCCTGTCACCACTGTTTTCGAACCCGCTAAGGGCGCATCAACACGGACCACAATGACCCGTATCTACAGCAGCCTAACAAACGGGGGACTTGGGTTTTGCCACCATTCCCGGCCTTTAATAAAAAACCCCCATTAATCGAGGTTCAGCTGGTCAATAACCACCGGTGGGTCTGTGCCGCCTCATCGCTAGCAATTAACTCGTTATGCCCCATCATAGCGGTTCACACATAATCAGGATACAACAACGCCAGCGCATAATAGTAGTGGAATAGTCATCGGTCATACCTGTGCTGGCTCGCCTACATTCTCGATCAGATCTACACTCTGCGCATCCAAAGCCTCAAACTGTACCGACAGTAGCTGCTCGTAAAGTCCGGTCTGAACAGATTAGAAAGCGCGCTGGCTATCGAACTCTCTCTGCTGGCATGTGGCATCAACCATATCGTCCTTATTGGAAATTATCACTAGCACAACAAAGAAAATATTAGTTGTGCGGATGTGCCCCTGGCATTGGATTTATCACTATCTCACTTATATACTCAGGCCCAGCATTGATTCAATGTAAGAAGTTATTTATGAGACCCACGGCATGTTAACAACTGAAAACATAGATATTATAGACGATCAGTTGCAGACTATATTTAAATTCTACCCCATTACTATTAGCAGCTCCTTCTTATTGGTATTACTCAATGTGTATGCGCTGTGGCCGGTAGCCTCCTCAAGCGATATCTTTACCTGGCTGCTTATCGCCTTTACAATTAGTTTACATCGCTTACTGCTTTTTACCCTTTATACCAATAACAGTAAGCGCTGGTCTGCCAATACCTGGTTATTGCACAACGACATGAGCAGTGCATTGTCCGGTTTGTTCTGGGGGCTGGGATTGTACTTTTTAGTGCCGGCGAATTCACTGGCACATATATTGACCTTTGTCATAGCCATCGCCGGTCTCATTTCAGGTTCCTCTAGTACCCAGTCTATATCCCCCCGGGCATTTTCCCTGTTTATGGCCTGTTCCCTAATACCGATGTCTCTGCGGCTCTACGTCATGGACAGCGAATACGGATGGCTGCTGTTTAGCCTGTGTTATATCTACATGTTTTTTATGTGGCAGACATGCCGTCGAAATGGCGAAACCATACGCGAGAACATCAAGCAGGCGATATCACTCAGACGGCAAGAAAGGGACTTAGCAGCCTCAGAAAAATTGTTGGACTTGCATTTTAGGGGTAGTCCCTTGGGACTGATCGAATGGGATGAACATTTGGCAATACGCCGGTGGAACCCCGCCGCAACAGACATTTTTGGCTACGCCGAGAGCGAAGTCTTGCAACAACCACCCGAAATGTTATTGACCGACAATGACGGTAGACAATACTTTAAAACTTTAGCGCAGGCCAGGAGCAGCGCTGCAGCCACTCTCGAAAACTGGACCAAGTGCGGCAGCGCCATTAGTTGCGAATGGATTAGTACCCCACTGGAAGACGTCAACCACAAACTGCTGGGTTATACCTCATTTGTTACCGACATATCCGAGCGTATCGAACAGCAAAAACTGGTCACCCACCAAGCGTATTTTGACGCGGTAACCGACCTACCCAATCGCCGTTCTTTTCACCAGCGCTTAGGCCAGGAGGTAAACCGTGTCAATCGCAGCGGCTATTACAGCGCGGTATTATTCATGGACCTGGATCACTTTAAAAACATCAACGACTCTCTGGGCCATGCCCTAGGCGACGAACTATTACAGCAATTTGCCAAGCGATTACGGCAGCGATTGCGGCAGCATGAAATCCTAGCACGACTCGGCGGCGACGAATTTGTCGTACTATTGGAAGAATTAGATCGCGATTTGAAAAAATCTCAAATGATGGCAGCTCATGTTGCCACTATGTTGCAAGCCCTTTTACAGGAGCCATTTTTGCTGCAAAACAACCCCTATACATTGACCTGCAGTATTGGCTTAACCCTCTTTAACGACAACAAAATGGGTGAAGACGAACTGCTCAAACAGGCCGATCTAGCACTCTATAGCAGCAAGCATCGCGGCAGAAACTGTTATAGCTTTTTTAAACAAGAAATGAGTGACAACGCATTCCGTCACCTACTGTTGTTGAATAACTTGCGTGAAGCCATCAAGTGCGGCGAGTTTTCAATGGTTTACCAACCCAAGGTCGACATGCAAAGCAACATATTAGAAGGAGCCGAGACCTTATTGCGCTGGAACAATCCAGAGCTAGGCATGGTCTCGCCGGCTGAATTTATTCCCGTTTTGGAGAGCTCAACACTGATTATACAAGTCGGCTTTTGGGTACTCGAACACTCATTTAAACAGTTAAAACAGTGGCAGCTAGATGGCTTGTGGAGCAGCGATATGCGTCTGGCCATCAATATTAGCCCGCGGCAATTGTTAGACCCCGAATTTATTGACAAGGTACAGCAGTTGCTGGAAAAGCACGTATTGTCGGCAGAACTGATAGAGTTTGAGATCACCGAGAATGTACTGGTACAAGACTTCGAACGGATCAGCACAATTCTTCACACCTTGGCCGAACTGGGCATCAGTTTTTCCATCGACGACTTCGGCACAGGTTATTCGTCTCTGTCCTACTTAAAACGGCTACCTATCGATGTATTGAAAATCGACAAGTCCTTTATCGATCACTGCACCACGGCGGGGAACGACCAGGCAATTGTCCGTAGTATCCTCAGTATTTGCACCGAACTGGGACTCACCTCCGTAGCAGAGGGTGTTGAAACATTGCAGCAACAGCAACTTTTGCAAACCATGGGCTGCGATTTATTGCAGGGCTATCTATTTAGTCGTCCCGTTTCTGCCGAGGTGTTCTCAGTTATGCTAAAAGCCTAATGCGGCATGCGCACATGTACGCTGATCAGCGCGGTTAAACGCAGCCAAAGGGGAAACAAACAGTGTCTAGCTCAATGTATAACGAACATGCCGCTGAATATGATTCAGCTATTCGAGACACTTCTCGATAACGTTCTAGAACCACCGTTATCGGGAGCTGTAACTCATTGAAATTACCTCCTTTATTACTCTGCGCAATTAATCGGCAGACTATGCGGAAAGTAGCTAATAATTGACTATTAGATCAACTGTATAGCTACCCAGTCTGGGGACCTTC
>Ga0209395_1000515_pt1 | contig 56225 bp, 46 predicted proteins | sample GOMGulsemesocosm_3_FD_184635 | JGI IMG/M metagenome (GOLD analysis project Ga0209395, IMG submission 184635) | Methane-oxidizing microbial communities from mesocosms in the Gulf of Mexico - GOM9D Gulf of Mexico (SPAdes) (version 2) | ecosystem: Environmental > Aquatic > Marine > Cold seeps...
AACGCTTGATTAACTTGTTTTTCTCGCTGTTCATAAACCAACTGCAATGCATCTCTAGGCATATTTTATTCCTTAGGAATCGTTACAAAATAACTTGCGATAAATTGTTTCCAAAAAGCCTTGAATGACTGGCTATTTTAAAAACAAAATCGCAAGTAATTATGAAGTGGCTCCTTAACTGTTCACAAACTCCTGCGTCAGTGTCGCAAGCTGTGTCAAACAATCGTTATAACTGATACTGTCTTTCATCCCTTGTTGCAAGAAGTGATCCAATTTAGGCCTTATGACAATCGCTTTATCAATACGAGGATCGCTCCCCCGTGCATAAGCACCAATAGTGATTAATTCTTTATTCTCTTGATATAAAGAATAAGCCTGCTTTAAGACACGCGCGAGTGTTTGATGCTCATCGGAGGTGACCATCGGCATAACACGACTAATTGATTTACCAACATCAATAGCGGGAAAGTGCCCTGAGTCTGCCAGTTCACGTGATAGTACGATATGCCCGTCTAATATTGCACGTGATGCATCTGCAATAGGATCTTGTAGATCATCCCCCTCGGTTAATACGGTAAAAAAAGCACTAATAGAGCCTTGGTTTTCATTACCGTTACCTGCACGTTCAACTAAAGCGGGTAATTTTGCAAACACTGAAGGCGGGTAACCTTTAGTTGCAGGGGGCTCACCAATGGCGAGTGCAATTTCACGTTGCGCTTGTGCAAAGCGCGTCAATGAATCCATCAAGAGCAGTACATTCAGGCCTTGATCACGAAAGTACTCGGCAATGGTTAATGAGGTTTCACAGCCTTTTAAACGCATCAAAGGAGAAGCATCGGCGGGAGCTGCGATAACAACGGCACGTTTGCGCCCCTCTTCACCTAAAATCTCTTCAATAAACTCCTTTACCTCACGACCACGCTCACCAATTAAGCCAACCACTACAACATCTGCATTGGTACCACGTGTCATCATGCCTAGTAATACACTTTTACCAACACCGGATCCTGCAAATAACCCCATTCGTTGCCCCTGACCAACCGTTAATAATGAGTTGATTGCTTTTATACCAACATCAAGAGGTTGTTTAATAGCTTTACGGCTCAAGGGATTAATACGAGGGTTATTATATTGGCTTATCTGCGCTGTTATTATGTCGCCCTTACCATCTATCGGTTTACCAATACCATCAAGTACACGCCCTAGTAACTCCATACCAACAGGAATACCCTGGGCATCTGTTTGCGGAATAACACGTGCACCAGGCACCACACCGGTTAACCGTTCACTTGGCATCAAAAACAGGCGTTCACCAGAGAACCCAACAACTTCTGCATCAATAAAGCCATCATTGGTTTCAACATGGCACAAACTGCCTACCGCAGCAGTACAACCGACAGCTTCTAATGTCAGACCAACAACACGTATCAGTTTTCCAGAAACAGTCGCATGAGTAACAGACTCACCCGTTTGATATTGGCTAAGGCGCTGCGTTAGACTATTCATCTTTTTGCTCTGTTACTTGGGTTAACTCTTCTGTTATTTCAGGTATAACTTCACTCTCTTCAGAAGTAACTGGCGTAGCTGGCATTGGTTGGTCATTAACAAGGCTAGAGTCATCATTTTTTTTCGGTAGTTGCTGATGGTTTTCTTTAAAGAAGTTTTTTAATACCTGACCAATACGGGTATTAAAAGCATAATCAATACTTGATACTTGTGTATGAATTTGACAGTCGCCACGTTGCAGAGCTGGCTCAGCTTGCAGATCCCAGCCTCGCTGTAGGCACTGCTCTTGAGAATAGGACTTTTGTACAAATAAAAGATCCTCAGGATGCAAATTTATAATTAACTTTTGTTCACTAATAGGCAGTGCATCAACCGCTTGTTTTAATGCTTGTAAAATAATTTGTGGAGACGTTTTTACTTCACAACGAGTTATCTGTTCGGCTAACGTGGTTGCTAAATGGACTAACTGATATTCAACATTGTCATCTAGTTTTTCAAGCGGGTTATGCAAGCGCGCTATTAAGCTTTGCCAAATTAATAGCTGTTGCTTAGTCTGCTCAGCACCTTCTAAGAGTCCTTCTTCAAGGCCCTGTACTAGTCCCTCTTTGTGTCCAGCGGCAAGGCCTTCAAGCTTGCCCTCTTCAAGGCCTTTTGTAAGGCCTGCATCTTTGCCTTCATTAAACCCATCTTCATAAGCAGATTGACGTATCGCTTCAATATCATCTAATGTTAATGGAGCAGGTGCCTCTTCAACTTCAACCTCCTCGACCGCTTTATCTTGATTATTATACCAAGCAGCAGGTTTGCCAAAGAGTGAGCTCTCTTCTAATGTCTCTTTATTGTCTTCATTTAATTCTGGAATTGACCAGTTTTGAAACTCATCTTTATCTTCAGCCATTTACAATAAACCTTTGTGTGTTTATGCCCATGATACTTCAGCCCAACGGGACTCAAACATATTGAGGTAACATAGGGCTATTTTATAAGAACTCATCACCACCGCCACCACCGAGCATGATTTCACCGGAATCAGACAAACGACGCGCAATGGTTAGAATTTCTTTCTGTGCAGCTTCCACTTCACTAATACGAATAGGTCCCATTGCTTCAAGATCATCTTCCAGCATTTCTGCAGCACGTTTAGACATGTTTTTCAGGATCTTCTCTTTCAGTTGATCATCTGCACCTTTTAATGCACGCTGTAGCTGTTCGCCAGGTACTTCACGTAGTAGCGCCTGTGTTCCACGATCATCAAGGTCAATAAGGTTATCAAATACAAACATAAGATCTTGAATTTGTTGGCTCATATCTTCATCAGTTTCACGTAAAGAATCCATTAGAGGCCCTTCAATGCCGGTGTCTAAGTAATTCATAATATCAGCAGCAGCCTTAGTACCACCCATTTTAGCAGCCTGTGCACCTGCTTGACCGGCAAATTGTTTCTCCATGATTTCATTTAATTCTTGTAGTGCAGCAGGTTGAACCTCTTCTAAATCTGCAATACGCATCATCAGATCAAGACGAATTTTTTCAGGGAACTGGGTAATAATTTCAGCTGATTGCTCAGGGTCTAGGTACGATAAAACAATGGTTTGAATTTGTGGATGTTCATTTTGAATAATAGAAGCTACTTGACGAGCATCCATCCATTTCAATGAATCAAGACCTTTTGAGCCACTGCCCAGAATGATTTGATCAACAAGATTACCCGCTTTGTCTTCACCTAATGCTTCAATTAGTGAGGCACGAACAAAATCTTCACTATCTAAACCAATGCTACTGTATTTTTGAATATCATCGATAAAAGCTCTGTGTACACTGGATACTTTATTTTGTGATGAGTCTTCAAGCGCGGCCATCTCCATACCTAACTTTTGAACCTGTTTAGGCTCTAAGTTACGGAATATTTGTGCCGCATCTTCAGGTGTTAAACTAAGCATCAGTAGCGCACACTTTTCCACACCAGTGAGTTGGTTAACATCAAATTCAGCTTCGCTTTTTGACTCTTTATTGTCTTTCTTTTCTTTCTTATCATCCGTCATCGACAGTTAACCACTCTTTAATTACTTGTGCTGATAAACCAGGCTCGTTTGCAACTAGCGCACGCACCGCTTTTAGAAGATCTTCATCTTTATGTAAGTCCGGTAGCTTAATCACACCGTTAGTAATACCAAATTCAACACCATCCTCATCATCATCATTTAATAACTGTAAATTGTCACCACCAACTGAACCAATCGCCCCACCTAAGTCATAGTCATCAACTTGCTCAATCACTTCAGGGTAAAGTAGTTTCTTCATGATTGGGCGCACTATGAGTAGTAACGTTAATAGGATAACTAACATGCTACCGCCAAAACGTACGTAACCTTCAAAGGCTTCTGTTTTCCAGAACTCTTCTTCGTCAAGCGCTTCTAAATCAGGGCGATTAAACTTGACTGAAGCGATCTCCAATATATCACCGCGTATACTATTAATACCTAACCCGCCCATTAATAAACGACGAATACTGTCAATCTCATCATCAGTACGAGGAACATATGAAACCTCACCAGCTTCATTTGTTACAGCGCTATAGTCCAGCGCAACAGAAACAGCTAAACGGTCAACCTTACCTACTTTGTGTTTAATATGTGTGACTGTAGTATCAACCTCATAGTTACGTGTTGATTCATTATGTGAATTGCCATCACTGCCACCCGCAATATTGTCGTTCTCTCTAAGTTCTTCTGGCACAGCACCATTGGCAGGAGGCTGGTTAGTCAGTGCGCCGGGTACATTACCTATCGTTGAACTCGAGGATTTAGTTTCAACTAACATCTCACTACGCACAGCTTGATTAGCGGGATTAAAGGTTTTTTTAGTCTCTTCAATAACGGTAAAGTCCATTGCTAAATCAACTTCAGAGGTATAATTGGCAAGCCCTAAAACAGGAATTAATATCGCGTCGATCTTACTTTTGTACTCTTCTTCACGTTCACGCTCTAAAGCAAACTCTTTGCTTGATTGTGCAGCCATCCCACTTTTACTACCCGAGTGCAATAAACGGCCACGTTGATCACTGACAGTAACACTACTTGGAGACAGGCCTTGTACTGCAGAAGCAACAATATCAACAATTGAATCAATCTCTTGAGGGGATAGGCTATAAGATCTTGCCGAAGTAACAACAACGGTTGCACTTGCTTGACGCTCTTTACGTGCAAAAACACTCTGCTTAGGAATAGCGAGTAAAACCTGCGCTTTGGTTATATTTTTCATCGCTTGAATAGCAAGCGCTAACTGTCGCTCACGGCTAAGTTTTAAACGTTCTTGCTCAACACGCTGACTGATACCGAATCCCATATCTTGTAGCAATATGTCATCACCGTTTTCAGTGTTGTCATTAGCAAGACCTGCACGGGTCATCAATAGTTTGATTTTTTGGTATTCACTCGCAACCACTAAAATGGAGCTACCTTCAATTTTATAAAGTACTTTTTGTTTATCAAGGAAATCAAGCGTACTTATTAACTCATCGGTTTTGTAGCTACCTAATGGGCGATAATCAGCTTCCTTTCCCCAAGACCACAAAATAACCACGATAGCTAAGACAATCAATAACCCAATGATCATGCTAATTTGACGTAAAACATCAACATTTGAGAAGAATGAGGCAATTGCCCCTTTTTCTGGCTCAGCAAGCGACTCATCACTACTGCCAATGCCATTATCTTCAAGTAACATATCTGGATTATTATTCGGTTCGGCCACTATTTATTCCCTAGTTAAACTTTCTGCTGCCTATACAGGCATACTCATTACTGATTTGTAAGCTTCAACAACTTTGTTACGTACTTGTACCGTTGCGTCAAAAGCGAGGCTTGATTTATTGGCTGCAATCATCACATCACCTAAACTAACCTGCTCATCACCCATCTCAAAGCGATTACGTAATTCACCCGTATCTTTTTGCAAACCATTAACATTATCAATAGCTTGCTTCAACATTTGTGAAAAGTCTGGTGCTGTAGATTTTGTAGGCTGGCTGGCAACTTCACTTAAGCCTTTGCTTTGTAAGCCCTGTAAGGGTAGATCATTAAATAGAGCAGATGTATTAACATTCATAGTATTTATCTCTTTTTTGACACATATTGTATAACAAGCAACATTTGTGCCAAAAAAAAGGCGCTACAGGGTAGCGCCTTTTATACAGGACTTGCGACTTTACTGCTGGAACTTCTCTAATTCTTTGTCTAACTGCTCTTCAGCTCGGTGTGCTTTAAACTCTGCATATAAGACATCTTTCTGTTTAGCTGTCATTGGGCGCTTAGCCTCTTCTACTAATGCTTCAAAAATATCTTTGGTCGACTGCTGACCGACAGCAACTAAAACACAAAGGTTATCCTTACCCGCTATTTTTGTTATATCTGTTTTGACTGGGTTAGTGCCCACTAATGTTTGTTGTGTTACCTGCTTTGAAACACTTGAAAAAGTAGACCCCGATTCAACACCAGAGGCAACCTCTACTTTGTCTCGATAACTTTTATCCATCGCGCTAACACGAGTTTCAATTCGTTGTGCAAGTGCAGTACGGGCATTTGCCACTGCTTGCTGCTTATCAATTGACATATTACCTGAGAATAAAACACACTCTGACACCGCAATACCATCTTCAACCTGTGGATTCAAAATCCAACTTGGAATATCACCTACAGAGGTGGTTTCAACAGGCGTAGATGAGCAAGCGGCTAGAAAAATAACACTTGATAAACTTAATAGTTTTAATGACATACAATTCCCTTTTAGTTTTTTATACCTTGAGATTGCAGGTAATCGTTCATCTCATCGGCCGGCATTGGTTTACCATAATAATAGCCTTGGATATGATAGCAACCATTCTCAGTTAAAAATTTTATCTGCTCAGCGGTCTCGACACCTTCAGCAATAACATTAAGGTGCAGGTTTTTAGCTAATGCAATGACCGCCTTAGTAATTGCACCATCATCCTCATCTTCTGGTAAACCGCGTATAAAGGACTGATCTATTTTTAATTTATTAATTGGTAAACGTTTAAGGTAAGAAAGCGATGAGTAACCTGTTCCAAAATCATCAACAGCAAGCTCAATCCCCATGGCACTTATCTTTTCTAATATTAAGATAGCATTCTCGGGATTCACCATGATCTGCCCCTCTGTTACCTCTAAAGCTAACCACTCAGGTTTGCATTTGGTTTCCTGAATCATATCACTGAGCATCTCTATAAAATCTTTCTGCTGCAACTGTTTCATCGCTAAATTTAACGCAAGTACACCAGGAGTTAACCCTTGTTCATACCAAGCAACAATCTGCTTCATTGCCGTTCGCATCGTCCATTGGTCAAGTTCAATAATAAAGCCAGTCTCCTCTGCAAGGGTGATAAACTTAGCAGGAGACACCATGCCCATAACCGGATGTAACCAACGAATCAACGCTTCCATGCCCACTAGCTTCTGCGTTGTTACCTCTATCTGAGGTTGATAGAAGACAACAAACTCACTATTTTTAATTGCATTGCGTAAACTACTTTCCATCACAATACGTTCAAACGCCTTTTCTGTCATCTCTTGCTTATAAAAGCTATAACCGTTGCGCCCTTCCTTTTTTGTTTTATACATAGCAGCATCGGCATTTTTTAAGAGTGCTTCTGCATTACTTCCATCACTTGGAGAAAGAGAAATTCCAATGCTTAAGGTACAATAAAAATGGTGTTCATGAATATTTATCGCTTTTTTCATCATCTCTTGTAAATTTTCTACGATATCAACAACATAATTTGTATTAGTTAAACCGCATAATAAAACAGCAAACTCATCACCGCCTAACCGGGCGACTGTGTCGGTTTCTCTTAATGCTTTTTGTAAACGCTTTGCAACCTCATTAATAACCTGATCACCTACCTGATACCCCAATGAGTCATTAATCTCTTTAAAGTGGTCAAGATCAATCAAAATGACGGCTAACGCACTATTTTTCCGTTGCGCTAATTTTATCTCCTGCTCAACCCTATCAAGTAATAAAGTACGATTAGGTAACCCTGTCAACTGGTCGTAGTAGGTTTTATACTCTAATGTCTCTCTCTGCTCCTTTATTTCACTTTCTAATAATGTGTAGCGACTAATATCACGAGATATGCCTAAAACGCCTAATACATTATATTCGTCTAAATAAAGTGGAGATTTCGAGGTGCTCAATAAGACTTTTATACCACTTGGATAAGTTACCCACCCATCATTGATAATATTTCGTTTTTTTGTCAGTACGTTATTATCGTTAAATTGAAACCCTTCAGCAATTTCAATAGCAAATAACTGTGAATCAGTTTGACCAACTATTTGTGCTTTGGATTTCCCCACAAAGAGTTCAAATGCTCGGTTACAACCTAAATATATGCCATTGCCATGCAGGTAATCTTTATAAAAAATCAGATCAGGAGTGCCATCTAATACTGCATTTAAGATAGTATTTTGCTGGCTAATTTTTTCACTACTTTTCAACTCTTCAGTAATATCTCTACTAACTTGCACGCATCCGTAAAACTGCTCATCACGCAAAATTACCGTTAAAGAAAAACGCGTACTACAACCATTATTTACATCCCTCAACACGACGTTTTTTAACGCCCTTTTTTCACTAATAGCAAGGCAAATCGGGCATTCATCTTTAGATAAACAAGAGGGATGGAAAAAGTTATGAGCATCTAAACCAATGATTTCAGCTTTAGGCTTGCCAATTAATGTTTCCGCATTGCTATTAACTTGCAACACACTGCCTTTATCATCAAATATCAACACAGGAACTGGAATCGCATCGTAAGCGCTGGCATCTGCTTGTAATAGATCAATAGGCTGTTGTAACGTTCTTTTTATTACTGCAATAAAAATAAACCAAAAAGATAAAAACTTAAGACAATGACCCAATAGGTTAAAGAACCCTTCTCCATTTATATAAAAAATAAAACATAACTCAGCCAAGATTGTTAATACAATCGCAACCTGTATCTCCCAATAGGTTGGTGTATGCCATTGTGGCTTATATTTATTATTCGCAATAAAGGCCACGATTAATAAAATAACAACTAGCAACTCAAAATATGTTTTCAAGGGGGTTATCCCTTGCCCTGCAATATAAAGCGTTAAGGGCTCGAACCATGCAATATAAAGGATTAAAAGCGCAATAAATGAGAAACAACTAATGACAACTTTAACACTAACTTTATAAATATATTTGCTGGTACTCGCGAGTAATAGGCAAGCTTCAAAAAGACGTGCTAGCACCCAAAAACTTAAGTTGGTATTCAATGTTTGTTTACCAAAGAATGGCATTCCAGGGAAAGAGAGCAAGTGCATCATATCGAGTATCGCAATGATAAAGTAACCAATACCTATAAATTGCAAATAACGGTTTTTTGTAATAGGGAAAGTATAATAAACAATAATACCTAAACAAAGTGCAGTAAAAACAGCAAAGGACTCAGCAAAAAAGTGAAACATTAAATAGGAGCTATTTAGCTCTATTATAAATAACAAACAGATAATACTAAGAGGAGTGATCAGAGTGGATACTAATTTATTCTGCTGTAGTTTACTGCTTAATTCCACCATTGATAACCCTCCTGCATTTTCAATTACTTTAGTTTTATAAATAGTAGACCTTAAATATAATAATGAAGCTTTTTACTTCTCAATTTCACGCTAACTTATAGCAAAAAAGCCTTATCAGAAAACTGATAAGGCCTTTAATGTTTTACTGTTAATGGTAACCAGTAGGGTTACTCTTAATCTGTAAACTCTGGGTATGCTTCTAGACCACAATCATGTAGATCCATACCTGTTTCTTCCTCTTCTGCAGTTACACGGATACCCATCGTAACTTTAATGATACTCCATACAATCCATGAACTAGCAAAAACAAACCCGAAGATAACTGCCGCACCAAATAACTGTGCACCAAATGAAGCACCGTCATTTGAAAGTGGCACAACCATTAGACCAAATAGACCACACACACCGTGTACAGACAAAGCACCTACTGGATCATCTAGTTTTAATTTATCAAAAGTAATGATGCTGTATACAACAATCACACCAGCAACTGCGCCGATACCAGCGGCAAACAGTGGAGAAGGTGATAATGGATCCGCAGTAATTGCAACAAGGCCTGCTAATGCACCATTTAATACCATTGTTAAATCTGCTTTACCCCATTTTAGCTTGCTCACAAGTAGTGCAGCAATGGCACCTGTTGCAGCTGACGCATTAGTGTTTACAAAGATAAGACCAACAGCACTTGCGTTTTCAGCATCAGAGATAAGTAATTGCGAACCACCGTTAAAGCCAAACCATCCCATCCATAGGATAAATGTACCTAATGTTGCTAATGGCATATTTGAACCTGGAATTGGGTTAATGCTTCCATCTTTACCATACTTTCCTTTACGTGCACCTAACAGAATTACTGCAGACAATGCAGCTGCTGCACCCGCCATATGAACAATGCCAGAGCCAGCAAAGTCAGAGAAACCAGCAGTGCTTAAGAAACCACCGCCCCAGCTCCAGTAACCTTGAATAGGGTAGATAAATGCTGTTAATGCGACAGTGAATATCAGGAATGCCCATAATTTCATACGCTCAGCAACGGCACCAGAAACAATTGACATTGCAGTAGCAACAAATACCACTTGGAAGAAGAAGTCAGACTCTAAAGAGTGATCTGCGCCTTCAGCTTGCGTACCAATTAATGCACCAAATGAAGGTAACCAACCACCTTCAATATTATCAACATACATAATGTTGTAACCCACTAATAAAAACATGGTACAAGCGATTGCATATAACACGATATTTTTAGTTAAGATTTCAGTTGTATTTTTAGAACGAACAAGTCCGGCTTCTAACATTGCAAAACCGGCGGCCATCCACATGACTAATACACCAGACATTAAAAAATAAAAGGTATCAAGAGCGAATCTAAGCTCAGTAACTGTATTTTCCATGGTATTTTCCTTTATATAAAATGATTAAATAAAAATTAAAGAGCTTCTTCGTCTAACTCACCGGTACGAATACGTACCACTTGCTCAAGTGGTTGGATAAAGATTTTTCCATCTCCCACTTTTCCTGTGTTTGCTGCTTTTGTTATCGCTTCTACTAAGCGCTCCACATCATCATCTTTTACAGCGATTTCAAGTTTTACTTTCGGTAAAAAATCAACTTGGTATTCAGCACCACGATAGAGTTCAGTATGTCCTTTTTGACGACCAAACCCCTTCACTTCAGAAGCTGTCACACCAGCGATGCCTGCATCCATAATCGCTTCACGTACTTCATCTAATTTAAATGGCTTGATAATTACAGTTAACATTTTCATTAAAAATTCCTTCTATAAATATGAGTTAGTTTTTTTAGTTTCTTAACATAGTATTAACAATTAACGTGCCAAAAAAAATAACACAACTAAAACAATTGGTTACGATTGGCTTCTTATAACAGAAATCAATTAAGCACCAACTTGGTGCTCGATATCCACTCATGATGCACCGAAATAGTTCCCGGTGAACTTTTACAAGCATCAGATGACTAAAGAATTTAATTTCCATCCTGCGCCTAGCGCGCTATAGTGCATGCACTTTTTTATTCCATAAATCCAAAGGTAAAATAGATGAAGAAAATAGGCCTATTGCTTATCACTTTCGCCCTCAGTTTTAATGTATTTGCAGCACCACGCGTTATTCCAAATGCGCCTGCTATTGCTGCAAAAGGTTACCTGTTAGTGGATTTTGCTTCAGGCAAAGTGCTTTCAGAAAATAACAGTGAAAAGATGCTTGCTCCTGCAAGTCTGACCAAGATGATGACCAGTTATATCATCGGCCAAGAGATCAAACAGGGAAACCTAAACCCAGAAGATAAAGTGACAATCTCTGAAAAAGCCTGGTCTAAAAACTTCCCTGACTCGTCAAAAATGTTTATTGAAGTAGGAAAAGAGGTCACTGTTGCAGATCTTAATCGCGGTATTATTGTTCAATCAGGCAATGATGCTTGTGTCGCAATGGCTGAGCATATTGCCGGTAGCGAAAGTGCCTTTGCAGATTTAATGAACTCTTGGGCAGTGCAACTAGGCATGAACAATACTCACTTTGTCAATAGCCATGGTTTACATTCAGAAGAGCATTACACAACACCAACTGATATGGCTATTCTAGCAAAAGCACTTATTTTAGATGTGCCAGAGGAATACCGTATCTATAGCGAGAAATCTTTTAAGTTTAACGGTATTGTTCAATACAACCGTAACGGTCTATTGTGGGATAAAAGCTTAAATGTAGATGGCATTAAAACGGGTCACACAAGTGCCGCGGGGTTTAGCTTAGTTTCATCTGCAACTAAAGATGATATGCGTTTAATTAGTGTGGTAATGGGTACAAAATCTGATTCTGCACGTAAAGTTGAGAGTAAAAAACTGCTTAACTGGGGCTTCCGTTTCTTTGAAACAATGACACCTTACAAAGCGGGTGAGCAACTTGCTACAGAACGAATCTGGATGGGTTCACAAGAGATGATTCGTTTAGGTGTTGCTGTTGATACACCAATCACACTACCGCGTGGCCAAGCTAAAAACCTACAAGCAGACTTTGTAATTACAGACGAATTACGTGCGCCAATTCAAAAGGGTGACGTTGTTGGCCAAGTAAACTACTCTTTTTCTGACGAGAGTGTTGCAACTTACGATCTAATCGCTTTAGAAACTGTTGAAGAAGGCGGTTTATTTAGCCAATTAATCGATTACATTAAATTACTCTTTATTGGTTGGTTTGGCTAAAATAGCCCCCATATAAGAACTATTACAAAGTGAGGCCTTTTGCCTCACTTTTTTATTGGAGTTTCCATGGCACTTAATACCCATTTTGATGAACTATTAGAGTTCCCCTGTATCTTTGCATTTAAAGTGATGGGCGTTGCAGGCCCTGAATTAATGACTGAAGTTATTTCTGTTATTCAAAAGCATGCACCAGGCGATTATGCGCCAACGGTAAAACCTAGCTCAAAAGGTACTTATCATGCACTTAGCGTACCTGTCACCGTGACATCAAAAGAGCACATAGAAACGATTTACAGCGAACTGAATAAGCTTGAATCTGTACGTTATATTCTGTAATTATCAATGACAGACTTAAGCAAACAACTCACACTACGTTATTTAGGTAAACAGCCCTATCTTGAAACGTGGCAAGCAATGAGTGACTTTACTAACTTGCGTGATGAAAATAGTGTCGATGAAATATGGGTTGTGGAACACCCGGCAGTATTCACTCAAGGTACGGTGGGCAAAGCAGAACACCTTTTACAACAAACGGATATCCCCGTTGTAAAAAGTGATCGTGGAGGCCAAATCACATACCATGGTCCCGGACAGTTAGTTGTTTATCTACTAATCAATATTCGTCGTAAAGACTTTAATGTGCGTAGCTTAGTTAGCATCATTGAGAATGGCATCATTAACCTGTTGAATGATTATGATGTGCACGCTATTGCCAAACCTGATGCACCAGGTGTTTATGTTAAAGGGCGAAAAATCGCTTCGTTAGGATTAAAGATTCGCCGTGGTTGTTCATTCCATGGCCTCGCACTAAACGTTGATATGGATCTGTCTCCTTTCATGCAAATTAACCCCTGTGGTTATGCAGGGCTTGAGATGACCCAATGTAAAAATGAAGGTATCGAGTTAAGTGTTGAAACACTGGCTCCACTGTTAATCGAAAAGATGAATCAAGAATTTCAATATTCACAAATAGAGAGTGTTTTTCATGAGTAATAAACCAAGCCAACTTACAGCAGGTAAAAAACTGCGCGATGCCGATAAACTTTCTCATATTCCTATTAAAGTGATTCCATCGGATAAACACACGGTATTAAAAAAACCAGCTTGGATGAAAATAAAATTACGCTCAGACAATACACGTGTAACTGAAATCAAAAAAGCACTGCGCAAAAACAAATTACACTCTGTTTGTGAAGAAGCTTCTTGCCCGAACTTAAACGAATGCTTCAACCACGGTACTGCAACCTTTATGATTTTAGGTGAAATTTGTACCCGACGTTGCCCATTCTGCGATGTTGGTCATGGCAAACCACTTGCTGTTGATACCGAAGAGCCTAAAAAATTAGCTGAAACCATTAAAGATATGAAGCTTAAGTACGTGGTAATTACCTCTGTTGATCGTGACGACCTGCGTGATGGTGGCGCACAACACTTTGCAGATTGTATTCGTGAAATTCGCCTTTTAAACCCAGCGATTAAAATTGAAATTTTAGTACCAGACTTTAAAGGTCGTATGGACAAAGCATTAGCTTGCTTTGAAAATGATGTGCCAGATGTATTTAACCATAACCTTGAAACTGCACCACATTTATACAAACAAGTACGTCCCGGTGCTGATTATAAATGGTCTCTACAACTGCTTAAAAAATTCAAAGAGCAACACCCAGAAGTACCTACAAAATCAGGTCTTATGATGGGACTTGGTGAAACAAATGAAGAGATAGAGCAGGTGTTAGTCGACCTAAGTGCACATGGCGTGACTATGTTAACACTAGGCCAATACCTACAACCTAGTTTGAATCACTTAGCGGTTGAGCGTTACGTGCCTCCTGCAGAGTTTGACGAGCTGGGCTTAAAAGCCAAAGGTTTAGGATTTGAACATGCAGCCTGTGGCCCGCTAGTTCGCTCTTCATACCATGCAGATCTACAAGCTTCTGGACAAGAAGTAAAATAGCATAACGCTCAAAGGCGGGAGGCTAGATGCTTTCCTGCCTTCAGCTATTCAGCACTTTATTACCAATTCTTGCCTAATGAGAAAAAGATAGTCATTTCATCCTCTTCATAATAACCAAAGCTTGTCGCATAACCAGCACCAATAACTGCAGGACCAAAACTAGTATCAGTGCCTAAATAAATGCTGCCAGAAGTAACAAGCTCATCGATACTCACTGATTCTTGTAGTTGCCACACATTACCCGTTTCTAAGCTAGTACCAAGATACAGTGGTAAACCTGTACCGCCTGGTATTTCACGCCCTAAATCATACTGGTATACCAATGCAGTAAATGTTTTATGCGCACCTATCAAGGCATCTTTTTGATAACCAGAAAGGTTCAAGAATCCACCTAATTCAGAATAACGAATAGATAACTCATCATCACTTAATACCGTTGCAAATGAAGCGATACCAACAAAAGTATGATGCCCTAATCCTAATGCCCCGCGCCAGTCGAAACTAATTTCAACAGAGGTATCATCATTGTTTTCAATCTGACTATGCAGGTAATCATCTTTACGCGCATAAACTTCAAACAGTACTTTGTTTCCTTGGGTGGGAAAGTTAATACTATTCAAATTATCATAACCCAGTGAAATATAAGCACCTATTGAATCGTAATTTAGGCTTTCATAGTTTTTATCTTCAAAATCAATCTGCCCTACCTCACCAACAAAGCCTATTTCAGATATACCATAATCAGTATAGTGGTAACCAAGGCCTAAACGTAATTCACCAAAACGATTGCGTAGTTCAGGTCGTAGCTTGTCTGGATTAAACTCATTTTCAGCAAACCTATCTTCTTTATATTGCAGTCGACTACGTGAAAATAGGTTTTGGCGTTCATCAAGTGGTTGATAAAACTCAGTTGCAATCCTACTTTCCCAACCAATAGAAAGCTCATTTTTCCATTGTCCGCCATTGTCAGTGAGATCTGTTAATAGGTATGCAACATCAACCGAGATCATTGAGGTATTTGAGAAATCCCCCTGCCAATCAAAACCAAAATGCAGATAGTTAGGACCCCATGACTTCTCTTTGGTTGTTAAAACAACAGTACGCCCTTGTATCGAGTCAATAAACTCAGCATTAACATATTCAAAACGGTCAAGTGCATAAACACGATCAATCGCTTTCTCTAATTGCTCTTTAGTGACAACATCTCCAACACTGATTGAGAAATGTTCACTAATTATGGAGAGATCTACTTTGGAGTGATTATCATATTCTATAGCAATAACAGGTTGGAAAAGTGGTTGCATCCAACGGTTACTTTTCTGTTTTTTAGCCAGTAAATACTGTTGAAACTCTTTCTCTGACACACTAAGTTCAGCAAGTTGATACTGACTTGCTAAAGCAGCACTTTCCCCTTTCTCAAGAGCAATTGGTAATATGGAAAAGTCTGTGGTGCTGAGCTCTGCAATGTCCGGTCTAATCAGAATATCCTTCTCTGTAAGCAGTGCAGTCTGATTATTGGTTGTGGTAATAGTTAGAATGGTTGATAGTTGTCCTAAAACATCAACTGTGCTGTTTATCTGTTCTTTTTCAAGTAATGGTGAACCAATATCAACGGCAATAATTATATCTGCGCCCATAGCACGTGCCACATCAACAGGCATATTATTAACAATGCCACCATCAACAAGTAATTTACCGTCAATCTCAATTGGCTCTAAAGCGCCGGGAACTGTTGAAGAGGCTTTCATCGCTTGCGTTATACTGCCACGCTCTAATACCACCGCTTCAGAGCTACTGATATCGGTCGCCACAGCACGGTAAGGAATAGCAAGATCATCAAAGCTAGCAAACACTGCCACGGTATCGGTGGATAGCTTTAAGAGTTGTAGCGCAGACTGCCCCAAAAGTAGACCAGAAGGCATCTTTAACCGACCATCACTAAAGCCAAGCCTAAAAGTAAGGTTATATTTATCTCTAAGCTGTTTGTCAGCGTATAGAAGATTTTCTCGGGAAATAAAATCGGAATAACCTTTATCCCAATTAGTATTAAACATAATCTCTTGAATCTGGTCTGGGGTATAACCAAGTGCGTACCAGCCACCAATATAAGAACCAATGCTCGTTCCCACGATGTAATCAATAGGTATTTTATTCGCTTCTAATACTTTTAACACGCCAATATGGGCTGCACCTTTGGCGCCACCACCACTTAATACTAATCCAACTTTAGGTCGTGCGACTGTCGAAAATGAAAATCCAATTAAACAGGCCACTAAAATAGTGCGTCCAAATCCCTTAACCACCCTTCATTGCTCCCATCATATCCCACATAGGGGTAAATATACCTAATGCCAAAATTAGTACCATGCCAGCTACAATTGAGATCAAAATAGGCTCAATTTTGGCTGTCATATTTTTAAGTTCATAATCAACTTCACGTTCATAAAAGTCAGCGGCTTCATTAAGCAGTTCATCAACCTGCCCCGTCTCTTCTCCGACGGCAATCATCTGTAATACTAGAGGGGTAAATAACCCAGCGGCTGTTGCTGTTTTTAATAGAGGCTCACCCGACTCAATACCGCTACGCATCGCTAAAATTTTATCTTGTAGGTAGTTATTATCCACCGCGTGAGCTATCAGATATAAAGCGTTATTTAGAGGTACCCCCGCACTGAGCATCATCGCAAAACTACGCGAAAAACGTGCTAGTAGCGAACGTTCAATAACACTGCCTACCACGGGAACCTTTAATTTCCATTTGTCCCACAAATAAGCCCCCTTTGTACTATTCAGCCAAACCTTCAGAGCGATGAAAGCAGTAATCAAAGCTATTAGCATCAGGTGCCAATAGTTTACAAAGAATGAGGAAGTACCAAGTAATACCTGTGTTGTCCAGGGTAATTCCGCATGAAACTTGGCAAACATACCGGCAAATGTTGGAATAACATAGATATTTAAAATAACCATCGCAACAGCAAGCGCAATCAAAACAAAGGTTGGGTAACGCATTGCGCTTTTAACACGTTTGCGAGTTTCTATCTCTTGCTCTAAATACTCTGATAACTGTAAAAATATACGATCTAGTTGACCAGTATTTTCTCCAACTTGAATCAAAGAAACATAGAGTTGTGAAAAGACTCTGGGATGCGCTCCCATAGCAGCAGAAAGCGAGTAACCATTACGCATGCGAGTGAGCACATCTAATAACGATTCACTTAATAGTTTGGAATGTGTCGACTCTGCTAAGCCGTTAATTGCACGTAAGATTGGGATACCCGCTTTGGTTAACGAATATATCTGACGAGTAAATACAATCAAGTCTGCAAGATTTACATGAGATGCAAAAACCATACTCAGATCAAGGCCCTCACCTCCTGTAGCCTTCTCTTTAATTGAGCTAGGCAATACACCTTTCTGCATCACTTGGTCAGTTGCAGTATCAATAGAGCTAGCTTCAACCTCCCCCTTTACCGACGCTCCTTGAGCATCACGCCCAACATATTTAAAAGTTGCCATTAATTAGGGTAATCCAATGAGGATGTGTCACGAGGTTCAAGTGATAATCCAGACTCAGGCTCTTCACTTTCGGGAGTAACATTACTTGTTGTTGATATATGTGTTTTTTCAAAACGATCCACCAGTTTAAACACTTCCTCTAATGAGGTAATCCCCTGTTTGGCATAATCAAGGGCTGCAATCGCTAATGGTTGGAAGTATTTTGATTGCTTAGCAGCAATGGAAAAACCTTCAGTATCATCTAGGCGTAACGATGAAACCATCGCACCATCAAGCTCTAACAGTTCAAATACACCGATACGCCCGCGGTAGCCTGTAAATTGGCATCGTTGACAACCAGGTGCAGAGTGAAAGCGACGATTTTGTAGAGACTCAGATGTTAATTGATCTAATAATATCTGTTGTTCAACAGGTGTAACATGTTCTGTTTTACAGTTTTCGCATAAGCGGCGGATCAAGCGCTGTGCAATTACAGCACGCAGTGCGCTAGCAACCAAATAGCCAGGAGCCCCCATATCTAATAGACGTAGTGTACTACTTATCGCATCATTGGTGTGCAGCGTTGAAAGTACTAAGTGACCCGTTAATGCACCACGTAAACCTATCTCCATAGTCTCATTATCACGCATTTCTCCCACTAAAAGAATATCGGGATCTTGACGTAGTGCAGTACGTAATACGGTCGAGAAGTCTAATCCAATTTTACTATTCACCTGCACCTGGTTAACACGTGGCAGGCGATACTCAACCGGATCTTCCACGGTAATAATTTTATTGCCCGGTGCATTAAGCATATTCAATGCAGAATAAAGTGTGGTCGTTTTACCACTACCTGTCGGACCAGTAACGAGAATCAACCCATTGGGACGTTTTAGCTGTAACTCTAAACGAGCTTGTAAATGAGCAGGAATGCCAATCTCATCAAAAGAGAGTACACCAGAAGACTGATCAAGAAGACGCATTACAACGGACTCGCCCTCTTGAATTGGCATCGTTGACACACGAATATCGATGCTTTTTCCTTTAATATTAATATTAAAGCGTCCATCCTGAGGTAAGCGTTTTTCAGATATATCCAACTGTGACATCAGCTTCAAACGTAAGACTAATGCACTGGCAATACCACTTTCAGGTAATAAAGTTTCCTGCAATACACCATCAACACGTTGACGAATACGTAATACTTTTTCATCGGGTTCGATATGAATATCTGAAGCGCCAACCTGTACCGCATCTTCAAACAGTGATTGTAATAATTTAACCACTGTAGCATCGGATCCTTCACCACCAAGCTCTAGACCACTCACATCAAATGCAGAGGTTTCACCGTGCTCTTCACTAAGTTTTACGGCAAATGAAGCGATCTCTTTGGTGCGACGATATACCCTGTCGAAGGATTCAATTAACTGATCTTCTCGGGCTATCTTTAACTCAAACTCTCGGCCTTTTAACAGAGTCGTTAAAACATCTAAACTGTGCAGATCTGCGGGATCTGAAACCACAAGGGTAATTTTTGCACCATCATCTTTAATTGCTAGTGCACGTAATCGGCGCGCATGCACTTCTGGAATGAGCTGTACCGCATTGTGGTCTATTTTTACTTTCAGTAGATCAACAATTTGAATATTTAATTGTTGTGCAAGAAAACTAAGTATCTGATCCTCATTAATATAACCAAGGTGGATCAGGGTTGCACCTAATTTTAACCCGAGACTGCGTTGCTCTTTTAACGCATTTCCTAGCTGCGCTTCGCTAATCAGCTGTTCATCTACAAGTAGATCGCCTAAACGTTTCTTAAGTTGTGGTTTCATCGGATCCCTTTACTGATTAGCTAAATAGGTTAAGCGTTGGTTAATATATTTTTTGGCTTTACTAGAGAGGTCAACTTGCAGAAGCGCCCTTTGATAGCTTTCAACGGCTAAGTCTTTTTTGCCCTGTTTATCCTGAGCAATCGCAAGCGACATTATCCAACGGCCATTATTAGGCCGTTGTGTTAATAACCCCAAATACAAACCTTCAGCCTGCTCATAATTTTTAAACTTTTGCGCTAAAATGGCATAACTCACATGGTAGTCAAGATGCCCTTCAACCTTTGGCGGATGCTGATTAAGGTAAAGATAAGCTTTCTGCTGCTCGCCATTTTTCAAGGCGATTCTTGATAACATTAAGTTGAAGTCAGAATAACCTGGAAATTTCAGAGCGCCTCTCTTTAATAGATTAGTGGCACGGTTTTGCTCACCAACACCATAATAATAGAGTGCTAAAGATTTACGTACCTCATGCAAGTCTGGCTTTAAATTCAACGCTTGATACTTCTCTTGTGAAGCTAATAACGTATCACCTTCACGTGACGCTTTTTCAGCTTTTTTTAGATGAATATTAGCAAGTTGTTTTTTTGACAGTATGGAACGCTTAACCTCTAAATGGCCAGATTTTTCTTTTGGCGGATTTTCAACCTCTTTTTTAACTATCTTTTTCGTCGATGTAACTGTTTTAGTTTTTGCTTTAACCGTTACCTTGGGGGGAGACACTTTAGCAGGGCCGGCGATAGGCACAGGCGAAGGTGTTGTATCCACTTTTTCAGGAGTAATCACCTCTTCTTCTACAACAATGAGCACTTGCGGTTCAATAGTAATAACCGGCGTAGGCGTTGTTACAGTAATAGCTTGTATCTCTATGACTGGCTGTGAACCAGTAACAGCAGATACCGCAGGAGTTGTTATCTCAGCAACAGTTTCAATACTATTATCTTTATTATAAATAAGGTAGGAGAGACCAATTGATGAAGCTAATAACAAGCTAATCAAACAAAAAATGAGTGTTTTTTGCTTACTTTTTTTTTCAGGCATGCTCGCCAACATGGGCGAATTGTCCCGGCTCTCGTGCAGTCCTTGATGCATCTTATTAATAATACTCATAGTAGCCCTTTCCACCATAACAATAACGTTACGTTAAGCGCTAGAAATGAAACTAATAATAACCACCAGCCAGACATTGATTGTAACGTGTAAGCATCTTCGGTATCTGCCACTGCTTCTTTTACTAACTTATTGGTGATTTTGTAGTGCTGTTGCCCATAACTTAATATTAATACCTTATGTGCCAATACATTAATTAAACGAGGAATACCACGACTTGCTTGGCTGATTTTTCGACAAACACCAGCACTAAACAAACGCGCACCACGGTAACCCGCTTGCTTTAATCGCTCAGAAATATAATGTTCAATCTCTTTCTCTGAGAGTGCACGAAGCTGGTATGAAAAGGTAATACGTTGGCGTAATTGGCGTAATTTATTATCTGCAAGACGTACATCTAACTCAGGCTGACCAAACAGAACAACCTGCAATAGTTTTTTAGTATCGGTTTCAAGATTTGAAAATAGGCGCAAAGCTTCTAAGGTTGCATCGGGCAGGGCCTGCGCTTCATCGACCAATACTAATACCTCTTTCCCTTGCTCAAGCAACGTTAGTAGGCGCTCTTTTATCTTTTCTGTTAATAAAAATTCTTCATCAAAGTCAGATCTATTAATACCTATTTTATTGGCGAGTAAACAGCGTAATTCATGTGCACTTAAATAAGCATTATCAATATTACAGATAAGGTATTGATGCGCTAATTCCTGTTGAAGTTTGTTACATAATAGTGTTTTACCCGTGCCAACTTCGCCGGTTATTTTTAGAATGCTTTCACCAAAGGAAAGTGCTGTTGTTATAACTTCAAGTGCCTCTTTATGAGGGGTAAAGTCGATATAAAAATGTGGATCGGCGGTAAGTGAAAAAGGTGCTTTTTCTAAGCCAAAGTGTTTTAAATAGATCATTTTGATGGGTACCACTTTTCAATCAGATCAGAAGATTTTTGTATCTCCTGTTTCCAAGTGTTTTTCTTCACAACCTGTGGTTTAACTAAAATAACTAACTCTGTTTTATAATTTACTTTTTGGCGATTGGTAAAGAACTCACCTAACCATGGAACATCACCAAGAAAAGGAACTTTAGAAACCAAGTCTTTCTCTAAGCTTTTCATTAATCCGCCAATGACAATCACGTCACCCGATGTTGCTTTTACCACCGTATCTGTTTCACGTACATCACTTTTAGCAACTGGGATCACTAGATCACCTGTTGTACCACTACCAAAGCTGATAGTTTTAATCTGTTCCTCAATATCAATGATGCTTGGGTGGATATGTAACAAAACCGACTCATCATCATTAATTTTTGGTGTTACATCAACGGAGATACCTGCAAAGAAAGGTGTTAATTCAACACTTGGGCTTGAGGTGGTTGCGGTACCCGTTACAGTTGTGTTGGAAATCTCAGTAACAAAGTATTCATCCCCACCTACTTTAATAATCGCTTTTTGGTTATTCATCGCTGTAATGCGTGGTTTTGATAGCACGTTTACATCACCCTGTGTTGCAAGCAGTGAAACAACACTGGTAAAGTCACCATTTGAAAAGGCCACGGAACCACCACCACCAATAGTATTTTTTATCAAGCTATCGGCAAGCTTGTGAGTACTGCTGAACAATACATCAGAGCCAGTCTCACCGATTACTTGCGGTATATTACTCCAACTTACACCTTGCTGGTATTCATCACTGAGGGTTACTTCAATCAGTTGCATCTCAAGAATTACTTGGCGGGTTAAATGGTCAGTCTCTTTCTCTAAAAAGTCACGCACAACACGGATCTCATTTGGATAAGCACGCACGGTGATCACACCAGACATAGGGCTAATAATAACATCACGCCCTTTTTTATTTTCAAGCAGAGTATTAATTTTATACTCTAGGTAAGCCCAGTAATTAGTGCTGGTCACCGTGGTGATTTTAGTACCACTTTGCATGCTTTCAGAGTCCATCTTACCTTCAAGCTCCTTCATCTTCATGCTGTTAGGATCATCAAAGGATGCAGATGTACTTGAAGATGAATCACTGTCTTCGCTATCACCTTCACTGTTTTCAGCACTATCTGCTAGGCCACCTGAGAGTACCGTTGTGCGCGAGCCACCACCACGATTCATAAACAGATAATCAAGGGTAAAACTAGCAACCCGCATACCTGCAGGGTAAATATGGTAAACACGCCCTTTTAGCTTAACTTCATAACCGTACATATCCTCAATAACACGTATCGCTTCCGCTAATGTTACCTGCTTTAATGAAAGAGTAACCTCACCACTGACATCGGGATGGATAGCAACACTGTAATCTGAGTCATTAATAATGGAAGCAAAAAATAGGCGCGCATTTACATCACGTGCAGAGATATCTATACGGCGCTCTTGCACTGCGATGTGAGAGTCTGGCTCTGAAATATCAGCGTATAATTCAGCTTCAATATCCTCAGGCAAGATAAGTTCAGACACCTGTTTATCTTCTGGTGTCTGTAGCACCTCTTTTTGAGCTGAAGCATCATTCTTTTTGGTAATTTGGCAAGCTGTTAATAATAAAAGGCAACAGCTTATTGATACAATTTTTTTCATGTTTCTATTTTCCATAAAACATCACTCGCTTAATGAGTAAAGCGTTCATTTGATGAATATAACGTTAATTTGTAAGTTTTCTTTTTATATTTTAATAGTACTTTTTGCGCATCAATCAGTGTGATTTTATAACCCTTCACCCACTGCCCCTGCTGATATAGTTTGTTGTTTAAAATTGCTTGCGGTTTACCCGCTTTAACCACAATACTTTGCAGCGTTGGCAAGCTTGCTCGATAAACTTTATGCTGCTTTTTAACTTGAAAATTTAATGGCTGAGTTGGGTCAACCAAAGGCTTACTCTGGGCAAATAGGTTTAAACTAACCAACATTAATAATATAAATTTAACCACTGACTAAATCCCGCTGATCGCTTAATGTATAAATTTGAATAACAACCTCTGCAAGTGGGTAATTGCTTACTTGGTAATCTAATGAATACCAATAAAATTTCTCTTGTAAGCTTTCTACGTTCAATAAATATTGATAGATTGCATTATAATCTCCCTTTAATCGAATCTCTAATGTATGCTGATAGAAGATATCTTGCAGAGCTATCTCTCCAACTTGTTTAGAATTTGTAAACGTTTTCACAGGTAATGATTGCAGGCCACTAATTTTCACACCAGGGCTTTTACTCAGCACTTTGGTTAATGCAATTGGCATTTTCTGAGCATGGATAAACTTAACCAACTTATCTTGTAGTTGCTTATCAAGTTGTTCTAATGTTGCTTGTGAAAAGGCAATCTTATTAATTATCTCTTCAAGCGGATCTTGCTGTAATCGTAGCTTAATCGTAGCAATCTCATTGTTAAGCGCTTTTTCCGATTGGTAACTTTTCTGTAACTGCTTCTCTAATTTAGCCTGTTTCAAAAAAGCTGGGTCCAACATCCAAAAATAGGTGATTGAAGCGCTACAAATAATCAGCGCAGCAAACATAATAAAACGCTCGCGCAGAGTCATCATGTTGAATGACTTTTCTAATTCACTATAACTAAATTTACTCACCATTTTTCCCTTTTATATCGCTATTAGTTAACTGGAAAGTAAAAAAACCTTTTTGCTCAGTAATCGACAACGCACCAAATGCCACGTTGGATAACTCTTTAGTTAGCTGAATATTCGATAACCACAATGGCAGGGAGTCACTCTGTTTAGCGTCACCACTAATATTAAGCGTACCAGAAACCATTGAGAATTGGTTTATCGTTAAGTCAGGCATATCGGCATAGGATAAGCCACGCATTAACTGTGAAAAACTGACTGTTTCTTTAATATCTATACCCGCTAAGGTTACCAATAAACGTTGTTTAGCAGTGACTTCACTCTGTAATTGACTAAACAAACGTAACTTTTCATCCGGAGCTCGTTTTTTTTGTAATTCAACAACTAAATCAGATAAAACTAACTGTTGATTTGCAATCGATACTTTGTGATTTAGTAGTCTTTCATTAACCGACTGTGTTTGATTATTTACCACAAAATAGGAGGCTACCGAAGCACTAAAACAGACAGCAAAAAGCAGTAATAATTGTGAAAAAGTCGCTTTTTCACGTTTTGGATAGCAACTAGACTGGTAAAGGTTAACCTGCTTTTTAATCACTCTGTGCCCTCCATTAATCCGCCATAAGCAAGAAGCGATAGAAAGTCGTACTGCCCATTTTCTCCATAGGGCGAAACATTACGCGCCAAGTAGCTACCTAACTTTTCTGAAAGTAGTTTGATATCAGGGCAAACTACTGCAATATACAGTGTTCCTATCGCATTGATTCTCAATTGTGAACTCACATAATCTAGCGCACGTTGTAGCTCCAAACTTAGCCCATCTAACAAGGCATTTTCCACCTCTTCTAATGGCAAAACAAGCAACTCGTTGAAACCACGTAACCTATGTGTAAAGTAGAGTTGCCCTTCTTTAACAACTGTTAATACTAATTCATTATTTTGCTGAGAGAGCAAAATATTAGCTTCTTCGTGTACACCTAATAACGCAGTTAATGCGAGATCTTCAATGGTGATCCCTTTGAGCTTTAATCCCGATTTAAACAACATATCTCGAATCATTAATACACGTGTTCTAGGTAAACAAATTGCGGTTATTTGATCCCCTTTACGTTGCTGAAAAGGCATGTCGTAATAATCCACAACCAGATCAAAGACACTTTCAGAAACCAAATCCTTAATGCTAAAGGGTAGCGTTGCTAGTAGCTCAGCTTCTTCAACTTTCGGCTTTTCAATATCAAAGGTTTGATAGAACTCTCGGCCTAACACAACAGAGACTTGGCAACCTTGCAATTTAAACTCTTGTACTAATGCACTAAACACTTCCCCCCACTGCCCATCTGAGTTCAGCGATTTTTTTGCAAGTAGCGTTGGGCTTCCTTCAAGTTGATGGCAAATAGCAATTTGCTTCCCCCCCAAATAGAGGCTGATCTGTTTTTCGATTTGTTTACTAAACCATTTTTCAAGCATAATTAGCGCTAATTTCTCTTTATTTTATTGATACTTAACTTACAAATAATAGGCGAATAATAAGGGATAACGTGGAAAAAACTGTTTTTATTTTTTAAATATATTAAGCAAAGCAAAAAATCCTGCCACAAACAGAAAAAATACAATGTAACACAAAGAGGTAACGGTGATGTTGGCATGCAGAAAATACATGCATTAAAGAAGATGGTTTGCTTTTTTTTTAAACAAGCAAGTGCAGTGGGGCAAGTTTAAATGCCCCATAATTTATATTGACATCGGTTGTGCTGTTGAAAATAGCGAGCCCTGCCCTGCATAGATACCTAACTTAAGTAAACACTTCCATTCGTCATTATTTTCAATACCAACCGCAATGACTTTCGCCGGGCTATTTAAGCAACTTGCCATTAAACTTTGCAAGGCAGTTTGATTAGTTTTACGCAGATGAATGTCGCGTACCAAACCAGGGTGAAGCTTCAGATAGTCGATTGAGAAATCAATAATATACCCCGTATTCACAATTGACTTGCCCACGTTATCAATCGCAATTTTACAACCTAACTTTTGTAATGCGACTAATGCATCTCGTAGTGGAAAGTAATTATCTACTAACAGATGCTCAGATACTTCAACCACCAAATTACTTCTTAAGCTACGTGACAGCTGCATTAACTCATAGACAAACCATTGCATGCGCATTTTATCCATTAAAATAGCGCTACTTAAATTAATAGCAATAGGGGGAGTTGTTTCTCCTCGAACGACTAATAACGCTAATATTTTTTCTAGCATTAATAGATCAAAGCGCTGTTGCAAGCCACACTTTTCTGCCATTGGTAAAAATACACCGGCGGCAATCACCTCACCATCATAACCAATAATACGAGGCCACAGTTCCGAATAAAGTTCGGTCATGCCATCGCGCAACATGAGTCTTTGGCGATAAAGTAATAAGCTATCTTTCTCTAAAATATTCTCTAATAGTGAGCGCCATCTAACGGTGCCCTTAAGTAAACTAGACTGCTTAACCTCCTGATCAGCTAAAAACCAGCCACTTGCCTTTTGATGTTTAGCAACTAAAGTAGCTCGGTTAAGGTCATCCATAATAATCAGCGGTTTTTCTCCGCAATAAAAGTTAACTACACCGATATGGAAAAACTCATCAATTGAACAATTTTCTGGTAACTGCATTTGCAATAGTAATTTGGTGAGTTGTTTAGCAGTAACCTCAGTCTCTTCATAGGACATTTGTGGCAGAATTAATACAAATTCAGATTTTGCGATACGCCCATAAAAGGGATCTCCATATCGACTAGCAAAGTCAGTCAATAACTCCGTTATCTGTAATAACAGCGCGTGACGCTTTGCTTTGCCATGGTTTTCTTGAATCGACTCTAATTCTGAAAATTTAATATGTAACAAAGCACTTGATAGAATAGCAATATCAACGCTTGTTGCATCTAATTGGTTCTCAAATGCCAAGCGGTTACCAATGCCTGTTGTCTCATCTAAAAAGGCTTGTCCACGAATATGTGCGTCAAAATAGCTACGTTCTTTTTTACTGTCATCTAATTTTTGATTAAGCATATCTAACGCTTTGCTTGCGAGCTTAGGCCACTCTCCTTTTTGGGCAATACGCGCGGTAGGGTTGCCCTGTAATATATACTTAGCTCGTTTATCTAATAGCTCAGCCCCCCTAAACTGTTTTTTTATCCAACGAATAGAAAAAGCTAATAGTAACAAACTGAATAAAATGGCAGAGCCAACGCCTAGCAAAGGAGCAACAGAAAAGTTTAGCTCTTGGTAAGGCTGGCGAGTATGTAAAACAAGTGTGATATTAGGATATTTATCTAGTTTATATTGGTAGCGAAGTAGCAACTTATTAGGGAAAAAATCACGGCTTTCATAATAGTTTTGAAACAAAACATTATTATTACGTTTTATTTGTAAACGAACCACGCCGGAAGCATCTAATAGATCGGGTAACCAAACATCAAATTCTTTTTTCTCAACATGTTTATCAAGCTGCGCTTCAATCACCTGAATAACGCCATCAATGCGGTTATTGTGGAACTTTAAAGAGAGTGAGCGCAAACTAAACAACCCACCAACTAAAATAAGCGCAATACAGCTAAGCACCACCGTAGTGGTAATGAAGGTAAATTTATCCGTAAATTTCATCAATCCCTGAGCGCCTTAATAATAATACCTTGAATTCACTCCATAACCTTATGGAAGGTGTACAATATCACGAACTAGAAAAAGTCTAAATATAGGAACAGTGCATGCCAGTCACAAATACAACTTATTCAAACCCAAGTCAGCTACTACAACGTAACGAAACGCTTTTCCAAGGGAAAAATATTCTGGTTGCTGGGAATATGGATGACGGTTACCCAGTGCATCTACAATCACTGGCCAACTCAAGCACTTTTTGTTTTAGTGATTACCGCCACTTTAGTGCAATTAACAGTCAATTGTCTGAATCAACAACAGTATTTACCGATAATTACCAAGGTGATACACGTTTTGATTTATTACTTATCTTTATTCCTAAAGCAAAAAAAGAGGTTCAATACCTGCTTGCCAACTTAACCCCTCACCTAGAGCAAGGGGCTGCTATTATTTTAGTTGGTGAAAAAAAATGTGGCATTAAGAGTGCCGGCAGCTTGTTAAAGCCCTACGCGACAAACATAAATACAGTTGACTCAGCTCGTCATTGCTCTCTACTTTACTGTGAGTTAAACAGTGAAGTTGCTGCGTTCAAACAGAGTGACTGGATTAAAAGCTATTCAATTCAAGTTGCAGATACAACATTAGAAATTTGTTCATTACCAGGCGTATTTAGCCACGGTGAACTTGATAAAGGCAGTGAGTTATTGTTAGAAAATTTACCTAAAAAACTGACTGGCTCATTACTTGATTTTGGTTGTGGAGCGGGTGTAATAGGTTGCTTTATTCAAAAATCTTTTCCTGATTTAGAGATAGATATGGTTGATATAAACGCTTACGCATTAGCCAGCGCGAAACTTTCGCTGATAAAGAATAAACTTAACGCTAATGTTTTTGCTTCTAATGTGTTTTCTGATATAGAAAAAAAATATAATACCTTAATTTCTAACCCACCTTTCCACTCTGGGAAGCAAACCAATTACGTTGCAGCAGAAACATTTATCAATCAGTCACCTAGCTATCTAAAAGCGCATGGCACCCTGTCTATCGTTGCAAATAAGTTCCTACGTTATGAGCCGTTGTTATCGGAAAGTTATAACAACCTCATAACTTCTCAACAAAACAACAAGTTTAAAGTCCTGACTTGCCTCAATAAATAATCAAATAGTTACTGTTCATTACTTTTATTTTTTTATATTTTTTGATACTGTCTCTGGGCTTCAAATGGATTAAGTTGCAAACACGATTTATTACACATTTATGACACCTATTCCCTTTTAACCCGGAGACATTTATGTCTGGCATTCTTGCTATGATTCTTGCAGGTGGTGAAGGCTCACGCCTTTACCCATTAACTTCTACAAGAACAAAACCTGCAGTACCTTTTGGTGGTAACTACCGCCTTGTTGATTTTGCATTAAATAATTTTGTAAATGCAGACTTAATGAAAATATATGTATTAACGCAATTTAAATCCCAATCTCTTAATATTCACCTACGTAAAGCGTGGAGACTATCAGGGATCTCAAACCGATTTATTGAAGCCGTACCAGCACAACAACGTGTAAATAAAAATTGGTACAGTGGTACTGCAGATGCAATCTACCAAAATGCGCGTTTCATTGAGAAAAGTGATCCTGAGCATGTATGTATTTTTGGTAGTGATCACATCTATAAAATGGATGTTCAACAGATGGTTGAATATCACAAGCAAAAAGCGGGTTCATTAACCGTTGCGGCTATTCGTGTACAAAAATCTCAAGCTTATCACTTTGGTATTATCGAAGTTGATGAAGAGGGCCGTATGATCGGTTTTGCAGAGAAACCTGCAGTTGAGGATGCAAAAACAATCCCTGGCGACCCAGATCATGTATTAGCTTCTATGGGTAACTATATCTTTAAGTCTGATGTATTACTGAAAGAACTGTATGAAGACGCAAAAGATGAAAGCTCAAGCCATGACTTTGGTAAAGATATTATCGGTAAGCTTTACCCTAAAGGCGATGTGTTCATTTATAAGCTAAGTGATAACTATATCGAGGGCGAACCAGAAACGGCTTACTGGCGTGATGTAGGTACCATTGACTCGTACTGGGATGCACATATGGATCTATTAGGTGATGATGCTCCATTCTCACTTTATAACAAGAATTGGCCACTGCATACCTATCATCCACCACTACCACCAGCAACATTCCGTGATCACGGAGACTCTGTAAGTGATGTTTCAAAATCACTGATTGGTGCAGGCTCCTATATTAATGGCGCAAAAATTGAAAATTCTATTCTTGGTTTCCGCAGTCACCTTTGTAAGGGTGTTGTGATAAAAGATAGTGTTTTCTTAGGCAATGCAAAAGTAGGCGCAGGCGCACGACTTAACAAAGTTATCTTGGACAAAGGCGTAGAGATTGCACCAGGTACTGTAATCGGTGAAAACCTTGAGCAAGACAGAAAACAATTTACCGTTTCTGATAACGGCGTTGTTGTAATCGCTAAAGGCACTAAAGTTGGCTTCTAAGCCCCACTACTTATATAGGTTTTAATATGGCAAAAGTTCTATCTATGATTTTAGCGGGTGGCGAAGGCTCTCGACTTTATCCTTTAACACAATCTCGTACTAAACCATCAGTTCCTTTTGGTGGTAGCTATCGTTTAATCGACTGCGTATTAAATAATTTCGTAAATTCCTCGTTATTACGAATTTATGTATTAACTCAATTTAAATCACAATCATTGAACGAACATTTAAGCAAAGCGTGGGGCTTAAACAGCATTACCGATACTTTTATCGATGCGATTCCTGCGCAAATGCGTACCGGTAAACATTGGTATAGCGGCACAGCCGATGCTATTTACCAAAACCTGCAGTTTATCGAGTCCGACGAAGCTGATTTGGTATGTATTTTTGGTAGTGATCATATCTATAAAATGGATATCCGCCAAAAACTAGCATTTCACCAAAAGAAAAAAGCTGTGTTAACTGTTTCTGCTATTCGTCTGCCTAAAGAGCAGGCTTATCATTTTGGTATTATTGAAGTAGATGATGCTGGTCGCATGATCGGCTTTGCCGAAAAACCAACTGTTGAAGAAGCCAAAACTATTCCAGGTGAACCAGACTTTGTTCTTGCTTCAATGGGCAACTATGTATTTGATTCAAAAGCATTACAAGCCGAGTTAATTCGTGATGCCGCAGATGAAAAATCAAGCCACGACTTTGGTAAAGATATCATTCCTCACCTGTACCCAGACGGTAAAGTATTTGTTTATGATTTCACAACAAATACTATTGCCGGTGAGTCAGGCGAAGCTTACTGGCGTGATGTGGGTACCATTGAGTCGTACTGGGAAGGTAATATGGATCTCATAAAATCAGATCCACCAAGCTCACTATATAACCGTAAATGGCCATTGCATACTCACTACCCTGCATTGCCACCAGCGAGCTTCCGCGATAGTGATCAGTTTATCTGTACCATTCGTAAATCCCTTATTTCTGATGGTTGCCATATATCTGGTGCGACGATTAAGAAGTCAGTACTCGGCTTTAACTGTGTTGTAGGTACTAACAGTAATATTTATGAATCAGTTTTACTTGGCGATACTAAAATTGGTAGTAACTGTATCTTAACTAAAGTGATTGTTGATAAAGATGTTCAGATCGCTGACAACGTGCAAATTGGTGTTAATCTAGAAGAAGATAGAAAGTGCTTTACGGTTTCCGATGAAGGCATTGTTGTTATCCCTAAAGGCGCTAGAATTGGCTTTTAATCGATAACTTATTAGTTAATAAAAAAGCCACAGTTTTCTGTGGCTTTTTATTTTTAAAAGGAGTTTACTCTTGGATCATCGTAAATTAAAAATCCTGTTTGTCTCTTCTGAAGTGGAAGGGTTCTCAAAAACGGGTGGCCTTGCAGACGTGGCTAAAGCACTGCCCGTTGAACTGCGTAACTTAGGCCATGAAGTTAAAATCATCACCCCTTTTTACCGCACTATTAATCATCGCGAGCATGCACAGCATCGTTTTAATCTCACACTAAATACCGACTGTGCGCGCCCAGACGTTCAATTTCAAGTTCAACAATTAGAACTTGATGGCATTCCAGTTTTAACCATTGATAACGCACACTATTTTGATCGTGCCGGTTTATACGGTGAAGATAACCACGCATATCAAGATAATGGTGAGCGTTTTGCTTTTTTCTGTTTAGCTGCGCTACAAGCTTGTGAAGCTGATGACTTCACACCAGATATTATTCATTGTAATGATTGGCATACAGGCTTGATTCCTTATCTATTAAAAACGCGTTACCACGATCATTACCGATTCACTCATACTAAAACGGTATTAACCACGCATAACGCTTGTTACCAAGGTATTTTTGATAAGTCACAGCTTAACCTGATTCCAGAAGTAAGTAGCTGTATGGATGAGCGTGTTCTAGAAAATTATAACTATATTAACTATCTTAAAGTGGGCCTGACCTACAGTGATAAAATTAATACAGTGAGTCCAAATTATGCCAGTGAGTTATTAACACCACTAGGCTCACACGGCATGTCACACCACTTTCTATCACGTATCCATGATTTTGAAGGTATTTTAAACGGCTGTGATTACAATGATTGGAACCCTGAAACAGATCAATATATCCCAGCTAACTTCAGCGCCGATGACTTAAGCGGTAAAGCTATCTGTAAAGAAGCGTTACAAAAAGAGGTTGGCCTACCCGTGAGTGATCACCCTGTCTTTGGCATGGTATGTCGTTTAACCGATCAAAAAGGATTTGGTTTAATCATTCCGATGTTAGACCGCTTATTAAAACATAATCTGCAATTGGTTATTGTTGGCTCAGGCGACCCTGCTATCACAGGCCAGCTAAATGCGATCATGGCTCATCACCCAGATAAGTTTAAATTTATTGATATCTACAGTAATAAACTGTCACACATGGTGGAAGCTGGCTCAGATTTCTTCATGATGCCATCTATCTTTGAACCCTGTGGTTTGAATCAGTTATATAGCTTAGCGTATGGCACATTGCCGATTGTGCGTGCTGTAGGAGGCCTAAAGGACACCGTACTCGATTACGATCAAGATCCTGACCATGCTAATGGTTTTGTCTTTTATGATACTAACCCTAATCAGTTACTTAACTTGTTACGTCGTGTTTTGCTGCTTTACATTGAGCACCCAGAAGAGATGTTACGTCTAAAAACACAGGCGATGAGGTCTCACTTCTACTGGTCAGATGCTGCCAAGCATTACGAGCACCTTTATTACAACGCACTTTACCAGCATCACAATTGGTAAATGATTTCATAAAGCCTCTTTATTTTTAAGAGGCTTTTAATCCTATCTACTTAGTTCCAAAAAACAAAAACATAGCCCCGCTTATACAACTCCCCCTTAGCAAAACAGCACTAATAAAATCAAAATACTCTATTATAATAATGAGTACCCTTACTCTATTGAATAACAGATATATCTATGAATATTTCCTTATTGAAACTGTTATTTTATTTATTACTGTTTTATTTCACAGGGACTTTGCACACCATTAGTGCACTGGAGCTGACACAAAAAGAGAGCGCTTTTTTAGATAAACACTCAACAATCACACTCGGCAGTGATAGCTCTTGGGCGCCCTACGTAATTAAAAGTGAACAAGGGGAAATTAGTGGTTATGATGCAGACGTATTGAAACTGATCAATCAAGTCAGTGGCGCTAACTTTGTTTTAACACTCGCTGATTGGAAAACCGTTACCGAATTACAAGAAAAACGCTCTATTGATGGATTAAGCACTGCGGTAGCCAACCGCAAACGAGCTGAACACTCTCTCTTCTCCTCCCCTTACCTCTCTTTAGAAAAAATATTATTTTCTCGTAAAGATCTTAGCTACTCAGTAAATAGCTTAAAAGACTTAAGAGGGAAAACATTTGGGGTATATCATGCAAATATAGTCGCAAGAAAAACAGCTGAATCGATTGAGGGGGTAAAAATAATAGAGTTTGAAAGTACAAATGCACTCATCGAAGGGGTTACAACAGGTAAAGTAGACTTTATGTTAGGTAATGCAGCAATGTTTTATCAACTAAATAGAACTGGAAATCCATTCTTAAAACCAGTTATTTTTTTACATGATGAGCCATTAAATTTAGTCTTTGTTATACGAAATGACTTTCCAGAAGCTATCTCTATTATTAATAGATCATTACAGGAAATTGGTGAAGAAAAACTACTACAACTGAAAAAAAAGTGGTTCTCCTCATCAGTCACTAAAGATAAAGCTGTTGACGTTATATTCTCAAAACAGGAATTAGCATATTTGGCAGATAAAAAGCAGATAATATACTGTATTGACCCTGACTGGATGCCACTTGAAAAAATTGAAAATGGAAAGCATATAGGCATGAGTGCCGACTATCTGAAGCTACTACAGAAACATATAAATATACCTTTTATCCTGAAAAAAACAGAAAGCTGGCCACAAACTCTTGAGTCCGCCAAGAGTAGGCAATGTGATCTTATATCACTTGCAATGCCAACTAAAGACCGACTTAAATATCTTAATTTTAGTGATATTTTATTAAAAACACCTGTCGTACTTGCCACAAAACCACATATTACTTTTATTGATGAACTCACCATACTTAACAATAAGAAAATAGGCATTATCGAAGGATATGCCTTTAATGAAATCATTAGAGAACAATACCCTAATATTACGGTTGTAAACGTCACTAGCGCAGAACAGGGGCTACAACAGGTTGTGAATGGAGAGTTATTTGGTTACATAGATGCACTTGCTACCGTGGGTTATATGTTTCAGACTGAATTTGTTGGTGAATTAAAAATATCGGGAAAATTTGGTGAACAATGGCATATGAGCATAGCAACGAGAAGTGATGAACCCCTGCTATTAACAATTATAAATAAACTCATTAAGCAACTTCCCAAGGGGACTCACCAAGAGATACTTAACCGTTATATTGCAATAAACTACGACAAAGGTTTTGACTATAAACTTTTCTGGAAAATGGCATTTATACTGATCATTGTTTCGCTTCTATTTTTATACCGTTATCTTGCTATATCAAAATACAACCGTCGCATTAAACGTCACCTAGCAGTGATAGACAACCATGTATTAACTGGCTCCTCCGACGCACAGGGTAACATCACAGAAGTCAGTAGTGCATTATGCAAATTAACAGGTTATAGAAAAGAGGAGTTAATTGGCCAAAACCATAATATATTCCGTCACCCTAAAACAGAGGCTAGTTTATATAAGTCATTATGGGTAACAATTACGCAAGGCAAAGTGTGGCAAGGCGAGATGCTTAACTTAAATAAAGATGGTAGCAGTTACTGGGCAAGCAGCAAAATAACGCCCACCTATTACCGGAATGGATCTCTGCGTGGATATACGGCAATATTACAAGACATTAGTGATAAAAAAAGGTTAGAAAAACTAACTATTACCGATACATTAACGCAGATCCCCAACCGACTATTTATTAATAACAGCTTCAATAGTGAATTTGAACGCAGTCAACGATATAACAGCCACTTCTCACTGATACTCATTGATATTGATAACTTCAAGCAAGTAAATGACAATTACGGCCACAACACAGGTGATAACGTGTTGATAAATATATCATCTATATTAAAACAAAACATCCGTCAACTAGATCTACTTGGTCGCTGGGGAGGGGAAGAGTTTTTAATCATCTGCCCAGAAACAAATTTACTACAGGCTGAGATAGTTGCCGAAAAAATAAGGGAGGTTATCGAGTGCTTTGAGTTTCCAATGAGCCTCCATATAACGTGTAGCTTTGGTATTACCGAGTCCTATTCAGATGATAATAAAAAAACTATTTTTCAGCGTGCGGACACAGCACTGTATAAAGCAAAAAACTCAGGAAGAAACCGAGTCATAATAAAAAAATAATTAATAAAGTTCCCTTTGAAAATCATTAACTTCACGCCAAACAAGCTAAAAACCAAAGAAACAATCTTACTAAACATTGACACCTATCACACCACACCCTACATTTTAATGAGTTGTTTTTGACATAAATCATTTAGCAACTAATAAACTCTAAACAATAAAAACAAATGATAGGTAAAATTATGAAACTAAGTTATATGTTATTTTTTATTATGTTGCTTGTTACGATAATATCATTAACCCTTTCCGTGGTATTAAATGATCAATTCCAAATACTTGAAGCCAATGTTAGCTCTGTGCTTTCAATGGGATTACTTTTTGGATGCGCACTATACGCCTTTGATGATCACTGCCAAGAAGTAAACGGTAAGCTAGGCACCTTTGGCCAATTTACTCGTTCTATACTCAGGCACCTATGAAATTCAAGCATAGTTAACGCCAAACTTCTCTTTGGCGTTAACTTGCAGTTAATAACTTCACTAATATAGCTTTAAAATATTGTCCTCATGATTTCTCCCACTAAAAATATAAAAATAGCTAATTGTTTAACTATCGAAAAGATCTAATTCGGATGAATAACTTTTGGAATTTTTATATTAAAGGCCAAACCCTGCACTTGTAATAATGAACACTCTATCGTTCCATTTAACTTATGCACGACTTGGTTATATATGATCGCCAAACCAAGCCCTGTACAGTCTGAGCCTCTTTTTGTAGTATAAAAGGGTTCAAATATTTTATCTATATTTTCACTACCTACGCCATTATCACAATAGTTTATCTCAACAATACCATTACTTTCTGACACACTGATTGTAATTCTAGGGTTGCCAATATTTTCAAATGCATGGGTTAATGAGTTTATTATCAGCTGTGTTAATACATCTACGAGAACACCTTGATAGCTTGTTAAAGTATGTCCCTCTTCAATCTCAACAATAAAATCTATTCCTAAGCTTTTAAAACGACGTTCAAAAATACTCCTGAGGGAGGAAAGTAGCATTTTAAGAAAGAACACATCAACATTATCAATATATTGCTGAGTAGATAGTGACTTAAAATTATGAACTAATTGCACCGAACGTTGTAAATTAGTATCCAATAACTTATAACCTAGCGACCAGGTTTCCTCAACATGCAGGAGATCTTTGCGGGTTATTTGTTGCTTCTTTAGCTTTTCAAAAAAAGATTCAATCTCATTCTCAACCTGACTGATTGCGGTCACCATGATGCCCAAAGGCGTATTAAGCTCATGTGCAATACCAGATACTAGGCCAACCATAGAAGCCATTTTTTCTGATTCAAGTAATTTACTCTGCGTTGACTTTAAGTCATCTAGTGTAACTTCTAGTTCCTTATTTAACTCCTCTAAAGCCACTGTACGCGTCAGTACAAGCCGTTCTAAATTTACGTTAAGATCATGTAAATCAAGATTTTTTTGCTTCACCTTTTCTTGGTATATCTGAAATCGCCTTTTGATTGAAGTTGAGAAAAATAGGCTAACAATAAATAACAGAACAAAGACAATGCTACTCACCGTGATGCTTTGTATCAGTTCTTTACTGTTTCGCTCATTTAACTGCGCTTTCTTACGTGCCAGCAACTCATCAATATCTTGTAAATAGGTGCCAGAGCCTATTGCCCACTGCCAATCAGCAAAACCTTTTACAAATGAGCGCTTAGCTGAAGCTTTTCCTGTCGTTGGTTGAACCCCTCCCATATAGGAGAGGAATCCCTCTCCTACTTTTGCAACTTCGAGTACCTCTTTAGTGATCGAAAAATCGTTTCTGTCCTGATAACCGTTTCTACTTTGCCCAATATAGCTCTCTTTTGCATTGCTTAAATAGGTTCCTGTTTTATCAATAACAAAAATATAGCCCTCTTTTCCAAAGCGTACTTTATTAACAATGGCTAACAAATCCCTTTTAAGCTCCTCTTCGTAATCAACAATATAATCACCAGTACCAATAAACCAATTAAAGGGAGCAAAGGACTTGCTATAGCCAATTTTTTCATATTCAGCTTGCTTGTCTGAGGGTTTATTCCACCACCAGGTTAATACCCCTCCCTGTTCATTGTCAGAAACTTCACTCAACTCCCGAATAACAAAGCGCCCCTTTACATCTTGGAAGTCCCATAAATTTCGACTTTCTAACTGTGGCAAAATGGGGTGCATGACCGAAACACCATTCTTTTCATAGATAAAAAAGTAACCGCGCCCTTTATTGAAGCGAATCTCCCTCAATGTGTCTGTGATTAACTTCTTAAGCTCATCGTTATTTAAATGCTGATTGTTCTTATAAAGAGACAAAGCAATAGCATGTGCTTCCTGCACACGTTCTTTCAGGTTAGCTGCAATTTTTTCAGAAGTGAGTTGTTTTTCTGCGACTATAAAATCATATACGCGCTCGACTTCAGACTGAATCAATGATTCCATCTCTTGGGTTGCTTCTTTTTTGAGGAGTTTAACTTCCTGACTAAACTGACTTGCATTGTTTTCATAAACAATATAAATAGAAAAAAGGGAAAATATAATGACTAAAACGGGGGCTAGTTGGGCAATACGAAGAATTTTTATCTCATCTTTATGTAACATTATTACACTGTTCTCAAATTATTATTTTTGTAAGCTAAGTGTATTTTATCGTTCAATGTTAACAAGCTAAAATATTCAAAACTCTACTTTTAACAGTGATTTACAGCACCAATTTAAAAAAGTGTTCGATTACTCAGCAATAGAAAATCGTAATTTAAAAAATACTCCTCGAGTTAAACATGCGCAAGATTACAAATCCTTATGACAAAATTAATTTAAATCAACGCCACCACCAACAACAACATAAAAGAGTGATATTTAGTTCATGAGTATTTTTAGCGTTTGCATATATGAAAACTTATACGACGATTATTAAAAAAGTAATAAATCTAATTCTTCAGCCTGCTTATCAGGTTTAAAAAGTGAGTAAATTGCGTATGAATATGTCCATCAAAAATAAGATTTTGCCATGATAGCGCTGATCATTGTATTAATTATTGTAAGTGCAAGCAGCATCCTAAGCTCAATAACTCCCGTTGCTAACAGCTGGAGTGATTATCAAGAATAAGCAGCTTCACGGTAAACACTGCTAATGAATATAAAGTCGAATTTTGGTTATGGAGGATGAGTTTTTTGCTTTTGTTGTTAATAGCACTGCAAATAACGCCCACTACGGGGTATCCCCCAACAAAGATGTGCTAGGTAAAATTAATGGTTATTACTCAGTACGTCGTGTTATGCCTAAGGCATTCAAAGAAACCTTTAACGACCTATATTCACAACTTTTAGCAACCGAAAAGGGCCTAAATGAGAAGCAAGCAACCCAAGCCCCCTACGATGCATTTATTAACTACCTAGCTGAAAGAAAAATTGACTATAACCTATTTATCCGCCAGTTATATTTACAGCATGTTTAAGGAGTAAACATGAAAAGAAAACTACCGACCTTGAATATTTAACCTACTTTTCCATATTATTCGCTATCGCAATCCTTTCACTTTTTTTGCTTACACGAAGAACACTTAGTTATATCAACACAATAACAGCACCTTTAAAGGAAGCTACTAAAGGCAAAATTTATGAGCATTTAAGTGAAGCTAAAACTTAGCAGGGGATTAGTAAACAGCTTGGGCATTTAATGATTTGATGGGCACCTTTGAAGCCAACTTTAAAGAGACAGAAGCATGCTTCCATACGGTTTCTAAAAATTATTTTACTCGCCGGTCATTTACTCAAGGGCTAGGCCCCCTACTTTGCAAACTCTTTGCAGTAAAAAGTAGATGAGATAAGACGTAAAAATCATCGACATCTAACCTACACCAATTAAACACTAAAAACTTACTAGGAAATTTAGATATAACTCAGACAGATTTAATGGTGCTATCAGAACAGATCCAACAAATAAATGAATACTCCAAAGAGAATCGATAAAAGTTTCACGAGTTAGCTAAGCAAGTTAATTTAATGGATAAATCGAGTGAGTTCATACAAAATAGTATGCAGCAGGTGCAAGCTTCTCTTTCTAATTTAGAGTTATAATTAGCGTTAGCACAGCATGTTATTGCAGTGCTTAGGGGTTAACTCAAGAGCAAACGATAACCTGCGCCATAAACGGATTGAATAAGATCATGCTCAGGGCTAATAGTCAGTAACTTCTTTCTGAGTTTTTTAATGTGACTGTCGATTGTACGAGTATTAACAATACGATGATCGTCATACATATTATCCATTAATTGCTGACGGCTAAAAATTTGTTGTGGTTTATTAACCAAGGGTTTTAACAACTGGAATTCAACGCAGGTGAGTGATACTTGCAGTTGTTGATAACTCGCTAATAAACGGCTCTCATCTAAACATAATTGTTCACTCAGCTCGTTTACCTTATTTGCCCTCCTTAATACCGCTTTTACCCTCGCAACAACCTCTCTAGGACTATAGGGTTTACACATATAATCATCGGCGCCTAACTCTAGTCCTAATAACCTATCTATCTCTTCAACCCGTGCTGTTTGCATAATAATTGGGATATCTGAAAGCTCTCTTATCTGTTTGCATAGCGTTAATCCATCTAAACCGGGCAACATTAAATCAAGCAACACTAAATCGAAATATTGTGTTTTCAGAGCATTAATCACCAGGTCGCCTCGATCGATGATATGAGTGGTAAACGCATCGTTGTGCAGGTAATCCCGTAATAACAGCGCTAGCTTTTTCTCATCTTCAACAATTAATATGTTCGCCATACTCTTCCTACTTAATTAAAGGTAATCTACAACTAATACACACACCTCCAAGTGTAGACTGCTGTGCACTGACAGTTCCCTGATGTGCCTCTATAATTTTTTTACACAGCGACAAACCAATACCCGAGCCACCTGTTTGTCTATTTCTAGAACTCTCAACACGGTATAAGTGATCAAATAACTTATTAAGTTGCGAGTCCTCTACCGTGGGTGTGCTGTCATCAATATTTAGCACTAGTTGCCCCGCCTGCTTAGATAAGCTGATGGCAATCTCTCCCGGTGCATCGGTATATTTAATGCTGTTATTAATAATATTATCAATAAGTTGATTTATTCTTGTAGGATCTGCCCACATATACAAGCTTGTATGTACAGAGTTGAACTGTAGTTTAAGTTGCTTCTCTTCAGCGTTACTGAAATGGCGACTGACATTATGCTCAATCAATTCAACAATATTTACTTTCTGCTTTTGGTAACGAATCGCACCGATCTCAGCATTAGAGAGCTCCGCTAAATCATCGATTAACTTTTGTAGATGTTCAGTCTCTTCACTTAAGGAGTGTAAACTATTGATATCCATCGGTCTGATACCATCTTGAATCGCTTCTATCTCACCTTTTATTATTGCTAATGGTGTACGTAACTCATGGGAAATATCCGCCAGCCACCTGTTACGCGACTGTTCATTTTGTTTAAGTGTTAACGCTAAATCGTTAAAGCTTAGTGATAATGAAGCGAGTTCATCCTTTCCTTTTACATCCAGCTTGATATCAAAGTCACCACGATTTAATCGCGACATCGCTCTATCCAGTAATTTAATTGGCCTTAAAAAATGTCCAGAAAATGGTATTGCAACTAATGTAATTAACAGCAATAACAGCAGAAAGCTCACTAAAAAAATCTGCTGACTTTTCTCTAGAAACGCAATATCAAAGGCCTGCGATAAATGTTTTTTCGCAGGTAGTGCTAAGTAACCTATCACCTGTCCATGCAAGATGATCTCTTTCACAATAAAGTCACTGTTATAACGACCAATCAACACGTTTTTATGCTGGTCTAACAGGCTTGGGTGCATCTCTCTATCACGATGCTCACGTGGAGGTGGCAGGCGAGACCCAGCCTCTCTTCTTGCTGGAGGGTGATCAAACTCCCCTCTTCGCTTAGGTGGTTTTCTACGAAAGTGTTCACTCCCTTTAGATTGCTGTAAAAAATCACTCACTTGATTTGGAAAAGCGATACCAGATTGTGATAAAAACAGGATCAATGGCCAATCGCTATTATCTCTTTGATGCTTGTCCCTTTTGGGTTTTCGGTGTCCAGCAGGGTTACGCTTTTCAAGGGGCGGCTTGATGCGATGCTCTCTTTGTGTTGGTTTTGTTAACCTTAACCAATCGCCATGTTCCTGATAATAAAGAGAGAGGTTATTGGATAATAACTGTAAGCTATCAAGCTCTTTTTGATTAACATAATTGAGCATACCACGGTCAAAACTCCACTGTAGTAGCGCAAAAATAGCAGAAAGTAGCAACAAACTAGTGACAAACAATACCAGCATAAACTTTGTAAAAATTTTCATCGGTAAATAACTTCGCCTAATATTTCCTTTAGTTATAGCTTTTTTTCAGTTTATTGTCCGAACAAAGCAGACGTTTCCCTATTAATTCCTTATTTGTTGCACATTATTTGCTTATTTGACTACTAAGCTCGCAAATACCAACTAATAAAGGGGTATGGAGCGATGATAAATTTAACGATGGGCAATGGAGTCACTAAAAAAATAGCACTGTTCACACTCACTATTGTGGTACTCAGTGGCTGTGGTGGCGCAGATAGCATTAGTGAAACAATTACCGATGTAATTGATTCTGTTAATGAAGATAGCTCTGCGAATGAGCAAGATGCAATTGAAGTGATAACTGACGTGGCGGATACAAATGCACAAGAAATAAACACAGAAACAGTAACAACTACCCCAGTAGATATTGAGTTAGCAGCAATCATCACACAATTTTCACTGGCACGCTCGCCAACCAATAATCGTCAACTGCCAGAAATCACCGATCCCATTGCACAACTTGGTAAAAAGTTATTCTTCAGCAAAAGCCTCGGTGGTGCAATGGATACTGCCTGTGCAAGCTGCCATCATCCAAGTTTAGGAGGCGCAGACCAATTAAGTATGCCAATTGGTGTCGAGGCAATTAACCATGAAGTATTAGGAATTGGTCGTGTTAACGCTTCTGGTCTCCCCGTTGTACCACGTAATAGCCCAACGATTTTTAATGTGGGTTTATGGGATAGTGGGCTATTTTGGGATTCGCGTGTAGAAAGTATTAATAAAGAACCTTTACAAAATGGGGCTGCATCGGGTATTAGCACACCCAACAGTGGGTTTGATGTCGTTGATGAAAACGCAGGTGTTAATTTAGTGGCCTCACAGGCAAAATTTCCCGTCACATCAAATGATGAAATGAAAACCAGTACTTTTGAAGATGGAAGTAGTAATCAGCAAATTCTCCATCACTTAGCAGCCCGTATAGGTGATTACCAAGAAGGCAGTGCAGAGCTCAGCCTTAATTTATGGCTAGCAGAGTTTCAAGCTGCGTTTGATAGTGATGCCGATTCAGAAACGCTAATCACCTTTGAAAATATCAGTTTTGCTATTGGTGAATATGAACGCTCTATGATTTTTGTTAATTCTCCGTGGCGAAATTATCTAGAAGGAGATATAGGTGCCCTAAGCGAACAACAAAAACGGGGTGCACTTCTTTTTTTTAAAGGCCCTCAGGAAGATGGTGCAGGTTGTGGAGCTTGCCATAGTGGACCAATATTAAGTGATGGTTTACACCATACAGTTGGTTTTCCACAAATAGGCACTGGCAAAGGCAATGGTGAAAATTTTGATGATGATTTTGGCCGTGAAAATGTAACCGCTGATGAAGAAGACAGATACCGTTTTCGCACTCCTAGTTTATTAAATATCGCAGTCACAGCGCCTTATGGCCATGCCGGCAGTTACGGCTCACTTGAACAGGTGGTACGTCATTACGATAATCCTAGAAGAGAAGCAACTAATTACACTGAAAATGCAGACTGGTGTGAATTAAGACAGCTTCAAGATGTGGCAGACTGCCAAGGTTTGTATATTAATGCACAGCAAAATACGCAACTAGCATTAGACAAATTACGCAGGGAACAACAGGATCGTACCTCACAGCTAGCGCCAGTTAGACTCAATAATAACAATGTAAGTGAGTTAGTGGCCTTTTTAAATAGCTTAACCGACCCATGTGTGACAAGCCGTGAATGCTTATCCCCATGGATTGCAGAGGGTAATGAAGATAACCCCGATGATAATCTGTTAATCGCGACCGATATTAATGGTAATGCGTTGTAATAAAATGGGGAGGTTTATAACCTCCCCATTAACTTAAATATTAAGCCAGTTGCGCTTCAATAATCGACTCAGCATAACTTTGGTATGCAGCAGAAAAGTTTTTTGCCATCGTATCAGGGAAGAGGTGAAAATCCCCCGCTTTTAACGCATCAACAATGCCTTGCGATACAACCGACGTTGACTCTGCCATTTCCGACATCCCCGCAGTGGCAGCCATGTTAGTATCAATTGGCCCAGGGTGCACACTTAATACCTGAATACCTAACGGTGCAAAGCTATCTTTTAAACCTTGCGTAATTGAATATGCAGCCGCTTTTGATGCTGAATAAGTGGTAAAGGCTTCAAAGTTTTTCATCGATGCCACAGAATTAAGCTGTACAAAAGCACTCTCACCATTTTGCGCTAACGCAGGGCTAAAGGCCTTGGCCATACGTAATAAACCAAAGGTATTAACTTCCAATTCAAACTGCAAAGCTTGTTCAACATCATCAGCCAACGGGGAAGCCGTTTTTAATACACCCGCATTATTCACCACTAACTGAACATCTGTTGCATGCTTTGCTAAGGCTTTAATAGACGCGGCTTTACTTAAATCTACGTAAACCGGCACAACTTTATCTTTATATTGCTCAACTAACTCAGTTACTGAGCTCAAATCTCGCACTGCCAGATAAACTTTTTCTGCTCCCTGCTCAATGAATGTTTTAACAATTGACTGACCAATACCACGGTTAGCACCTGTTACTAAAGCAATTTTCCCTTGAATATCAAAACTCATTTTCATCATCCTTATTTAAACGCCAGTTGTGTACCAGTCGGTACAGTTGATATTATATTTACCGATCGGTACAATTAAGTCAAGCACAGAAAGAAAAATAATTTGGGGAATAAAATGGCGACGCTAGGTCGAAAACGTGGCTTTGATAAAACAGAAGCCTTACATACAGCGACACTTATTTTTTGGCAGAAAGGTTTTGTGGGTACTTCGCTGTCTGATTTAACGCAGGGGATGGGCATCAACAAACCTAGTTTATATGCAGCCTTTGGTAACAAAGCAACGCTATTTATTAGCGCGACTGAGCATTATGTAAGCCAATATGCAGCCCCTCACTTTGCCAAGCTAGAAAACAGTGAGCTCTCCATAGAGCAGCGATTAATAGATTACATCTGCTCGATTATTGAGATGCAATGTGACCAGCATTTACCCAGTGGTTGCTTTATCTCTTTGTGTGCAGCGGAAACGGCAAGTCTGGATATGCCCAAAGAAACCATCAAGGCGATTAAAAATATTCAAACCCTGCATGAGACGCGTTTGTTAGCCTTTTTCGAGCAACAGGTAAGCTTAGGAAAGTTAGATAAAAACGTAGATTGTTTAGCTAAAACGATATTTATTCTTTCACTTATTCATGGTTGTGCGGTATTAGCGCGCTCAGGAAAAAGTGCAGAGCAAATAAAAAAGGCGATTATAGATAACTTTCAGCTCAATTAATGCCCTAGGTGGTTACCGCGAACTAATTACCCCATAATTTTCAGAAAAGTTAAGCGCTGATGTTGCCTTAGCAATCAGTTACCAAAATAGCGAGCAGAGCGACAGGCAACTACAGCTTAGGCCTCGCTTACCTATCAAGAAAAATAATACAAAACAGCACAATGAGACCACCTGCAATGGGTGGTGCCTTCCTTGCCCAAAAGCGCTTAAGCTAAACTATCTAACAGAGAAACATCGCATTAATCATCATTGCCATGATAGATAAGTGAAATCGTTTGTTTTTCAGGCAATTCAATCCACTTTCCACTCAACGCCATAGTTTTGTTTAAAATATAACTGTTTATGTTTGTTTTGTGAGCATGGATTATTTATATGTGCAGATTAAGTGTTAATTTGGCCTCGATAGTTATGGTTTTGTTAATTTATTGTAAAGAGAATGAGGTGCACAATGAAAGTACGCGTTAATAACAGTGAACATGTTGAATTAGTAAATATACTAAGTGCAAATTCAGAGTTGAAGCCAGAGCAACCTGATAACAGTAGTTGTAAAAAGGCCAGCGGTAAAAAAACATCCACGGGTTATACGGTACTTGAAGTAGACGAACAACAGGCCTTAAACTTACCGAATGATGTCATGGTACTCAGCCAAGATGGACAACCGCTTTGCTCTATGAAGGCGTATCGACAGTTACAATAAATTTCCTTTTAAAACTGCTTGTGCCAGAGCATGTAAAACAACAGGCATAAGCAGAGTTCGAAGCACTATTAATCAATCCCACTCATACATAGGTACTTCAACTGTAAATAATCATCTAACCCATATTTTGACCCCTCTCGGCCAAAACCCGATTGTTTGATGCCACCAAATGGCGCCGCTACATTTGAGATAATACCTTCATTAATGCCTACCATACCAAACTGCAGTTGTTCTGAAACACGCCAAACTCGCCCAATATCACGCGCATAAAAATAGGCGGCTAACCCATACTCGGTATCATTAGCCATGGCGATCACTTCATCCTCAGTCGTAAAAGGGATAATGGTAGAGATCGGTGCAAATAGCTCCTGTTGCGCTATTTGCATATTATTTGTCACATGGGTTAATACTGTAGCTTGCAGGTAATAACCCGCTTGCTCAGTAGCCTCACCACCGAGCGCAAGTCTTGCGCCTTGCTGCAATGCTTGTTTTATTAACTTTTCACTATTATCGACAGCTTGTTGGCTGATCATAGGGCCAATTGTAGTGCTTTCATTTAATCCATTACCTAAAGTTAACTGGCTCACCGCGCGAATATACTTTTCATTAAAGGTTTGTAATTGGCTTTGCTGTACAAAAATACGATTAGTACATACGCAGGTTTGTCCTGCATTGCGGTATTTTGAAGCGATCGCTCCAGAGACTGCGGCATCAATATCAGCATCGTCAAAGACAATAAATGGAGCATTGCCCCCCAACTCCATAGAGACCTTTTTAACACTGTCCGCACATTGCTTAACTAGTTGTTTTCCAACCGCTGTTGAACCTGTAAAGCTAAATTTTGCAATCGTAGGGTGAGTAGTTAATCGCTCACCAATCCCTTGCGCATCTTGGCCAACTAGGACATTAAACACACCTTTGGGAATACCCGCTCTATCGGCCAGTTCAGCCAAAGCTAATGCCGAGAGTGGTGTTTGTGTCGCTGGGCGCACTATAAACGTGCAACCCGCAGCTAATGCAGCCGCTGCTTTACGGGTGATCATTGCATTTGGGAAGTTCCATGGGGTGATAGCAGCAACAACACCAACGGGCTGTTTTAACACTAATAAACGTTTATCGTGGCTAGGGCCTGCAATGGTATCGCCGTAAATACGTTTAGCTTCTTCGGCAAACCACTCGATATAACTGGCACCATAGGTTATTTCAGCACGGGCTTCTGCAAGTGGTTTGCCCTGCTCTAGGGTTAATAAACGCGCTAAATCATCTTGATGAAAATGAATTAATTCAAACCATTTACGCAGTAACCCAGCTCGCTCATTAGCGGGTAGCTTTGACCAGGTTTTAAACGCTTTGTGAGCACAGTTAATGGCAAGTTCTGCATTTTCTAGCGAACAATTACTGACAATACCGATGGCTTGCTCTGTCGCTGGATTAATGACTTCAAAACAATCCGTTGTATTAAATTCAAGCCAAGTCCCATTAATATAGGAAGCACGTTTAATTAGTTGCTGATCTTTAATCTGTTGCATCTTATCTACTCACCAAGGCAAATTATTAATTTAATTCATAAGCATACATAAAATGAGTTAGCTAAGCGATGCAGGCGAGGGTTTATAGAGCAACATTAATAATATCTAAGTGGTAATAAATGAACCTTTCTAGCACAAAAAACACACGCGACTTATTTACATAAATAACCTAGGCTTTAATGTTTATTTACTGCCGTTAGATGACCTATAGGCTCTAGCAACTAACCTAGAGTTACTGTAACGACTTAGCAGAGCATACTATGTTGAAATCTAATATTAGCGTCATAAACTTAGCTAAAAATATTGTTCAAACCTGATATATCTGTAAACATGGTGAACAAATCAGCAATAAAGTAACCATAAGTTAAAGAGTGATTCAACAGCCTGCGTTTGTTGCTATCGGAGCTAGTGGTGGTAACTATTATTGGGGGCGCAAAGAAATTTGCTCGTGATGTGCGTGTTATTTGCCTAAAAAAGTAATACAAGCCCTACATGTAAGGCTTGTATTATCATTAAATTAACTCAAGCTAAGTAGCTTTAGTTATATTTTCTACGCTGTGCCATCAATAAAAATAAAGCCAATGATAATATAAGTAAGCTTGTTGGCTCTGGTACTACAGTAAAGCTTGTTGCCTGCCTGTTATCCCAATCACCTTCAAAAAATGAGACGCTGCTCCATGTACCTGTTTGCCACTTATTATCAGTTAAATATGGCGACATAGACCCCGTCCATAGAGTCACAGAATCTGTTGTTGGATCTGTTTGCCAATCTTCAATGCTTGACCAATCAACTTCAGAATTCCAAGCTGTAACCCACTGCCAGTCGTTATTCGTATCTAAATGGTAAAACTCAGTCCGCATCAGTAATTGGTCAGCTTGCCAGTAATCATCTCCCCAAGATGCCCATGTACTTTCATAAGGTTTGTTAACTTCATAATCGTCTGTTGTCTTATCAAGAGCATTTTGATCAAGTCGTGTACCTACACGAATATCATCATGTTGGCGAAAACTAAACTGAGGAGTAGTGGTAGTTGAAATATCATAAGGTGTTGGCCAGCCACCAACGTCGGAAGTATCTCCCGCAGCCAGATATGTTGAGAAACCAGGAGGAGCCGCTGATGCACTTGTATGTATGATAGTAGCATTTGCAAGTGGTGCAAAAATAACTAAGGCGCTTGTCGCCAAGAGTTTTCTGATATGCTTTATTTTTAACATTTTACTTTCCTATATAAAGATTTAAAAATTACATTCTGTTCCTTTACCTTTGCATCATAAAAAAATCAACCAAAGATTATAAGGCAATAATCCAATTGCAAGCAAAAAACATACCACAAAACAAAGACCAGCAATTACAATAAGTTACAGTATACGCACATTTCAAGATGTAAAAAAAACCGACAGTAAACAAGGGCTTAGTCAACTTTCACCCTTGAGAATGCTAATTGGTGATAGTCATAACAAAATTTAAGTTGCTTCTTTTACATATTCTGAGGCCTAGTAGTTTGAATCAAATAACTTTATTTATGTCTAGACACAACAAAGCCTCGATACTTATCGCCATAAGGAATCGAGGCTTCATCATTTTATTTGCTACAGCTAGATGGACTTAAACTCTCACTTTTTTACATATTTTTATGTTCTAATTGATTCTAGCAGCGGAAGTTATTTAATAGTATTTAACTGATTAATTATTTGCATGAACGTTCTGAATAGTCAGCAGATTAATATTATATACAGGATGGTTATTCACAATATCTTCATCAATCTACATTTTATTAACGAGTTAATCAGCTAGGCGATTAGTTTACCTTTGTTTGTAGATAGCAAAACCTCGCTAATAACAAACAAAAGCTCACTTTTTGACTTTTTAAGTTTCTAAATAGATATATGAACTTAGAAAAGCGATTAATTTTAAAAGGAAAAAGGCCGGATGCGCTCCCGTAGTGTCCCCCCTCTTCTAAGCGTCTTTTTTATAGTTATCTAACTTGAACGAGCTGCTTTTTTCTTTTTTATCCAAGTTTGTAAAAAAGGAATAAACCCTTTCATTTTTTGGGTTAACGCTTTGAACTCTGTTTGATATTTATTTGCAAAATTATCCCACTCTATTTTTTCTTCAGGTGAGAAAACATCATAACTTAATGCCTTAGTTGGCAGTCCCATCATTTGCCTAAACTGGTTTTCACCAATTGCTCTTCCAATCGCTGTCTCAAATATCTGTTGCTGGGTAGTCAGCATATCTTTATTTAAAAATTCAGCGACTGCTTGATAAAACATCTTATTGACCTGGTCGAATTTTTCTGGCGTGAAGCCTTGAGGTAAGCTTTTTGAATCCATGCTATCGAATATCGGTTGCCAAATCAGCTTAGCTTGCTCTACTTTGTTTAATGTGTCGTCAATGGCAAAGCTAGGAAATGAGATGAGCGTGGATAGTAGTAGTAAAAATTTAAGTTTCTTCATTTGATTATATCCATATAAATCAGAATAGTTAGAGTGATATATAGATTCTCACAGCTTTTGTTTGCCATATCAATAATCACTTTGAAAAAGACTTTAGCTATACAAGGCGATATATATAGCGATTCCTTCGTTATCCAAATTTAAATTACTTTTATTACCTTTTGGATTGTTCAATCTTGTGCAAAATTTGTAGGGAATAGATAATAAATATGTTGGAACTCAAACTAATGGGACCGCGTCTTGCTTTATTAGGTCAAAACCGAGTAATTCAACAATGGTTCTGAAGAATATGTCCTAATGTGTTATGAAGCCCGAAGCGAGTAGGCACCAATTCGCTAGCGCCTTTTTCGCCTTAGAAAGCCACTAATTAACACCTTACAGCGACTTATAAAATAAATTTACACTTTAAACTAACGCCCTGAAACCATGCATTTAATGCTTTATAAACAGGCAGTAACTACCCTTTACAAGATTCACTGCGACCAATCTGATTCACAGTATACTAAATGGGCCAGTGGCTCTGCGCTCAAATTTATCTTGGTGCCAGATTGTGCTGAACGATACTGCGCAAGCCGAATTATATCGTCATTCTGCCACAAAGTTGGTCGTTGTTGTTTAGCGTCTTGTAACACATTTATCGCTTGCTGTAACTCGCCTTGCTCGTAATAGGCACGTGCTAAAAATCTCGCTTGCAAATTAGTGGTAATAGGTTCATCTGCCATGTCTGTTACCAATTTATAGTCCCCACGCGCTAAATGAATGCGCATAATTGAATAGCTGCTGTAACCAAAGGTTGTTTGAAAATTGAATTTTTGATTAATCGCTTTTGCTTGATTAAGTTGTTCCAACGCTAAATCAAGGTGACCGAGATCAGTATTTGCCCAACCAAGAAAAACCAGCGCACTAGACTGCATTTCTTGGCTCGGTTTAGTGGCAATAAAGCTTTCTAGTAGCTCTATTGCTTGGTAAAGTTTTTTCTCATCTTTACCGTGCCGACCTAATGCACTCTGATCTAACCCTTGGTCTAGCATTGCAAAACCAAGAAAAAAACGACTATTTTCTACTAATTTTTGGGCGCCTAAACCCTGTGCAATTTTTTTAGCCTCTATAAAATACTTACTTGCAGTTACACCATCGTGTAACTGCATTTGATAAAACCCAGCATAAAGTAGTACCTGTACCAACTCATAAGGCTGTTGAAGTTGACGATAAAGCGTCAGTGTTTGCTTAAGACTTTGTTCGCGCTGAGCAAGCGTAAAAGCATAATTCTGAGCGATAGCAAATTGACTAGCGGCAATCATGTTTTGATTGCCCATCTGTTGGTAAAAATTCAGCGCCTTCATCAGTCGCTCTCGATTCAATTGCAGATCATTGTTGGGATTTTTTTCCAAGCCACCATTGCTTAAATTACCAAGGTAAAAGAGGTTATCGGCTTCGATATTCAATAAGCTATTTACTGTAAATAACTGCTCAGCTTTAGCTAACCATTTTCGGTGTGCGGACCAGTCCATTTGTTGCCAGGAGATTTGTGCCTGCATGCGATAACTACGTGCAAGCAATGTGGTGTTGCCAACTGCTTTTGCCTTTTTGATAGCAGGAATAAGATATTGTTCAAGATCCTCCTGCCCTCGTCGATAGGCTAACTCGAAGCGCCAATATTGAATAAAGGCATCTAGACTGGGGTCTTGCGCTAGGCTAATCGCTGAAATTTGAGCAAACAATTGCTCTGCTACTTGCCAATCGCCCAGTGCAATATTCGTGCGAGCAAGATAGGCACGCGCCCAGTGATTAGTGTCGTCAAGCACTAAAGAGGCATGAAAATACTTTTTTGCCTTAAATGGACCGGCTTGCTGGAGTGATTGGATTCCCTCTGCTAGTGTTCTAGCCACAATAGGATCTTCCTGAACGGAGGGTAGTGAAAGATCCCTATCTGGCCGTAATAAATGCAATAATTGTCGACCTATGGCGTATGTTGCCGCGGGCAGGGACGGGTAACTTATGCTGCCCTGTTTAGTTTTCCCATTGGCGTAGATTAACTGAAAATCGAGTACTTGCTGCTGTTTATGTAACCTGACACTAGCAAACAGCGCTACCTGTAAGTTATTCTCTAACAGCAAACTACGGATATACACAGGTAAACTTGGCCACTGTAATTGCGCATCAAGTAGCAAGGAATTTGCCATTGCCGGTGGTGTGATCTGTAGGTTTATATCATCTATTATTTTAGGTTGAGAGTGATCGATGCGCTGTATATCAATCGCCAACATATCAGCTAAACCTAGCTCTAACCAAGCCATGCTTGGATCATCGGTCGCATTGATAAATGGCAAGACCAGTAACGAAGTGATTCTACCGTCTTCCTGCTCTTGCATTGCCGGTGAACTTAATGCAACCCACATGATAATGCCGGCTAAGAGTAACGTGATAGTTAAGCCAAATATATAGGTTAAATACTTACCTTTAACCAGCAATTTTCTTTTATTTACTGTTACCTTTTCTGATAAATCTGCATCATTCTCAAGATCACATATCCATTGGTATCCACGCTGCGGGTAAGTCTTGATAAATGTTGGTTGTTTTGCATTATCCCCAAGCACGACTCGTAATTCACGGATGCTCTGAATCAGTGAATTTTCTCTATAATCTCCATGTTGCCAAAGCTTATCTAACAGCTCCTCTTTACTTATTATACGATCACGATGTTCAAGTAAATAATGCAATAAACTCGCGACCTTATGGCGTAGTTGTATTTCTTGGGTTGGGACCATTGTTTGAGCGTCACTGCTATTAACAGTAAGACAACCACTATTAGCATCAAATTGAAACTGTGAAAATTGGTATTTCTGTCTGGTACTCAAAGTGACATCCTGTAGTTATTTTATACTCATTCTACGTTATCCCATAAAATATTCACCAAAAACCTCCCTCCACGAAAAAAACACAACCAATTGTTATATATACAGAAATAAATATTTAATACAGATTTAATGCCGATTTAACCCCTATTTCATCGCGTTTTCATAACAGTTTTCCAGACATTGGGTATAACTGATTTTCCAAACAAACTCATTAGGTGTAATTATGGAAATAGAAACAATTATTCAATCTGCATTGTTAGGTGATCAGCAATCCTTTTTTATTGTCGGGATAATTTTTGCCACGGGGTTATTAACGAGCTTAACACCCTGTGTCTATCCCATGTTACCAATCACAGTGTCGGTGATCGGTAATAAAGCTAAAAATAGTCGCCAAGGTTTATTATTTTCATTGGTCTATGTTCTGGGTCTGGCACTCGTTTATGCAGGCTTAGGTATGTTAGCGGCCACATCCGGACAACTATTTGGTGTGATTGCTAGCCATCCAGCAACCCTATTCTTAGTTGCATTGTTTTGCCTATTAATGGCATTTTCAATGCTAGGTTGGATACACCTACCAAATTTTATGCCCCAAAACCGTTTCCAAACAGCCTCACCCGTCGTTAACATTTTCATTGTTGGCTGTTTATCAGGTTTGGTAATGGCTCCATGCACTTCCCCCGTACTTGGCATGCTACTTATGTATGTCGCTGGTGAAGGTGATCCGCTATGGGCTGCATTACTCATGTTTGTTTTTGCATTTGGAATGAGTGCACTGCTACTACTTGCAGGTACCTTTAGTGGCCTTCTATCGACATTACCTCGCTCAGGCCCTTGGCTTAAACTGACCTCATGGCTAATGGCAGCAATGATGTTCGGTGCGGCAGGTTACATGAGTTACCAAGCAATTATCAGTATTTAGTCCCCACCATAGAAGTAAAATAACACAAGGAAACACCATGATTAACTTAATCAAACCTATTTTTAAAGCATCAACGCTCATTATTGCGTTAACCATGCCACTAGCATCAATATCGCTACAGGCGGCACAGTATAAAGTTGGAGATAAGGCTCCCGATTTTAATGTCACCACACTTGCAGGCCAGTCCGTTAAGCTAAGTGATTACAAAAATGTAAAACCGTTATACCTGAAATTCTGGGCCACTTGGTGTAGCTACTGTATTGCTGAATTTCCACATCTACAGGAGGTTTACAACAAGTATGGTAATGATATAGAAGTGCTGGCTATTAATGTTGGAATGAATGACTCAATTAATAATATTGAACGCTTATACCAAAAAAATGCTTACAATATTCCCACTTTCTTCGATAAAAAAGGCGAATTAACCAGCCGTTATGGTGTCGTTGGCACCCCTTATACTATTTTAATCGACCGCCAAGGTAAAATTGCCTACACCACCTTTCTAAGTACCGACGAACTAGATAGACGAATAGAGGATTGGTCAAATGAAGCGCAAGTCATGGCAACAAAGTCAAATGGAGAATAAGAAAATGAAGATAAAATCAACGTTAATATTGTTAATCAGCTTTATATTCTCGGCTCCAGCTTATGTGCTAGCAGAGGTAAATGCTATCGGTAATTTAAACACTTTTTCTGGTCAAGTCGTATCCATTGATAAAGAGAAAATGACACATTTAATATTTATGGATATATGGAGTAGCTATGGTGGATTAGGCGATGAGACTGCAGTCGCTTCATTGCCTAATGTGTTTTTAGCACAGAGCCAGCAACTTTGGTTACAGCCTGAAATCAATGTCACACTGGCACAACTCGCCGAATTTGAACAAGCTTATCCACAGGTAACACCACTAATATTGGATCGTGGTTTTAACATCATGCGTACATTCAACGTATGGCAGTCGCCTTATCATCTTATTATTAAAGGCGGTAAGCGCGAGTTTGCTGGTAGTATCAATGAATTACAGGTTTACATCGCTAAAAAGTATTCTCTGCCAATAGCTGAAGTTGCGATTCCCACCACTCTAGGACAAGAGTTAGAGGATCCTGTGGGCGTGAATACAAATAATGTGCTCTCAGCCAATATCAGTAAAGCTAATAAATCAATAAAACCACTAGCAGGTGATAAAGCCCCAACATTTTCATCCAAGACCCTGAATGGTAAACACAAGTCTTTAGGCACTGCTGTTGACGATTTAAAAAACAATCAACTTGTGAGTTTAATATTTATTGATACTTTATGCCCTATGCCACAGTTCCCTGGTTGTGAAAAAAAATTAGCACAATTAAATAAATTAGTGACTTCATCCCCCAATCGACAATGGATCGGTGTGGTTAATTCTTATTATGTTAATGAAGAATATGCGCTCGATTTTGCTCATAAATTTGAACTTAAATTACCCTTAATATTTGATAAAGATAATAAAATATTTAAGGCCTATGGCGTTTATGCAACCCCTTATCAAGTTGATATTAACCGTGCAGGCATGATTGAAGCACGTGGAAATCAACTCCATTAATAGCATAATTAACATTCATACTTCTGCACTTGAGTCGGGCATAGCCTGTTTGTATGTATCATACAAACAGGCTATTTTCGAGGTGAATGATAAGCACCTTTGGGTCACTCATTAGTAAATTCAGCTCAGCTGATATGTAAAGCATGTTATCTACTCACTAAGAAACAGTTTTATGTTAGTTAATAAACATACATAAAATCAGTGAGTGAAATGATGAGGTACAATTGCCATGGAGATGTAAATGTAGTTATTTTGGTAAAAAACGTATGTGCTTATGAGGTTGTTTTAAGTCAATACCAACAACTGCGAGCTGCTGTTTTATTAATTTCACGATGTGACTTTGCTGGCTGGCTATTAATGCCGTTTGTTTATTTGTAAACATGCAGGTGATCAGCAACGAATCAGGAAAACGGTTGTAGTTCACTTCATGGCTTATCCACTGATAACCATCAAGCTCTTTTAAACTGTTTTCACAAAGCTGCGTTAATACTTGGCGTAATTTATTATCTATTTTTTTATCTGTTTTGCGCATTGCTAGCCCACCTCTATTTGGAAACTGTCATTTTACTTATTAGCAAAGCACCTGACAATTTTATTAAAGCCTAGATATAACAAAGCCCAACATCCTC